>OGFE01002172.1_pt1 | contig 11315 bp, 10 predicted proteins | sample 1570811 | NCBI WGS metagenome assembly OGFE01 (sample SAMEA2581967, study PRJEB24529) | metagenome | biome: Human gut stool | place: China | collected 2011 | reverse complement strand
TGATGGCGGGCTCGTTGGTCTTGTCCGCATAAGCGCCGGCGCGGAGGCCTCTCTTCAGCTTGGTGGTCTTGCCGTGGCCGTTCAGCAGGTGGCGCTTACCGGCGTGGGCGCGTTTGACCTTGCCGTTCTTCGTGAGAGCGAAACGCTTCTTCGCGCCGCTGTGGGTCTTGATCTTCGGCATAACAGAAAACTCCTTTTCGACTTACTTTTTGGTATCCTTCGCAGGCTTGGGCGACAGGAAAATGGACATGTGACGCCCCTCCAGCTTCGGACTTTTATCCATCACGGCGGTCTCGCCGCAGGATTCGGCAAACTTCAGCAGCAGATCCTGGCCGATGTTGGTGTGCGCCATCTCACGGCCGCGGAACCGAACCGTGATCTTGCACCGGTTGCCGTCCGCCAGGAACTTCTGCGCATTGCGCAGCTTCACATTGAAGTCGTTGACGTCAATGCTGGGGGACATCCGGATCTCCTTGATCTCCACCACGCGCTGATTCTTGCGTGCTTCCTTCTCGCGCTTGGTCTGCTCGAAGCGGTACTTGCCGTAATCCATCAGCTTGCATACCGGGGGCACAGCGTTAGGAGAGATCTTCACCAGATCCAGATTCCGTTCCTCCGCCAGGCGCAGGGCCTCCTGAGAGGACATGATGCCCAGCTGTTCGCCGCTCTCAGAGATCAGGCGGATCTCCTTATCCCGGATCTCTTCGTTTGTTTGATGACCTGTGTTAGCGATGGGAAAGCACCTCCAAACAAAAAATAAAACGCGTCTGCCTGAATGGCACCCGCGTCACAACAAAACCGCGCCGGACATTCCGGCGAAGATTGTACATTGTTGACCCTTTGGCTCTGGCCTGGGGTGAGGACGGGGCACCGTTCCTGCTTTCTTGTTCCTAAGCATTCTACCAGAGCCAAACTCCGCTGTCAACCCCTTTTTGAATTTTTTCACCGCCCCGCCGCCGGCCTCTGCCCCTGCCCATTTACATAATTTCATCCTAACCGCCCCGCAGTACAAAGAGTTATACACACTTTCCACATGTTTTTCCACATAAATCGTGAAAAATTCCACTGTATTGCGGAATTTTCGCCGCTTTCTTTCCACACGGTTCGACACGTCTCCCTACGCTCCCTTCTGTATGGTTACATAACGCTTTTTACAAGGCCGCACCTCTGCACATCCAGACAGAACAGGGCCCCCGGAAAGCCCATTCTTTCCGAGGGCCCGCAGTCTGGACCTGGTTCTTAAATACGGTAAAGGTGCGCAGCCGTTATCCCAGGGAGATGTCCCGGTTGGCGTACGCGTTCAGCTCCATTCCGGCGGTGTGGCCCGCCTGGTACTCATAAAAGCCCTGACAGCCGATCATGGCGGCGTTGTCCCCGCAGTACTTCAGCTCCGGGAGGTAGAGCCGATCCCCGCTCCGGGCGCAGGCCGCCTGGAGATCCGCCCGGATCCGCCGGTTGGCGGCCACACCTCCGGCCACCGCCACCTGGCCATAGCCCTTTGCCCGGGCCGCCGCCATCACCCGGGGCACCAGGGACTCGCTCACCGCCCGGCCGAAGCTGGCCGCGAAGTCCCGCAGATCCAGCGTCTCCCCCTTCTGCTCCGCGTTGTGGATCAGATTCAGGCTGGCGGTCTTAAGGCCGGAGAAGGACATATCCAGTTCATGGCCGGACACATGGGCCCGGGGCAGCTCATAGCGGCTGTCATCTCCCCCGTCCGCAAGGCGGTCCATGGGACCGCCGCCGGGGTAGCCGATGCCCAGCACCCGGGCCACCTTGTCAAAGCACTCCCCCGCCGCATCATCCCGGGTGCCGCCCAGCACCTCCATCTCCGTATAGGAGCGCACATCCACCACCAGGGTGGTCCCGCCGGAGACACACAGGCAGACGAAGGGCGGCTTCAGGTCTGGGTGGGTGATGTAGTTGGCGGCGATGTGGCCCCGCACATGGTGGACCGGGATCAGAGGGAGATCCAGGGCCATAGCCGCTCCCTTGGCGAAATTCACCCCCACCAGCACCGCGCCGATGAGGCCGGGGCCGTAGGTGACCGCCACGGCGTCCAGATCCCGCTTGGTCAGGCCCGCCTGATCTACCGCCTGATCGGCCAGGCCGGTCACCGCCTCCACGTGCTTTCGAGAGGCGATCTCAGGCACCACGCCGCCGTAAATGGTGTGCATCTCGATTTGTGACGCGATGCAGTTGGACAGCACCGTCCTCCCGTCCCACACCACAGCGGCGGCGGTCTCGTCACAGGAGGACTCAATGGCTAGAATATTCACAAAAGGCTCCCCTTTCCCATGGTTTTCCTCAGTACAGCTTTTCCCGCTCCATCACACTGTCGATCCGGTTGAAGCGCTTGCTGTCCTTCACATCCTTTCTCCCGCTCACAGACAGAAGAATGACCTCCGACAGGCTCAGCGGGGCGACGTAGGAGTTGGTGAAGCCCAGACCGTCCACCTGGGCCGTGACCACCACATCCGCCTTGTTCGCCAGCGGGCTGGTCCGGCGGTCTGTCATCAAGATCACCTTCGCCCCACTCTCCCGGGCGATCTCCATCAAAGGCCGGGCGATCTCGGAGTACCGGGGAAAGCTGTACAGGAACAGGCAGTCCCGCTCCGTGATGTCCAACAGGTTTTCCACCGCCGTGGCGTCCGCGTGGAGGATGGGCACCACATGGGGGGTGAGGAACAGGAGCTTGCTGGCCATATACTGGGCACAGCAGGCTGTCCCCCGGAAGCCTGCGATATACTTCCGGTCGCTGCGCAGGAGAATGTCCACGATCTGCTCCACCGTACCCTGATCCAGCTGGGCATAGCTTTTTTGCAGATTGTTCAGCGTATATTGGCTCACGTCGCTGATCAGGCTGCCGGAGCCCAGGTGTTCCAGGGTGCGGAGGTACTTCTCCCCGGGAGTCAGATCCGGCTGAGCCCGGTCGATCTGGCGGGCAGTCCGGGCGTTCATCTCGCTCCGGAAGTCCGCATATCCCTTAAAGCCCAGCTTGCGGATGAAGCGGATCACCGAGGTGTCGCTCACCCCAATCTCCTCCGCCATCGTTGTGGAAGTCTGAAATCCAATGGTGCTCAGATGGGCCAAAATATATTCCGCAATCTCCGCGTCCGTCCGGGTCAGCGTCATACTTTGAATTTTTCGTACCAGATCTTCCATGTTTCTATCCTCCGGCTCACAGTTTGACCAGAAAAGGATACCACAGAAGTCCTCTATGGTCAATTCCAGCAAAAAAAGAAACCGCGGCACAGCAGCTGTACCGCAGTTTTTTACAGTTTTCCCACAAGGAGAACCGTCTTATGCCGTTTTTCTGCGCTTTCTTCCGATCCCGGTCATAATACTCAGGAAGAAAATAATCAGCAGACCCCAGCAGTGGAAATTGTAGGGCAGGAAGTCCAGGAAGGAGAAGGTCGCAGGCACACCGGCTACTCCGGTCGCCACGCCGGTGATGACCAGCGCGGGATTGCCGTGGGGGATCAGTCCATTCGTGCCGCAGGCAGTGGCATCCAGAATGTTCGCGCTGCGGCTGTGGTCTGCCTCATCCTTGTAGTCATCCATCAGAGTCCGAACAAAGGGCCCGGTGAAGATGATGGTATTGGTGGAGCTGTGGGTCGCCACGACGCCGAAGATCGCCATAAAATATGCGATCAGCTCCGCGCTGCGGATGGTCCTGCACTTGGTGATGATCCAGGAAGCAAAGGCATCCATGGCGCCGCTCTTGGTGGGGATCTGGATCATCATCACGATCAGGCAGGAGACGATGGCCACATTGGCCATACTGCCCATGCCGGAGGCGATCGGGCTGTCATCGCTGAACAGCACAGCGGGATCCAGAACGCCCAGAACCAGACTGAAGAAAATGACCAGCACATTGGAGAGGAGCAGCGCGGAGACCAGTCCCCAGCCCTTGTACATCAGCAGGACCAGGACCACAGGGACCAGCAGGAATACCAGGGACTTGGCGGAGGAGGGATCCGCCTCAATGACCGCGCGTCCCCCCGCCGACTGGGACAGACCGATCACAATATAGAGGATCCCGGAAATAATCCCCACAGTCATGGAATAGGGCAGCCGGGTCCGCACCGCCTCCTGCACTGTGACGCCCTGAGTCTGGGAAGAGGCGATGGTCGTATCAGAGATAGGTGCGAGGTTGTCCCCAAAAATCGAACCGCTGACCACCGCGCCGCACATCAGGCCCATATCGATACCCAGCTCCCCCGCCAGAGGACACATCACCGCAGAAACGGCAGTCACAGTACCGGTGGAGGTCCCGCAGGCAGTAGAGATCACCACGCAGATCAAAAATGCCACCACGGGGATAAAGCCGGTATTGACATGAAGCTCAGCCACCACCCAGATCAGCGCCTGGATCAGGCCGCTGGTTTTCAGCAGGGAGGACAGCAGACCGGCCATAAAGAAGGCCACACAGATCACACAGAACATGGATTCCCGCAATCCGGCCAGCATCTCTTCTCCGTACGCCTTGCGGTCCTTTGCCAGAACCAGGCCCAGGACCAGAGTGAAAAACAGCGCCACCATCATGCTCTTCGTGCCGCCTCCGCGGCCCAGGAGCAGATACATAATACCCAGAATCGCTGCTGCCACACACAGCCAAGCAGTGACGTGCCCGCCATAGTAGCTGACCGCATACTCTTTCTTTTTCTCCATTGTTTGCGCTCTCCCTTTCCAGCTTATTGCTTAGTGAAGCGCCGCCAGTGCCTGTTCCATCCGGTCCAGCGCTTTCTCCAGGTTCTCCATCGAATTGGAGTAGGAAATCCGGATCTTACCGGGAACGTTATATGCCTCGCCGGGGACCGTGGAGATCAGAGCTTCGTCCAGCAGATACTGGCACAGCTCCACCGCCGTCCCGATTTTCCGGCCGCCGAAGGATTTTCCCAGATAGAGCTGCACATCGGGGTACACATAGAATGCGCCCTTGACGTCGGGACAGGTGATCCCCGGGATCCTGTTCAGCCGGTCCACCACATAATCCTTGCGCCTTCTGAACTCCTCCACCATGACCTCCAGGTCGTGCTGGGGGCCTCTCAGCGCCTCCACCGCCGCCTTCTGTGAAATGGCGCTGGTGGCGGAGGTGGTCTGGCTCTGCACCGCCATGATCCCCTTGATCACATTGGCCCGGGCGGCGGCATAGCCGATCCTCCAGCCGGTCATGGCGTAGGCCTTGGAGAAGCCGTTCACTGTAACGGTCCGGTCCCTGACCTCCTGAGAGATAGAGGCTACACTGAAGTGCTCCGCTCCATCATAGACCAGCTTCTCATAGATCTCGTCGGCCACAACGAAGAAATCGTGCTCCACCGCCAGTGCTGCCAGCTTTCTCAGGCTCTCCTCACTGTATACTGCCCCTGTGGGGTTGTTGGGGGTGCAGATGACGATGGCCTTGGTCCTGGGGGTGATGGCCTTCTCGATGGCGTCCAGATCCAGCTCATAGTTGTCCTCCCGCACCGGGACGAACACCGGCGTCGCGCCGGCCAGGCGGATCATCTCGGTATAGCTCACCCAGCAGGGAATAGGCAGCAGGACCTCATCTCCTGGGCCGGCAAGGACCATCATTGCGCTGGCGATGGCCTGCTTGGCGCCCACCGCTGTGGTCACCTCGTTCAGCGCATACTCTACACCGTTGTCCTCTCTCAGCTTCTTCACGATCTCCTGGCGCAGCTCCAGGATCCCGTTGCCGGGGGTATACTTTGTAAAGTTATCCGCGATCGCTTTCATACCAGCTACTTTGATGTAATCAGGGGTCCCAAAATCAGGCTCCCCTACATTCAGGGAAATAATGTCCTTTCCCTGACGCTTCAGCTCCGCCACCTTGGCGATCAGCGCCGAGGTGGGAGAGCCGCTGAATTTGTTCATGCGTTCCGCAAGTGTGGTTGCCATGGCTCACGATTCCTTTCCTTCACGTTCTGCCTGGACGAAACAATGTGTCGATACTCCTTTGCTTACTCCCCGTACATCCCGTCAATAAACTCGGTCTTTTTCTCCTCCAGCTTTTTCCGCACCCAGGCCCGGTTGGAGGTCCCGTTCCGGGCCGCCTCCACCTTAGCGGCGTCCTGCTCATGGAACTTTCCCGCCGCCTCCAGCACCTCAGGGGCGTCCTTCAGAGGCACCACGATGATCCCATCGGCATCTGCTACGATGATGTCCCCGGGATGGACGCTGATGCCGCCGCAGGCGATGGGGACGTTGACCTCTCCAGGTCCCTCCTTGTGGGGGCCGCCGGGGGTGGATCCCGTGGCGTACACCGGCAGATCCATCTCCCGCAGGGCGTCCACATCCCGGACCGGGCCGTCGATCACCAGCCCGCCCAGCTTCTTCTGATACTTGGCATAGGTGAACATGATCTCCCCCATGAGGGAGCGGGTGGTATCCTCGTCATTGGACAGCACGATGACGTCTCCCGGCTGGGCCATATCCAGGGCCTGATGGAGAAACAGGTTGTCCCCTGCCCGCGCCTTGACGGTCAGGGCCGGGCCCGCCATGATTCCCTGAAAGCCGCTCATCAGCCGGATCCTGGGATTCATGGCGCAGGAGCGGCCCATGGTATCCGCGATATTGGCCGCCGGGAGACCGGCGAATCCCTCCAGCAGCTCCTGACTTGGCATGGGGCGCTTCAAAAACACACGATTTCCGATGGACATTTTTCTTGCCTTCTTTCTACTCCGGAGTGTTGTTGTTGAACTGTCTCCATTTTAATTTATTGAAGAATATTTGTCAACAACTATTGAATGTTTAGAATATTTTTCTGCATAATAGACAACACAAAAAATCCCACCTGCCGGTTTTCCAACACCAGCAGATGGGATCCTCCTCATTTTGTTTTATTTTTCAGTTTACCGCAACTTTTTGAAGTCTCTGGTCATAATGACCGCATCCTCTTTGGGCTTGGTGTAATAGTCCTTCCGGCGCCCCACCTCCTCAAAGCCGTGCTTGCGGTACAAGGCGATCGCCGGTTCGTTGGAGGCCCGCACCTCCAGCGTGAGGAAGGCCAGATTGGCCGCGCCGAACCGGCAGAACACATCCAGCAGCTCGTCCGCCACGCCGTGGCGGCGGGCGTTGGGGTCCACAGCGATGTTGTCGATGTAGCCCTCGTCCAGCACCACATGGAGGCCCGCGTAGCCCAGCAGGCCCCCGTCCTCCGATTCAGCCACGATAAAGCTGGCCTGGGCGTCGAAAAGCGCCTCGGTGAGCATGGCCTCACTCCAGGGGGCGGAGAAGCATTCCCGCTCCAGCTCCGCGATCTGACCGACATGACTGCGGTCCATAGGCACGATGGTATATTCCATAATAACTCCTTTTTTCAAGATTTCTTAATAATTTCCGCCTTGTCTTTTCCCTTGCAATCCGGTACAATGGATGGACAATCGGTATGCTGTCCCCTTGATTATATCCGGACAGACTCCCTTTGACAAGCCGTCTTTCGCCGTCCGCGCGCCGCCGCGGCCGGCGTCCGCCAGAAAGGAATTCCTGATGAAAAAACTTTTCTCCCTCCTGCTCTCCGCCGCGCTCCTGTCCGGTCTGCTGGTCACCGGAGCGGCGGCCGCCACCCTCCAGAGCAACCAGGCCGTCTACCAGCTCTCCCAGGATCCCCTGGGCACCGAGCCCTTCTCCTATTCCGCTACCGAGACTCACTCCGCCACCCTGGTCCCCGTGGGGACCGCCATCCAGAGCGAGGGGGACGGGCTGCTGCTGGTGGAGGTGTTCCTCTACCACGAGGCGGAGAAGCACTGGAACCTGGACTCCATGCTCTCCGGACAAAGCCAGCTCACCATCCGGGACGGGGACCACATCTACCACATCTCCACCATGGATCCCAGCAGTTCTGAGCCCAACGCCGTCCTTGACCGGGGCATCTGGGTCAAGGGACAGAGCACCGGCGAAGTCCAGCCCGTCACCATCACTGGTGAGCCGGTGGATGACTGGGCGGCCAATCTGGTCAACGAGGCCATCGCCAAGGACCTCTTCCCCGCCCACCTGAAGGGTCAGGACCTGCGGGAGCCCATCACCCGCACCCAGTTCGCCGCCCTGTCGGTCCGCCTGTACGAGGCCATGAGCGGTCAGACCGTCCCCGTCTTCACAGGGACGAACCCTTTCACCGACACCACTGACCCAGAGGTGCTCAAGGCCTATTCCATGGGCTTTACCTCCGGTGTGAGCAGCACCTCCTTCGGCGCCGGGACCCAGCTGAACCGGGAACAGGCGGCCACCATGCTCTCCGCCGTCTACCGGAAGCTGGGCGGGACCATCCCGCCCCAGGAGGCCGCTCCCTTCTCTGACCGCGGCTCTATCTCCGCCTGGGCCAGGGACAGCGTGTGCTTCGCAGCCTCCAAGGGCGTTATCTCCGGCTATGAGGACGGCCGCTTCGGTCCAAAGGACCCCGCCCAGCGGCAGGCCTGCCTCATCATGGCCCTGCGGATGCAGCAGAAGCTGGGCAGCAGCGCCGCCATCTGAGCGGCACCACAGAATTTTTCGCATAACAGGGGCTCCGGATCACTCCGGAGCCCCTGCATTTTTTCTCTTATGACAGGCTCAGTGGGACTCGGCCCAGGAGCGGCCTGCATGGGTCTCAGCCAGCAGGGGGACAGACAGGGCGGCGACCCCCTCCATCTCCTCCTCTACCAGCTTACAGACCGTCTCCGCCTCCGACTCCGGGCACTCCACGATCAGCTCGTCGTGGACCTGTAGGACCAGACGGCCCTCCAGTCCCTCCGCCTTCAGGCGGTCCCGCACCCGGATCATGGCCAGCTTGATGATGTCGGCCGCAGTGCCCTGGATGGGGGCGTTCAGGGCCACCCGCTCGCCGAAGGAGCGGGTGTTGAAGTTGGAGGACTTCAGCTCCGGCACCCAGCGGCGGCGGCCGTACAAGGTGGAGACAAAGCCCTGCTCCCTGGCCTGCTCCACCACCGCGTCCATATAGGCCCGCACCCCGGCGTAGTGGGCAAAGTACTTGTCCATATACTCCTTGGCCTCGGCCACGGTGACCCCGATGTCCTGGGACAGGGAGAAGGGGGAAATGCCGTACACGATACCGAAGTTCACCGCCTTGGCGCTGCGGCGCATGAGGGGGGTGACCTCTGACCGCGCCACACCGAACACCTGGGCGGCGGTGATGGTATGGATGTCCTCTCCGCTTCGGAAGCCGTCGATCATGGCCTTGTCCCCGGCGATATGGGCCAGCAGCCGCAGCTCGATCTGGGAGTAGTCCGCGTCCACCAGCACCTTCCCCGCCGGGGCCACGAACATTTTCCGCAGCTCCGCCCCCAGCTCCGTGCGGACGGGGATGTTCTGAAGGTTCGGCTCCGTGGAGCTGAGCCGTCCGGTGGCGGTGACAGTGTTCTGGAAGGAGGTGTGGATCCGTCCGTCCGGAGCGATCACCTTGCCCAAACCGTCAGCATAGGTGGATTTCAGCTTGGTGAGCTGGCGGTACTCCAGGATCTCCTCGATGATGGGGTGCTGTCCCCGCAGCTTCTCCAGCACCTCCGCGTTGGTGGACCACCCTGTCTTGGTCTTTTTCACCGGCGGCAGGCCCAGACGCTCAAAGAGCACCTGGCCCAGCTGCTGGGTGGAATTGATATTGAAGGTGTCCTCTCCGGCCAGATCATAGATCCTGGCCTGGACCTGCCCGATCCGTTCGGACAGCATCTCTCCAAACTGCACCAGGGCGCCCCGGTCCACCAGCACGCCCTCCCCCTCCATCTCGGCCAGCACAGAGCAGAGAGGCAGTTCGATCTGCTGGTACAGCTCCCACAGTTCCAGTTCCTCCAGCCGGCTGGTGAGGGCGGCGCGCAGGGCCCCGATGAGGACGGCGTGAACCGTCAGGGCGGCAGTGGGGACCGCCGGATCGGCCAGAGGACCGAAGGCCCCCTCGTCCAGATAGCCGGCCGCCTTGGGAGGCTGGAAGTTGAAATAGGTGAGTCCCAGCTTCTCCAGGTCATAGCTGCCGTCGGTGGGGGCCAGCAGATAGGCGGCCACCTCGGTGTCAAACCCGAAGCCATCAGGGGTGATCCCCTCCGCCAGCAGGGTCCGCCACAGGGCCTTCAGCCCGTGTACCGCCTTGTGGATGCGCCCGTCGGAGAACATAGCCCGCAGAAGGTCGTTGTGGCAATCCCACTTGTCCGCAAAAAACAGGGCGGCGCGGCGTTCTCCCTCCGGCTCCTCCCACGCCACACACACCACGTCCAGGGATGGCAGGGCCAGTACATTCACCCAGTCCCGCTCCCGCCAAAGAGCCAGAAGCTCCTCCATCCGGTCCCGGCTGTCCACCGTCTCGCTGACGCAGGAACCGTCGAACGTCTCCCCGGCGCTTTTCTTCTCGCCCTGGGGCGCGGTGAGTCCGTATTTGTCAATGAGCTTGGCAAACTCCAGGTCCAGGAACAGCTGGTACAGGGCGTCGTTGTCGGCCTCCCGGCACAGGTTCTGCTCCGGATCGAACTCGATTGGGGCGTCGGTGTGGATGGTGGCCAGGTCATAGGACATCCGGGCCATCTCCTCCCCCTCCGCCAGCTTTTTTACCACGCCGGGCTTGGCCGGGGTACCGGGCGCCATCTCCGGGGTGGGCATGGCGGCATACAGGGCGTCGATGGAATGATACCGCTGGACCAGGGCCATGGCGGTCTTTTCCCCCACCCCCTTGACCCCGGGGATATTATCGGAGCTGTCCCCCATCAGGGCCTTCAGGTCCACGATGTGGATGGGATCGAAGCCGTACTGCTCCCGGAAGGCGTCCGGGGTCATATCTTTGGTGGTGGTGCGGCCCATGCGGGTGGACACCAGCTTGACGGTGGTGGTATCGGTGACCAGCTGGAGAGAGTCCTTGTCCCCGGTGACGATCACCGTCGCCCAGCCGGCGGCGGCGTCCTTTACCGAGATGGTGCCGATGAGATCATCGGCCTCCCAGCCGTCCAGCTCATACATGGGGATTTTCATGGCCGCCAGCACCTCCTTCAGCAGAGGCATCTGACTGGCCAGCTCGTCGGGCATCCCCTTCCGCTGGGCCTTATAGCCCTCATAGGCCAGATGCCGGAAGGTGGGGGCCTTCCGGTCAAAGGTGACGCACAGGGCATCCGGCTGCTCCTCGTCCAGCAGCTTATTCAAAATATTCAAAAATCCAAGGATCGCATTGGTGGGCTGTCCCGTCCGGGTGGTGAGATTCTGGCTCACCCCATAAAAGGCCCGGTTGACAATGGAGTTGCCGTCCAGGACCATCAGCTTTTTCATGTGGGTCTCCTCCCATTCCGCCGCGCGCGGCAAAGTCGTATCGCCCATAGTATATCAGCTTTCCCAGGGCCGGGCAAGAA
>OGFE01002167.1_pt1 | contig 11354 bp, 8 predicted proteins | sample 1570811 | NCBI WGS metagenome assembly OGFE01 (sample SAMEA2581967, study PRJEB24529) | metagenome | biome: Human gut stool | place: China | collected 2011 | reverse complement strand
TCCTGTTCACGCCGTTCCCCGGATCCCCGCAGCTGCCGATGGGCAAAAGCGCTTCGGGCGGTGAACTGAGCCGACTGATGCTGGCCTTGGAGCTGGTGGCCGCCGACACGCGCGGCGGTGCCGACCAGACCTTCATCTTCGACGAGGTTGACGCCGGCGTGGGTGGCAAGGCCGCGGTCGAACTGGGCAAACGTCTGGCACGGCTGGCCCGCAGCGCGCAGGTCATCGTCGTCACCCACTTGGCGCAGGTCGCCTCGTGGGCGGACGCGCAGTTCGTGGTCACCAAGGAGCCGTCGGATGCCGATGACGACGATTTGGGCGTGGTCACCACCATCGCCGAAGTCAACGGCGAAACCCGCGTCCATGAAATCGCCCGCATGCTCTCCGGCAGCGAATCCGAAGCCTCCCTGGACCACGCCCGAGAACTCCTATCCGATTCTCGGCTTACGCTCCCGCTGGCGGTAGCTGGCGCCGCAGGCGACTGAGGGTGGTTGAAGAAGATGGAGATTAGCAAATGACCAAGGCCGCCATATTCGACCTCGATGGCACCCTCCTAGACTCCATGGGAGTCTGGGACCAAGTCGACATCGACTTCCTGAACAAGCGCGGAATCGAAGTGCCGCCCGACTACATGACCAAAGTTTCCGCCATGCAATTCCGCCAGATCGCCGAATACACCATCGCACGCTTCGGCCTTACAGACACGCCCGAAGAGCTCATGCAGGAATGGGACGACATGGCCAGCGTCGCCTATTCCACCACGGTCGAAGCCAAACCCGGCGCGCTTGACTATCTGCGCGATCTGAAAGACTCCGGTGTCAAACTGGGTGTCGCCACCTCGCTGCCCCCGCGTCTGCGTGAGCCGGCGCTACGCCACGTCGGCATGTTCGATTTGTTCAACGATATCGTCTCCGTCGATGACGCGAACGACGTCGGCAAGGACCAGCCCGACGTCTACCTGCTCGCCGCCAAGCGCCTGGGTGCTGCACCGGCCGACTGCACAGTGTTCGAAGACCTGCTGGTCGGCATGAAGTCGGCCAAATCAGTCGGCATGAAGGTCTGGGCCATGCACGACGACTCCTCCGCCTCCGACTGGCCCGAAATCTGCCACCTAGCCGACGGTGTCCTCTTCGACTTCCACGACGCCCCGCGCGTGCTGTGATAAAAAAGTTACGCCCCCGCTGGCGGGGCTGTCGGCGGAACGGCGTTGTTCGGCATAGGTACCCCTTTCCGAGGCCATTGTAGGCACGGCCCATGTTTCGACACTGTATGTTGGCGAGGTGTTTGTTCACCGTTTAACTGTTATGTAACACACCTTGACAGTTAAGCAGAACAGTTATACTGTGTTGTATAACAGCTAAACAGCTGGGGTGCTAGTCAACCGCAACCGAAAGGGGCATAGATGAAACTGATCATCTCATCCGTGTCCGGAGAACCCATCTACGAGCAAATCAAGAACCAGATTCGCAACGCCGTGATGAGCGGCGAGCTTGAGGCAGGGGAGGCCTTGCCCTCGCTGCGCAAACTCGCCAAGGAACTGCGCGTCTCCGTGCTCACCGTCACCAGGGCATACAACGAACTGGCCGATGAGGGCGTGGTGCAGAACCTCCAGGGCAAAGGCACCTTCGTGATGGACAAGGGCAACGAGCTGATGCGACGTCAGCTCGAAACCCAGGTCCGCGAAAACCTGGCCGAGGCGATACGCGCGGCCAAAGCCGCCGACATCGCGCTGAGTGAACTGGGCCGCATGCTCGAAGACGAGTACCGCAAGCAGTGAGTGACGGCATTGGCCGGCAACCTGCGAACACCGTGGCGTCGCTGTGATACGCGAGGCCACGGGACGAGAGAGTTTCCCAAGAAAGGACCATGGCCATGACCGCCATATCCGAACCCGACACGATGGCCCTTGCGGTCACCGGTGTCACCAAACACTACGACTCCGGCTTCGTGCTGGACGACGTGACCTTCGACCTGCCCAAGGGCTACATCATGGGACTGATCGGCCCGAACGGCGCCGGCAAATCCACCCTCATCAAACTCATCCTCAACATGATCCACCGCGACGCCGGTTCGATTCACGTGCTCGGCCTCGACAACGTCGCCGACGAGGAGCCCGTCAAGGAACAACTCGGCGTGGTATTCGATTCCAGCTACCTGTATGAACAGTGGCAAGTCAAGAACGTTGAACGTATCGTCGCGCCACTGTATTCATCATGGGACGGTGGATGCTATCGCAAGTATCTGGGTACTTTCGGTCTTGGTGACGCACAGAACGGCAAGAAACATATCAAGGATCTTTCCCGCGGTATGCAGATGAAGTTGATGCTCGCCATCGCATTGAGCCATGATGCCAAGCTGCTGATTCTCGACGAGCCGACCAGCGGACTCGATGTGCTTGCCCGCGACGAACTCATGGATATCCTGCATGCCTACATTGAGGATGGCGAACATTCGGTACTGTTCAGCACCCATATCACTGCCGACCTCGAACGTGCTGCTGACTTCATTACCTACATCACCGATGGCCGTCTCTACTACACCGGTCCGAAAGACGAGTTTGAGGAATCGTTCCGCCTGATTAAGGGCGGTCCAGACGAACTGGCACAACTGCCTGCGGACGTGGTGCTGGGCTCACATATGTATGCCACCGGATTCGATGCGCTGGTCCGGTCAGACAGGCTTTATGCTGTTGCGTCGGTGGTTTCGGGGCTTGCCGTTGAATCGGCTTCCATTGATGACATCATTCGCTTGACCAATGCCCATGATTCCAATCGTGACTTGAGCGGGAGGTGAGCGGTCATGGGGGCAATACTGAGGGTGCCGCGGTCTCGGCAACATGCATTGACCACTGCATTGCGCGTCGATATGGCCTACCTGTGCGTCGGCGTACAGACTGTGTTCTCGTTGTTGTTGGCACCGTTGTTCTCCGCCATCTTTCAAGGTGAAGTTTATGGTGATGGTTTCGGCTATCGCATGGGTGTCATCATGACGGTATTCACCTGCGCCATGTGGGTGCTCACCATGGCTGTTGCTGACCTGCAGAACGGATATCGGCTTCGTGGCATTATTCCGTCTTCAAGGAAGAACCAGGTGGCCGCGCGATATGTGGTTGGATTGGTGATTTCCGTATTGTCGGTAGCGATGATTGTGTTGATTGACGGGTTGCAAGTGCTGGTCAATCCGGATTGGTCATTCGCGGGCAATCTGTGGGCGGCGCCGTTGGGAGGTTTCTGCACCGCGCTGATGATCGCGCTTATCGTGCCCACGGGTTATCTGTGGACCAAACTAGGCGGTCTTCAAGTCACGATGATGGTGATTTATGTCGTTGTATTGGCTGGATCCATACTGCTATCTATTTTGCCTGCTTCGGTGACCAGAGGATTGGCCCATGCCGCGAATGCCATCATCGCGCAACGATTGTGGCTGGTTATTGCGGTATTGACAACGACGGTTGTGGCATATGGAATCTCGTATGTAATTGCCTCTCGCATATTTGCTTCAAGGGAGTGGTGACGATGAGCTGGAAATCCGTAGTAAAGCAATGTCGATTCGATTGTGTCGGGACGGGTCTGTTCAGCGTGGCGAATATGGTGTTTCTGCTGGTTTTCCCGGTGCTGTCTATCGTGGTATCGCTGGTGATGATATCGACCCATGTCGATGAACACGTTGCCAGTGGTCTGATGGGCGGACTCGGAGGTCTGGCATCGGTGATGGCATATATGAGTGCATTGGGGCCTGCTGCATCCGAGGAATCTGCAGGGCACAGTGCCATGCGAGGGCTGATTCCTGTTTCACGCACTGCGCAAGTTGTAGGTCGGTACCTCTTTCTGTTGGTGGTTGGCCTGCTCTGGGCTCTGGATGTGGTGATATGCGGTGGCATCTTCATTATCTTTGGTGATATAGCAGATATGGGGTGGATTGGTGCCTTGGCATCAGGTGCCTCCATCTTCGCTTTGGCTATCATTCTTGGGTCGGTGCTGCTGGCCTGTGCATGCCGGTTCACATTCCGCAAGATGATGATGGCCTTTGGCGCGGTCATGGTTGGCTTGTATGCCGTCATTGCGCTGCTGGCTCGATTGCCTGTCGACTGGCAATGGCTATTGCTGAATATCGCCGATTTCCTGACGATCTGGTGGCATACGGCGCTTGTTCTCGCCGTGTTGTGTCTGCTCGCATTTTTTGGCTCCATGCTTATAGCCATCCGCATCTACCGAGCCAAAGAACTCTAGCCGCGCATTTGTCCGACCGCGAATGAAAAGAGACCGACAGGAATCTGTCGGTCTCTTTCCGTTATCGGTGTGTTATCAGTCCACCAGATCCAGAGCGATTGGCTGGTGCGGTTGCTGGGAATCGCTTTCATTGGCCGTGCGGCGCGCACGGATGGCGGCGGCTGCGCGCTTGACGGTCTTGATAACTTCCTGCAGCACCACCACGCCGAAACCGACCGCGATGATTTTCAGCCACATGTCGATCGGCAGCGGCACGGTGCGGAACATCGCGCCGCCGAATTGCACCACTAGCACCTGAAGTGCGAACATCAGCGCGAACACGCCGATCATCACCTTATTGCGCAGCAGATTGGCGAACAGGCTGGCGTTGCCCAGCTCGCGGCTGTTGAAGGCGTTGAACAGCTGGAATACCACGAACAGCGTGAACAGAATGGTCGACTGCTGTTCGGCGGTGCCGCCCATGAAGTTCGTCCAGCTTTGCGCCATGAACACCACGGCGATGAACGCGCCGGAGACGATGATGCGCTCCAGCATGCCGCGCGAGACGATGCCGGCGTCACGGCGGGTGGGCCTGCGGTCCATAAGATTGTCGCGAATCGGCTCCATACCGAGCGTCAGCGCGGGCGGGCCATCCATGATGATGTTGACCCACAGCAGCTGCAATGCGGTGAACGGCGCGGCCAGACCACTGAACAGCGAGGCGAGTACCACGACCACCGAAGACAGGTTCACGGTGAGCTGGAACTGGATGAATCGCTGGAAATTCTCGTAAATGCCACGGCCCCAGTGCACGGCCTTGACAATGGTGGCAAAGGAATCGTCCAGCATCACGATATCGCTGGCTTCCTTGGACACCTCGGTGCCGGCGATGCCCATGGCGATGCCCACGTCCGCGTTCTTGATGGCGGGCGCGTCGTTGATGCCGTCGCCGGTCACCGCCACCACATTGCCCTGGGCTTTCAGAGCGTTCACCACGCGCATCTTGATAACCGGCGTGCTGCGGGCGATCACGCGGATGCGGCCGATTTCGCGGGACAGTTCCTCGTCGCTCATTTCCTCGATCTGGCGCGCCTCGACGGCGATATGCCGCTCGTCCAGAATGCCGAGTTCGTTGGCGATGGCCGTGGCGGTCACGATGTTGTCGCCGGTGAGCATCTTGAGCTCGATGCCCGCCTTGCGGCAGCGCTCCACGGCACCGGGCACATCCTCGCGCAGGGGATCCACGATGGCCACGAAGCCGTCGAACATCATGCCGGATTCCAAGCCGGCGCGGTCGGCAGCGTAATCGAGAGCCGCAGTGTCGGCGTCCTTATCGGAAATATGGCGGTGGGCGAAGCCGAGCACTCGGCAGGACTGCGCCTGGAACTTCGCGATCTCCCGTTCGATTTCGCCGCGCGTCTTGGCGTCGACGGCGCACAGGTCGAGCAGCTTCTCCGGGCTGCCTTTGGCGAACACGGTAATGCCGTCGCCGTCACGCACCACAGTGGTCATGCTCTTGGTCTCCGACGAGAACGGATACGTGTGGAGCACCGTCGCGCGCTCGCGGCGAATCCGGTAGTCGAGTCCGGCCTTGTGCGCGGCGACCAACAGTGCGCATTCGGTGGGGTTGCCGATGAATTCCGGCATCGCGCCGGCCTCGGCTTCGGTGGCGCCCGGGAAGGTCACGTCGGCGGTGCCGTTGACGCAGAAGTTCTCCAGCAGCATGCGGTTCCTGATCTGCTCGGGCTTCTCCAAGGCGCGGCCCGGTGCATTGTACGCCTCGATTACGGTCATGCGGTTCTGGGTCAATGTGCCGGTTTTGTCCGAGCAGATCACGTTGATGCAGCCGATGGTCTCGCACGCCACCATCTTCTTGACCAGCGCGTTCTGCTTGGACATTTTGATGATGTTCACCGCGAGGCACGCGGCCACGATGGTCGGCAGGCCTTCGGGCACGGCGGCCACGATCAGCGTTATGGAGGTGATGAACGCCTCGGAAATCGTGTCGAACGAGGCGGTGCCGGAAGCCACGAACCGGGCCACCTGAAGCACGAACACCAGTGCGGCCACAATCGAGCCCACCACGGCGATCACCTTGCCGAGCTTCGCGAGCTTCTCCTGCAGCGGCGTCATACCGGTGTTGGCGGCGCGCAGTTCGCGGGCGATCTTGCCGAACTCGGTGTCGTCGCCCACGGCGGTGACCACGGCACGGCCATTGCCGGCGGTCACGAAGCAGCCGGAATAGAGCATGTTCGAGCGGTCGGCCACCGGGGTCTTCGGGTCGGTGAACACGGCGTCGGTGGCTTTGGCACTCGGCACGCTTTCGCCGGTGAGCGCGGATTCGTCGGCGGTCAGATCGTTCGATTCGATGAGGCGCGCATCGGCCGGCAGCTTGTCGCCGGTGCTGATCTGCAGTACGTCGCCGATGGTGATGTCTCGCTGCGACACCAGCGTGACCTCGCCATCGCGCACCACGGTGACGGTCGTGTCGTCATTGATGTCGTTCAGCGCTTCGAATGCCTTGGCGCTGCGACCCTCCATCACCACGGTGATTGTCACGGACAGGGCGATGGCGAAGAAGATGCCCACGCATTCGAGAATGTCGGCGTGGCCGCCGGCCATGGCGCGGGTGATGTTGACGCCCAGGGTGATGGCCGCCGCGATCATAAGCATGATGAGCATCGGGTCGGCGGCCGTCTTGACGATGCGGGAAAGCATCGATTCCGGCTTCGGCTTGGTGAAGGCGTTGGGACCGTACTGGTTCAGGTTGTGCGCGGCCTGTTCGCTGGTCAGGCCTTGATGTGCATCGGTGCCCAGCGTGCTGATGACTGCTGGCGCATCCTGCATGAATGGTGCGGGCGTCTGCCCGTTGGCCGTGGTCATATGTTCCTCTCGTTTGGTTGACACACCGCACTGAAACCCGCGTAATATCACTCGCGTACCGCGCAACATGGCGGCACGCAGCCAAACGAATCGTTGACGACCATGTATCGCATACTCCGCGGTACATGAGTCTCGTCATTTAAGGCAAAGCCAGACCGTAACGGAACTGCCGACGGCCACGATGTTGACTTGCCACATTGCGGTTTGGGCCGAGCCTTTCGCCGCAATGCTGTCTACTCCCTCATGGGGACTATTCAGTTGCAGAAACAGAACCTAACAAACCACATGGATTTTCCCGTTCGCCGGCAGCATGGCGATTCCCGCCTTCCTAGAAAAAACAAGCAACACGCCATTGGCTCGTTGCAGGTGAAAAGCCGCAAGAAAGCCGCGCGTGACAAGGCTCGGACATGCTTGAACATGCTTGGACCTTCGACTTGTGACATCAGAAAACAAAAAACCGATACATGCTGGTAAAGCATGTATCGGTTGGGAATTGTCAGTTAGTGCCGTCAGCGGACTATCACAGCGCCTGGGCGGCCTTCTCCACGTAGTCCTCCATGCCGTCGATGGCCACGACGTCCTTGAACCGCACGTCGGCGGGCTCAAGACCACGCAGGGCGGCCGGGGCGGTGGTGCCGGTCTCGTGGGCCAGCACATCCATGCACTCGAAGTCGGTGCCGGTGGCGTCGAAGCCCAATGCCTCGTTCACCACGCGCGGGAACTTGTAGGGGCTGGCGGTGGAGAGCAGCACGCGCGGGGTCAGCGGGTCGCGCGGCATCTGCTCAAGCAGGTAGTAGCCGCAGGCGGTGTGCGGGTCGATCACGTAGTGGTTCTCGTCCCAACAGTGCTTGATGGACTCGCGTACCTGATCCTCATCGGCCCAACCGGTGCCGAAGATCTGACGAATCTTGGCCAGCAGTTCTTCCGGGATCTCGTACGTGCCCCACTTGTTGAGGTCGTTCATCAGCATGGAGATCAGACGGGTGTCGCCCTCGGACATGTAGTACAGCATGCGCTCCAGGTTGGAGGAGATGAGGATGTCCATCGAGGGGGAGATGGTCTGGAAGAACGGGCGCTGGCGGTTGTAGGTACCGGTGGTCAGGAAGTCGAACAGCACGTTGTTCTTGTCGGAAGCCACCACGAGGTGCTTGACCGGCAGACCGAGCAGCTTGGCATAGTAGCCGGCGAGGATATCGCCGAAGTTGCCGGTCGGGACCACAAACTCGACCTCATCGCCGACGTTGATCACCTGGTCGGCGAGCAGTTGGGCGTAAGCGGAGAAGTAGTAGACGACCTGCGGCACCAGACGGCCCACGTTGATGGAGTTGGCGGAGGAAAGCACCACGTGCGAATTGCCGGCGAGACGCTCGGCCAGGGCGCGGTCGCCGAAGATGCGCTTGACGGCGGACTGCGCGTCGTCGAAGTTGCCCTCGACCGCGCACACGTTCACGTTCGCGCCGGCCTGCGTGCTCATCTGCAGCTCCTGAACCTGGCTCACCTTGCCCTGCGGGTAGAAGACGGTGATCGCGGTGCCCGGGGCGTCCGCGAAGCCGGCCAGCGCGGCCTTGCCGGTGTCGCCGGAGGTGGCGGTGAGGATCATGATCTTCTCGTCCGCGTCGCCATCGGCCGGCGTGGTGTGCGCCATGAAGCGCGGCAGGATCTGCAGCGCCACGTCCTTGAACGCGGAAGTCGGGCCGTTGAACAGTTCGAGCACGTAATCGTCGCCCAGGGGCTTGAGCGGGGTGATGCGCTCGTCGGACCACTGTTCGCCGTAGGCGTCGGCGATGCACTGGCCCAGCTCCTCGGCCGTGAAGTCCGGCAGCAGCGCGCCCAGCACCTCGGCGGCGATTTGCTGGTACGACTTGCCCGGCAGGGAGGCCACGTCCACCTTGGTCTTGCCCAACGCGTCCGAAACGAACAGGCCGCCGTCATCGGCGATGCCCTTACGAATCGCCTGCTTGGCGGTCAGCGAATCGGTGGTGCTACGGGTGGAATGGAAGGTGGTTGTCACGATGAATCCTTCTGCCTGAAAGGGATGATGAATCCACATCAGTCTAGCGTGGGCCGTGGGCAGAAGGGCCGTCCGTCTCGCATAACCGACCGGTCGCACCGGCGAAAATCACCATTGCCATCGAACGGGGACCGGCCATATCATGAAACAGGCCGGCTGCAAACGGGCCATACGGTAAGGCGACAACGGCGAATCAATTGTCGCTTATACCAAAGAGCACCCATGACCGCTTCACCCCTTGCGCAGAAGGCAACCGATGCTTTCAACGCGCCGATCTGCGAAACCGATCCTGAGATCGCCGAACTGCTGGACTCCGAACTGGGCCGCCAGCGCAGTGGCCTTGAGATGATCGCCTCTGAGAACTTCGTGCCGCGAGCGGTACTGCAATGCCAGGGCTCCGTGCTGACCAACAAATACGCCGAAGGCTACCCCGGCCGTTTCTACCACGCCGAGGCGTACGGCGTGAACCCCGAGACCTTCCGCATCGACCCGGAGATCATCCGCCAGCGCACGTTCGACGGTGCCAAGATCCTTGCCGAACGACTACTGGCCGACGACGTCAAGGCCAACGGCATCTTCGTGCTGACCGGCGGCACCGATGTGCATCTGGTGATGGTCGACCTACGCAACAGCGAGATGGACGGCCAGCAGGGCGAGGATCTGCTCGCCGCCTGCGGCATCACCATCAACCGCAACACCGTGCCCTTCGACCCGCGCCCGGCCTCGGTGGCCTCGGGCCTGAGAATCGGCACGTCCGCCCTGGCCACCTGCGGCTTCGGACCGAAGGAATACGAGGAGGTGGCCGACATCATCGGCACCGCGCTCGCCGCCGGCCCGTCCGCCGACGTGACCGCGCTGAAGGCCCGCGTCGACAAGCTCGCCGAAGACTTCCCGCTCTACCCCGACCTGGACCAGATTCACTGATTTTTTGCGGATGTACGCAGCTCCCTCATCAGAGGGAGCCGCGCTTATATCCCCGGCTATCTTCGGTGCAATATGGGTCGAAACGGGCAATGCGGCCCATTGTGGGTTACTCTTGTTTTTTATGAGCGATGAATTGAGTCCTGAGGTGTTCGACGCGGTGTGCCGCCAGGCCGATCAGGCCGCACGCGCACAGGAGCGTCTTGCACAGGCAAATACCGAAGCCAAAAACGAACTGTTGCTTGCCATTGCGGACGCGTTGGACGAGCATGCTGCGGACATCGAAGCCGCCAACGCGCTGGACATGCTCGAATCCAAGGAAAACGGCATGGATGCGGGCAAGCTCGACCGCCTGCTGTTCGACGTGCCGCGCGTGGCCGCCGCCGCCCAAGGCGTGCGCCATGTGGCCACCCTGCCCGATCCGGTCGGCGAGATCGTGCGCGGATACAACCTGCCCAACGGTCTGCGCCTTACCCAGACGCGCGTGCCGATGGGCGTCATCGGCATGATCTACGAGGCCCGGCCGAACGTCACTGTGGACGTGGCCAGCCTGTGCCTCAAGTCCGGCAATGCCGCGTTGCTGCGAGGCGGCCACGCCGCCGAACGCACTAACGCCGCCACGTTGGGCGTCATCGCCCCGGTGCTTGAAGCCCACGGTTTCGAATCCGCACTGGTGCAATCCGTCGACCAGTACGGGCGCGCCGGCGCCACCGCCATGATGGAGGCGCGAGGCCATATCGACGTGCTCGTGCCGCGAGGAGGAGCGGGTCTGATCCAAGCCGTCGTGCGCAACTCCAAAGTGCCGGTCATCGAAACCGGTGCCGGCAACGTGCATATCTATATCGACAAGTCCGGTGATCTCGCCAAGGCCATCCCGATCATCATCAACGCCAAAACCCAGCGCGTGGGCGTGTGCAACGCCGCCGAAAAGCTATTGGTTCATAAGGATGTCGCCGCCGAATTCCTGCCGCAGATCGCCGCCGCTCTGGCCGAGGCGAACGTCGTGCTGCAGACCGACACCACGTCGTACGGCATCATCTCCGGCGCGGCAATCGAGGGCCTTGACCTCAACCACGCCGCCGAAGAGGATTGGGACACCGAATACCTGGCCCTCAAAATGGGCATCAAGGTGGTGTCGGACCTGGACGCGGCCATCGACCACATCAACACGCATTCCACAGGCCACACCGAATCCATCATCGCCGAGGATTATGCGGCCATCGAGGAATTCACCAAGCGCATCGACTCGGCCGTCGTCATGGTCAACGCCTCCACCCGCTTCACCGACGGCGGCGTGTTCGGCTTTGGTGCCGATCTTGGCATCTCCACGC
>OGFE01002156.1_pt1 | contig 11414 bp, 9 predicted proteins | sample 1570811 | NCBI WGS metagenome assembly OGFE01 (sample SAMEA2581967, study PRJEB24529) | metagenome | biome: Human gut stool | place: China | collected 2011 | reverse complement strand
AAGATTTTACAGATGTGAATAATGATGCAACACGTGTTGAAGTAAACACAATCTCTGCCGAAATGGCAAAAGTGCGCGACTATGTACCCGATTATGCTGTAATGGCGCATCGCGGCTCTACTTTCTGGGCCCCGGAAGAAACAGAGTCTGCCTGGCGCTGGGCACGTGAGATGGGTGCGGACTATCTTGAATCCGACCTTCAGTGTACAAAAGACGGTGTTATCCTTGCCAATCACGATGATAACTTGAAACGTACCACCAACATTGAAAACGTATATAGCGAACTGGTACCTGCAACCCGTAAGGCGTTTTATATGCGTCATGGAATGAGTGAGGCAGAAGCTGAAAAGCTTGTTGCAGCCGATAAAGCCAGTTTCCGTCCTTACTATGCAATGTCTTATATGTATGAGGAATTACTTGCTCTTGATGCCGGTAGTTGGTTTAACGAAACAAGCATTGAACAGGCTCGTGAGTCTTTTTCCGAACAACATCAGTATATCTCGGCTCTTGAAGACCAAATCCGTTATGCTGAAGGGAAAATGCTGGCACGTGATGCCGACGGTGAGCGTATATACACCGTTACCGGTACTTGGAATCCGGATAAACCCCGTGATTGTTTGACGTATAAGTTTGAGTATGTGGATGACCCGCAGGATACCGGTAACCGTCCGGGTGTCTATATTGAATTTAAAGAGTCATGGCTGAACCCTTCGGATTTTGAAAAACGCGTTTATAACAAACTTGATGAACTCGGCTGGAATATCATTACCAAGCCTTGCGACGGAGAACCTTTCTATAAAAATAATAAAGTTAATGTAGGTAATACTAACGGTAAGGTTATTCTTCAGACATTCTCTCTTGAGAGTCTTCGTCGTACAGCAGAAGAGTTCCAGGGTAAGATACCTATGTGCTTCTTGTTGTGGGAAGGTAATGGGGCTACCGACTTGAAATATGACACACCTCAAGGTTATGCTTCTTTCATTAATCTCGGTTTGGAATATAAGGCTCATATCATCGGTCCTTGTATTGCAGGCGCTCCCAATGACTATCCGGAAATGAATGCTCCATGGCAGGCTTATCTTATTAAGAAATCAGGAATGCTCAATCATCCGTACTCATTCGACTCTTATGCGCAAATGGGAAAATATTTCGGCCAGTATAACTGGGGAAATACCGTACAATATGATGAAGTTCTGCATGGTATCTATGGTGACGGTTTGTTTACCAACCGTTCTGAAATGAGTCTGAAATACTTAATTGACAATGGTCTGCGTAAAGCGCCGGCTCCTCAAACGGTTCCGGATGCGGTTGAAACACTTAAAAGACTTGGTTACTAATTAATTTATTAACACTAATACAGATTATATTATATGAAAAAGTATATTTTAATGCCGGTATTGGCTGCATTGTCACTGTCAGGATCGGTAATCCAAGCTCAGGACTTTGATAATAAGCCGGTTGTTAATGTTAGCAACGCCAAGGAAAACTTGAACTTTACGATTGGTGCACGTTTTATGATGGACGGTGCATACTATCACTCGGACTTCACTCCGGTGAAATCGGGAGCTGCTATTACCGATGCACGCATTCGTACCTCGATGAGTTATGAAGACTGGTACTTCTATGCGGATTTTGATTTTTCCAAGGGTAAATTCTCACAGAAGAATATTTTCCTGCAATACTCGTTGGAAGGTGCAAAGGGCACTCATCGCTTTAAAGCCGGTTACTACAACAATCCGGCATCAATGGCAAACAATACCAGTCGCGGAAGTTTGCACTTCATTTCCCGTTCGGCTGCCGCCAACGCTTTCTCGCCATCCCGTGAGTTGGGGTTGAGCTATATTTTCTACAATGATCATTTCTTTGCCAACCAGGGTGTATTTGCGGAAAATAAGTACAATGACCAGCCTGCGGGCTATCAGGGTATGTCATTCGGTGGCCGTTGGGTATGGCGTCCTATCAATAACGAGGACAGAACATTCCACGTAGGAGCTGCTTTCCGTTATGCCAATATTGCTACTGGTACAGTAGAAAATAATGTATTGAAAACAGAGTTGAACATCGGTTCTTCATTGGAAACTTATGTAGACGCCACTCAGGACTTCTTGTCAGCTCAACTGCCGTGGGCGAAAAACGTATTTGATGTGGGTGCTGAATTCTTATACAAAACAGATAATTTCTTTACTCGTGGTGAGTATATGTACAAACATGTTACTAAAGACCGTGACGACCAGGCATTGTTTGAGGCTAATTTGGGCTCTATCGATTCTTGGGGAACACTTGAATCATGGCAAAAAGGTAATCCGCTCGGCGAGAACTCTTTCCATGGCGCCTATATTGAAGCCGGTTATAAAATCTTCGGTGATCCGTATCAGTACAGCAATTCTGATGCTTTGTTGAAAGGTTTGAATGGCAGAGCGCTTGAAGTGGTTGCACGTTACAGCTATACCGGATTGAATGATATCGTTGAAGGTGAAAAGTATGTTCCCGGACGTGACCAATACTACCCTAACGGACTGTTGGCAGACTATCCTTCTACTTCATTAAGTGTAGGCGGCGGTAATATGCATTCCGCTACTCTGGGTGTAAACTACTCTTTCAATAAGTTTGCCCAAGTGATGTTGAGCTACACATACAATCGTCTTGACCGTGATAAATTCCAATATGACAAGAATTTCCACGTGCTTCAAGCTCGTTTGATGTTCCAATTCTAATTGTGTGCATTTGTTTATAATAATGGTTAGTGAGCCTCTGTGGTAGAGGTAACAAAAGGAAAGAGGATGCCGGTTAAGCGAGCATCCTCTTTTTTATTGTATAGTGAAGACTATGCAGATATTTTCCGCGATATCCGGCATCATAAACGAAAAAGTTATAACTTTGATTACATTTTCAATTCCGACTAAAATGAGTAAACTTATGAAAGCGTTTTTTGCAGGTATTTGCCTGTTCTTTTCCACTCTCGTTTCCTGTCAGCAGAAAGGAGAGGATTTCGAATCCGTTTCGACGGATGAGTTTGCAACATTGATAGCTGATCCCGATATCCAGCGATTGGATGTACGCACGGTTGCCGAATATTCGGAAGAACATATTCCGGGAAGTATCAATATCAATGTGTTGGACGAACAGTTTACTGTTATAGCAGACTCTACACTTCAAAAGGATAAACCGATAGCTCTTTATTGCCGCAGCGGAAAGCGCAGTAAGAAAGCCGCTACTATCTTGAGCCGGAAAGGCTATAAGGTTTATGACCTTGATAAGGGCTTTATCGGTTGGAAAGAGGCCGGGAAAGAAACGGAGAAATAGTTTATCCCTCTATTTTTGATTTTGTACTTTTGGTACATTTAAAATATCGTTACACTTATGGCTTATGTTTTTCTTCATCCCACAATTGCGGGACGAAGAAAAACATAAGCCATAATAAGATTTTGTATCGTATATAAGCGTATCATCCATAAGAGATACGGAGATTACGACTACGGGAAAGTACTATTTATAAATCTTCTATCAGACGTTTCAACACGACTGTTGCAGAAATCTCACGGTTGGCCGCTTCCGGTATCACAATAGATTGAGGACTTTCAATCACATCATCCGTTACAATCATATTACGGCGTACCGGCAGACAATGCATGAAATAAGCGTTGTTGGTTACGGCCATTTGGCGGTCGCTTACGGTCCAGTCACGGTCTTTACTCAGTATTTGTCCGTAGTTGTCGCCGGTATAGGCAGCCCAGTTCTTGGCATATACGAAATCTGCACCTTCAAAGGCCTTCATCTGGTCGTATTCCACGCGAGCGTTACCCACGAATTTCGGATCGAGTTCATAACCTTCGGGATGAGTAATGACAAAATCGTAGTCCGTGGCATTCATCCATTCTGCAAAAGAGTTGGGAACGGCTTGCGGCAACGGACGAGGATGCGGAGCCCATGTCATAACAACTTTGGGACGTGCCGTTTTCTTATATTCCTCAATGGTAATAAGGTCTGCAAAACTTTGCAGCGGGTGGCGTGTGGCGGCTTCCATAGAGAATACCGGACGACCGGAGTATTTGATAAACTGATTCAGTATAACTTCGTTATAATCGTATTCGCGGTCTTCAAAGCGGGCGAAAGAACGCACGCCGATAACATCGCAGTAGCAGCCCATTACGGGGATGGCCTCCAGTAGATGTTCCGGTTTGTCGCCGTCCATGATGACGCCGCGTTCGGTTTCCAGTTTCCATGCTCCTTGGTTGATGTCCAGTACAATGACATTCATGCCCAGGTTCAGGGCGGCTTTTTGAGTACTGAGGCGGGTACGCAGACTTGAGTTGAAGAATATCATCATCAGTGTCTTGTTACGTCCCAGTTCTACATATTTGAAACGGTCTTTTTTGATTTCGAATGCTTCGTCCAGTGCAGTTTTCAGATTACCGATGTCCTGCACGCAAGTAAAGTTCTTCATACTTTTTTTAGTGATTAATCGTTATTACTTTCTTACCTGTCCTTCTCCTTCAATAATCCACTTGTAGGTGGTGATTTCTTCTAAAGCCATAGGGCCGCGTGCATGCAGCTTCTGTGTACTGATACCAATCTCCGCACCCAATCCGAACTGTGCGCCGTCTGTAAAGGAAGTAGGAGCATTGACATAGACGCAAGCGGCATCCACTTCGCGGCAGAACCAGTCGGCATGTCCCTTATCTTCGGTTACGATACACTCGCTGTGCTTGGAACCATACTGTTGTATATGCGCTATGGCGCTGTCTATGCCTTCAACTATTTTCACGGCCATCTTATAGTCCAGAAATTCTGTACCGAAGTCCTCTTCAGTAGCTTCTTTCAGCAGTTCGGCTGGATAGTGGCCTTGCAAAGAGGCGTATGCAAACGGGTCTGCGTAGATAATTACGTTGCTTTCCTGTAACGGCGCACAGAGCGCAGGTAGGTCTTTCATACGGTCACCGTCTACGAGCAGACAGTCCAAAGCATTGCACACGCTGACGCGGCGTGTCTTGGCGTTGTTGACGATGGCTGCCCCTTTCTTTACATCCCCGTAACGGTCGAAGAAGGTGTGGCATATACCTGCACCGGTTTCTATCACCGGGATAGTCGCATTTTGGCGGACAAAGTTGATAAGATTGCTGCTGCCGCGAGGGATAATCAAATCTACATAGCCGTTGGCATGCAGTAATTCCGCGGTAGCTTCACGGTTGGCGGGTAACAGTTCCACGATGTGCAGGTCTACTTCAAATCGTTTCAGCACATCGTGTATCACGCTGATAATGGCGAGGTTGGAATAATTCGCATCACTTCCGCCTTTCAGTATGCAGGCATTACCGCTCTTGAAACAGAGTGAAAATACATCGAAACTGACGTTAGGACGTGCTTCGTAGATGATTCCGATTACTCCGAAAGGTATACTTATACGTTTTATTTTCAGCCCGTTGGGCATCACTCCCTGTTTTTGTACGCGTCCTATCGGTGAGGGTAATTTGGCAACCTTGCGGATGTCGTCTGCAATGCCTTTCAAGCGCTCTGCCGTCAGCTTCAAGCGGTCGTACTTCGGATTGGAAATATCCATACGTTCCAGGTCTTTCCGGTTCTCGGCGAGAATAAACTCTGTTCTTTCCTCAGCTGCATCTGCAACGGCCAGCAATATCTGGTTAATCTTTTCGTCGTTCAGCGCCAATAGCTTGCGACTGGCATACTGTACGGCGGAAAAAGTCTTTTTTAAATCCATTTTTTGTGATTTATTAATTGATACTTCTGCAAATGTAGTGATTATAATCGGTATTAATCGGACTTATTCTATATAAAGATAGTCATAATGCACCACAGGCTTCTTACCATGTTTTCCCATAGCCTCGCGAGCTTGCTCCGAACTGCAATTGGCTTTGCCCACGCCCACCGGATTTCCTTCAAAGTCTATGATACGCACAATGTCGTCCTTTTCAAATTCGCCCCGCACATCAATGATGCCTATGGGAAGAATACTGACAGCCTTGTCGGAAGTAAGCACCTGTGTGGCGCAATCGTTGATGTGCAACTCTCCTTTGGCAAAACCCTCGCTGTGAGCTATCCACTTTTTTACACTGGACACAGGCTGGGGAGAGGGAATGAAGCGGGTGTATTTCAATGAGGAATGAGGAACGAAGGATGAAGAATTGGGCTGTGCTGTCAAATCCGATGAAGGTTCTTCATCTTTCATTCTTGATTCCTCATTTCTCAGGATATTGACAAGGATATTGTCACGTTTGCCGTTGGCGATGATAACTGTAATTCCTTCATCGGCCACCTTACGGGCAATATTGGTCTTGGTAAGCATACCGCCGCGCCCGAAACTGGATTTGGAAGTCTGTATGTATGAGGACAGGTCTTTACCATGCTCTATCTCCCGGATGACTTCTGATGAAGGGTCAGACGGCGAGCCGTTGTAGATACCGTCGATATTGCTGAGGATTATCAAGGCTTGCACATCCATCATGGAGGCTATCAGTCCGGAAAGCTCGTCATTATCGGTGAACATCAGTTCGCTGACGGAAATGGTATCGTTCTCGTTGACGATAGGAATCACTCCGTTTTCCAACATTACGGTCATGCAGTTCTTCTGATTGAGATAGTGGCGGCGGGTGGCGAAGTTCTCTTTCATGGTGAGCACTTGCCCCACGGGAATACCGTGTTCACGGAATAGTTCGTAATAGCGGTTGATAAGTTTGGCTTGCCCCACAGCAGAAAATAACTGGCGTTGGTCTACGCTATCCAGCTTTTTGGTGGGATGTATCTCGCTTCGTCCCGATGCTACGGCTCCGGAAGAAACGAGGATAACTTCTACGCCTGCCTTGTGCAGTTCTGCCACTTGGTCTACAAGGGCGGACATACGGGTTACGTCCAATGTGCCATCACGGCGTGTCAATACATTGCTGCCTATTTTGACAGCAATTCTCGTTAGTTGTTGTTCCATATTTGTGTGTTTCCCGGTGTGGGAAGTTTAATCTCCGTCTTCTTTCTTTTCGTATGAGCGAACAACCTCCATGGCTGCTTCATAATTCGCTTCATTGACGAGCACTGCTACATCGACAGCAGTCTCGGGCAGGACGATGTTGACTACCATCCCATCTTTCAAGGTTGATTCGATGTCATTGTTTCCCAGCAAACTTTTTACAAGTTCGGCTTCCCAAAGCGATCCTTTGAACACTTCGATGAGCTTGCTTTTATCTTCTTCTTTCATAATGGTATGAATTTAGAGTTCTTGTTTTACAAATATAACAAGTTTTTTCGGTTTAATGTTTAATGTCAGGCAATTTGTGCCTACAACTCGATACGCTGTACCGTGACCGCCTCATTCAGAAAGATAGATGCGGATTCGACGAATTTCTCTTCCGCCTCTGTAGTATAATAAGTACATTCGCCGCCTTGTGTACATTTTGCATCTATTTCGGGATGACGGCGGAGATAATCTTTCAAACTGTCCGCCACTAATTTTCCCTGTGATACTATGGTGATACCATCAGGCATATATTGCCGGATTTTAGGCAATAGTATCGGATAATGTGTACAGCCCAAGATAGCGGTGTCTATCTCCCGGTCTTTGGCCAGAAGTTCGTTTATATATTTGCGGATGAAGTAATCCGTTCCGTCTCCTTGCGCTTCGTTGTTCTCTACAAGTGATACCCATAGCGGGCAGGCCTCTCCGCTGACTTTGATGTCGGGGAAAAGTTTATGTATTTCCAAAGGATAGGATTCGGACTTGATTGTTCCGCCTGTGGCAAGAACTCCGACGTGCCGACTACGGGTTATATTACCGATACATTCCACAGTAGGGCGGATAACGCCCAATACGCGGCGTGCCGGGTCGAGATGTGGCAAATCGTTTATCTGGATACTACGCAGAGCTTTGGCGGATGCCGTATTACAGGCAAGAATTACCAGGTGACAACCCATTTCAAACAGCTTTGTGACTGCCTGCAATGTGAATTCATAGACAACTTCAAACGAACGTGTTCCGTAGGGAGCGCGGGCATTGTCACCCAGATAGACATAATCGTATTCCGGTAGGGCTTCCCGTATTTTGCTCAGGATAGTAAGCCCACCGTATCCGGAATCGAATACACCGATAGGACCGGGACTGGATGGTAGTTTTTGTTTCATACAATCTTTCTGACGCTAAGAGTATAGTGTGCAGCAAAGATAATGTAATTTGTGAGGATAGGGCACGGATTGCACAAATTTTGTGATACTGCAATTCTACCTTTTGCCGTTCCGTCTTTAATTCATGCTTTACATGAGGAGATTCCTAATTAAGTATCCCCATCACATGTGCTCATGTGACGGGGACAGTTTAAATTAATTACAGTATCAGAATTCGAGCTGCAATCTCATTTGCAATGTGTGTAAATTCTTGTCATATCTGAAAGCATCGCTGTACTGTTGGTCCAGATGCGCATAAGAATAGTTGACTTTCATAGCGATATTGTGTGTGAAATAGTAGTTTACTCCTACTGTAAAGGTGTTGGCTACACCACCTACGACGGAGGTATTGGCCATACCCCAACTCGCCATCATCTCATTGGAGTAGAATTTACCGTTCATGAAGATGCTACCCGGCTCGATATAGTTGAGGTCGGTATGGTTGTAACGGGCAATCAGTTCGAGAGAATTTCTGCCGGGACGGTTCATCAAGGCATCTACCTTGTTGTAACGGTAGTCACCGCCACGAATCAACCAACCTGCCTGTACTTGATAGCCGCTGAATTCCGCGTTGGTATCAGGACCGAAAAATGACTTGTAGATTTCCGGTGTAGGGGTAAAGGTACCCATAAGTGTACCAAGTGATGTTTGGAAGTTATAATCCCAGTCTCTTTCGCGTATATACTTTCCATGTGTATATTCACCTGTCAGATAAAGATTTCTCCAAGTAGCCAATCCCTCTATGTTATACTTGAGAGTCTGTTTAACATTATTGACTTTAGAATAGAGCATGTTTGTCTTATCAATGGCGGATTCCAGTGAAGACGCAAGTGTCACGGAGCGGTTATAGTCATCATTGCCATTGGCGAACCCGTTGGCGTCAGGAATACGATAGCTGAAAGCTCCACCGGCATGAACAGCCCAATCTTCACCGGTGTAACGAGCCAGCAAACGAGCTGTTACGCCCCAACCCATATCACCATTGGAATGAGACTTACCTATTTTCTGAGAGAAAATTCCACCTTCGCCCCATAGATAGTTACTGTAATGACGGTAGGAAACTCCCAAAGCACGTCCGGGTGCGAAGGCTTCGTTGGTGGCGGACTTATTGATAAAGTTATAGTCGAATGTACTGGCTATGTTTTCAGCAGAAAACGGTTCGGCAAAATGACCGACGCGCAAGAAGCCGGCACGGTCTGTGTGCCAACGCAAATAGGCATCTTTGATAGATACGCCGGAAGCAAAGTCAATATCGAACTTCACATCAAGTTTACTACCCAATTTGGAGAAAATACGTATACGGGCCGAAGACAGATCGGCACCTGAACTGCGGTCTGTATAGTCATCGATGTAATATGCACCGTCTACCGCTAATCGTCCGCCGACGCGGAAACTATACTGTCCGTCCTGAGATTTGAATGTCACTAAACCGTCATCCATATAAGCATTGAGTTCTGTCTGTGCCTCAGTGGGCTTCGTTTGCCCCCAGCTCTGTGTACTCAGCAGAGCGAAAGCCAGTAACGGGAAAATATATTTCTTCATGATTGTCTTTATTATAATTGGTTGATATTTAGTAGCCTAACTCATCAAGCACTTGCTGTGCGGTCTTTGTACCTTTACCGGCATGTCTGTTACGAGTCTGGTCACGGAAATAGTTCTTGCCTGCGTCCTTGTATTTTTGCATTGTATCGTTATAATACCGGATACATAAATCTGTCAGGTTGGTAAATGACATATCCAGATAGTTTTTATCTGCACCGCCTTCTCCCTTTGGATCACTCCAAGGACCTGTATAAGCCAAATATTGCTCATTGGTATTGAATGACCATGCATGAATATCCATGCCTGCCCGACGTATCATTTCTCCTTGCCATATTTTCAGACTGCTTGGATAACCGGTAACATAGTCAATATTGGGAGCCATAATCGTGGCACCGTTTTCAATAGCAAAGTTGATAAGGCGCGCATAAGTAGCAGGGGTCGATTCCATATCTGCATAGAGGTATGCATAAGGAATGGTACGCTTAAACACAGAATTGAAACTTTTGAGACTGGGATCGGAGAATGTCTGCAAAACGATACGTGCCGGTGTATTAGCAATATCAACCAACCCCGGTGTATTGTTTTTGTAAGGAATCCGTTTCAATTGGTTGATGTCGTCGTGATACCAGCCATATTCCACGAAGATATCATGTAAATCCTGTTCTACTCCACTGAAGAGTGACGGTGATTTGGTTTCCACGTAGATACCCGGGCGGTTACCGTTGTCCGCTTCATCCTCTACATACTTAAAGTCATATTTAACTTTTCCATCGGGAAGCTGTATTTTGTCATACATGCGTTCGCCATAACGATGACCATCCAGTACACCATTGGTATCTTTACCCCAACGCTTAAAACGATAACCTTCCGCAATTTTAATAACATCTTGTACTGTGATAATCTCGAGTCCTCTGAATGATTCCCGCCACTGTTCCGGATTAGCATCCTTAAACCATGAACCGATATCAAGTTTCAACAGTTCTTCATACGTAAAAGCGCTTACGTAATCGTTCTGACGATTGGGGTAGATAACTTCTACATCGGTTGTACGAAGTAAGCTTTCATCGTGGAGGGCGAGTACAACTCCATCTTTAGTACGCTGTACGTCACATTCAAGGTAGTCCGCGCCCATGTTACGCGCCCAGCGCATGGCGGCTTCACTTTCTTCAGGAGCCCAAAACTCGGTACCGCGATGGGCGATGATACAGTCTTTTGGAAGATAAGCCAGAATCTCTTTCTGTACATTACTTAAGGGTAGCAGTTCTGGGATGTCATTGGTTGAAAACCCATCCGTCCGTATATCATCGGAGCAGGATACAGAAATCAAACCTAACACGGAAACAAATGCTATTTTTACAAAGTGTTTCCCCAAGTGTGTGTAAAAGTGTTTTTTCATACTTTTGTCGATAGCGGTTCATTAACAGGATTAGTTCGGCGCATATTCCAATCCTGTCAATCAACCTGTGATTAATTAATACTATACAGTAAGCGCGCCATGCTTACCATGAAGGACGATTTTAAAATTCTAACGTTTGTTTCTTTCTGCAAGCAATGCTTTCTCGTCTTTATACGTAAAAGACATCAATAAAATGGACAAGGCGCAGGCAATAAGCAGGAGTATGAAAGTCCAGTCCCAGCCTGCCATTTCGGCTACATAACCGAGAACCACATTGGCAAGGATGGCTGTTCCGAAGAAGTACCCGAAGAAC
>OGFE01002150.1_pt1 | contig 11453 bp, 7 predicted proteins | sample 1570811 | NCBI WGS metagenome assembly OGFE01 (sample SAMEA2581967, study PRJEB24529) | metagenome | biome: Human gut stool | place: China | collected 2011 | reverse complement strand
ATTCTCTTACCTTGTAAGTAAGAGAATGGATTTCTTGTAAAATTTGTTGATTAATTCGTAAGATAAGTTGACACGCTATTTTTTGCTTTTTCTTTTTTTTTCTTTGCTATGAATTGTAGATATTACTTTTCTATTGGCTTTACTCATCGCATTATTGTTAAAAGAAGCGAGATATACGTGTGTGACTTTTTCGGAACTATGCCCCAAACCCTCGCTTATCATGGCAAGGGCCACTCCCTCTTCTTTGGCGGTAGTGGCCCAGCTGTGGCGGGCTACGTAAGAGGTTAGCGGTACATTCAGGCGCAGCATTTTGGATAGTTGGTGCAGGTGTTGGTTATAGAGGCGTAAAGCGCTCTTGTACTGTCGGTAACCCTCTGCGCCGGTGGATGAAAGTATGGGCAGGAGATAGGGGGATTTGGAACGCTTGTCGGTGTACCGGTGCAGGATATCGGCGGCATAAGGCTCGATATAGACCGATAGCTGCTGGCGGGTTTTATGCCGGTGGTAATGAATGGTGTTGTATTTCATGTCCGTTTTGCGGAGATGGACGAGGTCGACGAACGGAATCCCTCTGAGATAGAAACTGAGCAGGAACAAATCGCGGCTGAAGCGTAAGTTGGGCTGCTTCTCCAGATTCAATTGCGAGAGGCGCCGTATGAGAGTGGGCGAAATAGCCCGCTTGGCGGTGGGTTCGTATCCTGTGAAAACGAAACGAAACAACTCGTCGGCGGATATGGCGTCGGGAATACCTTGTAAATGCGCCTGGTTGAAGATGGAGCGTAACATACGCATATAAGCGGATATGGTATTGTGACGCCGTCCCTGTTGGAGCAGGCTTTCTTCGTAAGTTTTAATCAGACCTGCCGTGAGTTCTTTGAAGGTGAGAGGGATGTCTCCGGTGAATTTCCGGAAACTGTTGATGGCGCTGGTGTACAAGTTGGCGGTGCCGTAGCGCCCGGCGCTTCTGGCGTCTTCGATGGCACTTTGCGCAAAAGTATATATTGTAGTCATAATCTGAATTTTAAGATGAATAATGAGCTTGATAACAAGCTATCTCAAAAAAAGATTTGAGATAGAACAGGTTTAAATATAGAAAGGATAAATATTCTATATAAATTCAGATATGACCGGTTCGGGCACCCCCGCAAAAAATCAGAGTATGCCCGAACGCACTCTGCTTAATGTCTCGGGAGTCATCAGCAGATAAGACGCGATATGCGACAAGGGAGCACGCTTGATGACTTCCGGCTGGTGCCGCATCAGTTGGTTGTAACGCTCGCGTGCAGTCTCGAACCGCCAGGAATCGGCTTTGATTTGTGAAACAATAAGGGAGTATTCAAGTATCTTGCGATAGAACATATTGATTTCCCGGGAGATTTCGGTGAGTAACATCAACTTGTCATAGGGAAGCAGGTAGACGATGCTGTCCTCGAGCGCTTCGATCATCAGGTGGGTGGGCTCTTTTTTGAGGGTGCTTTCGATGCAGATAACGATGCAGCCTTCATACGAGAAATGTTCGGTGACGTCCTTGCCGTTTTTGTAGTAGAACTGTCGCAGCATGCCTTTGCCGACGAGTACGATGTTGTGGCTGATTTGTCCTTCCTTCAACAGAAGCTCGCCTTTTTCCACCTCTTTGCGAATCAGGATTTCTTCGATTTGTCGTCTGCCTTCGGGAGCCATGCCCGGATAACGGGAATTGACAGTGATATCAACTGTCTCTTTGAGTAATGTTTCCATAACAGTTAATGTAGATTGGGGGTGTCATTTAGTGTGGCAAAGATAAGGAAATTTATTTGATATGTATCAATTTCGCGTCTCTTTCCTTTCCGTATCTTTGCGCGATTTTTAGCATAGCACATCCCACGAACAATGATACAGCAGGAGAACCTGAAGAAACGGCTTGCCAAACTGGCGGCTCCTATCTTTATAGAGACATTACTCATAATGATGCTCGGCGCGGTGGACACCATCATGCTGAGCCGCCATTCGGATAACAGCGTGGCTGCCGTAGGTGTAGTCAACCAGATTATTATGCTGACTTTTCTGGTTTTTGAGGTGATAAACCTCGGTACTTCGGTCTTGTGTTCGCAATATCTTGGAGCGAGGTTGCATAAACAGGTGGTACAGGTGGTGGGAGTGTCTGTTCTGGTTAACCTGGTGGTGGGTGTCAGTATCAGTATGCTGCTGTTCGGCGGTGCGGAGCCTATCTTACGTTTGATGGGACTCGGACCTGAGCTGATGCAGGATGGTATGGATTATATGCGTATCGTAGGGGCATTCGCCTTTTTTCAGGCGTTGTCTCTGACTCTTTCCGCATCCTTGCGCAGCGCAAACAAGGCGATATATCCGATGATGGTGACGGTGGTTGTGAATATCCTTAATATCATAGGTAATTATTCTTTGATTTTCGGCCGGTTCGGTTTCCCGGAGCTGGGAGTAGAGGGAGCTGCCATTTCCACGGCTTTCAGCAGGGGCGTTTCGATGGTTATCCTGTTCGTCATCCTGTTTCGCAAGCATATCCACCGTTTTCCGTTGGCTTATTTCCGTCCGTTCCCCTGGATGGAGTTGAAGAATTTGATGAAGGTGGGGCTGCCCTCTGCCGGTGAGCAACTTTCTTACAGTTCTTCGCAGGTGGTAATCACTTATTTCATTAATATGTTGGGGGTGGAAGCGTTGGCTACGCGTACTTATTGTGTCAATATTATCATGTTCGCCTATCTGTTCAGCATTTCTATGGCGCAGGGCGGGGCGATATGTATCGGACATCTGATAGGGGAGAAGAAACCTCGGGCGGCTTTTCTGATGGGGAAGTATGTAATGAAGAAGTCTGTGATGATAACCTTGATTCTGTCCTGTATACTGGCGCTTTTGGGACATGTTATTTTCGGTTGGCTGACGTCTAATCCCGAAATTATCAAAATGGGGGTCACGATTCTGATAATCGACGTTGTACTGGAGATAGGGCGGCCTATCAATATTTTCGCTACCAATGCCTTGCGTGCGGCGGGAGATGTAAATTATCCGTTCTATGTGGGACTGGTAGTGATGTGGAGCGTGGCTGTGGGGCTTGGATATTTGTTTGGCATTCCGTTTGGTTGGGGAATTTGCGGTATGTGGATTGCGTTTTTGCTGGATGAAAACATTCGGGGTGCTATCTTTGTGCGTCGTTGGTATAGCATGAAATGGGTAAGTAAGAGTTTTATAAAATAATGTTTGATGGCGAAAGCTTGATTTTATTGTTTTTTTTCTGCTTTATTAGATTTTGAGTGTTAACGTGTTATCTCTTTTCTTGCGAAAATGAGGAAAAAATTATGCAGGAAAGATTTGCATAGTCCAAAAGTTTACCATACATTTGCACCGCATTTGAGAAGAATGCTGGTTACACTAAGGAAGTTTGGGTGAGTGGCTGAAACCACCAGTTTGCTAAACTGACGTACGGGTAACCGTACCGGGGGTTCGAATCCCCCAGCTTCCGCAAGGAACAAAAATAGAAAGCATCGGTTTGCAAAAGCCGGTGCTTTTCTAAAAAGTCGGTGGATTCGTCTAACGGTTAGGACACATGCCTCTCACGCATGTAATACGAGTTCGATTCTCGTATCCACTACAATTTAATAGAAGCACTCTTAGCTCAGTTGGTAGAGCAACTGACTCTTAATCAGTGGGTCCAGGGTTCGAATCCCTGAGGGTGTACTTTTCTTTGAGTTATTTTTTTAAAACGAAAAAGGCGGTTGTCATTTTGGCAACCGCTTTTTTCGTTTAAAAGCGATAACCGATACCTATAAAGAAAGAATGCATCAAGGGGTGCCGTTCAGGATTCAGTTTCCTGCCCTCGATGACAATATTCCGGCTTCCGCCATATAAGTCGAAGTTGGAAAGAGTATATCCCATTGACAGGATGATGCTGTCGTCTATTTCGAGCGATACGGCACTTCGGAGATGGTAGTAAACAAAGGTCGCATCTTTGTTTTTGACATGCTCTGTTTTAAAGGCGGTCCATGCTCCGGGCTTTTGCGGGAAGTACTCGATATTGAATTCCCGGTTCGGGGGCAAAGGCATGGTTATTCCGGGAGAAATGGAAAAAGATAAGGCGTAATCTTTATCCTCGCCCAGCCATATAGAAGGTGAGGTGAATAGGACGGAAGGGCGCAGGGCAAAAAGATAACTTCCATTATCGTCGTCCACTGCACTCCAATACCATTGTTTGTCTTGCGATTCTCCGATGAAACCGCTCTCGTTTATCGGATTGCAGAATAAGAGTCCCATCGTCAGTCCGATATAACGGACGGGTTGGTAGGTTACGGAAGGTTCTATTTCCCAGCCGTCGTAAGTGTTGACGGCTCCCATTAATTCCACTTTCCAATATTTCACGGTTCCCTTTTCCTGTGCGTATATGGACGTTCCTATCGATGAGAAAATAAATATCAGGATGTACCCGAAAGTGTTATATCTGCTTGTTGTCATGCGGATTCCGTTATTTAAGTTTATGGCAGAGGAAGCGGAAAGTGTTACGGACGGGCCGCAATCTTTTCTGCAAATTTATTCCAGCCTCGGGCGGTTTTGTATGCTTCGACAGCCTGTGCCGGGACGAGGATACTTGTTACCGTTTTAGGGAATCCGTACCATTCGCCTTCGGGAGTAGCGGGTGGCGTGACGGCTTCTACAATGACCTCTTTAACTCCTGTATTGTCAAAAGCGGAAAAATTGATTCGGACAACACGGGACGGGATTGTCAGTTTGTTTACCTTTTGATTACCCGTTATCAGCCCTTGTCCCAAGATGCGGATACTCCGGGGGATTTCAAGCCGGGAGAGGTTGGGACATCCAACAAAACAATAGGCTTGAATCATGGCGTCGGGGTCGTTGTCCGAAACAGGACCATAGGTTGACACTTCCGTCAGATTGGGACAGTAATAGAAAGCGCGGTCTACAATGGTAGAGATACCGTTGGGGAGCTGTACATTGATGATGCCGCTTTCCCGGAACGCTTCCTGACCGATATATTTTACATTTTGAGGGATGACAACGGATTTCAGCTTACCTGTCTTCATCAGAGCCTGTACTTCTATGCTTTGGAGCGTAGACGGCAATAATACTTCTTCTACACCGGCGTATACGAAACTTCCGGAAGTCAAGCGGGTGATTTGCGTATGTGAGAGATCGGCGCGTTTCAACTGGTTGCAGTAATAGAAGATGTCTTGTCCGAGTTGTTTCAAAGTAGAGGGGAAGACTACTTCCTGTATGCTCGAATTGAAGAATGCTCTTTCGCCTATCGAAGTTAATCCTTCGTTCATTATTACTTTGGCGATTTGCCGGTTACCTTGGAATACCTGCGGCGCGATAGCCGTTACATTGGGGGGAAGCGTGATTTCACTGTAACCTTTAAGGACTTCTGTCAGCACTCCTTCCCGCACGCGAACGGGTGCAACTTGAATGATAAAGCTCACTTGCCGTTCTTCTATATTGACTGTTAACTCCAAATGCTCTGCGGGAGCTTCGGAAGAAAAACCGCTGATGTGTTCCGGACTGACAGTGACGGGGTATTCTTTCCCGTCACTGTATAATCCGGTTAGTTGAAGTCCGTTTAGATTCAGTTCTTCTCCTAAAGTATAGAAAGTTTTATGAGGCAGTTGCGCGATTGATAACTTCTCGAGCGTAGCTTGTATCTCCGGTTGCTGTTCGGGTTTCTCTTCCGGTTGCCCTTCTGTCGTACCTTCCGGTTTCTCTTCCGGTTTTTCATCATTGCTGGATGGGGCGGGGGCTTCAATGGGTTTCTCCAAAGGAATCTGTTCTTTCTCGCACGCTACTATAAAAAACATGATACACACTAAAAAAACAATCTTACTCTTCATATTTTTACACTTTTATTATCGTTATTTTTGGTTGCAAAAGTAGCGAATCCGTTTCTTCGGGGAGTTACGATATAAACGTGTAAATCTAACAGACTGTTTTCTATATGCTTGTTTTACAGTAGATTAATCTCCGGAGGATTTGTCTTTTTCTAACATGCGTCTGACAGTTATCCGAAGAGGGACATGAACAGCTCCGTATGAGGTGTTCCGGAAGTTTTGATGCGTGACTTTAACCGGGATTTACGCGCATAGATGTTTGCCACGCTTTCTTTCATGAACAAGCTGATTACTTGCGGAGAAAAACCGGTAAAAATATAACAAAGCAGACGGATGTCGTTCTCTTTCATTGCAGGAAAAACCTGCCGAAGCTTCTGCATGGCATTGTCGTGGCAGGTATTGACCATCTGCTCCAATTCCTGAAACATTTCATTGTTCTCTGAGAAATCGGTAATGATTCGTCTCACTTCCTGAAACATGGCAGCCTGTTGTGACGGGGTGTTTTCCCGTTCGTAATAGGTCTTGCCGAGTTTATCGATGATGTCGAAACGGGAAGCTACCAGATTCTTCAAACGTTTTTCCGTGTCGTATCGCCCTTCCATTTGCCGGGTGAGAGCCTGGTATTCGGCACGGGCTTCTTCTGCCAGCAGCAGATAATGGTCGTTACGTTCACGTTGCAGGTGCAGGCGCTGGCGGACAATATAGAAAGCTACTCCCACAAGAAGGAATATCCCGCAGATAACGGCTATTTCCCAGAAAATGCGGTGCTTCATCCGGTACTCGGCGAAAGCGGAACGCTCCTGATAGTACTCTTTTTCGATTACACCGGCAGAAAACTGCATGATTGAGCGTGTCAGGGAATCCGTGAGATAGATATAACGGTGTATGTGATCGGTGGCCTGCCGGAAATTGCCGGACAAAGCCTCTATCCGGTAGGCGGTGTAATGCAATTCCGCCTTGTCCAGCACATCATTATCCTGAGCCGCCGCCAGTTTCAGATAATGGCGTGCGCTGTCTGTACGGTGCTTGAGCAATTGTACGTCAATCATGGTATGGTTGCCGAACAGTGTGTCTTTGCGTGCGGACCGTTCGATGCGTTGCAGCAGGTCTTGCGGAATCTGCTTTTTGTGCGACTTTACATAAAGGGAAGCGAGATTGCTGAGTGCTGTTTCGGCAAGCGCTTCACTTTCTTGCTCATCGGCAAGGTCGAGGGCGGCCGAGTACAGCCTCATGGCACGTTCCAGGTCTTTCTGGCGGTAGGACGCGGCGGCCATGTCAAGCGTGGCTTCCGTCTCTTCACGAAGGCTGTCGGATACTTGAAAATTCTCTCTGGCCTGCTTGAAGTAGTGGTAGGCGCGTACGTAGTTCATCTGCTCGTAGTATATGTCGCCGATGCGCTCGTAGAGCAGTCCTTTGCCGTAAGGGTCTTGCCGGCTTTTCAATTGCTCCTCAATCTGCAGGAAGATGCGCAAGGCTCCGGATTTATCGCCGGCGTTGACCAGCAGGCTGTCCGCGATGTCAAGGCCGGGAAGCGGCTTGCGTTCATGGCATCCGGCCAGTGGCAGGAGCATACATATAATCGGTATAATAAGGCGTTTCATGCCGTGAATGTAGTGATAAAAGATATTTTGTACAAGTGAAAGGCGGGAAATGAGAGGCTTTGCGTGAATTTCCTGCATTTATCTTTTTAGGCTTCGCGGAACTTCCTATCTTTGCACTTCTAAATGTAGATAAAACCGTAACACTTTGGAATGGCTATATAGTTTGTTTATCGAACACTCCGCTTTGCAGGCGGTGGTGGTGCTCTCACTGATTTCAGCTATCGGATTGGGGTTGGGGAAAGTACATATTTGCGGTATCTCCCTCGGCGTGACTTTTGTTTTCTTTGCCGGTATTCTCGCCGGGCATTTCGGGTTGTCCATCGACCCGCAGATGCTGAACTACGCGGAAAGTTTCGGACTGGTAATATTTGTGTACGCGTTGGGCTTACAGGTGGGGCCCGGTTTCTTTAGCTCTTTCCGCAAGGGCGGGGTGCAACTGAACATGCTGGCTCTGGGAGTGGTGCTGATCGGTACGTTGATGGCCGTATTGGGCAGTTACGGACTGAACATATCGCTGCCGGACATGGTAGGCATCCTCTGTGGTGCCACAACCAACACGCCGGCGCTGGGCGCGGCGCAACAGACCTTGAAGCAGATGGGGCTGGAGTCCAGCACTCCGGCTTTGGGCTGTGCGGTAGCCTATCCGCTGGGGGTGGTGGGAGTGATTCTTGCCGTACTGATAATACGCAAGGCATTGGCCCGTAAGGAAGATTTGGAACTGAAAGAGAAAGACGATGCGAACAAAACCTATATCGCGGCGTTTCAGGTACACAATCCGGCCATCTTCGATAAAAGCATCAAGGAGATAGGCGGTCTGAATTATCCGAAGTTCGTCATCTCCCGTTTGTGGCGGGACGGCAACGTAAGTATTCCTACTTCCGAGAAGATAATAAAGGAAGGAGACCGTTTGCTGGTGGTGACTTCGGAGAAGTATGCCCCGGCGTTGACCGTACTGTTCGGCGAGCAGGAACATACCGACTGGAATAAAGAGGATATCGACTGGAATGCCATAGACAGCCAGCTCATCTCGCAGCGTATCGTGGTGACACGTCCCGAGCTGAACGGAAAGAAGCTGGGTTCGCTTCACCTGCGCAATCATTACGGCATCAACATCAGCCGTGTGTACCGCAGCGGCGTACAGTTGCTTGCCACCGCGGAACTGACCTTGCAGTTGGGTGACCGCCTGACGGTAGTAGGTGAGGCCGCCGCCATCCAGAATGTGGAAAAAGTGCTGGGCAACGCCATCAAGAGCCTGAAGGAGCCGAATCTGGTTGCGGTATTTATCGGCATCATCCTGGGACTTGCTTTGGGGGCAATCCCTATTTCCCTGCCGGGCATCAGTGCTCCGGTGAAGCTGGGGCTTGCCGGCGGACCGATTATCGTGGGTATTCTCATCGGTACTTTCGGACCGAGAATGCACATGATAACCTATACCACACGCAGCGCCAACCTGATGCTGCGCGCATTGGGACTGTCGCTATACCTCGCTTGCCTGGGACTGGACGCGGGAGCGCATTTTTTCGATACGGTATTCCGTCCGGAAGGCTTGCTGTGGATTGCGGCCGGATTTACGCTGACTGTCGTCCCGGTACTGATAGTGGGCGTGATTGCCTTTAAGTGTATGAAAGTGGATTTCGGCTCTATGGCAGGCATGCTGTGCGGAAGCATGGCGAACCCGATGGCGCTGAATTACGCCAACGACACCATCCCTGGCGATAACCCGTCGGTGGCTTATGCAACGGTATATCCGATGTGTATGTTCCTGCGGGTAATCATAGCGCAGGTGCTGTTGATGTTCTTGTTAAGTTGAGAATGGAGAATTGAGAATTGAAAAATGAGAAATAATGTGTGTCAGGAGTTAGAGGAGTTATCGCTCCTGATAGTATCGATAACCGAATATAAATCATAAATCTGAAATCATATCATGGGAACTATTACTCCGGAAAGTATAATCAGCGACTTACGCTATTTGCAATTGTTGTCGCGCAGTTTTCCTACCATCGCCGATGCCAGTACGGAAATCATCAATCTGGAAGCCATTCTGAATTTGCCTAAGGGAACAGAGCATTTCCTGACGGATATTCATGGAGAGTACGAGGCTTTTCAGCATGTATTGAAGAACGCTTCGGGCGCGGTAAAACGAAAAGTGAATGAGATTTTCGGCCATACGCTGCGCGAAAGCGAGAAGAAAGAAATCTGTACGCTGATTTATTATCCGGAAGAGAAATTGCAGTTGATAAAGGAACAGGAAACAGACCTGGACGACTGGTATCTCATCACCTTGAACCAACTGGTGAAAGTCTGCCAGAACGTATCTTCCAAATATACGCGCTCGAAGGTGCGCAAGGCGTTGCCGGCAGAATTCTCCTACATCATTCAGGAGTTGCTGCACGAGTCCAGCGTAGAGCCCAACAAGCACGCGTATATCAACGTCATCATCAGCACGATTATCTCTACCAAGCGTGCGGACGACTTCATCATCGCCATGTGCAACCTTATCCAACGGCTTACAATCGATTCCCTGCACATCGTGGGGGATATCTACGACCGTGGTCCGGGCGCGCATATCATCATGGATACGCTTTGCGATTACCATAACTTCGACATCCAGTGGGGTAACCATGATATTCTGTGGATGGGCGCCGCATCGGGTAACGATGCCTGTATAGCAAACGTTATCCGCATGTCCATGCGCTATGCCAACCTGGCGACGCTGGAAGACGGATACGGCATCAATCTGCTGCCTCTGGCTACCTTCGCGATGGATACCTATGCGGACGACGCCTGCGCTATCTTTGCCCCGAAGATGAACTTCGCCGACGCCAATTACAATGAAAAGACATTGCGCCTGATTACGCAGATGCACAAGGCCATTACGATTATCCAGCTTAAGCTGGAAGCGGAGATTATAGACCGCCGTCCGGAATTCGGCATGGCCAACCGGAAATTGCTGCATAAGATAGACTTTGAACGGGGCGTATTTATATACGAGGGTAAGGAATACGAACTGCGCGATGCCAACTTCCCGACCATCGACCCGGCTGACCCGTATCGCCTGACCGATGAGGAACGGGAACTGGTGGACAAGATTCATGCCTCGTTTATGAACAGCGAGAAGCTGAAGAAGCACATGCGCTGCCTGTTTACTTACGGCGGTATGTATCTGGTGTGCAACAGCAACCTGCTGTATCATGCGTCCGTGCCTTTGAATGAGGACGGAAGCTTCAAGCACGTACGCATCGGCAAGAAAGAGTACTGGGGGCATAAGCTGCTGCAAAAGACCGACCAGCTTATCCGTACCGCCTACTTTGACGAGGATGGTTCCAAAGAGAAGAACTTTGCGCTGGACTATATGTGGTATATGTGGTGCGGGCCGGACGCTCCGTCTTTCGACAAGGATAAGATGGCGACTTTCGAGCGTTATTTCATAGCCGACAAGGCGCTGCATAAAGAGAGCAAGGGATATTACTACACGCTTCGCAACCGTGCCGATATCTGCGATAATATCCTGGCCGAGTTCGGAGTGGAACCGGGGCCTCATTCACATATCATCAACGGACACGTGCCCGTGAAGATTATTAAAGGCGAGCGCCCCATAAAGGCGGACGGCAAACTGCTGGTGATTGACGGCGGTTTCTCCAAGGCCTATCAGCCCGAAACGGGTATCGCGGGCTATACGCTGGTATATCATTCGCACGGCATGCAGTTGGTGCAGCACGACCCGTTCCAAAGCCGTCAGAAAGCGATTGAAGAGGGACAGGACATCAAGTCCACGACATTCGTTATCGAGTTCAACTCACAGCGCATGATGGTGAAAGATACCGATAAGGGCAAGCAGCTCGTAACGCAAATCCAAGATTTGAAGAAGCTGCTGGTAGCCTACCGGACGGGATTCATTAAAGAAAAGGAGATTTTCTAAAACAATACCACGCCGCCTTCCACAATAACCCCTTTGTCGAAGGCGGCGTTTTTGTTGTAATGCCTGTCCCAGCCGTAACCGCCTGTC
>OGFE01002134.1_pt1 | contig 11532 bp, 15 predicted proteins | sample 1570811 | NCBI WGS metagenome assembly OGFE01 (sample SAMEA2581967, study PRJEB24529) | metagenome | biome: Human gut stool | place: China | collected 2011 | reverse complement strand
GATGTCCATTTACTACTTCTCCTTAATCTTTCTTGTATCTAAGTGAAGTGAATCCGGCCGCAGCCAGCGGCAGGTCCGGAGCCCAGGAGGGCGGTGTTGCCATTAGCCGCTCGAGCTCGGTGTTGTCCTTGTCGAGCGCGGCTTCTGTAATAAATTCGTCGTGAACGGAGAAAACGATTTCAAACCCGGCTTGTTCGATGGCACCCATCGCGCCGATCAAGATGTCTGCTGCCGCGGCCTGGGTCGCGTTTTCTACGATTTTTCCGGAGTAGGTCGGAATGCGGGACCACTTCCGGGAATACTGATCGATGCCCATGTAGCTGAACGTGCCTTTGCCGACGCCTCCGTCCTCGAGCTGTGCGCCTGGATAACAGATAAAACGTCCGGAGGGCAGGCGCATTCTGAGCCAGGCGCCCTTACGGTCGAACCACAACTTGGACGCCTGACTGGGGACGCCGTTCATCGCCCGGATGGCAGCGGTGTCGCAAGCCGCCCAAAATTTTTGAATTGCCGGGTGCGCATCACGCCAGGCAAGTTTGACCGCCTCACAGGCGATAAACGTGTCTCTTTTGAGCCCGTGGGTCAACTTCTTTTCTTTGTACCATTCGTATGAGCCTTCAGCCTGACCCCAATAGCTATACGAGATATTTTCCCGGACATGTTTGGCGAGCTCGTCCAGGTTGATCGAGTAAGCGGCCGCAAACGTCAAAAACGCACCGACGCCGCCTTGATAGCCCAAAGCCAGCTCCATGACTTTGCCGATCTGTCGCTGATGCTTCGTAACGTCCTCCGGACGAATGCCGAAGGTGCGGCCGTAGGTCGCCTTATAAAGATCAGGGCCGTGGCCCGCGTCGAAATCTCTGAACGCTTGAATTTTCCACGTCTCTCCGGCAAGCCAGGCGAGCATGCGGCCCTCGATGTTTGAAAGATCGGCCACAACTAAATGCTTCCCAGGAGTTGCCATAATGCAGGAGCGCAGGCAGGAGGACATGAGCTCACCGGGCTCGGTCAGATATTCCGCCCAGCCTCCTTTAATGGCCTCGACACCTGCGTCAATCACGTATTGCGGGAGCGTCGGACGCGGGAGGTTCTGTAACTGCATGAGGCGGCCTGCGTATCGGCCTGTGCGTGTAGCCCCGCGGAACTGGAGACATCCGCGCATACGGCCGTCGGAATTTACGCAGGCGATCAGTTTTTTGTATTTGGCAGTGGACGTCTTAGTGGACGCCAGGCGGACCCGGAGCAATTCTTTGACGGGCTCCGGAATATTTTCGTCAGCTAGCCGCCGCTCGATCGTGGAGCGTGCGAGGTCCGGGAGTTTGACGTTGTATTCCGAGAGGATGTATTTCAGCAGAGCATCGCGCTGGGTAGCGGCCTCGACTTCGCCGCCTGTGAGCTTACGTGTTTTCTCGGCATTCTCCAGGCGCAGGCGCTCGGAGAGGTCGATAGCAGCATGCGCAAGCTCAACGTCCATCAAAGCACCGCGATTGTTAATGCGCTGATCAATCACGAACTGAGCTCGATCCCGCGGGCCCCAATTCCAGGAGGGCAACTTTTTATAAATCACGCGCATGGCCTCGACGTCCAGGCGGCAATAATTTACGAATCTCGCCCAGTCCTCCGGATCGGTTTTGCGACTGGCGATCTTGCCTTGAAAGCTCGGTTTGCAGAATTTCAGCACCAGGCGACGGCCGTCTTTGTCTTTTGCCTGATCAACGGGCAGGCCGAAAACCTCGGACAGGGTCCCCAGGGCACCGGGCAGGCCGTGGCTGTAGGCCTTGACCATACAGTCATCAACCCGTTCAAAGGGCAAGTCCACGTGCAGGTTTTTCGCTTTGCGCAGGACGGGAACGTCGAAATTCGCGCCGTTATGCCATACGGTATTAACAGCAGGATCGGCGAGCGCTGCCCGGAGATCCTCCGGCATCGTTTCCGTGACTGTTAGATCCCAAACCTTTGCGGGCTCGTCATCGATTGCATAGCCAAAGAGCAGGACATAACAGTCCTCCGCATATTGATGCGGGCCGTTTTTGATGTCTCGGCGGCTGAATGTTTCTAAGTCTGCCCAAAGTGTTTTCATATTAAGTCTCCTTAACTCATGGCTCCGTAGAGCCATGTCCTAAAGATTCTTAGTCCCAAGGATTCCCGCCAACAGAAGCGGGAGCAGGGTCACCGTCTCCGAGGTCGGAGAAGTCGGTCGGTTTGGCCGGAGCGGAACCTGCACCGAATGCATCACCGTCACGGACGAACTGGATGCCTAAGAGCTTGGCATTGACGCGCTTGCCGTTAGCGTTGTCCTGCGCCCAGAGTTCGACGCGGGCGTTCACGTAGCAGCCGGAATAAACAAGGCCGTCGGCCTCAGTCACCGGATTGCATCTGCGGTCCACCACAGTCGGGCGGGCTTTGTTGCGGGAAGTGACGTACATCATTCCGGCGTAGCCGTCGTATTCTTTGTTGTCGCCGTCGCGCAGGCAGAGCTTTTCTGTGGCGTACAGAGATTTGAGCAGGCCAGGGGCTTTGTCTTTCCACTTCTCAGTCGCCACGCGCTGGATCTCGGTGCGGATTTTCTGAATCTGGGTTTGATCGTTCTTGTCGATCAGAACGGTGGCAGAGTAGGCAGGCGCAGAACCGTTAGAGGAATCGGCGACGAAAATGTGCTCGAAAGACAGACGTCCGGAGATATTGATAGCAGTCATTGAAAACTCCTTAACTTTTAATTAACAGGTTGAAAATCGGTAGGTTGTGCGGCAGGTGTCCAGGCGGGACGCTTGTCGCTTTCAGGTGCGACCACAGGCGCGGGTTCGCTTCGCGTGATGATTTGTTCGAGCTTCGGCCACTGGCGCTGTCCGATGCGGCCCGCTTTGTAGAGCTTCTCGGCAGCCGTCGGCGTGATGACCTTGTAGCTATAGCGCTCGTTTTCCTTGAGCTTGAAGGTTTTCAGCAGTTCTTCTGCTTCTGCTGCGCTCGTCCACTGGCGATTGCCCGGGCGTCCTAACACTAGCTTGAAGCCGTCGATATGAACGCCTTCGAGCATTTGCTTATGGGCTTCTTCCCGGACAGCCGCGATCCAGGGCTCCAGGAGGTCCGCAAGAACTAAGTTCTGCCCGAGTTTTTCCGGGCTTAATGCTTCTTCCGGAATGATCGGGATCGCGTCGCCCGCTTCCGTGATGGGCTTGAAGTCGACTGCTTCGGCGGCCTTTTGGCGAAGCGCCGGGCAGGCGGATTTAGCTTTACAGAAGCGGCAGGCATCAGCGCTCGGGATCAGTGATTCAGGCGGCAGCGGATCGGCATTCAGATAAGAGATCGCTTTGGCAGCGCATGCCCGGGCATTATTGACGAAGGTCTCGAGCTCGGCGGGCGTGAGCTTCCAGGAATCGATATTGTCAATCCGGGGCTGGAAAATATGGAGCTCGATTTCCTTTATCTCGTCGAACAAAGAGAAGTATTGGAAGGCGCCCCAGGCATAGATCGAAAGCTGCAGATTGCCTTCTGCTTCAACGCGCACGCCACGGCCGAATTTCAGATCGATGATTTTGAGCGTATTGCCGACAAGCGCGGCACAGTCGATCGTGCCCTTAGCATTGGCCTCGCCGGTAACTTCAGAGACGGAAACCGGAAATTCGATCTGGCGAATGCCGCCCGAGGTTTCGCGCTCGACATAGCTCACATAGTCATTCACAAAAGTGAGGTTTTCGCTCGGGATCGCTTCGTCAGGTTTGGTCTGATTCGGGTCCAGGATATGAGCGGCATAGGCGTGAGCCAGCGTGCCCTCTTTGGCGTACTCGCTCGATTCGTCCGGGAAAAGTCTGCAAAGGGAAACGGAGCCCGGGCAATGCATCCAACGATAAGCTGATGACGGGGAAAGAAGTGCATGGGCCATGGTTAAACTCCTGCGAGAGCTTTATCAACGGAAGCGGCGAAGGCCACCAGCTTGTCGTCCGGCACATCGGAGAGCTTTTGCGCGCCGAAAGAGGACAGGATCTGTTTGCCGACTTCCATGCTCTGGCTGAATAACTGCATCACCTTCTGCATAAGGGCCTTACGAAGAGCTTCATAATCCACGGGAGAAACAGGAGCAGGTGCAGGCTGAGCAACTGCCTGAGGAGCTGGCGCCGGAGCAACAAACGGCGGGTTTTCAGGGATGGGCGCCGGTTTCGGCGGGACATGGATGCCGTTGTCCGGGGCGGCCTGCGGTGTGACAGGGGCCGGAGCCGTGGGCGGCGTCATGTGCATGGCCTGGCGAATAAGTTCGGCGAGGTTGTTGATAGCCTGAGTGTTTTCGGCGATGACGTTTTCAAGTGACATGATTGTCTCCTTTAGACAGTAGGGGGTTCGGGGAATTTGTCCCCGGCTTCGAGATGGATAAGAGAGCTGCTAATACCGTTCAGAACGGCTTTGATTGCTTCGAGTGATCCTCGAGGAATGACGACAAGATCTTTTTCAGTCGGATCTTTCAGGGCTTCTTTGCAAATAACTTCGCCATTTCGGAGAACGCCAAGCTCAGATAATTCCAGTCCGTCGACAGCTGAGCTAACTTTTTCCGCGATATCTTCAAGATCACCGTCAAGTTCATTGAGGGCTTCTTGAAAGCTAACGGCGAAATCCTCAAGGTTTGCGTCAAGCCTTTCTTCCCGAGAAAGGAGTTCTTCCTCTTGTTCCTCGCAGGCATCGATAATTGGCTGCGTCGCGGCCAAGCGTTCGACAAGCGTGCGAATGATCGGCGGCATGTTTGAGAGGCCTTCGGAACGAATCCAGGCGATAAGCTCGTCGTCGGTCATCGTGTTCAGGCTGTACGACGCCAGATTAAAAACGGAGTTCATAAAAGACCTCCCAAAAGTTCCGGAAGAGTGAAAACCAGGTAGACGAAGCCCCAGAGGCAGAAGAAAGCGATCAGGGCGCCGGCAAAGATTTCGAGGTCATTAAATTCGCGTCGCATGAGGAACCCTCCGGAAAGAAAAATTCATAACGGGCCAGGGCTCGATTTCGTACTGGATAACCGGTTGCTCGGGGTCTTTTGTAGGGTTGCCCAAAATGAAGCCGCATACTTTTTCGACTGCTTCGGAGGAAGGAAGCGCGCGGCGCATAATTGCATTGGCGTCTATGAGGGTGACGTCAAGAAGCTTGGCGAGTTCTTCCGGGGAGATTTGGGTGTAGCCCTTACCTAAAAGGGTCATTTCGACAGCAAGACTAAGTCTTGGGCCTGCGTCTTTTGGAATTTTGCATTTGGCAGTTGGCATTTCGTATTCCTAGCGGTAATGAATTTATGTATGAATAATACATAAAAGAATACTTAAATGCAAACTATATGTATGAAAAATTAGTTTATGTATAACTCCTGTGCGAAAAATGCGCCCTTATGCGGGCGCATTCGAAAAAATCGGGCTTAAAAAATCAGACGGGAACGTATTTACCTACAACGACGCCCACAATCTTAATAAAGGGCGTAAGTTTCATAAACTTTGGGCCTGGCCAATCGGGATTGAGCGCCTTCAGGTACGCTTCCCTCCCCTCGATGACAAGTTTTTTCATAGTCGCATCTGTCTCTGAGAAGGTTTCGTCCTGAGCAATAACTATCTTGCCGGGCTCAGCTGGCAAGTCAGGGTCCACAAAAACGATGTCGCCTTCTTGAAATTTTGGCTCCATCGATTCGCCTCTCACTTCGAGAGCGTAGCCATTCTCGCTAATATCCACGGGGCATACGTACCATTCGTCGACGTGATTAGGAGCCACAAGTGTAGGCGTTCCCGCTTGTACCCAATTAAGGAGCGGTACCTTTCTCAACGAACGCACCGATTCGGCCTCCTTCATTTCTAGACCGTCCCCTAGCAAGCGGCCAAGAGGGACCTCGAGGCCTTTTGCCAGCGCGGTGAGCGTCGACAGGGTCGGGTTATCCTGCTCGCCCTTCAGAATGCGAGACACCGTTGGTTGCGGCAAACCAGTTAGCTTGACCAAATCAGCGGGCTTTAGGTTTCGATCCGCAAGAATTTCATGTAGGTTCGATTTCAATTTGCTCATAGTTCAATTATACGCTTACGAATAAAAGCATTATCTTACGTTGCAATAAATACATATAACAATTAAACTAATTCGTATATGTATTTGTATAGGATTCTTTATGCCGCTTTATCAGGAACCAAAAAACGCAATTAGACGATTGCAGGAGCGGGGATTTAGCCAGGCGCAAATTGCGGCGCTTGCCCATACGACACAAGCAACTATTTGTCGAATTCTTTCCGGACAGAAAGGTGTCGATTACAGAATCGTGGACGCTTTAAGACAAGCGGCGAATAGGACCCGCAAAGCAAAAACGGAGCAAGTTAATGCCTAACTATTTCAAAGACAAGGCCGCGGCATTAGCGGCCAACGGCTATCTGCCAATACCGATTAAACCCGGGACTAAAAAATGCCAGGAGCCTAAATGGCCAAATTTCCGATTCACGCCGAAGGACGCCGAGGCATTCGCCAATTACGGCATCGGCATTCTCTGCGGCCAAGGCGAATACCCGCTCATGGCTATCGATTGCGATACGACCGACCCCGTGCTTCTGGATCGGCTGCGCAACGCACTGGGCGACACGATCACTCGAGTAGGCCGCGCGCCGAAAATCCTTTATCTCTTTGCGGCTGAGAAGGCTGGAATAGAAAAGATGAGCTCGGCCAAATTCGTCGATGAGAAGGGCGAGAAGCATCAGGTTGAAATCCTCGGCGCCGGCCAGCAGTTCGTCGCTTACGGCGTCCATCCGGAAACGGGTAAGCCGTACCAGTGGACCGACGCATACGGTGGACCAATCGCGATCCCTGCCGCTGGCCTACCGCCTTGTTCGGTTGAACGCGCCAAAGAGATCATCCGGGCAACGGAGGAATACTGCCGCGCAAAGGGCTGGAAAGTTAAGGAGCCAGGAAAAGAAGCGGGGGCCGCTGCGCCCATGAGCGAGTTCGACATGGTTGTGGCCGAGGGCCAGAAGCCGAATGTCAACCTGGAAGAAGCAAAGAGGTACCTGGACATGCTCCCGGCCAGCGACGTCGACGACCGCGCCCGCTGGGTTGAGACGGGTATGGCCCTGCATTTTCATTTTGACGGCTCGATCGAGGCATATCAATTATGGGACGCCTGGAGTGCGAAGTCGACAAAGTACAAAGGACCGGAAGAAACAGAGTATCTCTGGGGCGGATTCGGAAAGAAACGTCAGCGTCCGGTGACGATGGCCACAATCATCGCGCGCGCAAACAAGGCTAATGAAAAAGCTCTGCGCGAAGCGAAACGCGCAGAGCTCGAGATTGAACTGTCAAAGGTGCAGGCCTGTACCGACAGATACGAAGTACAAAATGTACTTAAGAAAACTTCTCTTACCGATTCTATGGATAAAGAGGAGTTTGTCAAGGCGGCTCAGGCCAAGGTGCTAGAGCTAACGGGACTTAAGCCGAGTTTGGCAAGTATCCGGGGATACCTTCCGAAACCTAGAAAGCGCGGCAAGTATGAACTTACCGAGGACGGCAATGCTCAGCGCTTTGTCGATCGGTACGCCGATTCTCTGCGTTACGTCGTGGAGACAGGCGAATGGCTCATGTGGACAGGATACTATTGGGCACAGACATCCGATGTGGAGGCAACGGAGCTCGCCAGGCAGACAGTGCTCGCCATTGTGGACGATGCACGGGAATGCGAAAACGAGGAAGAACGTGCTGCGCTTTTCACTTTCTGCGGGGCCTCGCAGAAGGCCGCAATGTACAGGCACATGATCGAGATTGCGCGCGGCGATGATCGCATCCGTATTCATGCCTCCGAGCTGGACGTCCAAACTCGATACGTTGCTGTCCAGAACGGCGAGATCGATCTAAAGACACTGCAATTTATTTCCGCCGAACAAACGCACTATCTCACTCAAGTCATGGGCGTGGCATACGACCCGCAGGCTGATTGCCCGCTATGGAAAAAGACCGTGCTCGAGGTGTGCAGCGGGGACGAGCAAAAGGCTGAGTTCTATCAGCTCATCGCCAGTTATCCGATTCTAGGCGAGCCGATCGAGCAAAAATTCTTCACCTTGCAGGGCGGCGGCGCAAACGGCAAATCGACGCTCACAAATACGATCCTGCACGTTTACGGACAGTTCGGTCTTATTACGCCTTCCGAAACTCTGCTCGGGCAGTCGACAAACTCGAATGCCGGGCAGACCCGTGAGGACCTTCTGAGGCTAAAAGGTAAGCGCCTGGTAACCGTCATGGAGCCGGACGACGATAAGCCGCTGAAAGAGGGCACCATTAAGGCGCTTACCGGCGGCGAGCAAATTGCGGCCCGCGGGCTCTACGCCAAAAAGACCGTGAGCTTCAAGCCTCAGTTCACACTGCACTTCTGTACGAATCACGATCTTTTGATCCGGGGAACGGATCACGGCATTCTGCGACGTACCGTCATTATGACTTTTGATCGCGTTTTCAAAGAAAACGAGCAGGATAAGACCCTTTGCGAAAAGCTCAAGGCCGAAGGCTCAGGAATCCTTAATTGGATACTGGAGGGCGTCAGAAAGTACCGTCAGACCGGCTTAGCCATTCCTTCATGTGTAGCCGAGGCCACTGAGCGCTACAAGGAAGGCCAGGACTTGACCAAAGAATGGCTCGAAGAATGCTTCGAGTTCGGGCCGGCCTTCGCTGTCTCCAATATTGCTGCTTTTCAATCCTGGGAGGCTTATGCCGAGCCGCGAGGACTAAGAGGCTACATCAAGAATACGAGATCTCTCAGCAAAAAACTGAGCGGTAAGGGATTCAAATCTTTTCAGGATTCTTTTGGAATACGAGGCCGAGGATTCTCTGGGCTCCGATTAAAAGAATTTAAGAATTTGGACGAGACGGAATGAATTTGGAATTTTGCGACGTTAGCGTCATTTGAAATCGATTTTTAGGAAAGTTTCTCATGCGTACGCATTTAAAAAATTTATTAAAAGTTAATAAAAAATGTCGCTAATGTCGCAAAAGAGGGGTTATCGGAATATCTGCCCCATTTGCCCCGTTTTAAGACGGTTTTTAAGAAAGTTTCTCATGCGTACGCATTTAAAAAGTTTATTAAAAACTAATTAAAAATGGGGCAAATGGGGAAAACTAGGGGTTAATACTATGCTTTTAGAGAAAGAATCACACGTTTTAGAAAAAATAAAACTCTTATCGGTAGCGCTCGACTATGCCGAAAAGAAAGGGCAAATCCTGGACAGCAACCTGTACCACGGAAGCACATATAAATGCCCGCCGAAGAAAGAAGTCATCGAATTCATGGAGACCTTTCACGCTCTGGACGCATTCGTCTATGGCACATGTACGGAGGACAGCCTATTCGGGTGCAACGTAGCTAACTACTGGACGATCCAGGTCGGGTACTCCGAATCGGCGCCGAAAGAATGGACAGGAGACTGGGAGAGCGAATGTTGCGAGGCCTATGCAGTGGTTACGTACAACCGAAAAGGCGAAAGACGGGTACGCATTTTTGGAATCCCGGAGGCTATTGCAACGGTGTACGCGAGACTGTTTTTTGCAACGAACTTGGGCGTAGGACCGCTAGATATTAATTTTCAGAACTCAATCGGGATCGTGACCGAAGTCTAATTTTTATCCGGGCGGCTTACGGCCGCCTGATCCAGGAGAAAAAAGATGTCCATAGAAACAAGCCTAATGATCATCTCAATCACTCAGCTATTCCTTGCTATCGCGATTGTCTTTGTCAGCCTGACCCAGCGAGACATCCGGATGTTTATTCGGAGACTGTCCGGAGAAGTCCAGGATTTAATTAACGCTCGCGGGGCACAAGAATGAGGTTATCTCTTTTTAGCCGGAATGAGTTGGCGGATTCTTGCGACTTGCTTGGCTGGCTTGACCCAAATGTCTACCAGGGAATTGACGAGCTCAGACATGATCTCGGCCAGCTCTTGAGTATCGGTATCAGAAAGAATGTATTTGCCCTTATGAGCAAATTCGTTGCCGGTGTCTCGACAGGCATCAACCATTTGTCTGACATCGGACGTCATCCCTTTGTTTTTCTCAATGGTGTCGATCTTTTTCCAAAGCAGATCGTCAGGTTTATAGCCGGAAATCTTACTTGTTTCGGCAACGTGGTCCGCGAGCTTCTCCAGGCAGACGCGAAGAAGTACGCAGGTGCAGCGGGGCGACAAATAGATGATGCTTTGCGCCTCGATAAAGTCTTTCTTCACACTTTCGGGCATCCCTTTGGCCGGCTCGATTCCCGCGGGCGTTGGGTAACGAAGTTCGCCATTTTCCCAAAAGATCAGCCGGTCGCAGGCCTGGCATTTGGTAAGGGCAGTCTTTTCTATTGGCATGATCTCAGCGACGTCCTTCACGCCGACGGACTTGTCGCCGAAGCCGCTTCCGCGGCCGACACGCGCGAAGATGTTATCTCGCGTAATTGGCGGCTTAATTTTGGAAATAATCGGCAGCGTAAAAATCGCAGTAATAGCCCCGCAGTGCGGGCATTTATAGGAGTTTGACATGACTAATTTCCCTTTTGAGTTGAGCAAGCAGGTAAAACATATCGATATTGTAAAAACCCGCACGGCTTGCATAAACAACGCTTTTACGGCAATCGAGACAGCAAAGCTCACCCTTAGCCGCCTGGAGGAAATGGCCGCCCAAAGAGCGGACGGAAAACTCCTTGATATTCACACCGTGGGCACCACGACGCACGCCCTGCGCGAAAGCGTGGACCGCATCCTTGTGGGCCTGATCGAATCCCAAACAATTCCCGGAGATAATGCTTGATCGATACTCACTTCTATGAACGCCTGGCTAACTGGCGACGGGTCTATGGCGACAAACCTGTCAGATGGCGCTCGCCTACAGACACCTTCTGCCGCTATGCCAAGTGTTATTTCGAGCGCGCTCCGGAAACCGAAGAAGAAAAGTTCTGGAGGGAAGTGACCGAGCTTAAGACCCGCGATCCGCTGCTCCCGGCGCCGGACTATTCAGACGCCGAGCTTCTGCAGCGCGCCTGGATGAGTTTGCCCGAAAGGGTTGACGGTACAAAGGTAAAGCGCCACATCCGGGTATTCGTTTTTGGCACGCGCAGAGAGTACGAGCGACTGCTGCGTCAGTCTAAGGTCTCCTACAGACAGGAGCCGGAATGGCGCCGGTCATTCCTCCAGGCGTTCTATGACGCTATCGAGAGAGCTCAGAACGGCAAAATAGAGGGTTAATCCCTATATTAATCTGCGGCTTAAAATGGTAAAGTCGAGATAACAATTTAATCTACGACTTCGCGTTGTGCCTGATCGCTCTCTAGCGGTCTTTCGCGTGCCCGGAAGAAACGTAGTACGCTGGAGCTCGGACCTGATGGATCTCGAGCTCTTTTGCTTTTATAGATTTAGGAGGTCAGCTTGAAACTCGGAGTTCCCTTCTTTTTCTGTTTTCTTTACGTTTTCTCGCTGGTTCTCGATTCCGACGGTAGGCGTCCCCAGATCGTTATCGATGCGATTGGGTACCTGAGATTTTGCGTTTTTCAGTGATCTAGCCGGAGTTCGGCTCCGGCATCCTCGT
>OGFE01002113.1_pt1 | contig 11622 bp, 7 predicted proteins | sample 1570811 | NCBI WGS metagenome assembly OGFE01 (sample SAMEA2581967, study PRJEB24529) | metagenome | biome: Human gut stool | place: China | collected 2011 | reverse complement strand
TCCCCCAGCTTTACGACAACAACGGGATACCTCAAAATGTCAGTTTTCAGGTGTTCCGTACCGATTCAGCCTTCTTGGACATCTTTCACATCCAGGTGTTCGACGATAGGAAACTTCCACGGAAATGGGGGAACATGTATTTCTCCGAAAGTACGTTCGATTCTTTGCAGCTGGATTACGCGCGTACGGCAGAATTGCGGAATGAATATGGCCGCCAGTATGCTGTAGGCGGGCGGTATGCCGACATCAAACTCGGTTCCATTCTCCTTCCGCAGTCACCCACCATGATTTCAGTAGAGCATCCGGACAAAGTAAGGTCCTGGAACGTACTGGTAGAAACCATTGAAGGCGATCAGGCAGCATATAAGAGAGAACTTGATGCCTTGTTTTCGGAAGTGGTGGAGGGTATTCCCTTTGAATCTAAATGGTATGCCGATGAAATCAAGGAAGTCTACAAAGATTTGTTGCACATGCGTACTACTATTGTGGCCTTCACGTGTGCAGCTCTATTGATTTCCCTATTGGGACTGACCGCCATGAGCATTTATTTCATCAGCCAGCGCAAGCGCGACATGGCCATCCGAAAGGTTTTTGGTTCCAGTGCAGGTATGGAACGGGCACGACTGCTTCGTTTCTCCCTGCTGTCTTTGCTGGCAGGCATGCTGTTGGCCTTTCCTTTGGCGTGGTTCGGTGTACAGCAGATAGACGGTATCCTGCACTATTCACCCATGGCGATGTGGGGCGTGTTTGGCGTTGCCTTTCTGTTGGTAGCCTTGATTTCTTTAGGCTCCGTGTGTCTCATCAGTTGGGGAGCCGTTCGTGAAAATCCGGTGAACCACATCAAGACCGAATAATTTTTCATAGTGTGTAAAAACAGATAAAACAATCGGGACCTCCGCTCATTTGCCGAGGCCCCGATTTATATCTTAGAGACGGGCAGCTACTTTCTGCCAGTCCACCAGTGTCCAGAATGTTTCGATGAAGGCCGCCCGGCGGTTGCGGTAGTCAATGTAGTAGGCATGTTCCCACACGTCGATAACCAGTAGCGGTTTCAGTCCCTTCTTGAGCGGATTTCCGGCGTTCGATTCGCTGACGATGGACAAATGTCCGTCTTTGTCACTCACCAGCCAGGTCCATCCCGAACCGAATAGCGTGGTGGCTGCCTGTGTAAACTTCTCTTTGAAAGTTTCTACCGAACCGAAATCGCGAGTCAACGCATCTGCTAAAGGTTGAGGTATTTCCGGCTGCTGAGGAGTCAGTGTATCAAAGAAGAACGTATGGTTCCAGGTCTGGGCTGCATTGTTAAACATCGGCCCTTCCGCTTCCAGCAAGATTTGCTCCAGCGTTTTTTCTTCGTAAGGCGTACCGGCAATCAATTTGTTCAGGTTGTCTATGTACGTTTGCAAATGTTTTCCGTAATGATATTCCAGTGTTTCTTTGCTCATTTTCGGAGCCAGTGCTTCCAGTTGATAAGGAAGTTCAGGAAGTAAATGTTTCATTTTTTTCTTGATTTAAAGTTGATAAATTTCAATTCTGTTTCTATATAAACAAACAAATCGTTCGTAAAGTTGAAACTGCGGTACTAATTTAATATAAAAATCGGTGTTTTCATAGAAAATCTCTCCCTAAATTCCCTCTATACTGTGAGAAATCGTAATTTCGCTGACAGATTAGGTAGATTTCTATAATATTTTAAGGTTAAAAGTAACATGTGTGGAATTGTAGGATATATCGGAAGGCGAAAGGCTTGGCCGATATTGCTAGAAGGCCTGAAGCGCCTGGAGTATCGCGGATATGATAGTGCCGGAGCGGCCTTGATGAGCGACACTCATCAGTTGAATGTGTATAAATCCGTGGGAAAAGTAGCTGATTTGGAACGGACAGCCGAAGGGCAGGATGTGTCCGGTTGCGTGGGAATTGCTCATACGCGTTGGGCCACCCATGGAGAGCCCAGTACGGTAAATGCTCATCCGCATTGCAGTCAGAATGGTGATTTGGCACTGGTACACAACGGGATTATTGAGAATTATGCCGTGTTGAAAAAAAAACTGCAGGCTAAGGGTTGCACCTTTAAAAGCAGCACCGATACGGAAGTGCTGGTGCAATTGATTGGTTACATCCAGCAACAAGGCAATTTGGACTTGCTGACCGCTGTGCAGTTAGCTTTACGGGAAGTTATCGGTGCTTATGCCATTGCAGTAGTCGACCGTAAGCATCCCGACGAGATTATTGCTGCCCGCAAGAGTAGCCCGTTAGTCGTCGGAGTAGGCGAGGGAGAGTTCTTCTTGGCTTCTGATGCCACTCCCATGGTGACTTACACTAATCAGGTGGTGTATCTCTCTGACGGAGAAATAGCCGTACTACGGGCAGGTGCTCCCTTGAAGATTGTCGACTTGAATAATGTAGAATGCCCGCATGAGGCACAGACCGTAGCCCTTAATATCGGGCAGCTGGAAAAAGGAGGTTTCCCCCACTTCATGCTGAAAGAAATCTTCGACCAGCCCGACTGCATCAGCGACTGTATGCGTGGGCGCGTGAATACGGACACTTGTACGGTCACCCTTTCCGCCGTGTCCAACTACAAGGAACAACTGTTGCGTGCCGGACGCTTTATTATCGTAGCCTGCGGTACTTCCTGGCATGCCGGACTCATCGGCAAGCAACTGATTGAAAGCTTCTGCCGCATTCCGGTGGAAGTGGAATACGCCTCCGAGTTTCGTTACCGTAATCCGGTGATTCATCCTGATGACGTAGTCATCGCTATCTCCCAGAGCGGAGAAACTGCCGACACATTAGCTGCCATTGAACTGGCCAAGTCGCAGGGAGCCTTTATCTATGGTATCTGTAACGTCATCGGTTCTTCCATTGCCCGTACTACGGATACCGGTTCCTATATCCATGTGGGTCCCGAAATCGGAGTGGCTTCTACGAAAGCCTTTACCGGACAGGTTACCGTGCTCACCCTGCTGGCTTTGGCGTTGGGACGAGAAAAAGGTACACTTTCGGAAGAAGAGTATCATCGGGTGGTGAAAGAACTGGTTGCCGGCCCTGAAAAGATGCGGACCGTCCTGAAGCAGCATTCGTTCATCTCCGATTTCTCAAAGATGTTTACCTACGCCCGCAACTTCATTTATTTAGGTCGGGGATACGCCTTTCCGGTTGCCTTGGAAGGAGCCTTGAAGCTGAAAGAAATTTCGTACATCCATGCCGAAGGTTATCCGGCTGCCGAGATGAAGCACGGTCCCATCGCCCTGATTGATGCCGAAATGCCGGTGGTCATCGTGGCCACACAGTCGCCTTTGTACGAAAAAGTGCTGAGCAACATTCAGGAAATCAAGGCTCGAAAAGGAAGAGTCGTGGCCGTAGTGACCGAAGGAGATACGGTTATCCGAAACTTGGCTGATTACAGCATCGAACTTCCGGCTACGCTGGAATGTCTGAATCCGTTAGTGGCTTCCATTCCGTTGCAGTTGTTGGCCTATTACATTGCAGTTTGCCGTGGAATGGATGTCGACCAGCCACGTAATCTGGCTAAGTCTGTAACGGTGGAATAACGTAAGTTTTTCACAGATATACTGAAATCCCTGTATTTCTGACGCCTTTGGTGAGAAATGCAGGGATTTTTACTCTTTATTGTCTCAGATTTGAAAACGTAGTGTTGAAAAAGAGAAAACCGTAAGTAATTCATAATTAATGGTTGATAAGTAAGAAGAAAGCATGCGGTTTTTCCTTTTTACAGATATTTTCTGTATCTTCAAAGGCAAAACCGCACGCTATGAATTACGAAACTTATCAAATCATGCTATATGTTCTGGCCTTCCTGGCAGTGATAGTCTTTATAGCACTTTATTTTGTGAAAGCTGGGTATGGCATGTTTCGTACCCGCTCGTGGGGATGGTCTGTGCCGAACAAAGTAGGCTGGGTGCTGATGGAAGCTCCTTCATTTGTGGTAATGGGGATTTGGGCATGGAAGGCAGGAGTAGAGGCGTATACTCCGCAGGCCATATTCGTAGGATTATTCATGCTGCATTATTTTCAGCGCTCATTTGTTTTCCCGTTACTGATGAAAGGGAAGAGCCGGATGCCGCTGGCTATCATGGCGATGGGGATACTTTTCAACGTAATCAATGCGACCTTGTTGGCTGCCAGCTTTTTCAGTTGTGCATTGCCGGGAAAGTACGAACCGGCCACATTTTGGACAAATCCTTTACCTTGGGTAGGAGTCGTGATCTTTTTCATAGGTATGGCCATCAATCTGCATGCGGACCATGTAATCCGGAATTTACGGAAGCCGGGCGATACGCGTCATTACCTGCCGGAGAAAGGTTTTTATCGCTATGTGACTTCTGCCAATTATTTCGGGGAACTGGTGGAATGGACAGGATTTGCCTTGCTGACGGCTTCACCTGCGGCCTGGGTGTTTGCATGGTGGACAGCAGCCAATCTGGTGCCGCGTGCCGATGCCATTTACAAACGCTATTGTGAGGAGTTCGGAAAGCAGACGGTAGGCAGCAGAAAAAGAATTATACCTTATATATATTAGGGAAAGGAGAAAAGATGGATTCACTTTTATTTACTCCGGTCACTTTGGGGCCGTTGACACTGCGTAACCGTAGCATTCGTTCAGCCGCATTTGAAAGCATGTGTCCGGGAAATGTGCCTTCACCGCAATTGCTGGATTATCATCGCTCGGTGGCTGCCGGTGGAGTGGGGATGACTACGGTGGCGTATGCAGCCGTGACGCGTAGTGGACTTTCATTCGACCGGCAGTTGTGGATGAGGCCGGAGATTGTGCCGGGGCTGAGTGAGCTGACGGATGCGGTACATGCCGAAGGGGCTGCAGCAAGCATTCAACTGGGGCATTGTGGTAATATGTCGCATAAGAGTATTTGCGGATGCCTTCCGGTAGGAGCAAGCAGCGGATTCAATTTGTATTCACCTTCTTTTGTGCGTGGGTTGCGTGCCGATGAATTGCCGGAAATGGCGAAGGCTTACGGACGGTCTGTGTGTTTGGCGCGTGAAGCAGGATTCGATGCGGTGGAAATACATGCCGGCCATGGATACCTGATTAGTCAGTTTCTTTCCCCTTCTACCAATCACCGGAAGGATGAATTTGGCGGAACGTTAGCGAACCGTATGCGTTTCATGGAGATGGTGATGGAGGAAGTGATGAAAGCAGCGGGAAATGACATGGCTGAACTCGTGAAAATGAATATGCGCGACGGTTTTCGGGGAGGTATGGAATTGGATGAGTCGTTACAAGTGGCACGGAAACTGCAGGAATTGGGAGCACATGCGCTGGTGCTGAGCGGCGGATTTGTCAGTAAGGCACCGATGTATGTGATGCGGGGCGAGATGCCTATCCGAACCATGACGTACTACATGACCTGTTGGTGGTTGAAGTATGGGGTACGGCTGGTAGGTAAGTACATGATACCCTCTGTGCCTTTCCGTGAGGCTTATTTCCTGGAAGATGCCTTGAAGTTTCGGGAGGCACTGGATATACCGTTGGTGTATGTGGGAGGTCTGGTGTCGCGACAGAAAATAGAGGAGGTATTGAATCATGGCTTTGAAGCGGTACAAATGGGGCGTGCGTTGCTGAATGAGCCCGATTTTGTGAATCGTATGCGACGGGAAGAGAATGCACGGTGCAATTGTCGTCACAGTAATTATTGCATTGCCCGTATGTACACGTTGGACATGGCTTGTCATCAGCATTTGCGGGAGGAATTGCCGCCTTGTCTGAAGAAAGAAATCGAACGAATTGAAAGCAAGGGATGAGATGGAGCGTAAATTAGCAGTGATTACAGGTGCCGACGGAGGAATGGGAACAGAGATTACCCGTGCGGTGGCGTTGGCTGGTTATCGGGTGATAATGGCCTGCTGTAACAGGGAAAAGGCTGAGGCTAAAAGAGAGTGGCTGGTTAAGGAAACTGGGAATCCGGAGGTGGAGGTCATGTATATTGATTTGGCTTCGTTGGCTTCTGTGGCTGACTTTGCGGAGCGACTCTGTGCCCGTGGGGAGAGACTGGCATTGCTGATGAACAATGCCGGGACGATGGAAACCGGTCGCAGACTGACGGAGGATGGACTGGAGCGTACGGTGAGTGTGAATTATGTGGGACCTTATCTGTTGACACGCAAGTTACTTCCACTAATGGGAGAGGGGAGCAGAGTAGTCAACATGGTGTCGTGTACGTATGCAATCGGCAGACTTGATTTTCCGGACTTTTTCTTGCGTGGAAAGAAGGGGAGTTTCTGGCGAATACCGGTTTATAGCAATACAAAATTGGCATTGACGCTTTTTACGCTTGAACTGGCAGCTCGTGTGAAGGAGAGAGGAATTGTGGTGAATGCGGCTGATCCGGGCATTGTTTCGACGGATATTATCACCATGCACATGTGGTTTGATCCTTTGACGGATATTTTCTTCCGGCCGTTTATCCGGACACCTCGGCAAGGGGCAGCCACGGCAATCGGTTTGCTGCTGGATGAAGAGGCAGGCAAGCGTACCGGTACATTGAATGTAAGCGGACATGCTGTAAAGTTATCTGGGAAGTATCTTCCTCATGTGCAACAGCAGGAGCTGTGGAAGCGTACGGAGGAGATTGTGAAGAAATGGTTATAAAATGTATAAATGAAAACGGGCCGGCTTATCTGTGTGACAAGTCGGCCCGTAGCGTTAAAGATTATGTATTATACCAAGTGAGCAATCAGTTCTTCACGGTCGCCTGCTAACAGGTCGATAACCGGAACTTCAATCATTGTATAGCATCCCGGTTGCTGTTTCATAGAAGCACGAGCTACACAAACCAGTACCTGAGCTGTCAGAGCCGGGTTGTTGATCTTCATGTCAAATTCGAAGAGCTGGTTGTGAGTCTTACCTGATACACCTTTACGAACCAGGTTTACACCGTGACCTACATCGTTCAGGTCGTCTACGCAAGGAACCTGAATAACGTGTGTTTCATCGTTTACAAAATAGGGGTCAGCTTTGATAGCTGCTTCTACTGTCTTGAAATCTGCACCTTCTTCCAGTTCTACGTATACCATACGGCGGTGAATACCTGTTCCCACCGGAATAGTCATAGATAATGCATCTTTTACTCCGGCAATGGCGCGAACGGCTACAGAGTGTCCCATGCTGCGGCCCGGACCGAAGTTAGTGTAAGTGATTCCTTTCGGAGCGATGGCTTCCAGCAGCGCACGTACTACAGAGTCGCTTCCCGGATCCCATCCAGCAGAAATGATAGCTACTGCGTTGTGAGCTTTTGCTGTTTCACCCAAAGAACGGCGCAGGCTGGTAATCTGAGTGTGGATGTCGAAGCTGTCTACCGTATTGATGCCTAATGCAAGGATTTCTTTTGCATATTGTTCTACGCTGCGGGTCGGAGTTGCCAGAATAGCTACATCTACATCTTTCAGTTCGCGAATATCTTTTACTACAGGATAATCGGCCAGTTCTGCAGGTTTGTTTTCTGCACCATTACGGCGTACGATACCTGCTACTTCAAAATCAGGAGCTGCTTCAAGCGCTTCAAGTGTGAATTTTCCGATGTTTCCGTAACCTACTACGGCTGCTCTAATCTTTTTCATATTTCTTATTTGTTTTAAGTTGTTTCGTTTTAGTTGGCGCAAAAATACAGAATTAGAATCATTCCAAACAAGCAATAAAGCCACGAATTCCAAAAAAATCTGGCTGAACTTACAATTTATAACTTTCTTATCGTTATTTTTGTTCTCCATTTTATAAATTGTTAGAAAAACATGATTGAATATATCAAAGGAGAACTTGTGGATGCTACTCCGGCGTGGGTGGTTGTAGAGTGTAATGGATTGGGATATGGAATTAATGTGTCGTTGAACACTTATTCTGCCGTACAGGGAAAAAAGGAGGTTAAACTCTATATATATGAGGCCATCCGTGAAGATGCGTATGTGTTATACGGATTTGCCACCCGTCAGGAGAGGGAATTGTTTTTGCTGCTTATCAGCGTATCGGGCATTGGAGGAAATACAGCACGTATGATTTTGTCGGCACTTTCTCCGTCGGAATTATGTAACGTGATTGGCAGTGGAAACGACAAGCTGCTGAAGACCGTGAAGGGGATTGGCTTGAAAACTGCCCAGCGCATCATTGTGGAGCTGAAAGACAAGATTGCAGTGACAGGCATAGAGAGTGCGGCAACCGTCAAATCGGTGGCTGTAGCTGCCAATACGGAAATATATGAAGAGGCAGTGGCTGCATTGACCATGTTGGGATTTGCACAGGCACCTTCCCAAAAGGTGACCGCGCAGATTCTCAAGGAAGAACCGGATGCACCTGTGGAAAAAGTAATCAAACTTGCTTTAAAGCGACTTTAAATCAGAATTTTATCGTTTGCCAGTACTTCCTTGGCAGTACTGTAGTACTTTCCCGGCAGTACTGGAGTACTCCCACGGAAGTACTGAAGTACTGCTTAGGGAGTACTGAGCGGTGTGCCTGGTCTTCGCGTGAAAGGGCAATACACCCTCAAAGAGTGTTTCTTCTGTTTTGAAGCAATCCATTTTTTTTGTTCCTTTGTGAAGTTTATTGATTAAAAAATTAAGTAGCATGACATTTGCGAGCATTGTATGGGATGTGGATCCGGTGCTGGTTCATTTGGGTTCGCTCGAAATCCGTTGGTACGGGCTGATGTGGGGGCTGGGATTTATTCTGGCTTACGAAATGGTCTCCCGTTTGTTTAAGAAGGAAGGGTATCCAGAAAACTGGGCCGACAAACTGTTTGTATATTGTATTGTCAGCAGTGTGATTGGAGCTCGTTTGGGGCACTGCCTGTTCTATGAATGGGATTATTATGGAGCACATCCGGCAGAAATCCTGAAAATCTGGAAAGGCGGACTGGCCAGTCACGGAGGTGTATTTGCCTTGATACTGGCTTTAATCTGGTATTCCAAGACAGTGACGAAAAAAAGCGTGTGGTGGCTGTTCGATCGTATGATACCTGCCGTAGCGGTGGTTTGTATGTGTATCCGTTTCGGTAACCTGATGAACTCCGAGATTTTCGGTTATCCCACGACCTTACCATGGGGATTTGAGTTTGTCCGCTCGCGTGAATGGCAGGAATTATGCAATCAGAATGGAGTGGCACAGGCTTGTCATCCTACCCAGATTTATGAAATGCTGTACTGTCTGGTGGCACTGGTCGTATCGTGGTTCATGTATCACAAGCTTCATTTAGGAAAACGAATCGGACTGACTACAGGCGTTTCTTTGCTAATCTTTTTCGGTGCCCGTTTCGGATTGGAATTTATGAAGAATCCGCAGGTAGCTGAAGAAGTAGGCATGACGTTGAACATCGGACAATGGTTGAGTGTACCATTGATATTGTTAGGTGTATATCTGATTGCGACCAGCGGAAAAAGGAAAGAAGCCTTTCAATAAAGATAGTTCTCTTGCTTGAAGCAAGTCGTTGTACGAATGTTTCATCTTTGAACAATTATGTTACATGCAACATAATTATTCGAGGATGAAACATTTTTTATATGCCTTTTAGTTGCTGGACCATACATTTGCCATACCGTTTTGAACGGTGTATGAAATAAAATTGGTGTTGAACTTAAATTAATGCGTAAATGAAAAGCGACAAAAGAGCATTATTTTTTACACTCCTGTTTACTATGGTGTGTATGGTATTGCAAGCACAAAGTTTGCAGGTTGAGGGGACTGTGATTTCCAAGTCGGATGGTGAACCCATTATTGGGGCTACTGTACTAGAAAAAGGTACTACAAACGGTACGATTACCGATTTTGATGGTAAATTCTCTTTATCAGTAAAGCAAGGAGCTGAAATTACCATTTCTTATGTAGGTTTTAAATCTCAAACATTAAAAGCCAAAGGAGTTTTGAAGGTTATTCTGGAAGAGGACTCTGAAATGCTGCAGGAAGTTGTGGTGACGGGTTATACCACTCAGCGTAAGGCTGATTTGACTGGATCTGTGGCTGTGGTATCTACAGAATCGCTAAAGACAACTTCTGATACTGATCCCATGCGTGCTTTGCAGGGAAAAGTGGCAGGTATGACGATTACAGGAAACGGTTCTCCGAGTGGTACGGCTACAGTACGTATTCGTGGTATCGGTTCTTTTAACTCTTCTCAGGACCCACTTTATGTAATTGATGGAGTACCTACTAACATGTCTCTTAACTCATTGAATACAAATGATATTGAGAGTATGCAGGTATTGAAAGATGCGGCTTCTGCATCTATCTATGGTTCACGAGCTTCAAATGGTGTTATTATCATTACTACGAAGAAAGGTAAGAAGGCTGATAAGGTGAAAGTAGATTTCTCTGCCAATCTGACTGCCCAGTTCTATACTTCACAGTCATTGATGGATGTTTGTAATTCATCAGAATATGCTACAGCCATGGCACAGGCCGCATTAAATGATGGACTGGATCCGGTTTCGTATGCAAGCAACTACGGATTAAATTTGAATGCCGCGTCGGGAACTCCTATTACTGTCTGGAATCCGAGTACTAGCCAATATGTAAATTATACGGTCAATGGTTTGTATGACGGATATATCAACAGTAAGAAAACCATGCGTTACTCGGATACTGACTGGATGGATGAAATATCAAGAGTAGGCTTCTCTCAGAATTATGATCTTTCTCTTTCACATGCCAATGATAAACATTCTACCATGTTCTCATTGGGATATAAAAAGAATAATGGTATTTTGAAATATACGGATTTTGAAAACATTTCTGCCCGTATGAATTCATCATACAATGTGAATAAATACATTACGGTTGGAGAAAACTTTACGGTAACTTATACCAGTCAGGTAGACTGTGCGCCGATGGAAAATGCGTTGAAGATGGCTCCTATTGTACCGGTGTATGAAGAAGACGGAACTACATTCTCTGGTCCGGTCGGAGGTATGAGTGACCGTCAGAATCCTTTGCGTGAACAGTATCAAAATAAAGACAATGCATTGAACTACTGGAGATTGTTCGGAAATGGATATGTAGATATCAAACCTTTCAAGGGCTTTGTCTTCCGTTCGAACTTCGGATTGGATTTCTATAATTCATTTATTAATGCAATGACTCATACCTATCATTCTGATATTGTAAACAATGACATTGCTAAAACTACGTTGTCAAATAAGAATGAAGTGAACTGGACATGGTCAAATACCATCAATTATAATTTTACTGTAGCCAGCAGGCACGATATCAATGTGTTGTTGGGAGCTGAATTGTCAAAGCAAAGTTCTATTGATTTTTCTGCTTATTCAGAAGGCTATGCGTTGGAGGATGTAGATTATATGTGGCCTAATGCCGCTACCGGTGTGATGAAGAATACAGGTGCTAAGGTCGGGTATAGATTAGCTTCTTTCTTCGGAAAAGTAGATTACAACTATGATGACTTTATTTTGGCTTCATTTACAATCCGTCAAGATGGTTCTTCTCGTTTTGGAAAAGGAAATCGTTGGGGTACTTTCCCAGCTGCTACATTGGGTGTACGTTTGTCTAAATTCTTGAAAGCAAACTGGCTGGATGATTGGAAGGTTCGATTGTCTTGGGGACAGACCGGTAACCAGGCTATTGATAATAATGCACAGTTTGGA
>OGFE01002112.1_pt1 | contig 11622 bp, 9 predicted proteins | sample 1570811 | NCBI WGS metagenome assembly OGFE01 (sample SAMEA2581967, study PRJEB24529) | metagenome | biome: Human gut stool | place: China | collected 2011 | reverse complement strand
AGATCCACCTGCAGTCTCTCTGCGCCCCGTTCAGTGAAATTACGGAAGAAATCAAGCAGGCGGTAGATTATGTGGTGGATTACCGTCGGGAAGAAACCGGTCACCCCAAACCCTCCAGCATTGTCAAATTAGGCAAAGGGGGCGTGGTAAAAATTATTAGAGAATAAATTTTTTCTTTCATGAAAGTTGTAGACGAGAAGAACAGCTTGCTCCAGGGCTTTCTCCGTTGGAGGGAGAGACATATAAAGGACAAGCAGTTTGTATTGATTTTAAGCTTTTTAGTGGGAATCTGCACGGCGCTGTCCGCTTGTCTGTTGAAGTTCCTGGTAGAGTATATCAAGGAGTTCCTGACAGAAAACTTTGATTCTACAGGAGTAAACTGGTTGTACTTGGTGTATCCGGTGGTAGGTATCTTCCTGACCGGATTGTTCATTCGAAAAGTGGTGCGTGACGACATCAGTCATGGTGTGACAAAGATTTTGTATGCCATCTCGCGTAAGCAAAGTCGTATTAAGCGACATAATGTCTGGTCTTCTGTATTTGCTTCGGCCATTACCATCGGTTGTGGTGGATCTGTCGGTGCCGAGGCACCGATTGTGCTGACTGGTTCTGCCATTGGTTCGAATCTGGGCAGTATTTTCCGTATGGACCACAAGACGCTGATGCTGCTGGTAGGATGTGGAGCTGCCGGAGCGGTTTCGGGTATCTTTAAGGCACCGATTGCCGGTGTGGTTTTTACGCTGGAGGTACTGATGATTGATCTGACCATGGCTTCTTTGCTTCCCTTGCTGATTACCAGTGTGACGGCAGCTTCTGTTTCTTATCTGCTCACAGGTACGGAAGCCATGTTCCAGTTTCACTTGGATTATCCGTTCTCTTTGGAACGTATTCCATACGCCATTGCATTGGGCATTTTCTGCGGACTGGTGGCCTGGTATTTTACCCGTTCCATGAACTGGATTGAGAATATTTTCCGCCGTTACAACAGTCCGTATGTGAAGTTCCTGATTGGAGGAGCCATGCTGAGTATATTGATTTTCCTGTTCCCGCCGTTGTATGGTGAAGGTTATGACACCATTTCCCTGTTGCTCAACGGCCGGTCGAATGCCGAATGGGACACGGTAATGAACAACTCTCTTTTCTACGGAAACTCACAGCTGTTGGTGGTGTATTTGCTGTTGATTATCTTATTTAAGGTCTTCGCATCGAGTGCGACCAACGGTGGTGGCGGTTGCGGTGGTATTTTTGCACCGAGCTTGTTCTTGGGATGTATTGCCGGCTTTGTGTTCTCCTATGTGTGCAATGAGTTCCAGTTGGGAGGTACATACATTCCGGAAAAGAACTTTGCCCTGATGGGAATGGCGGGATTGATGTCGGGCGTCATGCATGCCCCTTTGACCGGAGTCTTTCTGATAGCTGAACTGACCGGTGGGTACGGTTTGTTCCTGCCGCTAATGATTGTGTCGGTCTGCGCGTACCTTACTATTATCGTGTTCGAACCGCACAGTATCTATTCCATGCGTTTGGCGAAGAGTGGAGAATTGATTACGCACCATAAGGATAAGGCGGCTTTAACCATGATGAGCATGGAAACTGTCATTGAAACTGATTTTCAGGTAGTTCGTCCGGATATGGATTTGGCAGAGATGGTGAAGGCCATTTCGAAATCCGGCCGTAATCTTTTTCCGGTGGTAGATGTACACAATGAGTTAATCGGATTGGTTATCTTGAATGATATCCGTAATATCATGTTCCGTCAGGAATTGTATCACAAATACCGGGTAGAGAATTTTATGGTCACTCCAAAAGCCTGTATTATTACGACAGATTCAATGGAAGACGTGATGGATAAGTTTGATAAGACGGGCTCCTGGAATTTGCCGGTGGTAGACGAAGACAACAAGTATATCGGTTTTGTATCCAAATCGCGCATCCTTTCTACTTATCGTCAGGTGATGGTGGATTTTTCAGCAGAATAAACAACGAAAAGAAATATGGAGAAGAAAGATTTACGAATTGTATATATGGGCACTCCTGAATTTGCCGTGGAGAGTTTGAAACGGCTGGTGGAAGGAGGCTATCAGGTGGTGGGGGTCATCACCATGCCCGACAAGCCGGTGGGACGGCATGGCAGCGTGCTTCAGCCGAGCCCGGTGAAACAGTATGCCGTGTCGCAAGGATTGAAGGTACTTCAGCCGGAAAAGCTGAAGGATGAGAATTTCCTGGCCGAGCTGAGAGACTTGAAAGCAGACTTGCAGATTGTGGTAGCTTTCCGTATGCTGCCGGAGGTGGTATGGAACATGCCGCGTTTGGGTACATTCAATCTGCATGCCTCTTTGCTTCCGCAGTATCGTGGCGCAGCTCCTATCAACTGGGCGGTAATCAATGGTGAAACAGAAACAGGTATTACTACTTTCTTCCTGAAGCATGAGATTGATACGGGTGAGATTATTGATCAGGTACGTGTGCCCATTGCGGATATGGATAATGTGGAGATTGTGTACGACAAGCTGATGCACTTAGGGGGAGACCTGGTGGTGAAGACAGTGGATGCCATTCTGGAAGGAAATGTGAAGACCATTCCACAGGAACAGTTGGCTGCTGCTACGGAACTTCGTCCGGCTCCTAAAATCTTTAAGGAAACCTGTCGTATAGACTGGCAGGCCGGAGTGAAAAAGGTGTATGATTTTGTACGTGGTCTTTCTCCATATCCTGCTGCATGGACGGAATTGCGTCAGGGTGATGCTGCTCCGTTGGCATTGAAGATTTTTGAAACGGAGAAAGTCTTTGTCGCACATAATCTGAAGCCCGGCAGCATTGTAACCGATAAGAAGACATATTTCCAGATTGCTTCTACTGACGGGTTTGTCAAAGTGCTGTCTTTGCAGCTGGCAGGTAAGAAACGAATGGAGGTAGCTGACTTCCTTCGCGGGTACCGCCACGTGGAAAATTCCTTTGTAGAATAAAGAATATGGCAATATTTATTTGTGCAGGGTGACGGTATGTATATCGTCGCCCTCTTTAATTTTATATAGAATGCGGAAACCCTTGAAAGCAGAGTCCTGATATTGCGGAATGCTGGAAAGCGTAAAGGAAACTACTCCCCAATAGGAGTTGATTTGCAAGTCTGCTCCCGGGTTATGGCGTAACTCTACCGGCAGCAATCCATTTTCATCCAGATGGGCATTTTGTGGAACCAGTAAACTGATACGATGGCTGATGTTGCTGTTATTTCCTCCAATTTCATATTGGATATTTAGATGTTCTTTGCTGATACTGGAAGAAGTAATGCATATCGGGGCTGTGCCGAATATATCATTGATTGATTCAACTGTTTCTTCAGGAGTTATACAATCAGCATCTTTTGTCAGTACTTTGTAAAGGCTGATGATTTCTACTTTCTTAGCTTCAGAATTATTGTTTTGTTTATTTTTATCAAGAAATAAAACTTCTAGTAAAACTCTTTGGCCTAAGATGTTCACTTTGTTGTCTGTAAAGATATGGGTGTTAACGGGAAGTAAAGCACCATAAGTGTCAGAGTCTATTGTGGGTTGTTCGGTGTTTACCACAGTTCCCAATGTGGAAAAGCTGCCACTGCTTGAGGATAGTAGAAGTTGGTCTTCTTCTTCAACAGAACAAGAAGAAAAGTGTCCGTATAGTAGAAGTAAAAGTATGTATGTGATGTATTTTGTATATCTCATAATTTAGTTGGATTTTTCATGTAAATGAATGAAATGATTTTCGGATACTGCACCTTTTTTAGTTAAAAACATTTTAATGACGATTTTAGTTAGAAAAAGGTGCAGTATTTTTGTGTATTCATCATTTATTAACCAAAGCACGATAAGCTGAATATGACAGAAGAAGAATTAGCGTCGAAATGCAAGCTGGCAGATAATCAGGCTCGCAAGGAGTTGTACGAGCTGTATGGCGGTTCGCTGATGGCTATTTGTCTTCGTTATATCGGGGACCAAGAGGCTGCAGAGGATGTGTTACATGATGGGTTTGTCCGGATATTCCAATCAATCGGGCAGTTTACTTATCAAGGTGTAGGTTCTTTAAAAGCTTGGCTTTCGCGTGTGATGGTCAATGAAGCGTTGGGGTATTTGCGAAAACGCAATCAACTGGCTCAGCAGGAAGTTTTGATGGAGCAGTTGCCTGATACGGAAGAGGATGATGAGGGAGTGGGTGATATTCCTCAAACTGAATTGATGAAGATGATTGCTGGACTTCCCGATGGGTATCGTACGGTATTCAACTTATATGTGTTTGAAGATAAAAGTCATAAGGAAATTGCGCAGATGCTGGGAATAACTGAGCATACTTCTTCTTCTCAGTTTTATCGTGCAAAGACTTTATTGGCAAAGAAAATAAATGAATATAGAAAGAAATTATAGGCAATGAAGAGCGAGAAAGAATGGATAGATAATTTACGTAACCAGATGGAGGGTTATTCTGAACCTCTTCCTGAGGGGCTTTGGGATAAGTTGTCCAAGGAACTGGAGGAACCTAAAGTTCCGAAGGTAATTCCTCTATGGAGACGTTGGCAAGTGGCTGCGGCGGTGCTGGTGCTGCTGGTGTCTTCACTGACATATTGGTTCTGGTCTTCTCCGCAGGCTGATTTTCGTAATCAGGAACTGGCCGTAAAGGTGAAGGATACTCCTTTGCCAGAGTATGTGCCTCTTCAAGAGGAGCGGATGGCAGAAACTGAGCTTGTAGAAACATCTTCTGAAAAATCAGTCTCTCTCTTAGCTCATACTCCGCTTATACAGTCTGTAGAGAATAAAGAAGAGGTAGATCCAGTTTCTGCTATTTCGGAAATGGATCAGGAAGAACCTGAAGAAGTGGCGAAAGAGAATGTGAATGTAGAACAAGAGGTTACCAGAACACCAACAGAACGAAGCAGAAGCATGAAAGAAAATCGGGCAGCTGATCGTGAACGTATGGAACGTAATGCCATGGCACTGAAAAATAAGTCGGATAAGTCTTCTGGATTCTCGGTTGGAGTTGGAGCAGGCAATACGCCTTATAGCTCGTTGAATACATTTGATGGAATGGGTAGTTTTGTGGCTCGTTCGGCTTATTATACTTCTTCTGATTTGAATATGTCTCCAATAAGTAATGGAGGACTGGCTTACAGTCAGGTTTTGTTGGAGAATGCGATACAAACTCCTCAGACGAGTGTGAAACACCATATGCCTGTCACGGTGGGGCTGACAGTTGCCTGGCATTTTCATAAAGACTGGGCATTGGAAACAGGATTAAATTATACACTTTTATCTTCAGATATTCATTCCGGTTCCAAATCGTATGTGGAAGAAACTCAGAAATTGCATTATGTGGGTATACCGGTAAAACTGCATCGTTCTATTTGGAAAAATAGCTGGCTCTCTGTATATGCGTCTGCCGGAGGAGTAATGGAGAAATGTGTATCAGGTAAGCTGGAAACTGTTACCGTGACGAATGGAGGTAATCGTACGTCTGAGAATACATCATTGGATGTGGATCTGCTTCAGTGGTCAGTGACTGCAGCAGCCGGAGCGCAAGTGAATTTTACCTCACGTTTTGGATTATATGTAGAGCCCGGAATTGCATATTATTTTGATGACCATAGCGGAGTAGAAACCATACGAAAAGAACACCCTCTTAATTTTAATTTGCAGTTAGGCTTACGCTTCAATGTGACCAAATAAGTTTTTATAGTTGATTTATTAGAAAAGATGCTTATCTTTGTTGAAAAGAATCTGATTAACTAAAATAAATCGATGGAAAAAATTATGGTAGCTCCTTCCTTGCTCTCTGCAAATTTTGCTGATTTGAAGAGTGACTTGGAAAAAATAAATCAAAGTGAGGCGGACTGGTTGCATCTGGACATTATGGACGGTGTGTTTGTGCCTAATATTTCATTTGGTTTTCCTGTATTAAAATATGTGGCTGAAATTAGTCAGAAGCCGTTGGATGTGCATCTGATGATTGTGCAGCCGGAAAAATTTATTCGTGAAGTAAAGAATTTGGGAGCCATGATGATGAATGTACACTATGAAGCTTGTCCTCATCTGCATCGCGTTATCCAGCAGATTAAGGAAGCTGGAATGAAGGCGGGAGTTACGCTGAATCCGGCTACTCCGGTATCTGTATTGGAGGATATTATCACAGAGGTGGATATGGTGTTGCTGATGAGTGTCAATCCAGGATTCGGTGGCCAGAAATTTATTCCTAATACATTTAAAAAGATTGCGCAGCTTCGCGAAATGATAACGCGTAACGGGGCTTCTGCCCTTATCGAGGTGGATGGAGGTGTTAATCAGGAAAATGCTCCTCTTCTGCGGCGCGCTGGAGCAGATGTGCTGGTGGCCGGCAGTTCTGTATTTAATTCTCCAGACATGATTAAAGCTATTCAGCAATTGAAATATGTGGAGTAAGTATTGGGAGCCTTGCATTCTTTAATAGCATACCCATTGTTCCGGTTGACTATTTGTCTGGCAACCGGAATTTTTTTATTCGACACATTGTGGCCGGAAAATTTTTCATGGCCATATTGGGTTGCGATATGGTTACTTCTGGTGATTGTTTGCGGAGGAGTGTTTTGGTTTTCCCGATGGAGATGGCGCTGGCTCTTTGGAGTGATGGCTGGCATGGCTTTTTTCTTATGGGGAGGAATATCGGTAGTCCATCAAAGAGAAACGGTGCAATATGATTGGGATGGAGAGCCTGCTATATACAAAGGTATAGTGGAAAGTGTGCCGGAAGTCAGGGGGAAAACATTTCGGGCGGAAGTGCGTGTAGATGTCCAACGGTTGTCAAACGGAAACTGGAAAAGAATAGACCGGAATATTCTTTTGTCATGGATGCCGGATTCTTTATCAAAACCTTTGGCTTGTGGAGACAGTGTGTGTTTTTATGCAAAAGTTTCATATCCTTTTTCTGAGAAAGAACTGACAAGATTCGATTACGGTGACTATCTTTTACGAAAGAGTATTAGCGGAACGGCTTTGGCTTATGCCGGGAATTGGCGTTGTACGGGAAAACCTCGTTCATTATCTGTCAGCCAGTTGGCAAAGGTGTGTCAACAACAGGTTGTGGATGTATATCGGAGTTGGGGATTTGATCAGGACGTGCAGGCTGTAGTATCGGCGTTGACTATTGGGGAGAAAACGGATTTGACTCCTGAATTAAAAGCAATGTATAGTGCAGCTGGGGTCAGTCATGTATTAGCGTTATCAGGACTGCATGTGGGTATTCTTTCGTGTATTCTTTTGTGGTTGTTTTATCCGTTGACTTATTTAAAGCATGGGCGTAAGATTTTAGCTTTTCTGGTAGTCTGTTTGTTATGGCTTTTTGCCTTTATTTCCGGGCTAAGTTCGTCGGTGGTACGTGCAGTAGTAATGTATAGTTTATATACTTTTGCTTCATTTTGTTCAGAGGAGCGTTTTTCGGGTATGCATTCCTTGGTGTTGGCTGCTTTTCTGATGTTGATATATAATCCGTTTTTTCTTTTTGATATAAGTTTTCAACTCTCGTTTACAGCTGTCTTTTCTATTTTGGCGTTTTATCCTTTGTTTTCACGTTGGTTATGCATAAAAAATTGTGTGTTGTGTTATGTGTGGAACACACTCAGCCTATCTATCTCGGCTCAGTTAGGTACGCTACCTTTTATTCTGTATTATTTCGGAAGTTTTCCGACTTATTTTCTACTAGCCAATCTGGTTGTTGTTATATTGGCAGGGGGAATACTGATGTTGACGCTGGTTGCATTATGTGTAGCTTCCGTACCTATGGTGGGAAGTACGGTGATGACCTTATTGGAATGGTGTACATCGGTTTTGAATGAATCCACCCGGTGGGTTCAGCAACTGGACGGGTCTCAGATTACTTCTGTTTATTTATCCTCTTCTCAGGCCTGTCTGCTGACTGCGGTAATTATTTGCTTCTATTTATGCTGGGCATCCGGTATACACCGTAAGGCTTCTGACTGGATTCGTTTACTGATGGTTTGCAATCTGTTTGTAGTGGTGTCTTGTGTGGAATATACAGGTGAAGCTCCGGAACAGTTGTACTTTTTCCGCTCGGAAGTATACACCCGTAAAAGAGATTGTGTTTCTACTCATCGCTCTGAAACGGGATTGCTATGTATCAGAAATGTGCATATTGCAGTACTGGATGATGCTCGCTGGAGAACATGTGAGTCTTCATTACGTTTACCTTTGGAATATGCATATATCTGTAGGGGATTTAAGGGGAGTCTTTCACAGTTGGACAAACTGTTTGTTATTCGGCAGGTTATTTTGGACAGTTCATTGAGTGATGCTTTCCGAGAAAAGCTTATAAGGGAATGTCAATTACTTAAAATATCTTATACAGACCTTTCTATTCACGGTTCTTATTCTGTTGTGCTGTAGTTTCTAAAAATAAATTTGTACTTTTGCTCCTTTCAAAAGTGTAAGTTTAAGAAAAAGAATATGTTGTCAAAAGTAATTCTTCAGGCCCATATTGATAAAGTTGAGACTTATTTTGAACGGGCTGATAAAGTGGTGATTGTGACTCACGTTTCTCCTGACGGAGATGCGTTGGGTTCTTCGTTGGGCTTGTATCATTTTTTGTCTGTACATGACAAGACTGTAAATGTAATTGTGCCTAATGCGTTTCCTGACTTTTTACGATGGATGCCTGGAGCAAAAGATATTATCCGTTATGATAAATATGCTGAGTTTGCCGATAAACTGATTGCAGAAGCAGACGTGATTTGTTGTCTTGATTTTAATGCCTTGTCTCGTATTGACCAGATGGCAGAAGCCGTCAGAACAGCTCAAGGGAGAAAGGTCATGATTGACCATCATTTGAATCCGGAACCATTCTGTAGGGTGACTATTTCACATCCGGAAATATCTTCTACTTCAGAATTGATTTTTAGGCTGATATGCCGTCTGGGATGTTTTGATGACATTACATTGGAAGGAGCAGAATGTATTTATACCGGAATGATGACGGATACGGGAGGTTTTACTTATAATTCCAATAACCGTGAAATTTATTTCATTATAAGTGAACTGCTGTCTAAAGGCATTGATAAGGATGATATTTATCGTAAAGTATTCAATACATATTCAGAAGGTCGTCTTCGTTTGATGGGGTATGTGCTTTATGAAAAAATGCAAGTATATCCTCAGTTCCGTGCGGCTTTAATCTGTCTGTCAAAGGAAGAGCAGGGTAGATTCCGTTACGTGAAAGGAGATACGGAAGGATTCGTAAATATTCCTCTTCAGATGAAGGGAATCTGCTTTTCGGTATTCTTGCGTGAAGATACGGAAAAGAATATGATTAAGGTTTCACTTCGTTCGGTTGGGGCTTTCCCATGTAATCAGGTTGCGACAGAATTCTTTAACGGAGGGGGGCATTTGAATGCTTCTGGAGGAGAGTTTTATGGTACAATGGATGAGGCTGTGGATTTATTTAAGCAGGCCTTGGTGAAATATGAGAGTTTGTTATTGAAAAATTAGTGAGAAATTTTTATTCTTGAACAATATTAGACATAATTGGACAAAATAGGAAGGATGTTTTATAGACATTTTACTACATTTGCCCGTGTAAACATGCTTATTAAGATGAAAAAGAATTATTTGCTGTGGGCTGTAACTGCCCTGATAATGCTGGCGCTGCAAAGTTGTAATAACAGAAAGACATATGCTGAAATGAAAGAAGAGGAGGCAGATGCCATTAATAAGTACATTTTGGAAAATGACATAAAAGTTATTTCTGAGGCTGATTTTGCTGCACAGGATTCTACGACGAAAGAAAATGAATATGTGTTGTTGGACGAAAGTGGAGTCTATATGCATGTGGATAATCGAGGAGCTGGTCAGGCTGTGTTGGGAGATGGAACCTATGATATGGTAGCCCGTTTTGTGGAAGTGGCACTCCAGACGCGCACTGATTTAGGTATGACAGCTGGAGATACTTTGCTGGCTAATTTTCACGTAGCCAATCCTTCTTATACAATCAAGGGCGAGGATTTTAAACTGACAATTAGCGGTGATTCTTATTCGGCTTCGTTTACTCGTAATGATTCTTATAGTATGTATGGCATGTATAAAACAGTAGCTGTTCCTTCTGGGTGGTTGATTCCGCTGCGTTATCTGAAACCGGGAAGGACAAATGATGCAGAGAAAATAGCACGTGTGAAATTGATTGTGCCGCATAGTGAAGGTACTTCTTCGGCTACTCAGTCCGTATATCCATGTTTTTATGAATTGACCTATAACATGACAAGATAACCTAAATAATTAAAAACCTTTATTTATGACACTTATTAAATCTATTTCCGGAATTCGTGGCACTATAGGCGGCCATGCCGGCGAAGGATTGAATCCTTTGGACATCGTGAAATTCACTTCAGCGTATGCTACATTGATTCGTAAGACTACGACCAATAAATCAAATAAGATTGTAGTAGGCCGTGATGCGCGTATCTCTGGTGAGATGGTGAAGAATGTGGTTTGCGGAACGTTGATGGGAATGGGATTCGATGTAGTAAATATCGGATTGGCTTCTACTCCGACTACAGAACTTGCAGTAACTATGGAAGGTGCATGTGGTGGTATCATTCTGACAGCCAGCCATAATCCGAGACAATGGAATGCCTTGAAGTTGTTGAATGAGTATGGTGAATTCCTGAATGCGGCCGAAGGTAATGAGGTTTTGCGTATTGCTGCTGCAGAAGAATTTGAATTTGCAGATATCGAACATATTGGTAAGTATCGTGAAGATAATACATACAACCAGAAACATATTGACAGCGTATTGGCATTGAAACTGGTAGACGTAGAAGCTATCCGTAAGGCTAATTTCCGCGTGGCAATTGATTGTGTGAACTCTGTAGGTGGTGTAGTACTGCCTCAGTTGTTGGAGCAGCTGGGCGTACAGCATGTGGAAAAGTTGTATTGCGAACCGACTGGCGACTTCCAGCATAATCCAGAACCTCTGGAAAAGAACTTGGGTGACATCATGGGCTTGATGAAGAAAGGTACTTGTGATGTAGCCTTTGTGGTAGACCCTGACGTAGACCGTCTGGCTATTATCTGTGAAAATGGAGCTATGTATGGTGAAGAATATACGCTGGTAACAGTAGCTGATTATGTATTGAAGCATACTCCGGGAAATACAGTTTCTAACTTGAGTTCTACTCGTGCGTTGCGTGACGTCACTCGCAAATATGGCATGGAATACAATGCTTCTGCAGTGGGTGAAGTAAATGTAGTAACCAAGATGAAAGCTACTAATGCGGTTATCGGTGGTGAAGGTAATGGTGGAGTGATTTATCCGGAATCTCACTACGGACGTGATGCATTGGTAGGTATTGCTTTGTTCTTGAGTCATCTGGCACACGAAGGAAAGAAGGTGAGCGAATTGCGTGCGACTTATCCTAACTATTTCATTGCGAAGAATCGTATCGACCTGACTCCGGAAACAGATGTAGATGCCATCTTGGCGAAGGTAAAAGAACTTTACAAGAATGAAGAAATCAATGACATCGACGGTGTGAAGATTGATTTCCCTGATAAGTGGGTTCACCTGCGTAAGAGTAACACACACCCGATAGAACACCAGAATCTACCAGTTTCCATC
>OGFE01002109.1_pt1 | contig 11630 bp, 8 predicted proteins | sample 1570811 | NCBI WGS metagenome assembly OGFE01 (sample SAMEA2581967, study PRJEB24529) | metagenome | biome: Human gut stool | place: China | collected 2011 | reverse complement strand
ATTCTTTATTTCTATTCTGGAGTCTGCTTACAGGTCTATCGACCTCCTGTAGTGACGACAACAAAAAAGATCCGTATCTTCCTACTCCGCCTCAGGTTTCTATCGGAAATCCGAGTGGGCAAACCACCTGTTTACCGGGTGAAACGATCGAGTTAAAAGCGATTCTGAACAATCCGTTACAGACCACTTTCCAGTGGCAACTGAACAAAAAAACGGTTTCCACAGACTCAATCTATCGTTTCACCTCTCAGGACCCCGGTAGTTTTGAAATTATCCTGACCGCAACCAATCAAGACGGCAAGGATTCCGACACCTTATTTCTGAAGGTCAACGGTAATCGGTTCGCGATCTCCGATCTGAAAAATTGGACCGGTAACGGAGAAAACACCTCGGTCTTTGCCATTCAATGGGTTACAGGGGAGCATCTGCAAGAACCGGCAGACCAGGAAGTTTTTTTCATTGCCTGGGGATATCGTTGGAATAAAACGGAAACTTTTACAGGAATCGATATGCTCAAAGCTATTGCCAAGAACGATCCCCGCCTTTATGTCGCCTTATCAGGAAATTATATCAAAGGATTCGGTTATGACGGTAATAACGACGGTAAAATCGAACTGAAAAGTTCTACTTTACATCTGACACAAGCTGATTTTACAAACGGGCTCTACGAACTCTCCGAATACGATTCTGACGAATTGAAACCGTTAGATGCAGCCGATTATTGGATGGGATCGAACGATGCCTATACCACCTACTGGCTCGGTTCGGGCAATCAGGTGCCGACAGCTGCCGACTTTGAATATTCTCAGACATTTGTCGACAATCGCCAACTTGAAAATCTCTCCTGGGATGTATGGACACTTTCTCCCATCGATTACACGTCTATGGTCAATGTATCCCCCATCCCCCGATTGATCAAAGCTGCAGAAGCAAATAAATAAAAAGTTAAAACGGTGCCAACAGGTAAAAACTGATGCGCACCGTTTTCTTTTTATTCAAAAACCTTCCCGGTCATTTTTTCAATAATCCGGTCAAGTCCTCGAAAGAAGTCAGTATAGTAGACATTCCATTTTTTTCCCAACTCATTTCATGCGGGAAAGTAACCAGATCGGAAGAGCGTCGTGTAGGGAAAGGAAGTAACCGTCAATACGGGTAAATTTTTTCTATCGGCATTTCCGGGCAGACCGGAATAGCCAAAACGATTCAGAGCATTGACACACCAATGCCAAAGGCAGGGATCGTCCGTCCTGACGACGACTTCCTGATAATCCTGTACGATGGGGAAATAGCCCCCACGTCCCCGGTCAAAACATATTTTCCGGTGATCGAACAAACAGTCCAGTCCATCGTTAAAGACTATATCCTCCGTAACGCCACACTGCAATCCTTTTCCGGGCGCGAGCAACCACAGCCGGTCGGCCTGGATCAGTGCCTGGTCGATATCGTGGGTAGACAGCAGAATGGTCTTATGTTGTTCGCGGGCAATGGTATGCAATAAAGTCATGATCTCGATACGGCTTACCACATCCAGGAAAGCTGTGGGTTCATCGAGCAAAATCAACGGACATTCCTGCACCAATGCTTTGGCGATCATCACTTTCTGCCGTTCCCCGTCCGACAATTCGGCCACGTAATTTGCAGCTTTATGGGATATTCCCACTGCCGTAAGAGCCTCTTCGACGAGCTTATGATCTTCCCGGTTCAAACGGCCCCAGAATCCGGTATGGGGCTGACGCCCCAAGCTTACCAGTTCATATACGGTCAATCCGCCGGCCTGTGTCTTATCGGTCAGTACGACGCCGATCTTGCGCGATTTTTCCCGTTCGGAATAATCCCTCAGCGGACGTCCTTCAAGCCATAATTCACCTTCCAAAGGCAATTGAAAAGCCGAAAGAGTACGCAACAGAGTAGATTTGCCTGCCCCTTTAGGACCTAACAGACAAGTCAACTCTCCCGCCCACAAATCGAAAGACAGATCCCGGTGTACCACTGTAGAACCGTTCTTACCATGAGAGTAGCCGATAGCCAATTGACGGGCTGCAATTACAGGTAAAGTCTCCATAGTCAATTGAAATATTGAATTTTACGCTGTTTGACCAGAATATAGATAATGACGGGAGCACCCAAAACGGGAGTGATGGCGTTCAATGGCAAAATCCCCGTTTCGCCGGGTAATACACTGATCAGATTACACAACAGGGCTACCGCCCCTCCCAGCAATAAGGTCACAGGCATCAGGGAATTGTGGTTCGAAGTACCCAGCATCAAGCGGGCAATATGCGGCACGGCCAATCCGATAAAAGCGATAGGCCCGCAAAAGGCGGTTGTTATTGCCGTCAGCATACCGGTCGCAATCAATAACAGATTGCGGGTAAGCCGCACATTCACACCCAGATTTTCAGCATACCGGTTTCCCAACAATAAGGCATTCAAAGGTTTGATCAACATGACCGATAAAACCAAACCGGCGGTAATCGAAACGATAAATACAGGCAATTGCCCGGAAGACACTCCGCTGAAATTTCCCAATCCCCAGATCATATAAGAATGTACTCCTTCGGCCGTAGAGAAAAAATTCAATAATGAAATCACCGAGGAGGTGATGTATCCGATCATGATCCCAATAATAAGTAGCATCAAATTATTCTTTGTAAAAGCAGAAAAGAACAGCAAGATTCCCATGACGATCATAGCCCCGGCAAAAGCTCCGGCCAATACCGCCAGAAAACCGGATATACTGAAAACCCCGGCAGTAATACTTCCTCCACCGAGCAACATCACCAAGGCCACGCCCAGGCTGGCCCCGGTATTGATCCCCAATATCGAAGGTCCTTCCAGCGGATTACTGAAAACGGTTTGCAACATCAACCCCGAGACAGCCAAGGCTGCTCCACACAGCAAAGCAGTTATCCCTTGCGGAATACGCGATTCCAGCAAAATGAACCGCCAGCTCTCCCGTTCTACGGCATGTCCGCACAAAATATCCCATACTGCGCCTGCAGGAATACGTACCGAGCCTACCCATAAGTTCGCCGCGAACAACAGAAGGATCGATACGATCAAACCGATACTATATTTCCATCCGGATGGTAAAGATTTCATTTTTCCAATCTTTTAAAATAACGGCACTCTCCTGCCGGTAACACTCCCGGGTGAAAAATCCGGATCAGATCTTCCAACAGCCGTTCGGGATGAAAAGGGGTCTCTGTATAAAAAGGTACCTGTCCCGAATTACATCCATACACCTGCCCGGTTTGAAAGGCCCGGAAACCGGCATATGAAGCGTAGTCGGACTTTAATTCGGTCAGGGTTTTATCTTGTTGCCGGTTGTATTTGAATAACCAAAAATCGGCATCCTGCCCTCGGTCAAATACCGTTTCAAAAGACAAAGGAATCGAACCGCTATGTTCGTCCTCCGCCCACATATAAGTAGCCCCGGCATCCTGATACAACCGTCCGGTCGTGCTTTTTCCTCCGGGTACATACCAGGCGGAACCGCTTTTCAATTCAGATATCACCGTCGGCCGCTGATTTACAGACTTGACCAAATCACACAGCTGTAAATAATCCGCACGGACAGCAGTGAATAACGAATCAGCCTGCCGCCGTTTCCCGAAAAGCAAACCGAAAAAACGCATCCATTCAGACCGCCCCAAAGGAGAGGTCTCCATATAATCGGCACATTCGATAATCGGTATCCCTAATTTTTCAATCCGGCCATAACCTCCACTATTTTCAAAAGGGGAGAGCAGGATAGCATCAGGATGAAAGTCGATTATTTTTTCAATATCCGGATTCATAGTATTTCCGGCGTCGACCATTCGCCCGGAAGCACAACGATTTTGTATTTCAGGTATTTCGATATATTGCAGATCACATATTCCACCAATCCGATCGATTGCCCCCAGTTCGGACAGAAGCCCGCAATGTACCGAAGAATATACCAATGCTTTTTCCACCGGCGTCCGGACCAAGGTCCCTTCAGGCAATCCTTCCGGCAATTCAGTTTCCCGGCCGACCAAAACATAGGTATGTAAAATCCGGGCCGTATCCCAAGGGTTTTGTACCCGCACCAATATATAATGTTCACTCGAATCTATCCGAATCCGCCCGGCATATTCCATCCGGAGCGCGGACAAAGCATCTCCTGCAGAAGCCGAATGCCTACTTTTACAACCTACACCAAGAGCCAACAACAGCCCCAGCAACCAAAACCGCATCAATCTATCCATATCTCAATGATCAAATCCATCCCGGGACAATACTCCCCGGGTATAATAATGTTTCACTTCACGCATTTCTGTCACGAGGTCAGCCAAAGCCAGCAAAGCTTCGGAAGCATAACGCCCGGTAATCACCACCTCTGTCCCTGTGTCACGCAGCCCGATGACTTCCAGTATTTCTTTATCGGAGAGCAAACCAAAATACACAGCTATAGTCAGTTCGTCCAGGATGACCAGGTCCCATTCACCCGAAGCCAGTATTGCCGCACATTCCCGGAGTCCTTCCTGGACAAGGCGTACGTCTTCGTCTTCGGGCCGGTGATCAAGGAAACATCCTCTTCCAAACTGCCGGACCGCCAACCGCCCGGGGAAACAGGCTTCCAGCCGGGTTTCGTTATATTTCATGCTTTTGACAAACTGCCCGATAAACACCCGTTTACCAGCACATAAAGCACGTACCGCCAAACCGAATGCAGCCGTTGTCTTACCTTTACCGTTTCCGGTATAAACCTGAAGGTATCCCTTTGTTTCCATTGAAGCGTAAAAGTACAAAAAATGCCTTTCCTTACAAAATACGAAAAGCCCCCTGCCAACTAAAAGCTGCAGGGAGCCGTCCGATGTAAAGTATTTCCCTCAATTTCGTTCCAATTCTCCGTTTTTAGCCTGTTCGAAAGTCGGATTATAAGCATTATGCCCGACAACCCAAGAAGTATCATCCGTCAATCCCCCGATTGCTTTTTCCAATCCTTTAAAAGATACCAGGCCTAACTGGTACTCGATATTGATCACTCCGACATTTTCCAGGGCTCTAAAACAATCCAGATTAGTCAGGACATTATTACACCAACTATCCTGATTTTTACTGTAAGTAGTCAGCACCAATATCCCGACTTTTTTCAAAACGGGAGTATAGATTTCCTGTAACATGCTCACTAAAGATCCATTCACATAGCTGGTTTTGATATTCAATTCACCCGTCACCTCCTCCAAGGCCGGAAAACGAAGGGCATCACAGACTCCGGTATAGGTCATGTTATTCACTATCCTTAAAACCGGAAATTCCGTCGGCTGTACTTTTTGTCCGAATCCTTCGGAAAGGGTCAATTTTCCGCTAATCTCTGTCAAATCAGGAAAACGAAGCACACCCAGGCTGGCACCATATGCCTGACTCACCGACAAAGTCCCTATTTTCTTTAATCCGGGGAAGTTGTATTCTACCCGTCCGGTAATAGTTGCAGGCATATTACTTACCGATACATTCTGCACCTCTTCGATTCCTGAAAAAGAAATTCCGGGAATCCCGTTAATGGTCAGATTCGTATTCAAGGTTTTACTGCCCTTTAACGTCAAAGCATTTTTTCCGGTAATCTGCAGGGCATCTACTTCAAGGCCGGTCAGATCCAAGGAAGTCAAGGCATCCAAATTGTTTAAAATACAATTGTTCAAATGCATTCCCTTGAACTGGGCCAGCAAAGAAATATCCTGCAATTTTTTCAGTCCAATGAGCGAACATTGTGATCCGATGGATTTCAATACGGGGAAAGCGTCAATCGAAGTAACCTCATTCAAATTACTCAGACTCATCGAACCACCGATAGAGGTCAGGGCATCGAATCCCTTTAATTCGCTGACTGCCAAACCGGACAGGGTGAAATTACCACCGACTGTTGTCAGATTCGGAAAACCGTCGAAAACCGTCAATGCACTCATCGAGGAGAAATCAAATTTTCCATCCACTTCCTTCAATGCTCTCAATGAGCTTACCTCTGTTATTGCCATTCTGGTTAAAACAAAATCACCTTTCACTCGCGTCAATGCAGGCAAATTCAACTCTTGTATCTTATCAGATGCATCGATACAGAATCCTCGCAGACCGACTTCTGTCAAAGACTCCAAACTGACTTTTTCCAAATTTTGAATGTAATAAATTTTAAATCCACCGAGTGATTTTACTGAAGGAAAATTCATTTCTTTTACTTGATGCGTCCACCACAATTCAAAATAATCGGCGACTTGCTCCAATTGGGTAAAGTTCAAAGTTTCAACAGCATTCATCTGCTCCAATTTAATAGCAGTCGCCGATTTTAATTCCGGGAAAGCTAACTCTTTCACCCTATAAACATTACTCAATGCTAATTGATTTCCAATCAAACTTAATTTCGGAAAGCTCAACTTTTCCGGAGCATTCAAGACACCGTTCACTTTCATGGATAAATTTTCTCCGATAACCGATAAGGCCGAAAAATCTATATCTTTCACATCTTTAATCTGAATCGACAAATTTCTTCCTACCTTTTCCAATGCAGGCAAACTCAACGTTTCAACGGTATCAGCTCTGAAAGTCAATTCTGAAGCTACTTTTTTCAAATTTGGCAATTCAATCTCCCGTATCCACCGAAGTCCAATGGTTGCATTCTGTATTACACGTCCCATCACCAATCCTCCAACCTGTTCCAAATTTTCCAAACCGGCAAATGAAGTTCCGGCATAAGTCGGATTTATGGTCACCGTTCCGACAACCTCTTTTAGTGAGGCCAAAGCTGCCAAAGAAGTAAGGGAGTCTTCCTTCACAGTTCCTTCTTCTTTACCGATAACCAAATTTCCATTGACTTTATTGATCCCCTGAGCAGCAAAGGCTTCCAAATCTTCAACCGAAGTCAGACGAACATCTCCTTCGCTACCCGTCAAGGTTCTCCGTACTATATACTTGTAAACACGCTGAGTATTATTGTAAGCAGTTACTGTAAAATTTTGTAACTTTCCCCAATCCTCAACTTCACCAGGATCCGGAGATATCCGGGCATTTTCACTACACAAAATCTCCATTATCGCCCCCTCAAGAGAAAGATTTTCAGGGATACTCAAAATCAGACTATCTCCCTTAATTATCCCGGCATAGGAATCTCCCTGCTGAACCAGTCGGAATGAGGTGATGTAGTTTTCATTTCCGGAAAACAGGCTGTCATCGTCCTCGCAACTCGTCAGCGAAACAATAATGCCAAGCAACACAATATATATTAAATTATTTATCTTCATAGGTTTATCATTTTTTACATTTACAACTTTTTCAGCTGATTAATCTCACAGTTGAAAAACAGGCTTCATCTGTTACTCCTGAATAGCAGGTTTTATCCATTGCTGGTCTTCTACCAATTGCTTGTAAGTCGGATTGTACAAATTATTTTCCACACTCCATTTCTCTTCGGGACAGGTCAGGATGGCCTTTTTAATTGCCTCGTAAGAAGCTAGTTTCCCATGATCATGAATCCGGATTCCCCCCACTTTTTCCAAGCTGGACAAGAAATCCAGATTTTCCAGAGTTTGATTCAAATAACCGGTATTCTCATTATCTCCCCAGGGAGTTGGTCCGATCGGGCGCAGTTCCAATGTCCCCCCAACCTGCTTCAAAGCCGGATACAAGACCACGGCCGGTCCCCTCGATCCATAATAGTCATATCCGGTCTGAAACATCATATCCTCCCCGACCGTCGCCAGATTCGGAAAAGTCTTTTCATCATAATAGTCGATACTTATGATTGCCTTCCCTCCGATAGACTTCAATTCGGGGAAATGGTATTCCTTGATATTGGAATATAATTCAAAATTACCGGTTACTTCTTCCAGTGCAGGAAATTCGACGGCCTTTACATTGGAATTGGCCCAGTAAGAGAAATCCCCGTTAATTTTACGGATATTACCGATTTCAATGCTCCCTCCGTTCAGGCCAAGATAACCGATATTCAGTTTTCCCACTTCCCGGAAACCTTCTAATTTCGGGAAATATCCCGAAAGGTTATCCAAACTGATTTTACCTTTAAAAATATCGTCACCGATCACCGTCGTATTTTCCAATCCGGTACCGCTGAATCGCAATTCCTCGATTTCTATTCCCTGGATATCCAGGCGTTCTATACCTTTCGATACTACAAACACCTTCAAATTTTTCAAACCGGCAGGCAACTTCAAATATTCTGCCGTACAGTTCAATGACAGCTTCCCTCCGATTTTTTCCAAAGCCCCTAATTTTTCAGTATCCAGTCCTAAAAGTGTGACGTTTAAATCTTCGATTTTTTTGTGGATTTCCACAAGAGGAATAATTGACCGATGACAATTAACAATTGACAATGATTGGAAGCTTTACTTCCATCAAAAAACAGCTGAAAAAAAGGGAAATGAGTAGGGAAATTGAATGTTGAATGATTGATAATCAATATGATGTAAATATTTCCTAAAGTATGTTGTTTTACAGTAAACTGGTATTTGTCAATAGTCAATTAACAAACGTCCTGTAAGGGGCATCACTTTGTAAACTTTATGAAATTTCGACTAATTTAATCGAACGTTTTTCCATCGACATCCAATAGAATAATTCCAATTAAAAATCAGTACAACCGGCATTCTAATCCCAGAGAACACCAAGTTTCTGATCTTGGCAGGTCTTCTGACTTTCCCTACCACCGGTCGTCCTTCCCGTTCATGTAAAACAGTGGCGTGAGTAATGTCCAAAGACTTTAAAAAGCTTACAGCAGCGGGTCTGTTCAGGATTCACACCTGATTCCCTTTTCACCGCTCCGTTACGAAAATAACGAGCAGCACCAAAATCGACGGTAAAAGTACAAAAAAAGAGAGATGAAAGTTTATTTTAAGTAATTTTTTAAATCATTTTTAATATAAGGCGTAAAAATATACTGGGACAATCTTTACCAGCCGATTATTTCAAAAATACGAGCTTTGACATTTAAGATGCAATCAATTTGATTTATCAGTGCCAAGATATTGATTTACTCTTAAATACTCTTTCCTCTTGCTACCGTCACCAATAGAAAAGGAAAGAGTATAATTGAACAAACACCCGGTTCATTTCCGATTTTTACTTCCGGAGTTTTTCTGTCAATATGGGGACAATTTTATGTACATCTCCAACAATCCCCAAATCTGCTGCATTGAAGATCGGAGCATATTTGTCTTTATTGATAGCAATGATGTATTCTGATTCTTCCATACCGGCAAGGTGCTGAATAGCCCCTGAAATCCCCAGGGCAAAATACAGATCCGGCCGGACCGTCTTTCCGGTTTGCCCCACTTGGCGTTCGTGGGGCATAACCCCGGCATCGACCATTGCCCGCGATGAAGATACTTCGGCATTCAATGTTTCCGCTAAACGACCCAGCATGACAAAACCAGCCGTACTGCCGACACCACGCCCACCTGACACCAGCACTTTAGCTTCCGTTATGTCGATCCGGGTTTTCTGTTCTTTCACCGTTTTCAGAATTTTAACTCTGAATTTCGACGGGTCGAAACTGACTTTCATATTTTCAATCGTCCCCCGCCGTGCCGGATCTTTGGGTTTTGTACGCATCACTCCCGGCCGGACAGTAGACATTTGCGGACGATGTTCTTTACAAATGATCGTAGCCATCAGGTTACCACCGAAAGCCGGACGGGTCATCAGCAAATCATTTTCGGGCGAAATGTCCAGGCCTGTACAGTCGGCCGTGAGGCCGGTAGTCAGCCGGGCAGATAATCGGGGGCCCAGATCGCGGCCGATAGTCGTGGCTCCGATCAATACGATGGCCGGATGACGTTCACGGATAAATTGGCTGACAGCTTGTGCATAAGGCTCGGTATTGTACTCTGCCAATTCACGTTCGTCCACACACACGACAATGTCGGCACCATAAGCAATCAGCTCCTGAGCCTGGTCTTTCATATCATAACCGAGCAATAAGGCGATCACTTTCTCATTCAAGGTATCGGCAAGTTCCCGGGCTTTACCCAGCAGTTCCAATGCCACTTTTTGTATGATACCTTCGCGTTGTTCTACAAACACGCAGACGTCTTTATATTGGGATTTATCCATTGTATTCAAATTAACAATGAACGGTAAACGGAAGCAGACCTCAGCCAATGGCCGGAAAAAAAGTATATGTTCAAGGTATAAAAACTTAAGGTTTACCACAGTCTGTGGTCTGCAATCCGTTGCTACCTGTTCATCAGATTATAAATTTTTCTTTCAATTTCTCTACGATTATATCGGCAGCTTCGGCAGGTTCCACTTCAAACACCTTTCCGGCTGCTTTTGCTCCTTTGGTAAATGATTTCCATACGCGGGTGGGCGATCCTTTCAAGCCTAGTTTTTCTTCTTCTACACTGATATGTTCAAAGCCCCACACTTCAACTTCTTTGTTATAAGCCTCCACAATTCCCCGGACCGACATATAACGGGCTTTATTAGCCGTTGCCAGCACCGTCACCACGCAAGGCGCATCTACCTGTACCAGCTGAAAACCGTCTTCTGTGGACTTCCGGATCGTAAATGTCCTGCTCCCGTCAAATTCCAGGTTTTCAACATAAGTCACCTGAGGTAAATCCAAATGTTCGGCAATCTGTGGTCCTACCTGAGCGGTATCCCCGTCGATGGCTTGCCGGCCGGTGATTACCAGGTCAAAATCCAACACGCGCAAAGCGCCGGCAATCGCATTCGACGTAGCGAGAGTATCGGCACCGGCAAATTTCCGGTCGTTCAAATGAATAGCACGGTCAGCTCCCATAGCAAAAGCCTCACGCAAAATATCATCGGCCTGAGGAGGCCCCATGGTTATTACCGTGACTTCCGCCCCATATTTATCTTTTAATTGTAAAGCCATTTCCAGTCCCCCTTTATCGTCGGGATTCATAATGCTGGGCACCCCATCCCGGATCATCGTCCCCGTAGCGGGGTCCAATTTGATCTCTGTTGTATCCGGCACCTGTTTGATACATACTACTATTTTCATACGTTTATCATTTTTTCATTTATCGATTATCTTTTCTCCACTCTTATTTGAGTAATGCAGCTGCAATCACCATCCGTTGTACTTCAGACGTTCCTTCATAGATTTCTGTAATCTTGGCGTCCCGCATCATTCGTTCCACCGGATATTCACGGGTATAACCGTAGCCTCCATGGAATTGTACTGCTTTGGTCGTCACCTCCATCGCTGTTTCGGCTGCAAACAATTTAGCCTGTGCAGAGTCAGCAGAATAAGGTTGTTTCATATCCTTTTTCCAAGCTGCTTTACGCACCAGCAGACGGGCAGCCTGAATCCTGGTCTGCAAATCGGCCAATTGGAATTGAGTATTCTGAAACTGTCCGATGGACCGTCCGAATTGTTTCCGTTCTTTTACATACTTCACCGTTTCATCCATAGCCCCCTGAGCAATACCCAAGGCCTGTGAAGCGATTCCCATACGTCCGCCGTCGAGTGTTTTCATTGCAATCCTGAAGCCTTCCCCCACTTTTCCCAACAGATTTTCTTTCGGGACGATACAATTTTCAAAAATCAACTCACAGGTTGCGGATCCCCGGATGCCCATTTTTTTCTCTTTTTTACCGATAGAGAATCCCGGAAAATCACGTTCTAC
>OGFE01002107.1_pt1 | contig 11637 bp, 10 predicted proteins | sample 1570811 | NCBI WGS metagenome assembly OGFE01 (sample SAMEA2581967, study PRJEB24529) | metagenome | biome: Human gut stool | place: China | collected 2011 | reverse complement strand
GTCAAATATTTCAAATCCATCGCATGCGCCTCCTTCGGTTTTTCTTTCGTATATTTTTTATATCATAGCATTTTTGTAGAAAATTGCAAGAATAAAATTTCTGCCGAAAAATCAATATAACCACCGGTAAACCGGTGGTTATGCTTTTTCAAAACCTATTTGTCCAGAACCGCAACCTGAATTGCCTTTACAGCCTCCTCCATGCGCTTGATATCCTCCGCCTTCAGCCTGATATCCAGACACTTCGCAGTATCCTCTACGCTCGATGCACGGCGCATGCCAACCAGAAGGCTCATTCTGTCATACTGAGACAGCGCCCAAGCCTCCACCAATGCCGCATAGCTGCAATGATATTCCTCGCACATCGGTGCCCAAAGTGCAAATGCGCGGCGCAGTCCTTCTTTCTTTTCGGGTGCCACCCATGGCAGTCTGGAACGGATGTCCGTTTTCGCAAATTCCTTATCCAGAAACGCGGGAGAGGTCAGAAAGCCCTCCTCCAATACACCGTAGGTCTGGAATACAGTATTGTTTTTTCTGCACATCTCAAAATATTCTCTGCCATGGAAGGGCGAAAGAATACTGAAAAATTCCTGCACAACGGATACCTTGCCGCCGACCCTCCGATATGCCGCCAAATCCGCAGGCTGGCTGTTGGAAAGCCCATAGGTACGGATTTTCCCTTCTCTGACCAGATCCTCCAACGCGCCGACCGTTTCCTCTGCAGGAAAGCTGGCGCAGACATAATGCACAATCACGGAATCCAGATAATCCGTCTGCATCCTGCGCAGAGAATCCTCCACGTCCTTTTTCACTGCCGCCGCACGGGTGTCATTGTTGACGGTGTACCCATCGCGTTCATAATGGAAATTACCGCCCTCATTTCTCCAGTTCAAGGAGCATTTGCTTTGCAGGATAAAGTCCTGTCTTCTGCCCTTCAATGCCCTGCCGAGCAGCTCCTCGCTTGCACCTGTGCCGTAAACCGGCGCGGTATCAATATAATTTACGCCATATTCCCGACAGATGTCCAGCAGATTTCTGGTATCCTCTACCGTAGAATCTCTGTCCGTCCAGACACTGCCGCCGCCAAGTCCCCATGTGCCTAATGCAATCACGGAAACATCAATATCCGTATTGCCAAGCTTCTGATATCTCATTATTATCCCTCCGTTTGCTTTGAAAACTGCTTACAGTATACCATATAAGTATCGAAATGGATACCGCATCACAGCATACACCGCCGCAGATGGTCAATCACAATCCGCATCGGCTCGGAAACCCATTTTTCCCGATGGTGCAGCAGCTGTGTCCAGATTTCAATTTCCATTTCAGGCACATTCAGATAGCACAGTGCCCCCTTTTCGATATACGGCTTCGTGATATAATCAGGCAGAAGCGCAAGCCCTGCATTCTGCTCCACCAGAGATGCAATCAGCCCTGCATTCCCGCTGACAAAAACAGGCTGAATCTCCAAGGAATGTGCCGCAAGCTTCTCATCCAGCATCCGGCGGTAGCTCATGCCCTTTTCCGTCAGCAGAAACGGCTGCTTCACCAATTCCGCAAGCGAAATGGCATCCCTTGCCGCCAAGGCATTGCCTGCCGCACAGACAAAATGCACCCCAATCCGACTTTCCTGCTGTATCACATAATTCGTATCGTAAATATGGTTATCCAGCGTATATACAATATCCGCTTCATTCTGGTTTAAAAGGCGAAACATCTCCTGCGTGCCGGCTGAAATGCACTCAAGGGTAATATCGGGATATTTGCGGTGCAGCTCCGGGAAAATGCGCCGAATCACTTCACTGCTCAGGGAATCCGCAATCGCCAGACGCACACGCCCATGCACCTTCGTTTCCGCTTTCGTTTCCTCCTGAAAGCTTTCCAAAAGCTCATTGATTTTGTAAGCAGAGCGCAGCAGACGAATCCCATGCTCTGTCAGCGTAACCGTGCGGTTGATTCTCTCAAATAAGGGCACCCCCAATTCATTTTCCAGCTGACGAATCTGGAAAGAAACCGTTGATTGGGAATAGCCCAGCTTATCCCCTGCCTTTGTGAAGCTGCGCAACTCCGCTACATGTATGAAAGTAACCAGATTTTTGATATCCATAACTGCTCCTTTTTCCCATCCTTCAACATTCTTTCTCTCACTCTATCCGAAATGCAGCAAAAAATCAAGATAGAATCTGTCTTGATTTTTTTCTTTCTCCATCAGCCGTATTGCTTTTCTCCGCCCGCTGCGGTATAGTAGAATGAAGAAGGATAAACTTAAGCAGCGTTTCGGGCGTAGGCCGGTGGGCTTTGCATATCGGCACTTGATAGTCTTTCTTGAACGGATACCGCTTGGCGGAACGATTCGGGGAATTGTACCCCGCTATTTAGGGAAACCTTGCGGAAATAGGATTGGGAATAAGGATTGACGCAGAATACGCCTTCCTGCCCTTCGGGCATAGCCGAAGCATTTGCGGCATCTCGGAAATACGCTATTATGCAGGCAAAGTCAACGGAATGATTCCTAGATAATGGAGGACGCTTCGGCGAGGAATCCCGCTAGGCTTCCGTTGCAAGCAAAAAAAGAGCCTGATTTCACTGTGCACATGAAATCGGCTCTTTTTCTTTTTTACTGCCCTATAAAAAAGAATGCCGAAAATCAAAAAGGATATTGCATTTTTGATTTCTTTGTAGCATAATAAAAACAAGAGGAACAACCGCCCACAAGGTGGGTTGACCTATTGACAAAGGGACATAGAAAGCCACCCTGCAACCGGTCAAAGTATTAGGGTGGTTTTTCTATGTCTAAAATAAAAGACTATCTGAGATTCAAAAATATGAATGTCAGCAATGCAAGAAGGAATGTCCCAAAAGACATTAAGTCTTTAAAGTCAAACTTCATCAGCACCACCCCCATTCTATGTAGAATGAAGGTCAAGCCACCCTGTACACGATTGTTCCATAACAGCATTGTAGCACACCAACACACACCGCACAAGCGAACAAAGAAAAAGAGCCTTTCGGCTCTTTTTCTTTTATACTTCCATAATAATCGGCAGAATCATCGGACTTCTCTTTGTCTTCTGCCAAATATAATTTTTCAGCGTATCCTTAATGACACCCTTGATATAATTCCAGCTTGTAACATTCTTTTCCTCGCATTTCAGCAGCGCATCCAACACGCAGGCGCGCGCCTCATCCATCAGATTTTCTGCCTCGCGGACATATACAAACCCTCTGGAAATAATATCGGGGCCGGAAACAATCGTCCCCATTTCTCGGTCCATGGAAACCACAACCACCATCAGTCCATCCTGTGACAAATGCTTTCTGTCACGCAGAACGATATTGCCGACATCGCCAACGCCCAAGCCGTCTACCATAATCTGTCCCACAGGCACAGTTCCAGTAACCTTCGCCTCATTTTTGTTGACCTCCAGCACCTCACCCAGCTTCATCACGAAGATGTCATTTTTATCCATCCCCATGGAAATCGCCAAATTCTTGTGACAGGAAAGGTGCATGAATTCCCCATGCACAGGCATGAAGAACTTCGGCTTTGTCAGCGCCAGCATCAGCTTCAGCTCCTCCTGACGGGCGTGACCGGAAACGTGGATATCCTCAATATCTCCATAAACCACGTTTGCGCCCTTTTTCAGCAGCTCATTCACCACACGGGAAATGCTTTTTTCATTCCCCGGAATGGCAGATGCACTGATGATAATTTTATCATCAGGCTTTACGTTAATCTGCTTATGCTCGCCGGATGCGATACGGGACAGGGCAGACATTGTCTCCCCCTGGCTGCCTGTCGTAATGATAACCAGCTGATCGTCCCGATAATTTCTTGTTTCATTAATATCAATCAGCGTTCTGGGCGGAATCCAGAGATAATCCAGCTCGGATGCCGTTTTCACCGCATTGACCATACTGCGACCGATAATGGCAACCTTTCTGCCGTACATATATGCCGCATTGATAACCTGCTGAATACGATGGATGTTTGAGGAGAAGGTCGCAACCATGATACGGTTCTTCGGTGTTTCCTCAAAAATCTTCTCGAACACCTTCCCCACGTTCTTTTCGGACATCGTGAAGCCCCTTCTCTCTGCATTGGTGCTGTCGCTCATCAGCAGGAGAACGCCCTCCTTGCCCAGTGCAGCAAACCGCTGTAGATCAATCACATCACCGTCAATGGGCGTATAGTCCACCTTAAAGTCGCCCGTATGCACCACAACGCCCACAGGTGTATGGATTGCCAGTGCGACCGCGTCTGCGATAGAGTGGTTCGTATGGATAAATTCCACAACCATCTGTCCCAGCTTTACCTTTTCGCCGGGTACAACCGTATGCCTTGTTGTGGAATCCAGCATTTTATGCTCTCTCAGCTTATTTTCCAGAAGCCCCAGTGTCAGCAGTGTCCCGAATACGGGTACGTTAATCTGCTTGAGGATATAGGGCAATGCGCCGATATGATCCTCGTGTCCGTGTGTTAATACAATCCCTTTGATTTTGTCGATGTTTTTTGTCAAATAAGTCACGTCAGGGATAACCAGATCGATCCCCAGCATATCATCCTCAGGGAAGGCCAGACCGCAGTCGATGATGATAATATCATCGCCATATTCCAGAACCGTCATATTTTTACCGATTTCATCCAGACCGCCCAGCGCGATCACCTTCAGGTTCATCTTAGGCTTTGCCTTTGCGCGGCTCTTTGTGCGCTGCTTCGGCTTTGCCGCCGGTTTCGCCGTCATCTTCGCAGTCGGCTCCTTTTTCGCCTTCGGCTCTGTCTTTGCCCTGCTGTCCGCCTTTGTCTTTGCTGTTCTCGTTTTGGTTTCCTTCGTGGAATCCTTTCCGTTTGTCTCCTTCGCGGATTTTTTCTCTGCCAAAAAACACACCTCCTTTTTTGTTTTCTCTGTCATTTTCTTTATAGTATGGCGTAAAAAAGTTCTCTTTAAACGGCAGAATCAGCGTCCCTTTTCCAAAAAAGGGCAAACAGAAAAAGAGCAGTCGATACTCAACGATTACAAAAACATTTCCGCTCCGTTTTTCCAATCCGATGAGTGCTGCTGTTTTTCCTTCCGTATTCTGCTGTTTCTTTTTCCGCTCATTTTTGTATAAAAAGGGACCTTTGCAGACCGCAAAAAATCACCCTAATACATTCGTCAATCAGTCATCCGTTTCTACGGTATAATCCTCTGCCTTCTGGGCAAACAAATCCGCCACGCGGTCAAATTCCGCGTCATCCTCCACCAATTCATACGTCACATCATCCGTATTGATGGAAACCTCCTTCAGAATGATGGCATCTGTTTCATCATCATCCATCAATTCTGTTTCCACTACCAAAAGGTAGCGTTCGCCGCCGCAGGCAACATTATCAATGATGGAAAACTCCACTGCATCACCATTTTCATCTGTCATAGTAACCACTTCAAATTCCAGATCATTGATTTCGTCATAAATATCCGCCATAAAATTCTCCTCTATTCTTATCCTTTCGCCTTGCTGTCAAGATAGCCCTGCAAAATATGCACCGCCGCCATCTTGTCAATGACGCTTTTTCTCTGATTATGGTTCAGCCCCACCTCGCGCAGAGAACGCTCCGCCGCAATGGTGCTGAATCTTTCGTCCCAGAGCAGAACCTCTGCCTTGGGAAATCTTCTTTTCACGCGTTCGCAGAAATCTTTTGTTTTGACACATCTGTCCCCTTCGGAGCCGTCCAGATTTTTCGGATAGCCCAAAACGATTGTCTCTGCCTGGTATTGTTCCACCAGATCTGCCAGTCTACGCATACATTTCTTAAATTCCATGGGATTTTCCCTGCGGATAATCTCCACGCCCTGTGCCGTCCAGCCGAAGGGATCGCTGACCGCCACACCAATGGTTTTGTCACCAAAATCCAAACCTAAAATACGCAATTCGGTTCCTCTTTCTTTTCCCGACGATTACTCGTTACGGTCTAAATAATCCTTTACCAGCTCCTCCAGAAGCTCATCCCGTTCCAGCTTGCGAATCAGCACACGGGCATTCTGATAGCTTGTGATATAAGTCGGATCACCGGAAAGGATATAGCCTACAATCTGGTTGACAGGATTATAGCCCTTTTCCCGCAAGGCATTGCTCACTGCCATCAGGATTCGCTTTGCTTCGTTTTCGGGTTCTTTTTCCAATCTGCCGAAATATTGTGTTTCATGTAAATTTGCCATATTTTTCACTCTCCATTCTGCGGCATTGCCGCCCCCCTTATATCCCAAATATATTCACAGGAAAATTTCCTGTTATCTGTAAAATCAGTTATCTTTATGATACCCGAAATGTAATTCGATTGCAACCATATTCTCTTTACATAATTATTACAAATTCCTTTTCTTATACCTCAACATCCCCGAAAAGCATTTCGCCCTCCGCCCTTGTGATGTGGGTTTTCGCAATGCGGTTTGTCAGGTCGGCTTCGCTTCTGCCATGCACCTTCATGTAGTTCGTGGTATGCCCTTCATAGATGCCCTCTCCGACGGCTCTTTCATACAGTACCTCCGCATCCGTCCCAACGGCATCCGCCAGAAAGTCTGCCGCCATCCTGTCGCTCAGCTGAATGAGCGTATGGCTTCTCTCGGATTTCACCGCATTCAGCAGCTGATCCTTCCTTGCCGCCGCAGGTGTGCCGCGCTTGGGCGAATAAGGGAATACATGAATCTTCGCAAAGCCGATTTCCTCCGCAAAGGCATAGCTTTCCCTGAAATCCTCCTCGGTTTCTCCGGGGAAGCCGACAATGATATCCGTTGTCAGCGCAACCTTCGGCAGATATTTCCTGAGCGTTGCTGCCGCCTGCCGATATTTCTCCGTATCATATTTGCGGTTCATTTCCTTTAGGGTTTTATCGCAGCCACTCTGCAGGGAAAGATGGAAATGGTCGCAGACCTTTGGCAGTGCCGCCATGGTCTGTGCAAATTCCTCCGTCACCACATTCGGCTCAATGGAGCTGAAGCGAATCCGCTCAATTCCTTCCACCTCATGCACCTGCTTGAGAATATCCAGCAGAGAGGTATCCCTTCTGTCCTTGCCGTAGCTTGCCACATGGATACCCGTCAGCACAACCTCTTTAAAGCCGTTCTCCGCCAGACGCTTTACCTCAGCCACAACCTCCTGCGGCTCTCTGCTGCGGATCGGGCCTCTCGCATAGGGAATGATGCAGTAGGAGCAATACTGGCTACACCCATCCTGAATTTTCAGATAGGCTCTTGTTCTGTTTGCCAGCTTTTGAATGGAAAGCGGCTCAAATACCCGCTCCTTCATAATATCGGAAACGTGGTTTTCCACGCCGTTTGCCCTGTCATACTGCTCCACCATTTCCACAATCTGCGCTCTGTCCTTCGTTCCGATGACCAGGTTCACGCCTGCAATCTCCATCAGCTCTTTGGGCGCAGTCTGCGCATAGCAGCCGACAACCGCCACAATGGCATTTTCATTCTGCCGCTTTACCTTACGAATCAGCTGACGGGATTTCTTGTCCCCAAAATTCGTTACCGTACAGGTATTGATGACATACACATCCGCTTCTTCATCAATCCCCACAATTTCATAGCCCTTTTCTGCGAACAACTCCGCAATGGCTTCGCTTTCATACTGATTTACCTTGCAGCCCAATGCAAAACTTGCTGCTTTCTTCATATTAAAACGCTCCTTCGCGGCAGAAAAATTTCCTTTTGCTCTGCCGCTCTCTATTATTCATCAATTTATTCTGAAAAACAACGGTAATATCTTCATTGCTACCGTTACATCCTTTCCGGAAAGCCAGACTAGATGCTCTCTGAGCATTTCCCAGCGTTCCTTTTTGGGCGTAACCTGCGCGCAGATGGTCTCCATGGCATCCAGATGCACCATGATATCCTCCCGCTCCGCAAGGGAAAGCCCCTGCATCATGCCGATTTCCAGCCGCACCGTTGTAAAATCCGCATTAAAATTCAGCTCCTCCCGCTCCTTGGCAATGGAATATTCGATTAAGCCTTCGTTGCTGTATCCATTTTCCCGAAACAGCTTCATCCGCTCCAGTAATGTCCGCACATTCTCCCGATAATTCTCCGCCATATCCGCGATATCCTCATACGGCTGAATGACCTTTAGCCTTTTCGTGAAGCCTTCGATTCTTTCGGCATAATGCTCCAGAAGCAGGCGGAAATAAAACTCCAGGACCTGTCTGTAGTATTTCTCATAGGAGGATGCCTCCCAAACACGTTCCACGCGGTCAATATCCTCGTCAATCATGGTTCGTATATCCTTTTCCTCCGGCATATCCTCCACCGCCCCTTCTGCATTTAAATTATCTTTTAGTATAGCATAAAAACAAGGGCTCTGGCAAGAAGCCCGCCCCGTTAAAACCGTTTTTTCGCAAAAATCGCAAAAACTCTGCAAAAGAACGCCCGATTCCGATTGATTTTTCCCTTCCTTTATGCTATCATAGCAGTAAGAAAGGATTACCGCTTGTGGAAGGGCGGTCAGTCCGTAATAGTTGTGAATGACCGTCTAACTTCTGTTAGGCTGTCACTTTTTATTTATTTCCTGTTTCACGCAGGGCGATAAGAGCTATGAAAAAGGATTACCGCTTGTGGAAGGGCGGTCAGTCCGTAATAATGTGGTTGACCGTCTAACTTCTGTTAGGCGGTCTTTTTCTTATCATTTCTTATGCAAAAAGCATAAGGTGATAATTCCAATGATTACTAAGCTATATTGAAACAATTCAGCGTATGTAACCATAAACATCACCCCCTTTACAGGAAGTGACTGAACCGCCGAGCGATAATCCTCGCTTATACCATACCACATTTTTCTTTTTTCGACAAGCAACAAAAAAGCCGCATCCCCTATAGGTAATACGGCTCTCTTATTTTTCCGCTTATTTTTCTTCTTCGTCATCCTCAATGATTACAACCATGCCACCCAGTCTTCTGTTCAGCTCTTTTCTTGTAATCTTTATGATATTGGGTGTCACGCCGTCCGGCTGCTCCTCGATAAAGTATGCTTCCTCCTTATCGCAGTCGTTTTCATCCAACCAGCCGCTGAAATAGGACAGAATGGAACGCATAATTTCCACGCTGTGCCCCCAATAATCCAAATCCAGGAAAACCAGTCTGTTCTTCTCGCCGTTTTTGGAGAATTTACGGCTCTTGTAAACCATTGTAAACAAACGTCTTTCCTCTCCCTTATAGGTAAAATATACAGCCATTTCATTGCTTTCACCAAAACGATTCTCGTAACGGTTTACCTTTGCCTCGGGGTCAAAAAATTTCAAAATAAACTGATAAATCTGCTCCAGTTCAATCTCTTTTGTAATGTACCCATGCGTTTTTGCCGTCATTTGAAAGGCCTCCTTTTTTCCTACTTTCATCATTTCCGCATCAATATTTTGCGTACAAATTGTTTTTGATTCTGATTGCATTATACAGGAAGAAAATCCCCTTTACAAGAGCAATACCTTCCATGGAAAGCCAAATTTTCCGCCTCTTTTTTAGGCAGTTTTACGCCAGCTTTTCCAGCATTTTTTCCACCAGCTCACTGCTGCGCTTTGCCGCCAGAAGCACAAACTGCTCATAGGACATATTCGCCTGTTCGTCCGCGCTGTCGCTGATGGCACGAATGATAACAAAGGGAATTCGGTTCAGCCAGCAGGCATGCGCAATCGCCGCACCCTCCATTTCCGCACAGTCCCCCTGCACATACCTTTTGATATGCTCCTTGCCTTCCTTTGTGCCGATGAATTTATCCCCACTGGCAACTCTGCCGAGAATCACATGATAGTTTTCCGCCGTTTCCGCCGCAGCCTCCTGCGCCAGCTTCACCAGCATCTCATCCGCCTTGAAATAGCTTTCCGCCAGACGGGGAATAGTCCCAATAGGGTCGCCCAGCGCAGAAACATCCATGTCATGCTGTACCGCATCCGTGGAAATGAGGATATCCCCAATGCCCAGTTCGGGGTGAATTGCCCCCGCACAGCCCGTATTGATGATATAATCCACACCGAAATGGTCAATCAGCACCTGTGTGCAGACAGCCGCATTCACCTTGCCGATGCCGCTGATGACCAGCACAATGCTGTTGCCGCAATATTTCCCCACATGGAAATCCAGCCCGATGATATTTTTTGTCGTCACAATCTCGATTTTCTCTTTTAAATATGTGATTTCCTCCGACATTGCACCAATGATGCCAATGGTTTTCATTTCGTTGTCATCTCCGTTTCTGTTGTCTCGCGGATATCTGTCCGCATACTTCAGCCGTTTGGTTTTTATCTCGCATACGAATTATACCACAAACTGTATACACTCTGCAAGTCGAAGCCGATTTTCCCATCCTTCCGTTGCAAAAAAAGAGCATCTTCTGTATACTGAGTAGAGAAAACGAAAGTAAGAGGTGTAACCAATGAACACAAAACCGATTATCGGCATTGCGCCGAATTATTCTTACGAAAAAAAGGAATATACCCTCAGTGAGGATTATGTCCTTGCCATCGAAAAGGCAGGTGGCTGTCCCATCGTGCTCCTGCCCCATCAGGCATTGCCCCCCTTTCTGGACGGACTTCTGCTGACCGGCGGTGGTGATATCGATCCGCTCCTGTTCGGAGAAGAGCCCCTTTGCCAGAGCGGCGAGATTAACCCCCTCCGTGATGCCTGTGAAATGCGCATCTGCGAGGCTGCACTGGAAAAGGATTTGCCCATGCTCGGCATCTGCCGCGGCATGCAGGTCATGAATATCGTCAAGGGCGGCGGCATCTATCAGGATATCGGCGTGCAGGCAGGCACAACCCTCAAGCATATCCAGCAGGCACCCCGTTCCTATGGCACACACAGCATTTTTGTCGAGGACAACACCCTTTTAACCGACCTCTGGGAAAATAAACGCACCGTTGTCAATTCCCTGCATCATCAGTCCTGCTCCACGCTTGGGGAGGGCTTTATTGTCTCTGCCCGCAGTGCGGATGGTCTGATTGAAGCCATTGAGCATAAGGATAACCGCTTCGCCGTCGGCGTGCAGTGGCATCCCGAGGCAATGAAAACAGAGGAAATGGGGCTGCTGTTCTCTGCCTTCTTGAAGGCGGCGGCAGAATATCAACAGGCAAGGAGGTAAGAAGCATGGATGTTATCAATGATCTGACCTCATCTCTTTCCTCTGATTTAAACAGCACGGAGCTTGCGAAGGATTTAGGGCTTGGCTTCCTTGCCAAATCCACAGCCATCAACGGTGCCGTCAATCTGGGCATCAAGCTTCTGGAAATTCTGTTCACGCTCTTTCTTTGCTGGCTCATGATTCGCATTTCCAGTAAGCTGGTCAATAAATTCCTGCGGACACAGGTACAGCGCGAAAAGCTTTCCATGTCCGAAAGAAAAGCAAAAACCCTCAGCACCGTCACAGGCAGCATCCTGAAATATGTGATTTATTTCATCGGGCTGATGTCTATTTTAAAGCAGCTGGGTGTTTCCTCAGAATCCCTCGTTGTCATTGCCTCCGCAGGCTCGGTTGCCATCGGTCTGGGCGCGCAGAGCATCGCAGGAGATATGATGGAGGGCTTCTTCATCCTCTTTGAGGACCATTACGCCGTCGGGGATATCGTCACCATTCAGGGCATTACAGGTACGGTCGAAAGCGTCACCC
>OGFE01002104.1_pt1 | contig 11640 bp, 10 predicted proteins | sample 1570811 | NCBI WGS metagenome assembly OGFE01 (sample SAMEA2581967, study PRJEB24529) | metagenome | biome: Human gut stool | place: China | collected 2011 | reverse complement strand
CGCGTTTTTGTGGAAAAGGGTTTGCAAAGGACGCCGTTCCTTGGTATAATAATTTATTCAGAATGAAAGCATGGCGAGGTGCAGACCTTGTATTTAAAAGCACTGGAAATCCAGGGGTTCAAATCCTTTCCGGACAAGACGGTACTCTCCTTTGGGGAGGACATGACCGCCATTGTGGGTCCCAACGGAAGCGGGAAATCGAATATATCCGACGCCATCCGCTGGGTCATGGGGGAGCAGTCCTCCAAGGCCCTGCGGGGCGGCAAGATGGAGGACGTAATCTTTGGCGGCACGGCGGTGCGCAGACAGCAGGGCTTCGCGGAGGTCTCCCTGGTGCTGGACAACACCGACCACATCTTCCCGATGGAGGAGAGCGAGGTGATGGTCACCCGGCGGTACTACCGCTCCGGCGAGAGCGAGTACTACATCAACCGCCGTTCCGTCCGCCTGAAGGACGTGAACGAGCTGTTCATGGACACCGGCCTGGGCCGCGAGGGCTACTCCATCATCGGGCAGGGCCGCATTGACGAGATTTTGTCTGTCAAGAGCGCCGACCGCCGGGAGGTCTTTGAGGAGGCCGCCGGTATCTCCCGCTTCCGCCACCGGAAGGAGGAGGCCGAGCGCAAGCTGGAGCGCACCCAGGAGAACCTGGTGCGCATCACCGACAAGATCGACGAGCTGGAGCTCCAGGTGGAGCCCCTCCGCGCACAGAGCGAGAAGGCCCGGAAGTTCCTGGTGCTGCGGGACGAGCTGCGGGGGCTGGAGATCTCCCTGTGGCTGGAGCAGTTGGAGAAAATACGGGCGGGGGCCATCAAGACCCTGTCTGACTACGAGAACGCCGTCCGCCAGAAGGAGGAGGCCCAGGGGGCGGTGGAGGCCCTCTACGCCGCCGCCGAGGAGCACGCCGCCCAGATGCGGGACAAGGACGTGGAGGCCGAGGGCGTCCGCTTCCAGATGATGCAGCGGGAGGCCGACGCCAACGGACTGGAAAACGCCGTGGCGGTACTCCGGGCCAACATCCAGAACAACCTGGAGAACCGGGACCGCATCCAGCGGGAGCTGGAGCAGCAGGAGGGCCGGGCCGACTCCATCGGCGCCCAGATTGCCGAGCGGAAGGAGCGTCTGGGGGCGCTGGTGGGCGAGCTGGACGCCCTGGCGGCGGAGTTGTCCGCGAAACAGGGGGAGGCCGAGGAGGCCGTCCGCTCCGCAGGCACCCTGGCCGGAGAGCTGGAGGAGCTGCGCCGGAAGGAGGCGGTGGAAAACGCCTCCGCCTCCGAGGCCAAGGCTCTGCTCTCCGCCCTGGCCGCCGCGGCCCAGGAGCTGCTGGACCGGGATGAGGCGGTGCATCAGGAGCTGTCCGCCGGTGAGGAGCGGGTGCGCCAGCTTCAGGAGGGCCGGGACGCGGCCCAAAAGGAGCTGGCCCAGGCCCGGGAGGACCGGGATTCCCTCCAGAATGTGCTCAACGGCTACGGCCTGCGGCTGGAGTCCCGCCGGAAAAAGGCCAAGGAGGCCGAGGAGCGCCATGTCAAGCTCCAGATGGAGGAGAACGCCCTCCAATCCCGCATCCACATGCTCTCCGAGATGGAGAAGCTCTACGAGGGCTACTCCAAGGCGGTGAAGCTGGTGATGGGGGAGGCCCGGCGGGGCCAGCTCAAGGGAGTTCACGGCCCGGTGGCCGGGCTGCTCCACGTGCCCGACCACTGCACCGTGGCCATTGAGACCGCCCTGGGCGGCGCCATGCAGCACATTGTGGTGGAGCGGGAGGAGGACGGCAAGGCCGCCATCCAGTACCTCAAGCGCCGGGACGGCGGTCGGAGCACTTTCCTGCCCCTGACCACCATCCGCCCCTCCGACTTCCGGGAGCAGGGCGTGCGGGGGGAGGCGGGCTTCGTGGGCCTGGGGGACGAGCTGGTGCAGTTCGACCCCCGCTACCAGAGGATTTTTTCCAATCTGCTGGGGCGCACCGTGGTGGCCGAGGATATGGACGCGGCCATCGCCATGGCCCGCAAATACGGCCACCGCTTCAAAATCGTCACCCTGGACGGCCAGGTGCTCAACCCCGGCGGCTCCATGACCGGCGGCTCGGTGTCCCGCAGCGCGGGCATCCTCAGCCGGGCCAACGAGCTGGAGCGGCTGAACCGGCAGCGCGCCGGTGTGGAGGAGCAGCGCACCGCCGCCGCCCAGGCCATGGAGGAGGCCAGGCGGGAGGCCACCGCCGCCGCCTACGAGGTGGAGACTGCCCAGTCCCAGCAGCGCCAGCACGAGGATGCCATCCTCAAGCTGGAGGAGCGGCTGGCCCATTTCGACGCCCAGCTCGCCGACGCCTCCCGCCGCCGGGACGAGCAGCGCCGGGAGCTGGAGCAGATTCAGGCCCGCTCCGCCCAGACCGAGGCGGATACCGCCGCCGCCCGGGCGCGCATTGAGGCCCTGGAGGGCTCGGCCGCCGCCCTGCGGGCCGAAGCCGAGGGCAAGGCCCAGGGCCAGAGCGAGCTCCAGGCGCGCACCGCCGGTATCCGGGAGGCCATCGCGGAGCTGAACATGCGCCGGGCCGGCCTGGAGGCGGAGCAGCAGGCCGCCGGACAGAGCCTTACCGAGCTGGAGGCCCTGCGGCGGGATCTCACCGGCGACCGGGCCGAGCGGGAGCGGATGCTCACCGCGTTTGAGGAGAAGAACGCCGCCCTGGAGGAGGAGATCCTGGAGAAGGAACGGCGGCTCCAGGCCATCCGCCAGGAGAACCGGGAGCGGCAGGAGGCCATCGCCCGCATCAATGAGGAGAAGCTGTCCCTGGAGGCCCGGCGCAACCAGGCCGACAAGCAGGCGCGGGAAAAAAACAGCGAACTGTTAAACTTAGAGCGGGAGGTCTCCGTCTTAGAACAGAGGAAGGCCGCCGCCGCCCTGGAGGAGAAAACCCTGCTGGACAAGCTGTGGGAGACCTATGAGCTGTCCCATGAGGCCGCCCGCGCCCAGCGGGTGGAGCTGGAGAGCGTCCCCAAGGCCCAGCGCCGGGTGGGCGAGCTGAAAAAGGCGATCTCCGGTCTGGGCAACATCAACCTGGATGCCATTGAGGAGTTCCAGCGGGTCAACGAGCGGTACACCTACCTGACCGACCAGCGGGACGACGTGCTCAAGTCCAAGAAGGAGCTGGAGGGCATCATCGCCGACATCACCGAGGAGATGAAAACCATCTTCGCCCGGCAGTTTTCCGTCATCAACGAGGCGTTCCAGCAGACCTTTACTGAGCTGTTCGGCGGCGGCAAGGCCACCCTGGAGCTGGAGGAGCCGGAGGACATCCTCAACTGCGGCATTGAAATCCGGGTGCAGCCCCCCGGCAAGGCCCTCAAGGTGCTCTCCCTCCTCTCCGGAGGCGAGAAGGCCTTCGTGGCCATCGCCCTTTACTTCGCCATTCTGAAGGTGCGGCCTACCCCCTTCTGTGTCATGGACGAGATCGAGGCCGCCCTGGACGACGCCAACGTGGTGCGCTTCGCCCGCTATATGCGCCAAATGGCGGACAAGACCCAGTTCATCGTCATCACCCACCGCCGCGGCACCATGGAGGAGGCCGACGTGCTCTACGGCGTCACCATGCAGGAGCAGGGCGTGAGCCGGATACTGACGATCAACCTGAACGATGTGGAGAAGGAATTGCACATCAAATGACGCCGGACGCGGCGGACGGCAACACCCAGCAGGGGCAGGCCGCACCTGTGCCGCAGGGTATGAGCAGACCCCGGCGAAGCCCAGTGAAACGGGTTCGCCGGGGAGAGGAGACGCAAGGGAGCGGGCGAGGAATTTCCGCCTGCGGGAGTTCCGAGCGAAGCGGACTTTGCATCGACGAAGGAGCAGGGCGTGAGCCGGATTCTGACGATCAACCTGAACGACGTGGAGAAGGAATTGCACATCAAATGACAGAGCTTCCAAAGCGGGTGCATCCGCGCCTGCGCGGGTATGATTACAGCCGGAGCGGAGTATATTTTCTTACCCTCTGCACCCAGAACCGGCTCCCCATCCTGAGCGAGATTGTAGGGCGCGGCATCCCTGACGCGCCGCTGGTACGGTTGTCGGAGACCGGCCGGTGCGTTCAGGACGCGATGGACTATCTGGCCGGACATGACGCCCAAATTCAGATTGCGGCGTCGGTCATCATGCCAAATCATGTTCACATTTTGCTGTGCGTCTGCGGGGAGGGAAACGGCGCGTCAGGGATGCCGCGCCCTACTGGGATGCGCGTGCCGAGTTTTGTCTCCTCTCTCAAGCGCTACACCAACCGCGTGTGCGGCCGCCCGCTCTGGCAGGGATCCTATCACGACCACATCATCCGGGATGAGAACGACCTTCTCAACCACTGGAGCTACATCGAGCATAACCCCGCCCGCTGGGCGGAGGATGAATACCATGTTTGAACGACGAAAGGAACCAACACCACATGGGCTTTTTTGAAAAGATCAAGGCGGGGCTGACCCGCACCAAGGAGAACATCGGACACTCCTTCGACCAGCTCTTCGCCGGAGAGCTGAACGACGACTTCTACGACGAGCTGGAGGAGACGCTGATTCTGGGCGACATGGGGGTGGAGACCACCATGAAGGCCGTGGAGGAGCTGCGCCGCCGGGTGAAGGCGGAGAAGATCAAGGATATGGAGGGGGCGCGGGCGTGCCTGCGCCAGGTGCTCACCGACATGCTCCAGGTGGGGGAGCCCGCCCTGAAGCTGGATACCGCCCCGTCGGTGGCCCTATTCATCGGCGTCAACGGCGTGGGCAAGACCACCACCATCGGCAAGCTGTCCGCCCGGATGAAGGGGGAGGGCCGCCGGGTGCTGATGGCCGCCGCCGACACCTTCCGGGCCGCCGCCGCCGACCAGCTCGAGATCTGGAGCGAGCGCAGCGGCGTGGAGCTCGTCCGCCAGTACGAGGGGGCCGATCCCGCGGCGGTGGTCTTTGACGCCCTCACCGCCGCCAAGGCCCGCAGCGCCGACGTGGTGCTCATCGACACCGCCGGGCGGCTGCACAACAAGCAGAACCTGATGAACGAGCTGAACAAGATCAGCCGCGGCGTGGACCGGGAGCTGCCCGGCTGCGACCGGGAGACCCTGCTGGTGCTGGACGCCACCACCGGACAGAACGGCCTGATCCAGGCCAAGCAGTTCAAGGAGGCCGCGGGCATCACCGGCATCGTCCTGACCAAGCTGGACGGCTCGGCCAAGGGCGGCATTGTCATTGCCATCGCCCAGGAGCTTCAGGTGCCGGTGAAATTCATCGGCGTGGGGGAGGGCATCGACGACCTGATGCCTTTTGAGGCGGAGAAATTTGTCGAAGCCCTTGTTTAAAAAGCAGTATGGGCCGGTGCCCTCATCGGCCCGCATATTGGAGATTGGAGGCCGTAACATGGCGAGAATCGACGGACGGGCGGCGGATCAGCTCCGGCCCGTGGAGATCATCCCCAACATCAATCAATTTGCGGAGGGCTCCTGCCTGATCCGCTGCGGCAGCACCCATGTGCTCTGCTGCGCCAGCGTGGAGGAGGGCGCGCCCCGCCACGTCCCCGAGGGGGAGGGCTGGGTCACCGCCGAGTATTCCATGCTGCCCCGGGCCAACCGGGAGCGCTCCCGGCGGGATATCGCCAAGCTGAAGCTGTCCCCCCGCTCCGCGGAGATCCAGCGGCTCATCGGCCGCGCCCTGCGGGCCTGCATGGACATGAAAAGGCTGGGGGAGCGCACCATTACGATCGACTGCGACGTACTCCAGGGGGACGGCGGCACCCGCACCGCCTCCGTCACCGGCGGGTTTGTGGCGTTGAGCCTGGCCCTGCACAAGCTGGTGATGGACGGTGTCCTGCCAGAGATGCCGCTGACCAACTGTGTGGCGGCGGTGTCCGCCGGCATCGTGGGGGACGAGCCCATGCTGGACCTGTGCTATGAGGAGGACTCCCACGCCCAGGTGGATCTCAACTGCGTCATGACCGGCGCGGGGGAGCTGGTGGAGCTCCAGGGCACCGGCGAGGGCCGGCCCTTCACCATCGTGGAGCAGCGGGCCCTGGTGGAGCTGTGCGCCAAGGGCATCCGGGAGCTCCAGAACATTCAGAGACAAGTGTTGGGGGGCTAAATGTATGAAACTGGTATTGGCCAGCAAGAATGCCCATAAGCTGGTGGAGATGAGGGACATCCTTTCCCAGTTGGGGGTGGAGGTGGTGCTGGAGTCCGAGGTGGGCGTCGATGTGGACGTGGAGGAGACCGGCGCCACCTTTGAGGAAAACGCCTTTTTGAAGGCCCGCGCGGTGATGGAGGCCTCCGGCCTGCCCGCCATCGCGGACGACTCCGGCCTGTGCGTGGACGCGCTGAACGGCGCGCCCGGCGTGTACTCCGCCCGCTACGGCGGGCCGGGGCTGGACGACGTGGGCCGCTACCGGCTTTTGCTGGAGAACATGCGGGGGCAGCTGGACCGGCGGTGCCGCTTTGTCTCCGCCATCTGCTGCTGCTTTCCCAACGGGGACCGGGTGGAGGCCCGGGGGGAGTGTCCCGGCACCTTGGCCTACGCCCCCAAGGGGGAGGACGGCTTCGGCTATGATCCCATTTTCTTTGTCCCCGCCCTGAAAAAGACCTTTGCGGAGCTCTCTCCGGCGGAGAAGAACGCCATCTCCCACCGGGGGAATGCGCTCACGGCCTTTCGGGAGAAGCTGGAGCAGTATCTGAACAAGTAAAATGCCCTCCCGCAGGAGGGCAGATCAAAAGGAGACCGGTCTATGGAAGAACTGACAAGCAAGCAGCGGGCCCAGCTCAGGGGCCTGGCCAACAGCATTGACACCATCCTGCACGTGGGCAAGGACGGCATCGGGGACAACCTGGTGAAGCAGGCCGACGACGCCCTGGAGGCCCGGGAGCTCATCAAGGGCAAGGTTCTGGAGAACAGCCTGCTGAGCAGCCGGGAGGCGGCCGAGGCCCTGGCGGAGGCCACCCGGAGCCAGGTGGTACAGGTCATTGGAACCAAATTCGTTTTGTATCGTCCAACCCATAAGAAGGACAAAAAGGACAAGATCGTACTGGTGACGGACAAGAAGCGCAAGTAACGCAGAGGAGGGGAAGCCTATGAAGCTCGGCATCTACGGCGGCACCTTCAACCCGCCCCACCTGGGGCACCTGACCTCCGCCCGGCTGGCCCTGGACGCGCTGGGGCTGGACGAGCTGCGGTTTGTACCGGCGGCGCTGCCGCCCCACAAGCGCCTGCCCCCCGACGCCCCCGGGCCGGAGGCCCGGCTGGAGATGGTGGAGCTGGCCGCCGACGGTCTGCTCCTGCCGGGGCGGGTGAGCGTCAGCGACATGGAGCTCTCCCGGCCCGGCAAGAGCTATACCGCCGACACCCTGGAGCAGCTTCACGCCCAGAACCCCGGCGCGGAGCTGTGGCTGATGATGGGGACGGACATGTTCCTCACCCTCCAGAACTGGCGGGAGCCGGAGCGGATCACCGCCCTGGCGGGCATCTGCGCCTTTGCCCGCACTCAGGCCGACTGCGGGGAGCTGCTCACCATCCAGGCCGAGCATCTGCGCAAGACCTTCGGGGCGAAGGTGTGCGTCCTCCAACTGCCCCAGGTGGTGGACATGTCCTCCACCCGGCTGCGGGAGCTGCTGGCCCGCGGCGGGGGTTGGGAGTATCTGCCCCCGGCGGTGTACGGGTACATCCTGCGCCACGGGCTCTACGGGGCGGGGCGGGATTTGAAGCACCTGCCCGACCGGGAGCTGCGGGCCTGCTCCTACTCCATGATCCGCGCCAAGCGCATCGCCCACGTGAAGGGCACGGAGGAGGAGGCGGTGCGGCTGGCCCGGCGCTGGGGCGCCGATGAGGAGCACGCCCGCCGGGCGGCGATCCTCCACGACTGCACCAAGTATTTGGAACTGGACGAGCAGTTGCAATTATGCGCGAAATATGGTATCGTACTGGACGAATTGGAGCAGCAGGCCGTCAAGCTCCTCCACTCCAAGACGGGCGCGTGTGTGGCCCGGCACGTGTACGGGGTGAGCGACGACATCTACGAGGCCATTTTCTGGCACACCACCGGAAAGGCCGACATGACCCTGCTGGAGAAGCTCCTCTATATCGCCGACTACATGGAGCCAACCCGGGATTTTCCGGGGGTGGAGCGCCTGCGGGCGCTGGCCTATGAGGATCTGGACGCGGCGGTGCTCCTGGGGTGCGAGATGAGCATACAGGAGATGGCGGAGCGGGGCCTGCCCGTGCACCCCAATACGGTAAAGGCCCGGGATTGGCTGCGGAGCAAGACGAAAGGAACTAGTGATTGATGAACCCGGAACAGAGAAAGAACCACCGGGGCGGCGCCCGGGTACCGAAGCCGGAGAGTCCCCGGCGGGAAAAAGAGACCAAGCGGGGGAAAAAGCCCGGCCGGCCGCGCACCAAAAAGCAGAAGATTCTGCTGGGGCTGTATATTGCCCTGACGGTGGTGGCGGCCATCATCGTGGCGGGGGCGATTGTGTTCGGCCTCATGAGCGCCCCGCCGGAGGTGGCCCTCCCCACTCCCACCCCCCGGCACACCACCATCATCAACGAGCAGGGTGAGGAGGTAGAGGTGGAGATCCCAGGCCTGTCCGCCGGCCGCAAGGAGCAGTTTTACACCTTCCTGGTGGCGGGCGTCAGCGGCGGCAACACCGATACGATGCTGTTGGCGGCCTACGATGTGCCCAACCAGAAGCTCAGCGTCATGAGCCTTCCCCGTGACACCTATGTCATCTACAACGGCCGCACCGTGATGATCAACTCGGTTTACAGCCGGGGCGGCGGCGAGGAAGGCGGCGTGGAGGCCCTGAAAAAGGCGGTGGGCTCCCTCACCGGCGTGACCCCCGACTTCTATGTATTGGTGGAGTGGGAGGCAGTGGGTGAGCTGGTCGATGCCATCGGCGGCGTATATTTTGACGTGCCGCGGCGCATGTATTACAATGATCTGTCCCAGCACTTCAAAATTGACCTCCAACCTGGCTATCAGCTTCTGGACGGCAACGGTGCCATGGGTGTGCTCCGCTGGCGGCATAACAGCGATGACAGCGGGCACATTCTCAACAGCGGCTACGCCATGGGCGATCTGGGCCGCATCGAGACCCAGCAGGCATTCCTCAAGGAGGTCGTCCGCAAGTGCCTCCAGCCCGATGTGCTGCTGAGCAACCTGATGGACTATATCAGTATCTTCCAGAAGAATGTGACCACCGATCTGAGCGTGGGCAATCTGGCCTACTTCGGCAAGTCGGCCATCGGCAAGCTGGACATGGACAGCGTGGAGTTTGTCACCCTGCCCAACCAGTCCGCTGGGGACGCCCACCTGCTGCCCGTGGGCAGCCAGATTGTGGAGATGGTCAATGAGGGCTTCAACCCCTATCAGTCGGACATCAGCCTGCGGGATCTGAATCTGGCCGGAAAGCGACCCGGCTCCAGCAGCACGGGCACGACGCCCAGGCCCCAGGCTACGCCTAAGCCGGAAACCACGCCCAGCGCAACCTCCGCTCCGGTCGAAAGCCCGCCGGGCACGCCGCCGGCCACGTCCACCCCGGGCGGAAGCCAGCCCCCAGCCATATCCACTCCGGGCGGGCAGACGCCGCCTCCGGTCCAGACCCCGGCGGCCACTCCGGCGCCCGCCGTCCCCTCCGCGGAGCCGACCCCGCCCCCGGCGGAGAACACCCCAGCCATGACGCCGCCCCCGGCCGCCACGCCGGACGGCGGCTACGGACCCGGCATGGTGCCGGTGGAATAAAGGAAGATAGAAACGGATGAATCCTGAGAACAAAAAGACAAGCCGGGGTGGAACGCGGGCTGGAAAGCCCCGCACGCCCCTCACACCGAGGCAGAAGGCCCTGCGCATTGCGTGCCTGGTTTTGGCCATTCTGGCGGCGGTTCTGGTGACGGTTTTCGCCGCCTACCGCCTCCTGGTGGTCAAGCCCTCGCTGCCGGAGCCAGGTGTGGAGCTGCCGGACGAGGACCAAAACTATGAGTTTGGCGACGGCCCCCGCCTCTCCGGCGACCGCAAGGAGGAGTTTTATACTTTCCTGCTGGTGGGCCGGGACACGGGCGGCGGCGGCAATACCGATACCCTTATGGTGATGGCCTACGACATCCCAAACCAGACCCTAAACGTCATGAGCATCCCCCGGGACACCATGGTGAACGTGCCGTGGGACATCAAGCGCATCAACTCGGTATACAACTACGCGCCCTACTACGATAAGGACGGCATCCAATTTCTCAAGGAGGAGGTCTCCTACCTCATCGGGTTTCAGCCGGACTACACCATCGTGGTGGAGTGGGAGGCGGTGGGCGAGCTGGTGGATGCCATCGGCGGCGTAGAGTTTGATGTGCCCATCGACATGAACTACGACGACCCCACCCAGAACCTGCACATCCACCTGAGCGCCGGGCTCCAGGACATCGACGGCGACAAGGCCATGCAGCTTCTGCGCTGGCGGAAGAACTCCGACGCTTATGGAAACGTATACGGCGGCTACCCCAACGGCGATCTGGGCCGCATCGAGACCCAGCAGGCCTTTTTGAAGGCGGTCATTGAGAAGTGCCTCAACAGCATCAGCCTCGGCACCATCCCCAAAATGGCCCAGATCTTCCTGGACAACGTGGATACCAACGGCAGCCTGACGGTGAACAACCTGGCCTGGTTTGCCAAGGAGGCCATCGTGGGCGGCCTGAGCATGGAGAACGTGCACTTTATGACCCTGCCCAACCGGGGGGCCAGCGTCTACAGCCGGACGTACCACAACTACCAGTCCTATGTTACTCCCATTCCGGACGAGATGCTGGAGCTGGTGAATACCTGCTTCAACCCCTATTTGGAGGACATCGAGCTGAACGAGCTGGATCTGATGCAGGTCAACGAGGACGGCAGCCTGTCCTCCACCCGCGGCCATGTGGAGGATACCAAGGCCACCAAGCCCCCCGCGAAGGGGAACTCCGGCAGCTCCAAGCCCACCGACAATCCCGCGCCGGAGGTGCCCGACACCCCGGAGCCGTCGGTCACTCCGACGGCCACACCGGAGGCCACGCCAACGGTGACGCCGGAGACCACGCCCTCCGTCCCGGTGGACAGCCAGCCCCCCGCCGTAGAGACTCCGGCTGTCACGCCTGCGCCGGAACCCACCCCGGCCGCAACCTCCGTACCCACGCCGGCTCCCACGCCCATCCCCGCCTCCACCCCGGCGCCCGACGTGCCCGTGGACGGCTTTGGTCCCGGCATGGAGCCCATTGAATAGAAGGAGAATGAGATGACTGCAAACGAGATTGCCCTGACCGCCGTAAAGGCGCTGGACAGCAAGAAGGGCCAGGATATCAAGTGCCTGGAGACCGGCCACCTGACCACCCTGGCGGACTATTTTGTGCTCTGCACCGCCACCTCCACCACCCAGATCAAGGCCCTGGCCGATGTCTGTGAGAAGACCCTCAAGGACGCCGGGGAGCCCCCCCACCATGTGGAGGGCCACCGGGGCGGCACCTGGATCCTGCTGGATTTCTCCTCCGTTGTGGTGCACATCTTCAACGAGGAGGCCCGGGAGTTTTACGACCTGGAGCGCCTGTGGAGCGACGCCGCGCCGGTGGATCTGTCCGGCGTGCTGACCGAAAACTAACGCAAAAAAGCCCGGCGGGA
>OGFE01002055.1_pt1 | contig 11964 bp, 7 predicted proteins | sample 1570811 | NCBI WGS metagenome assembly OGFE01 (sample SAMEA2581967, study PRJEB24529) | metagenome | biome: Human gut stool | place: China | collected 2011 | reverse complement strand
GTGGGCTGACGCCCCGGAGGCGACGGTTGCGGCTGATGGCACCGTGTCTTGGCCGGTCACGTCCAACGACGACACGCTTGAGGACGGCGTCACCTACACGGTGAGCTTCAATGTCAAGCCGACGCAGGCTGCGTTCGACGAGGCTGTTAAGAACCACAAGGACGATGCCAATGCCTCCGGCGACAACAACTTCTACACGAACGACAACTCCAGCGCCACTGTCGACTACAAGACCGTGGTGACCTCCTCGCAGGGCGGCACGACGACGAGCGATCCGCAGACCGCCGCCTACCCGCAGAAGCCGACCATCACCCTTCCGGTCTCCAAGATTACGGTGACGAAGACTTGGTCCGACGACAACGAGAATCACGCGAATGATTCCGTGCAGGTCCAGCTCAAGCAGGACGGCGAGGATTATGCCAACGGTTCAGCAACTCTGAATGCCGCCGGCAACTGGACTCACGAGTTCACGGTGCCTGCCGGCCCTGAGGGGCACACATACTCGGTTTCCGAGGTCAAGGTTGAAGGCTATGACTCCAAGGTTGATAAGACTGACCTCAAGCTACAAGGTTTGACCGCACAATCCGGTGCCTTCACGGTAACCAACACGCCTTCTTACGTGACCTTGCCCGCTTCGGATGTCAAGGTGACGAAGGTTGTGCAGGGACATGCTGCTAATTCGGACTTCGGCTTCAACCTGAAGAGTGTGGATAGCACGGATGCGAATGCTGGTAAGTGCGCTGACGTTACCGGCTTGGCCAACAATGGACTGACTACGACTGTGTCCAAGGACGAATTGACTGCTAGCGGCGCGAGCGCGACGGTTGGCTTCGGCAATGGGGACCTGAAGTTCAGGGTTCCGACCGGTGCTGACAATTTGGTCTACACGTTCGAGGCTTCGGAGGACACCGAAAAGCCTGCTGCCGGTTGGAAGTATGACAACGATAAGGTGACCGTCAAGGTCACGGTCTCCAGGACGGATGCCGTTGTCTCTTACGAGTACGGCGAGAACGATTCCGACCGAACGAATACGGAGTCGGCACAGTTCACGAACAAGTATGTGGCTATCTCCAGTCTGCCGCTGACCGGTGGCACGACTGGTCGTGACTGGATGGTGTTCGGCGGTGGCCTGGGCCTGCTGGCCCTGCTGGCTGCTGCGGGCTACACGGTTTGGCGTAAGCGTCAGCTGGTCTGATTTCAAGAAACTTGAGGTGGTTTTGGCTCCTCTCGCTGAGGGGAGCTGGCCGCCGAAGGCGGACTGAGGGGGGCAATGAAGGCTTCCCTCCCGAAAAAACAATAAGGATTTGCGGATCACGGAGGCCCTGCTGTGGGTCTGCAGCCTCCGCGATTGCAAGAAAATCAATCACAATAAGGAAGAGAGGGTTTCTCATGAAGTTGAGGAAGCTTTTCGCGGGTGTCGCTGCTGCGGCCACCCTGCTCGGTGGCATGGCGTTCGGCGCCACCACCGCCAACGCGGCTGAGGCCAACATCTCCAGCACGACTATCACAGTCAACGCCACGGATGCAAACCAGTTCTACACCAAGCCGGTTGACACCGCTGACCTGCAGGCTAACCTGCGCATGTTCAAGTACGTTGAGCTCGCCAAGTATGTGTCTGATGGCAACACTGGCGTTGAGCTGGAGGGTTTGGTCTCCGGTGAGGCAGTGGATGCTGCTTTCGCTGCTGCTGGTTACAACGACCAGACCAAGGGTGATTCCCTGAACGAGTGGGCCTGGCTGGGCAACACTACCCTGACTGCCGCGCAGACCACCGCTTTTGTGAACGCGCTTAAGGATCTGGCTGTCACGGACATTACCCCGACGGCTTCTAACGGTGGCAAGACCCAGACCTTCACCTTCGCTGAGGGTGGTCTGTACTTGATTGTCGACCAGAGTGGAAAGCTGGTCGTCGAAGATAATGACACTCACAAGCTCGTGTGGAATGGCAATGCTCCGATTCTCGCTGGCACTGCTATCACGGGCGCCGCGCCGTCCGTGAACAACGCCACTGGCGTTCTCGCCGCTGCCGGCGTTGTCGACCTGAAGAGCAGCAAGGAAGAAACCACCAAGGCTGGTGCCGTGACTTGGCAGAAAGTCGACAAGAACGCTGCTGCTCTGACTGGTGCTGAGTTCCAAGTGTACGAAGGCGATGTTAGCGGTCTGTCCGCTGACGAGCTCAAAGCGAAGACTCCGCTTAAGTTCAATGGCTCTAACGGTGCGTATTCTCTGCCGACCGCCAATGCTGATGGCACTTACCCTGAAGGCGCCACGGACACACTGCAATCCAACGCTGAGGGTAAGTACACTCTGAACGGTCTTAAGCTCAACACCACCTACACCGTGATTGAGACGAAGGTCCCGACTGGCTACAACGGCACCTTCGTTGGCAAGTTCACGATCACTACCGGTGCAACCGCAGATGCTGCTGCCACCTTCGCTGGTAAGGATGCCTGGAACCTGTCCAAGGACAACAAGGGCACCTTCCAGGTCACCAACGTCAAGAACATCACCCAGCTGCCGCTCACCGGTGCCGCCGGAACCATGCTGTTCTCCGTGATCGGTCTGCTGATCGCGGGTGCCGCGGTGACCGTGTTCGTCAAGTCCCGTTCCACCAAGCGCGCTCTCAACGCGTGAGCTTGACTGCTGCTTATGACTGAGCAGCTATAACAATGGCCGATCTGATTATTCAGATCGGCCATTTGTCATATTGGCGGCATCTCAGACGGATGACTTGTGGACCATCTCCGAATCTTATGGGCAATGTATGGCATTTTGATTTGAATGTAATGGGGCCGGGCATCGAAAATAACTTGTGTTTCACCACAACAAACGTTTCACGCAGGCTCGGTAACAATCGCCAAGCGAACACAATCGTAGGGGAGGTGAAGGATGGGCCTGTATACCCCATTCGTGGGCCGATTATCGTTCAGTTGCCGTCCAGCCACTACTCAGGCTCCACTTAAACGGGGATAAAAACGACCCTACTAGGGGTTAGGCATGTCCGAATTATAAGTATTACTATCCAGAACTATGGCATTCACCCCATAATCAAGGGGGGTGTGCAATGAGCCTTCCAACGAGTGTAAGGGATGAGGATGACCAGTGGTGGAGGGACTTTTAGCCCCGAGGAGATCAAGTATCTGAAGTCGTTGTCGGCAGTGGCGGAAGCCACGGCGAAGCGCATCACCTATACCGATGATTTCAAGCGTTACTGTGTAGTCCACTACAACGAAGGTGCCTCACCCGTGCGCATGTTCCGTGAAGCCGGATTGGATCCGGCTCTAATCGGGTACAAGCGCATCGAACGTTGCCTTGCCCGCTGGCGTGAATCGCAAGACGAAATCCTGAACTCCGGCAATGCCAAAGCCGGCGTGGAAAATAAGCTGGGGGGGGGGGCTTCAGATTCGGAGCTTTTCCGCTCGGGAGCCGCGGGCGCACCAAACATTCCGGAGAGTGCGCGAGCAGCGAGAGCTTGGCGCGACTCGGCGGAATCGTCACTTCCGGCTGGTACCGGCAGCGAATCCGATTTCCACGTATCGCCCGAACGTCGCGCCATCATCTTCCCCGTCTCCCGCAAAGAGCAGAACAATGACCTACGCGACTTGCTGATTTCGCAGCAGGTACGTCGTATCGACGAACTGGAGCGTCAGGTCGACATGCTCGAGGCCCTGCTGCACGGCAGGCGGCGTAAGGAACAGGCTGCCAATACGTTGCCTGAGGAACAGACGGATACAGCGGCGGACAAGTCGCCGGATACAGACGGGCAACAGCAGTAGCCTGTCTGTATCCAATCAGTGCGCGAAACCACAGGGAACATCAGGTACTTGCCCAACACGCACGCTAAGATAGGCATCGCAATAATCGGCATGGCAATACATGGCAATAAGCAGGTAATCGGCGAGGCGGTGCATGGAGCAGGAATCCAACGAGCAAGAACCTAACGAGGCGACGGAAATCGTAGGCGGCAAAGTAGAGACCGTCGAGGTTTCCAGGCACCCCGAGGCTTCCATACCCGAGACCGATTTGTCTTTGGCTGATATCGAGCGCCGTCGCTCCCATCCGTTGCGTTGGGCGTTGATTATTCTTGCCGTACTGTGCGCCATCATCGCGCCATACTGGTTCGGTCGCTCGCTGGCGGTGAATAATACTGACTCCATTGTGGCCGTGCTCGGGGGAGTGTCTCCGCAAGGTATCGCACTGGTCGGTTGGGTGGCCGTGGTGATCACGTACGTCGGATTGGCGATGGCGGTGGTCGTCTCGCCGTCCTGGCCATGGCTGATCGTGTTCGTGCTCGGGCTGGCCTGTGAGCAGTTCATCGCGGGACTCAGCATGCTCAATCTCAACTTCTGGTATTCCACGTACGTGGTCTACGGCAAGCAGGCCGGTCTGGCAAATGCCGCGAATCTGGGCATTATGGGGGCGGCGATCGGCATCGCCGTATACGCCCTGGTGTTTGTTGGTCTGCTGGTGATTATCCGGAAGACCTCGCCGCTGAACGTACTGACCAAAAGCTGGGCGAGTTTCATTCTGTACTTCGTGATTGAAACCATCGCCCTGCTCGTGGTGTTGTTCGGCGGATTGCTCACCACTGTGTGAGCGCACGTGAGTTGCCGTACGTCGCTCAGTACTCACCGCTCACTGCTCACCGCCGCGCAAACCGTGTGCCCGATGTCTATTTAGAGGTGCAACACCCCTGTTGGTCCTGCAATTCTAGCAGTTCGTCGGCGAATGCCTCGGCGGGCCGGATTCAATTTGTAAGCGCAACGCTTGTGTTCGGGCTGGCTGCCTTCGATTGTAGCTTGGCGATCTCCTCGTCCCATACCTCGTTGGGCGTTTTGTAGCCGAGGAGCTTCATGGGGGTGTCGTTGATCTCCCCGACGATCGCGTCGAGGTCCTCCTGGGCCAAGTCCTCGAACCCGGTTCCTTTGGGCAGATAGCGGCGGATCCTGCCGTTCCTGTTCTCGTTGCTGCCACGCTGCCAGGAACTGTACGGGTCGGCGAAGTACGTGAGCATGCCCAGCGCCTCGTCCACCAGCATGTGCAGGCTCGCCTCCGTGCCGTTGTCCCACGTGCGGTCGACGCGCGCGGCCGGCGGGATGTCCTTGAAGATCTCGTATTCGGCCCTGGCCGTGGCGGACGCGCTCTTGTCGTCGACGAGCCGGGCGAACAGCCTGCGGCTCCTGCGCTCCACCTGCGTGTTCATGCAGCGCCTCGACGGCGCGGCGCCGACCACCGTGTCCGACTCGAAATGGCCGAACCCCTTCCTGGATCCGACCGCCTCGGGCCGGTCCGCGATGGGCACGCGCATCGGGATGCGCGGCCCTTTCGCCTTCCTGCCCTTTTTCCTCGTCCGGCGTTTCCTGCCGCGCGCCAGGTACTGGCGCAGGTCCAGCGCCCGCTGCGGCTTGGCGTAGATCCACTGGTAGAGGCACTCGTGGCTGACCCTCATGCGCGGGTCGTCGGGGAACTCGACCGCGAGCCGTCCCTCGATGCGTTCGGGCGTCCATCCCTTGCGCAGCGCGGTCATGACCCATGCGAGCAGCGGGTCGTACGCCATGCGCCTGGGCTTGCGCGGTTCACGCGCGCGTTGTTCGGCCTTGCGCTGCGCGGTCATCGCCGAATAGAACGGACGGCACGTCCACGGCCCCGTCTTCAAGCGTTTCGGCCGGTACGGCCGGTACGAGTCGTTCTCATTGGACGCGAACCACAATCCGCGTTTCAGCTCGCGGCTGACCGTGGCCTTGTCGCGGCCGATCCTCAGGGCTATCTGGCGCACGCCGAGCCCGTCCCTGTTGCGCAATTCGTCGATCCGGATCCGTTCCTCTGCCGACAGGTGGGAATAAGCTTTCATATCGAGCGCAGCACTTTCTCTTCGGTTGTGGACTTGAACACTTCCAACCATAGAGCGGGTGTTGCGCTTCTATTTAGAACTCAGGAGGGATTCGCCGGTTGTGCAGTATTGTTATTGTTCTGCGGCGGCTCTTTACCGTCGGCCTTCCAGCCAATCGAGGGCGGAAGTGACGCGGATTCCTTGTGAGACGTAACTTTGCTCAACCCGACTGGTTACGTACTGTTGCTCACACGGTATGCCGAGAACATTGCCAATTAAAGTAAGGTGCCGGGCGAACCGGTCATGGTAGGTTTGCCCGGATTTGATTTCGATCATCAGGCGATGATTCGGATCGGTGAAATCCAACAAATCCACCTCGACCTTGCTGGCATCGCGGTAGAAGAATAATTGTGGCTCCTGATTGGCGTTCAAATGCTGTTTCATGGTTTCCGCAATGATGAGGTTTTCAAATATATCGCCGAACTTGGGGTGCGCAACCAGTGCTTCGACCGTCCGAATGCCCAAGAGATGGCACAGCAAGCCAGTGTCATAAAAATAGAGTTTCGGCGTTTTGACCACCTGTTTGCGTGCGTTCGTGTAGAACGGCATGAGATGGAATGCGATGTAACTTGATTCCAGAATCGACATCCATGCCTTTACGGTTCGCGGACTTACACCAAGTTCATTGGCGATGTTGGTGTAGTTTATGAGTGCTCCGGAACTGAGTGCGCAAAGAGTCAAGAATCGGCGGAAGTCAGCCAAATTGCGTACATCAAGATATTCGGAAACATCACGTTCGATATAAGTGTCGATGTAGTTCGAGAAGAACAGATTGAGCGGCATTCTCGTGTCGTAAATGCGTGGATAACCGCCTTGCAGCATAAACGTATCCGGAGTAAGGGCCTGATTCGCCTTGCATGCTTCTTGGAATGAGAACGGCAATAACTTGACCAATAGGGAAACCCATAATCTGACATTAGCAGTGCTCGTAGGTTTCCCAAACGCACAAACTATGGCCTAATACACAGAATTCCCACCACTCTCCCTCTGTCGCAACGGAAGGCTTTGCGTTAGGCTAGAGCGCGTGACTGAATCCGTGAATACTGAACTCCGCATTGCTGTAATCGGCGCTGGCCCGGCCGGCGTCTACTCATCCGATATCTTCCTGCGCCAGCTCAAGAAGCTGGGCGAAGAACTTGGCCTCGGCACCGAAGCGCGCATCGACCTGTTCGAGAAGCTGCCGGTGCCGTTCGGCCTGGTGCGTTACGGTGTGGCCCCGGACCACCCGTCCATCAAGTTCATCGCCTCCGCGCTTGAGAAGACGCTCGACAACCCGAACATCCACCTCTACTGCGACGTGGAATTCGGCAAGGACGTGACTCTTGACGACCTGTTGGCCCGTTACGACGCCGTGCTGTTCGCCACCGGCGCGGTCAAGGACAAGCCGCTGAACCTGCCCGGTGCCGACCTTGAAGGCGTGTACGGCGCCGCCAAGTTCGTCGAATGGTATGACGGCTACCCCACCGGTGCCCGCGAATGGCCGCTTACGGCCGAGAACGTCGCCGTGATCGGCGGCGGCAACGTGGCCATGGACGTGGCCCGCGAACTCATGCGCAACGCCGACGACCTTAAGGCCAAGACCGACATTCCGGACAACGTGTACGAGGGCATCGGCCAGAACAAGGCCAAGGTGCTCCACCTGTTCATCCGCCGTGGCGTGGCCCAGGCCAAGTTCAGCGTGCAGGAACTGCGCGAGATGGAGAAGCTGCCCGGCGTGCAGCTCATCATCAACGAGGACGACTTCGATCTGGACGACGAGACCATCGAGGTGGCCGGCAAGGACAAGCTCACCCGCCAGATGGTCGAGGAGCTGTTCGCTGTCCGCGAGATGGCCGAAGACATGGAAGATGACGGCGACGTCGACTTCGAAGGCAACCCGGCCGACCGCAAGTACTACGTGCACTTCAACTCCGCCCCCACCGAGATCCTCGGCGAGGACGGCAAGGTCAAGGCCATCCGCGTGGAGCGCACCGAAACCGGTGCCGACGGCAAGATGCACCGCACCGGCGAGTTCACCGACTACCCGGTCGAGGCCGTCTACCACGCCATCGGCTACAAGCCCGCCGAAGCTCCCGGTATCACCTACGACGAGCACGGCGCCCACCTGGCCAACGCCAACGGCGACGGCCGCATCACCACCGAGGCCGACGGCGGCAAAGTGCGCGACCGCCTGTACGCCACCGGTTGGGCCAAGCGCGGCCCGGTGGGCCTGATCGGCTCCACCAAGTCCGATGCGCTCGCCATCGTGACCAACATGCTCGAGGATCTGGCCAAGGCCGCTGAAGGTGGCCGTGTGGCAGCCGACCGCGACCCCGAATCCATCGACCGACTGCTGGCCGAGCGCGGCATTCGCCCGATCGACTTCGCCGGCTGGAAGAAGGTCGACGCTTTCGAGCGCGCCGAGGGTGCCAAGGAAGGCCGCGAGCACAAGAAGGTCATCGAGCCCGACCAGATGCGCGAGCTCGCCCACGCCTGACGGCCCGCCCACGCCCGTCCGGCATTCGTCCGGCATTCGTCCGGTATTCGTCCACCCGGCCGCGCCCCGTGCGGACGCGGCCGGGCTCGGGGCCGGACGGGCCGGGCGAATATGGGACATTTCTCGCGGCGCATATCCAGCAATCATTCAGCATGCGATTTTAGTGTGTGCATTATGGATGCCAAAGTACGGGTGCACGGCCATTTCAACGGCCTGAAGACAACGCTGCTGTTTGCCCTGATGTGGGCCATCATCATGCTGATTTGGTGGGCCACGGGCGGCAGTCGGCAAACCCTGAGCATCTATATCGTCATCGGCCTGATTACCACGTTCGGCACCTACTGGTTCTCCGACAAACTCGCCATCGCCTCCATGGGTGCGCGGGAAGTCAGCGAACAGGAAGCCCCGGAAATCTACCAGATCGTGCGTGAACTGAGCGCCAAGGCCGGCAAGCCGATGCCGCGCATCTACATCGCCCCCACCATGAGCCCGAACGCCTTCGCCACCGGACGCAACGAACGGCACGCGGCTGTCTGCTGCACCCAAGGCATCCTGCAGATTCTCAACGCCCGTGAACTGCGTGGTGTGCTGGGCCACGAACTTATGCACGTGTACAACCACGACATCCTGACTTCCGCCATCGCCTCTGCCATGGCCACTGTCATCTCCTATCTGGGCTATTCGCTGATGTATTTCGGTGGCGGCTCGCGAGACGACCGCGATAGTTCCGGTGGCCTCGGCCTGATCGGCGCATTGCTGAGCGTGATTCTCGCGCCGATTGCCGCGTCTTTGATCCAGATGGCCATCTCCCGCACCCGCGAATACGACGCCGATGAAGACGGCAGCTTGCTCACCGGCGATCCCGAGGCCCTGGCTTCCGCGCTGAACAAGATTTCCTACGGCGCACAGACCGCGCCGATGCGCAAAACCGCCGGCACCCAGTCCGTCTCCGCAATGATGATCGCCAACCCGTTCTCCGCGGTCGGTTTCTCGCGCTTGTTCTCCACGCACCCGCCGACCGATGAGCGCATAGCGCGTCTCATGCAGATGGCCAACGAAATGAACGGCACGCCGATCGCTCCGCCCACCTACTCCACGCGCGTCGGCAGGTGACGTGCTAGGATAACTATTCGTGCCTCGTTTGGCTGAGCATGCTCGTCACGTGAGGTGCAGCAGCCGTAAGGCATGCGGACATAGTTCATCGGTAGAATGAAAGCTTCCCAAGCTTTAGAGGCGGGTTCGACTCCCGTTGTCCGCTCCATTGATTTTCAATGATTTTCATTATTTCCGGGAAAGTGTCGCGCACGATCGCAAAACTACGCGCTATTTGAGCGCTTTGCCCGCGGAACCCAGCTGCCGGCAAGCCTCGACCACGCGGGCGGACATGGAATCCTCAGCCTTACGGCCCCAAGAACGCGGATCGTAGAACTTCTTCTCGCCCACTTCGCCGTCGATCTTCAGCACCTTGTCGTAGTTCTCGAACACGTGGTCGGCGATTGGACGGGTGAAGGCGTACTGGGTATCGGTGTCGATGTTCATCTTGATCACGCCGTAGCTTACAGCTTCGGCGATTTCTTCCGGGCGTGAACCGGAGCCGCCGTGGAACACCAGCTCAAACGGCTTGCCGTTGGGGAAATCGACTATGCCGGCCGCGCTAGGCAACTCGCCTTCGGCCACCGCGCGCGCCACACGCGCCTGAATGTCGCCGAGTAGCGACGGACGCAGCTTGACCACGCCGGGCTTGTAGGCACCATGCACATTGCCGAATGTGAAAGCGGCCATGTACCGGCCACGTTCGCCCAAACCCAGTCGGCGGGCGACTTCGAGGCCATCTTCCGGAGTGGAATACAGCTTTTCATTGATTTCGGCGGAGTGACCGTCTTCCTCACCGCCGACCGCGCCGATTTCGATTTCGAGCACGGTGTGCGCCTTCTGCGACTTGTCGAGCAGTTCCTCGGCGATGTCCAGATTTTCCTTGAGCGGCACGGTGGAGCCATCCCACATATGCGACTGGAATGTAGGCTCCTGGCCTCGTGCCACCTGATCGGCCTCATGCGCGAGCAGAGGACGCACCCACTCATCCAGATACTGCTTGGCGCAGTGATCGGTGTGCAGAGCGATGGTGATGTTCGGGTATTTCGCAGCCACTTCATGTGCGAAAGCCGCCAGCGCCAGCGAGCCGGTAACGCGATCGTTGACCCCCCTGCCGGAGACGTAGGCCGCGCCTCCCACGGAAATCTGGATGATGCCGTCGGACTCGGCGTCTGCGAAGCCCTTCAACGCAGCATTCAGTGTCTGTGAGCTGGTTACGTTGATGGCTGGATAGGCGTAACCGCCTCGGCGGGCGGCCTCGAGCATTTCGGCATAGCGTTCCGGTGTTGCGATCGTCATGGCTTCATTATCGCGCGAGGCATGCCCTCTAGGCCCCGTTCTTCAACCTGTGCGCTGTGCGATTGGTCACAGCATCGCCTCGTACGAGTAGAAATTCGTCACCCATTCCGGGTTGTCGCACCTCCAGCCTCGCCCTGCGTGAGACGAAACTTCGCAGGGTAGAGGGTGTACGGTAGTCTGTTTCCGGCGGAATCGTGCGAATGCGGAGGTGCATCATGCCTGGAATTGTTCTTATTGGTGCTCAGTGGGGCGACGAGGGTAAAGGCAAGGCTACCGATTTGATCGGCACCAAGGTCGATTACGTCGCGCGCTTCAACGGCGGCAACAACGCGGGCCATAGCGTGGTGGTCGGCGATGAGTCGTACGCCCTGCACCTGCTGCCTTCCGGTATTATCAACCCGAACCTGCCCCCGGTGATCGGCAACGGCGTGGTCGTGGACCCGGAAGTGCTCTTCGAGGAGATTGACGGCCTGGAATCCCGCGGCATCGATTGCTCCCACCTCAAGGTGAGCGAGGCCGCACACATCATCGCGCCCTACCACCGCACACTCGACAAGGTGACCGAACGCTTCCTTGGCAAGCACAAGATCGGCACCACCGGCCGTGGCATCGGCCCGGCCTACGCGGACAAGATCAACCGTGTCGGCATCCGCGTGCATGACCTGTTCAACGCCGACCATCTGCACGACAAGGTGGAGGCCAGCCTACACCAGAAGAACCAGATGCTGGTCAAGCTCTACAACCGTCGTCCGATTGACGTGGACCAGACCACCGAGGAGCTGCTGAAGCTCGGCGAACGCCTCAAGCCGTACGTGGCCAACACCGGCCTGATTCTCAACAAGGCGCTTGACGAAGGCAAGACCGTACTGTTCGAAGGCGCTCAGGCCACCATGCTTGACGTGGACCACGGCACCTACCCGTTCGTCACCTCTTCCAACCCGACCGCCGGCGGCGCCTGCACCGGCACCGGCGTGGGCCCCACCAAGATCACCCGCGTAGTCGGCGTCTCCAAGGCCTACGTCACTCGCGTGGGCGAAGGCCCATTCCCCACCGAACTGCTGGACGAGTCCGGCGAATGGCTGCGTCAGCAGGGCCACGAATTCGGCGTGACCACCGGCCGCCCGCGTCGCTGTGGTTGGTTCGATGCAGTCGTCAACCGGTACGCCTCCCAGGTCAACGGCCTGACCGACATCGTGCTCACCAAGCT
>OGFE01002028.1_pt1 | contig 12085 bp, 8 predicted proteins | sample 1570811 | NCBI WGS metagenome assembly OGFE01 (sample SAMEA2581967, study PRJEB24529) | metagenome | biome: Human gut stool | place: China | collected 2011 | reverse complement strand
GCGGATCTTACCGACGTTCCCGACAGATCACGCGCCGACCGATACTGCAACATCGCCGGAAAACCGCCAATACAGATCGCAGCGACAATCAACAGCGCCGCAATCGCACGCATCGCCAGCGTTTTGCCGCGAGCGTGACGTCGTTGACGCATTTCGTCGGCAACGTCAATCGCCTCTTCGAACGACGGAAAGCGACTTTCCAACGAAAGTCGACCACCCATCGGAGCCTCTTCGGATGACGGCCAACGACCGTCATGCCATTCCGCCGTTTCCTCCATCTCACGCAACCGTGCCGTCACCCGACAAGCTTTCGCAGCACACGTTCCAGTTCGTCGATGCGCAACGCCTGTTTCGCGATCAATTCGTCGCATTGGTTGATGATGAGTTGCGCTTGGGCGAGCTTCGAAAGCGCATCCTGCGATTCCGTTGCCGACGATTGCGCATCATCGCGCATAAGATCATGATGCCGAATGACGCGCAGGTCGTCGCGGTCCACCCGCTTGCTGTTGCGGCGGTCTCGTTCCTCCTGCTTTTTCCAGCGTGCAATGCACCGCTCAATGCGTTTGTATCCGATGAGTTTCGGGTCGAGACCCGCCTCGCGGAAGATGGCGGCCGGCGATTCGCCCGCATTGTATCTGCACATGACTTCGATGCGGAAACTGTCAGCATACCGGATATGCGACGCGCTCACGCTTTCCACTGCGGGAAGGCTGGCCAAATACGCGCGCTCCTTTGCGGTGAATTTTCCATCAACCATTCTTCCCTCCCCCTATATTGCCTAAACAGCTTGGTTCAGAATCGTATCGGAGCTTTCCCATTGGCACCCTCGTTAAAACCCTCGAATAAAGCCCACCCTTCCCCCAATGAAAAGAAGGAGTTCCATCTTCAAAACAAAACAGTTCCGCCATTTTGCACAGATAGTAACGCTCATAGAATTTCCCCCCCCCCCATAAAATTTACAAAAACTTAACCTTGCCCCAGAGTGCCCTTTGGCTCATCATGGGGCATCACGTCCTTGAACACCGTCATGCAGACTCACTAGGCTAGAAACATGACGCAAGAGCTCGTTTCATTGACTATCATCATGGCGGTGGCGGCCGTCAGCCCGATTGTGGCGCAGCTGATTCCAGGAAGGTTCATTCCACAAACTGTGCTGCTGCTCGTCACCGGAGCCGCACTCGGTCCGTACGGACTGGGCGTAATCGAGGTGAACGACGCCGTGAAACTCTTGAGCGAGCTCGGCATGGCGTTCCTATTCCTGCTCGCCGGCTATGAAATCGACCCGAAACGACTCGCCGGACATCAAGGCAAAGTCGGCCTTGTCACATGGATCATCACCTTGGGGCTCGCCGGACTCGTCGTGACCCTGCTTCCATTCTTCGCAAAGCAAGGCATCAACGGCATCGCCACGGTAATAGCACTTACCACCACCGCTCTCGGCACACTCATGCCGATTCTCAAGGAACGCAACCTCGAAGGCACCCCCATCGGCGACGCCATCATCTCGTACGGAACGTGGGGCGAACTCGGCCCAATCCTTGCCATGGCCATCCTGCTATCCACCCGAACCGGCTGGCAGACCATGCTCGTGCTCGGCGCGTTCCTTACCATCTGTCTACTGTGCGCAATGCTACCCACGAAAGCACTGAAAACCGGCCATCGCCTGTACCGTTTCCTTACGGAAAACGCGAACACGTCATCGCAAACGCTCATGCGACTGACCACATTCCTGCTCATCTTCCTTGTCACCATTTCTGCACTGTTCGAACTTGACGCGGTGCTCGGCGCGTTCGCCGCAGGCTTCATCCTGCGTTACATCATCCCCGACGGCAGCAAGTCGCTGGAAATGAAGCTGGAAGGCGTCGGCTACGGATTCCTTATTCCTGTGTTTTTCGTGGTGTCAGGAGCCGCGATCAACGTGCGCGCCGTGGCAGGCCGACCCGCGCTGCTCGTCGCGTTCATCGTAATGCTCATGCTGATTCGCGCGGTGCCCGTATATGTTGCGCTATCGCTCGACAAACGCGAGAATCCGCTGTCATCGCATCATCGCGTCACCGTAGCGCTGTATTGCACGACCGCGCTGCCGATCATCGTCGCCGTCACGTCACTGGCGGTGAAGGTCGGCACCATGCAAGGCGACACCGCGTCAACACTGGTCGCAGCCGGCGCGATTACGGTGTTCCTGATGCCGCTGCTTGGCTCGATCACATATCAGGTGGCCGACGTACATCCGGTCACCGCGGTTCGGGAGATTGCACACACACCATCCGATTGGCGGACGATCGTGCACGAACATGCGCAGGTGCGCGCGCTGCTGCACCATCAGGACCGGCTCAAGCGTATGGCGGAAACATTGGACGCACTGGAGAAGATGGGAACGATGGGACATGGCGATGCGGCACATAGCAATGCCGGACATGGCGATGAATATCGAGCCGAACTTGTGAAACGTGCGCGCCGCGAAATCGACCGGCAGTTGAAGGAACTCGGCCTGGACCCGCAGCTCACCACGCAACTGCCACACAACTACCGTTATCCGAAGAACTGAAACGCGAATCCGAGCCTTTCCGGCACTCTAAGTGTCCGATTCTGGAGAAACGGACAACCGTAACGCACTTTTACCCGTCTAGTTGTCCGATTCTGGAGAATCGGACATTCAGACATGCGCCTATTCGACGGATTTGAGCGAACTAATCGGGTCGATACGATCCAACACCGGATTCACGAACAACTGCACGAGCAGCGCGAAAGCCATGGTCGCGCCGGCCGCAATCACATAACTCAACGGCGTGCATTCCACTTCGAAATACAGTGCGGGCATATTCAACGCAGCCGTCAGCAATCCGCCGACGAAACGGCCGAGAGGCAAGCCCAGCACCACGCCCATCATGGTGAGCACCATCATTTCACGGTTCACATAGTGGTGAACCTCTTTGTCGAAGAATCCGAGCACCTTGAGCGTGGCCATCTCGCGTTCACGTTCTGACACGTTGGTGTTGGCGAGCGTGAACAACACCACGAGCGCGAGCCCGCCCGCGAGCGCCACGATCAGCGCGACCACCGCACCCATCAGATCGAATTTGAAGCTTTCCGCCATGTGCGCGCAGCTCACGGCTTTCATGACCGCATCGTCGTCTTCCAGCTTTTCCGCATAGGCGGCATGGGATTCGCCTGAACCTTTGAGCTTCGCATACATGGCGTTCCACACCAATTGTTGGCCGTTTGACGATGCGCCATTCGAGGTACCGGATTCGCCGTTTTGATTGTCCGATTCTCCAGAATCGGACGCGGAAGATGCGGAAGACGTGCCGGATGCAGCAGTATCGAACAGCTGGCGATAATAGGTTTCGCTCACATACACGTCCGATCCGATCACACTGCGGATCACCGCGCTGACATGCGCTTCGGCCTGCATATCGTCACCGTTGGTCAGCGTTACCATACCGCCCGCTTTGACGCCCATCGCGCTTGCCGCGGACTGCGATACGATCACGCCGTCATCGCCCAGACTTACCGTATCGGCCGCACCATCCACCCAACTGGAGCGCACCGGCTGCAACGTGACCATCTTGCCGAACTCGCTGCGTTCACTGTCGGGCACGGCAACCAGCTGAATGCTTTCGCTCCCCGAATCGCCGGTCAAATCACCCGATTCAACGCGCACGTCCATGCTCGACGTGACGCGACCATCCGAAGCGACTTTCTGCCGCATCGCATCAGCGTCATCATCGTTCGCGACCACCATCAAATCGTACTGATACACGTCCTGATACTGTTTCGCGCCCAATGCGGCAACGGTGTCGTTGATCGCAAGTCCGCACACAATCAGCGCGGTGCAGCCGGCCACGCCGCCGACCGTCATGATCAGGCGCGATTTGAAGCGGAAAATGTTGCGTGCCGTGACTTTGCCGAGAAAGCTCATGCGATTCCACAACGGCTTGATACGCTCCAGTAGAATGCGCGATCCTGCACGCGGCGCTTTCGGACGCATGAGACTGGCCGGCTTCTGTCGCATTTCCTGCGCGCACGCATACACGGTTGCGGCAAGCACGCCGACCACGAACAGCGCGACTCCGGCCGTTCCGTACAGCCAGTCGTATGCCAAGCGTACGTCCGGCATCACATACAAGCCTCGCAATACGACGAGCAGGAACGCCGGAATGCCAAGGAAGCCTGCGATCAGGCCGAGTCTACCGCCGATCAGGCAGGCGAACAGCGCGAACAACAGGTATCGTGAGGCGACCGCAAGACGCCCGTAGCCGAGCCCTGTGTATGTGCCGATCAGCCCGCGATCCTCTTCGACCATGCGCGCCATGGCGGTCAGACTCATCATCACCGCCACGAGCAAGAACACGATCGGGAATGCGTTGCCCAGCGATTGGATGGATTCCAGATCAGATTTCAGCGAGCTGAATCCGCCGATTTGCGACCGGTCCTGCACATACCAACGCACTTGCGGAATGCTGTCTTCCAGCTCGTTTTGCTTGGATTGCAGTGTCCGTTCGGTGTCTTTTTTCTGCTGGTCCAATTTCGATTGCGCCTGGTCGAGTTGCGCTTTGGCTTCCGCTAATTGCGGGCTTGCGGCAATTACCGTTTCACGTAGTGTTTCACGGGTTGTTTCGTCGAGGGATCCTGCAGCCGCGCCCGCCTGCATATTGACGATTTGGTCGATTTGCTGATTGAGCTGGCTGCGATTGCTGTCGATCTGCTGTTGCGCTGCGGCGAACTGTTTGTCGGTTTGCGCTTTCGCCTCGTCGATTTGTTTGGTTCCAGCGTCGAGTAGTTCCTGATGACGCGCTTTCTGGCGATTGGTTCGCACCGTGCCGTCGATGCGGTCAGCTACTTCGCTGACGGTGTCGTCGTACACGTCACTGAACGAGTCCTTGTCGGCGGCGCCTTTCACGAGAATGGTGACGGCCGTGTACATGCTGCCGGTCACACCGTCGGACGGCGCAAAGAACGTGTAGTCGCTGGTGGCGGAGGAACGGAATGCGTTCGTACCCGAATAGCCGTCTGGATTGGTGAGATCCTGCGGGTCAAGCACCACGCCCACAATAGTCAGTTCGGTGGGAAAGCTCGGTGCCTGATTGTCCGATTCACCAGAATCGGTCACCCGTGCGGCACGTTTGCCATCCTGCGTGTCCGATTCTGCAGAATCGGACATCTGGGACCCGTTTTCGCCCGTTTGGTTGTCCGATTCTGCAGAATCGGACACAGAAGAAGACGCCGAATCCTGCGGTGTCACCGTAATATGGTCGCCCTTTTTATATCCGGAATCCTTGATGAATTTGCGCGTCACCGCAATCTCACCGGACTTTTCAGGCATACGGCCACTTTGCAAATACGGCTGGTCAATGCCGTTCGTGCCGATCTCCTGCATGGTCACGGTTTTTTTGCCGTTCAGATCGACGGTCACGGTTTGCGAACGTTCGCCCTGCACTTTCGCGACACCGGAAATCTTACGGAGCGCGGCAATATCGTCATCGGTCAATCCGGCCGTCGACAACACCTGAATGTCGTGCAATCCTTGGGTGTCGAAAAAACGATCCGTCGCAAGAAAAGCGTCTCGGCAACCCGCGTAAATGCCCGTAAGCACGGCGACGCCCAGCAACGAGATCAGTGCGATGGAGATGAATCGCTTCCACGCATGCAACCACATACGCACCATGTCTTTGATGAATGCCATGACGACCTCCAGCCCGTAGCGCTCAAGCAGCACCAACCATTGCTCCCAAAACCTTCATTTTATTGAACTATCGAACTATTGAACACTATGAAACCGAATCCACGCGCTACAGCTACAATCGGGGAAGACGCGCCATACCAAAAACCATAGGCGCGTCACCTACCACTACTGCCGAACGCAACATCGCCAAGATCGCAAACTTTTGCCGAATTTGCCGAATATTGCCGAGGCACCCAAGAAGAGGAAGCATTCATGAGCGACGCAACCGTTGCGAAGAAACCGCGCGAAACCGACGATGTGCCGGTTCCGCCGACGCTGCGCAAGTCTTTGAAGAATCGTCATATTCAATTGATCGCATTGGGCGGCGCGATCGGCACCGGCCTGTTCTATGGTTCCAGCGAGTCGATTCAGCTGGCGGGCCCGGCCATTCTGCTCGCCTATCTGATCGGCGGTCTGGCGATTTTCCTGATCGTGCGCGCCCTGTCCGAAATGGCGGTCGAGGATCCGAAGGCGGGCGCGTTCAGCTATTACGCCACGCAGTACTGGTCGAAGCGAGCCGGCTTTATTTCCGGCTGGAATTACTGGTTCAACTACGTGCTCGTGGCCATGGTGGAGTTGGCCGTGGTTGGCTCGTTCGTGAATTACTGGTTCCCGAACATTCCGAAGTGGGTGTCGGCGGCGGTGTTCCTGGTGGCCATCGCGGCGCTGAATCTTATGGGCGTGAACAAGTTCGGCGAATTTGAATTCTGGTTCGCCATCATCAAGATCGTGGCCGTGCTTGCCATGATTTTCGGCGGTTTGTATGTGATCATCGCGAATGTGCCGACCGCTTCGGGCATTCGCGCGTCGTTCGCCAACTGGTTTACCGTTGACGGCGGATTCCTGCCGCATGGCCTGATGTCTCGCAATGCGGACGGCACGTGGACCGGCCTGCTGATGGCGCTGGTCGTGGTGATGTTCAGCTTCGGCGGCACCGAGCTCATCGGCATCACCGCGGGCGAAACCGAAAATCCGCGCACCACCATCCCGAAGGCCACGAACGGCATTATCTGGCGTATTCTCGTGTTCTACATCTGCGCGCTCGGCGTGATTATGGCCGTGGTGCCGTGGAGCACGATCGACGGCAATTCCAGCCCGTTCGTGCAGATTTTCGACTCGGTGGGCGTGCATGCGGCCGCCGGCATTCTGAATTTCGTGTGCTTGACCGCCGTGATGAGCGTGTACAACTCCGGCCTGTACGCGAACTCGCGCATGCTGTATTCGTTGGCGAAGCAGGGCAATGCGCCCGCGTATCTGGGCCGCCTGAACAAGCGCGGCGTTCCGGTCGGGGGTGTGATCACGTCGGCCATCATCATTGCGATCGCCGTGGTGGTGGTGTTCGTGTGGCCTGATTTCGCGTTCAATTATTTGATGTCGATTGCCACGATTGCCGCTGCGATTAATTGGATCATGATTATGCTTACGGAAATTAAGTTCCGTCGCGTTGTCGCCGCCGGCGACGGTCCGAACAATCTGAAGGGATTGAAGGGCCAGGAAGCACTTGACAAACTTGCGTTCAAGCTGCCGTTCGCCAAGGTGACGCCGTATGTGGTGATCGCGTTCATGCTGCTGGTCGTGGTGCTGATGTGCTTCTCCGCAAGCTATCGCATCGCAGTGGTCGCCGGCGTGATTTGGCTGGTCGTGCTGTTCGCCGCCTATCAGATCACACAGAAGCGCGCCTGAAGTCGTAAGGCAACAATGCGCCCATGCCTCAAGCGAGGGGCACGGGCGCTTTTTGATTTCAGATTACGATTTCAGATTTCAGATTTTGATTTCCAATCCGCGATTCCCGGGCTGTTCTGGGGACTCGCGCCGTTCGACCTGTGGTACATGTCAAAGCAGTCCGGCAACACCGTCGCGATCCTGTATGGCGTTACCCTTGCGATGATTGCCGTGATCGGCTCGCTGCTCGCTTTCATCCTGCCCTTGTCAGGGCGCAGCAAATGCGCAATCGCAATTTTTTAATTCATCATCGCATTAACTCATCATCGCATCTTATTCCGCTGCCGGAGCGGGACCGGTCGAAGCGCGGGCACGCAATTCGTACGGCCCTTCCATCAGATGCCCCACACGCTCGCCGCCGATCAGCTTGAGCAGCAATCCGGCGGCCTGCTTACCGGTATCGACCACGTCACGGCCCATGGCGGTCAGGTTCGGATACGCCGCGGTGCACATGAGGGAATCATCCCACGACATGATGGAGATTTCCTCCGGTACTTTGATGCCTTGCGAAGCTGCCACGCCAAGGCCAGCCAACGCCATCACATCATTGTCGTAGATGATCGCCGTCGGATGCTCAGAGAACGCCAGCAGGCGCTTCGTGGCCTCGCGACCGGTTTCCGGCGTGTAGTCGGTGTGCAGGCAACGATAACGCATGCCCAGCTCGGAAGCGACGTCCGCAAAGGCGGAATCGCGAATATACGAGTGCGCAAGCGATTCGGGACCGCCGACGCGGGCGATCTGACGATGCCCGAGATCATACAGGTATCGCACCGCTTGGCGCACGGCATCGGCGTCGGCGCTTGACAGACTCGGCAGATTGCCGACCACGGAGGCATCGGCAATGGCAAGCACCGGCATCTCCTCATGCTCCTCAAGCAAGGCAACGCAAGGGTCTCCAAGCTCGACATTGACGAGCAGCATGGCGTCGACGTTGCCAGTAGCAATCCAATCATCGATGATCGAAAGCTTCGTGTCCTCACCCACGGCCATGCGTACCAGCAGAGAATAATCGTATTTTTCCAGCTCGGCGCCAAGACCGGAAATAAGTTCCATCATGTAGGATTCGACGGAAAGCAGCTTCGGGTCGTAACCCAGCACTAGACCCACGCGCTGCGTCTTCGCCTTGGCCAGCGCCTGTGCCGCGCCATTCGGCTTCCATCCCAGTTCGTGTGCGACCTTCAACACTTTGTCTCGGGTCACATCGGAAACACCAGACTTGCCGTTGAGCGCATACGAAACGGCGCTACTAGAGACTCCCGAAGCCTTGGCAACGTCAAAAATCGTCACCTTGCTTTTTTGAATAGGCATGTCCGTGTCCTTCTTCTTAACTTAAATCGCAACTTAAACGGTTCATCTACATCGTACAGTAAAAGCGCCGACCAACCTCTTGAAAAGTCAGTGTTCACAACACTTTCGTCTCTTAAGGTTGGCGGCGCTTCAACTTATGTTTTTACTCAACCGAACACGTCAACTGAAATTTCAGTAGTCCTCTATCCACTCTTCTACCGCTTCAGTAGACGGCGTACTCGCGGAAGCTCACCATTCGCGCTTCGGATCGTTGGCGGAACGCAGCACGTTGGCGGCTGCGAACGCACCCGGAGCGGCAAGCGCTGCGGCATCGGCAGTGGCGATATGCAGCACGACGCTTTCGCCCGGAAGCAGCGAGACCATGCCCTCGGCCACCGAAGCCTTCACGTCGACCTTATCTGCCATGCAGAACAGGTCGCGCACGTAGCTCTTGGTCGTGACGGTCAGTTCCACGCCATCTTCCACGGCAACGACCGCGATACGCTTCGCGCTGAGGGCGAGTTTCACGTGAAACATTTCTTGTATTCACGCAACGGTTGCGGCACGGATGGCCATCCGCGCGTTCCGGAAGACGAACAGATGGCCGCCGAACTGACCGCATACCTGGAATCATTCGGCCCGGACCTCTGGCAATAGCCTATGCGCTCGCAGTGCAGCGCATTTTATTTGATTCGTTTCTGCGATTTTGGTGGCATAAATCGCAGAAACGTTGATTTTTCAACGATTTTTTATTTGACTGGTATTTGATTCGTATTTGACTGACGCGCGATCAGCAGGACTTCAATCACAATATAAAGCGTGCGATTGCAGCACACTATAAGCACAGCAATCGCACGCTATTCATTGTTAACTATCGACAATCATTCAACGCGATTATTCAGCGTAATCAGAGTCGGTGTGATCGGTCAGGTCTAGCTTGAATGGGTGAGCAGGCAGCTTATTGTCATTAAACAACGGTGCCGGACCCCAACTACGCCATGCGTAACGCATCATAACCGGTTGCGGCACTTTCGGTGTGGCCAACGTAATCGTGCCGATACTGCGGCTGTTGATCGGAATACCGAATTCCGTGGCGTTGTAATCAACCACATTGACCTTTGCGTTGACCAGATCGTCAATATCGCAATCCACGAAAATCGCGGCGTAGGCCGGATGGAACACACCATCGGCACCGGCAAGCTCGAAACCGGAACGTTCCGGCAGACGTACCAATGAAGGCAGGCTCTTGGCGAACTCGTCACCAAAACTGTCGGGCGTAGTACCGCTGAAATGCAGGCCGTGCGCGTACCGGAAGAACAGGCGTACGCGGCCGCCTTCGTCGCAGCGGAAACCCAGCACAGTCGGCCCATACACCGGAATACGGCTCATACCATACACTTGGCGAAGCGCACAATTGCCTAGACGCTCGCCCGGTGTACGTTTATCAACCGGATGAATGTTGTTGTATTCGCCGCAATCCATAGTGCAGATGGCGAACACATTGTCGATGGACTGCGCGGCATCCCACTGGGCCTCGCGCAACACCGGCCACAGCATCGGATCGCCGTCGCCCTCGTCGACCTTCTTGTCAATCCACTGCGGCAATTGCACGATCAAGAACGGCAGGCTTTCGCTCCACAGCGCACGCCATTCACCAATCATCATGCCCAGCAACTCACGGTAGGATCCGCAATATGGCTCGTCTTCCTCGCCCTGATACCACAGGAATCCAGCCAAGGAATAGGGCACAATACGCTCCAGCATGGCATGGAACGGGCCAGCCGGACGCCACTGCGAAGTCGGCGTCATCGGCGGCGGCCACGGGCATTCGCCATACTGTTGGGTCAGCGTATCCCACGTCACATCAGGATCGGCTTCACGAGCTGCAGCAATCGACGCATTCCACGTATCAGAACGCGACTGCCATTCGCTATACTCCAAATCGAACTGTTCCTGCGTTTTACCGGCGACCGCCTGCTCGTAGCGAGCAAGATAATCGCGCCCGGATTCACTGGAATTCAGCGCGTCCTCGCTCATCCAACAGCTAATCGACGTACCCCCGATATAACAGTCGATAATGCCGATTGGAAGGTCGGAATCAAGTTCATCACGCAGTTTTCGCGCGAAATAGTACGCTACGGCACTCATCACGCCACTATTTTCGGGCGATGATTCCTGCCAGCTTGCCGCATGTTCGGCGTTGCGATTGATCACACCGGTTTTCGGCACATTGTAGAAGCGCAGTAACGGATCGGCACAGTTATCGAGGGCTTCCTCGGCGTCCTCACTGTTGCGCAATTCAAGTTCCATATTGCTTTGACCGCCGGCCAGCCATACTTCGCCGATAAGCACGTCATAATATTCGATGAAATCGTTGCCTGCGGTGACGCGCAACGTGTAAGGGCCACCTTCGGGCTGTGCCGGCAGCATGACGCGCCACGGTGAAAAACCGTTCTTGATCTCTTTGGAGGCGTACGCATGCGCCTGCACGATCACGGAACCATCGAAATCGCGGATTTCCGCGGAAACCTCAAGTCCGGCGCAATCGGCATCAAGCGCGCCGAACACGGCGATGGGCTTGTTACGCTGCAACACCATATGCGAGGCGAAAATCGCGGCAACGTGCAGAACTCCTGACGTGCTACGGTCTTCGGTAGGTTCAGCCGACGTTGTCATTTCAGAACCAGGTGCGGGACCAGTCGCAGTGACCATGACATCTCTTCCTATAGAAAAACCGTAAGAAACCGTACATATCTATCCTAGAACAATATGCGACAGAACATACAAAAAAGACCGCCACCCGTAAGGGCAGCGGTCTTGTAAAAGACTCAGCGATTAGCCGAATGAGCCACATCAGCCACGGGCGATCTTGCCGGTGAAGGTGGCCATATCAGCGTCGTCATCCTTGCCGTTGTTCCAGGAGAACATGGCGCGCAGCTTCGGACCGACGGTCTCGATGCGGACGTTGCCGTACTCTTCCTGCAGAGCCTTGAACTTCGGAGCGCCAGCATCCTGGTCCTCGATGAACTCCTTGGCGAAGGAGCCGTCCTGGATGCGCTGCAGATGGTACTGCATGCGCTCACGTACGTGCTCGTCGATGCAGGTGTTGGTGTAGTCGCCGTACTGGGCGGTGTCGGAGCAGGACCAGCGAGCCTTGTTCAGACCGCCCTCGTTCATGAGGTCGACGAGCATCTTCAACTCGTGGCAGACCTCGAAGTAGGCGATTTCAGGCTGGTAACCGGCATCGGTGAGGACTTCGAATCCCATTTCAACGAGCTTGTTCACGCCGCCCATGAGCACATTCTGCTCGCCGAACAGATCGGTTTCGGTCTCTTCGGTGAAGGTGGTCTT
>OGFE01002009.1_pt1 | contig 12209 bp, 9 predicted proteins | sample 1570811 | NCBI WGS metagenome assembly OGFE01 (sample SAMEA2581967, study PRJEB24529) | metagenome | biome: Human gut stool | place: China | collected 2011 | reverse complement strand
ATTGTGTAATTACATCAGGAAGAAGCAATCATAACCAGTGCGGTTACGGTCCCCTTGATCTTCGGGAACAGCATGTTGCAGACGGAGGTTACAATCTGTAACAGACCGCCCGCGCCTGCCCAGCCGATGATGAAAGCGCCTGCAATCATAAGGGTCTGGCTGTGACCGATGAGTACGGCAACCAAAGTAACGAGGCAGATAACCGGGTAAACGAGGATGAAACGTACATCCTTGATTTTACGGGTCAGCAGGGAGGTGACAACGAGCGCCATCAGGGTACCTGCGGAATAGTAGGTCTGCATGATGGACGGGTTCGCCCAGCCTGCATTTTCTTTTGCGAAGTTCTGCGCGCAGTTTAACCATAACTGGAAGGTACCGGTGCAGGTGAAACCAATCACGATCATGGCGATGGACTCAAACGAAAAATTTGTGTGTTTTAAGCTGGCGATGAGTCCCTCGGATTTGCCCTCTGCCTTCTGCTCAGAATCTGGCAGCGGGAACAGGAAAATAAGTACAAATAAAACAGCGTAAATAATACCGCATCCGATAAATAACGGATTGTAAGATACCATGCCGGTGGCGGTGGTTGTCACAGCAACACCGAGTACGAACGGCAGAAGCATCTGCGCGATCGCAATGAAAAATTTGATTCCCATGGTAGCGACACCCGGAGCGCTGCTGATAATCTCGGCAACCGCCGGATAGATACCGGTATCAAGGAACGAGTTGGAGATACCTCCGATGATTGCACATACATAAGCAATTTGATAGCCGCCGTTTTGTCCGGCGCTGAAAGCGAAAGCAAGTCCAATCAGGTAAACCGCATAGGAGGCGCTGCCGATCGCGGTTGAGATGCGGCGTCCCAGTTTGTCGGAAAGTGGTCCGGCAAATGGAAGTGCAATCAGACGTCCGAGTCCTAAAGCAGCGGAAATCGCGGTGATCGCCATTGCCTCAACGCCCCAGGCTGCGGCAAGCGCTTCCTTGATGACTGCCTGTCCGAGAATCGAACAGCCGACGCCATGGATAAAGTAGTTTAAGTACATGATAAGTGCACTTGGCAGATATTTCTTGTTCATGATTTTCTCCTTAATTCAAGATCCGCCTGTCGGGCTGCCGTTTCGGAAACCGGGCGGATGATGGCTGATGTTCTGTCACAAACACAAAGGAGATGCCGATATAAAAAGTTCTGTTTTAGTGTTAGAAAAATAACACGTTTGATGCCTTTATTCTAATAATTATTATAGCCGAAGTCTAATACTTTTATAGCAAAAAACCAATGCATTTTAAGCATTAATGTGTTATAAATATGATTATGGGTTACTGTTCACGGGTAGGCACTTTTGGAACCGAAAGTGCCGTAAGAAAACGTGGTGGCAGCAGGAATTTGCCGTATTTAAATGCGAAGCCACGGCAAATTCCGTTACTGGGCACGTATGCGTGAACAGTAACGATTATGGAAGTTTGGTGTGATGCATTTACGGCTGATATTGCGAAGAGTTAATACGAAGATACATAAAGACGGGGGACGTTAGGAATGACATTGAATCAGATTTTATATTTTCAGAAGATAGCGAATCTGGAAAATTATCATCAGGCGGCGGAAGAATTATATATATCACAGCCATCCCTGAGCCGGTCGATGGCGTCACTGGAAAATGAGCTGGGCGTGACGCTCTTTGAAAAAGAAGGACGCGGGGTGACCCTGACGAAGGCGGGGAAGATGTTTTTGGAGTACGCGGACCGGATTCTCACAGACTGCCACATAGCGGTCGGGAAAATGCGGGAAATTTCGATGAATGGGGGAAAGATCGACATCGGTTACGTGTTTCCGCTGGCCGGCCACTATATCCCGCACCGGGTCAAGCTCTTTTTAGAACAGCCGGAAAATCAAAAGGTTGTGTTTAATTTCTGGCAGAATCACACACCGGCGATTGCCAAAAAGGTAAAAACGGGTGAATTAGATGTAGGCTTTGGCGGCTGTCTGGAAAAGGATGACATGGAATTTTTCCCGGTGGCGAACCAGAAGCTTGTCATCATCACGCCGAAGGATCATCCGCTGGCAGAGCGGGAGAGTATTCCATTTGCGGAGCTGAACCGGTATCCGGTAATTGGATATGATAAGGACTCCTGGATGGGGACGCGCACCCGCGCGCTCTATGCGAAATACAACATCCAGCCGGATATCATTGTGGAGTGCCCGGACGAATATTCGATCGTCGCGCTGGTGCGGGAGAGTTTTGGCATCGCACTGATGCCGCGCACGGACATTCTGGAGCTTTCTCAGGGAGTCTGCATTCACCCGATTGAAAATCTGGACATTTATCACCAGATTTTTATGTTCTGGATGAAAGAACGCTACCGGCTTCCGGCGGTGGAACGCTTTATTGAATATATGAAACAGCAGGCGCGTCAGGACGGTCTGCAGGCGGAACGGGAAACCGATAGCAAAAACGTATTGAAAATTTACTTGAAAGATATTGTTAATTTTTAAGCAAAACGGTTAAGATAAAAGTGTCACAAACACAGGGATGCCTCTCATGCAATGGAGAAGGAGAATTTCATCATGAAGAGCAAATACCCGAAAATTTTTGAACCGATTACCATTAAGCGCATGACAATCAAAAACCGTGTTGCCATGACGCCGATGGGTACTAACTATGGCGAGACGAGCGGTGAGATGAGCAACCGCCATATGAATTATTATTCCCTGCGTGCCAAGGGAGGAACTGGTCTGATTATTCTGGAGAATGCCAATATTGAATATCCGGTTGGTTCCAATGGCACAAGCCAGATCCGCATCGATCACGACAGCTTTATGCCGCGTTATTATCAGTTAGTCGAGAATCTTCACAAGAATGGCGCGATGGTAGCGATTCAGGTCAACCATGCGGGTGCTTCTGCATCCTCTGCCAGAACCGGTATGGAGACGGTGTCTTCCTCCAATATCCCGACCAAGGCAGGCGGCGAGATTCCGCGTCCGATGACAAAGGAAGAGATCCTGACGACCGTAAAAAAATACGGCGAGGCGGCGAAACGTGTACAGGCGATCGGATTTGATGCGATTGAGATCCACTGCGGTCATTCTTATCTGATGAGTCAGTTTATTTCCCCGTATTACAACAAAAGAACCGATGAATTCGGCGGCTCTGTCGAGAATCGTCTCCGTTTCCCGAAGATGGTTCTGGAAGAGGTGCGGAAAAATGTAGGTCCGTGGTTCCCGATCATCGTCCGTATCTCTGCGGAAGAGCGCGTGCCGGGCGGCAACACGCTGGAAGACACACTGGAATACCTCGAATATCTGGATGAGTACGTAGATATGTACGATGTATCCTGCGGTCTGAACCCGTCCTTACAGTATCAGATTGACTCGAACTTCCTGCCGGATGGCTGGCGTTCCTACATGGCAAGAGCCGTGAAGGATAAATTTGGTAAACCGGTTATCAATGCGGGCAACTACCGCGATCCGGAGGTCGTTGAGAAAGTATTGGAGAGCGGCGATGTCGATATTGTCGGCATGGGACGCGGACTCATTGCAGAACCGAACTGGGTCAGCAAGGTGCAGAACGGTGAGGAAGAGATTCTTCGTAAATGCATCTCCTGTAACGTCGGCTGTGCGGGCAACCGAATCGGCGTCAACCGCCCGATCCGCTGTACCGTCAACCCGGCTGTTCCGGAGGGCGATATCTACAAGAAGCTGAAAGTCAATAAAAACTGCAACGTAGTTGTAGTCGGCGGCGGTACAGCCGGTCTGGAAGCAGCCTGCACGGCAGCCGAGGTTGGATGCAACGTATTCTTATTAGAAAAGAGTGGTAAATTAGGCGGACTTTCTACCTTCATCTCCGACCTGCCAAGCAAGAACCGTATGAAAGACTTCCCGAAATATCTGGAAGCACGTGCGAAGAGACTGAAAAACCTGTATGTTTTCCTGAACTGCGAGGCAACCGTGGACAAGATCAAACAGTTCAAGCCGGATATCATTGTCAACGCAACCGGTTCCGTTCCAGTCGTTCCGCCGATCAAGGGAGGTAAGGCAAATGTTGTAGCCGCTCATGTCGATACCATTTTCGAGATGATTCAGAAAGTAAAAGCCGGAGAATACCCGGAAGATTTCTGCAAGGGCAAAAAAGTGGTTGTAGTCGGCGGCGGCTCCGTTGGTCTGGATGTTGTGGAGTATTTCGCACCGCGCGGCGCGGAGTGTACCATCGTGGATATGCTCCCGCAGATTGGGATGCTGGCAGATCCGATCACGAAATGTTCCATGCGTGAGACACACGACAAATATGGTGTGAAAGAGTATGTGAATACTGCACTGCAGGAAGTCAAAGAAAACGCATTTACCGTGAAGCTGCCGGATGGCACGATCGAGGATCTGAACTTTGACCTCGGCTTCAACTGTCTGGGAATGCGCGCCAACAATCCGATTCTGGCACAGCTTGAAGAGGCATTTGACAACACAGATACCTTCATTTACCCGATCGGAGACTCTGTTCGCGCCCGCCGTATCATGGAGGGAACGATGGAAGGACGTGCGATTCTGAACGTGCTGGAAGCGAGAGGATTTTTAGAGCTGGCACCGTTGGAGTAAGAAATTGAATATCGTATTTGAAAGATTCTGACTGTTCGCTGAACGAATAATATCGTTTTATTTGATTATAAAAAATAGAAAAGAAAAGAGGAAATTATCATGCCAAACATTACAGGACATACCGAATTAGTTGGATTAATGGCTTACCCGATCCGTCATACACAGTCTCCGACCACCCACAACCTTGCCTATGACAAGAATGGCGACGATGTTATCCAGCTTGCGTTCGAGGTAGACAACGATACCCTGGAAGCAGCGGTTGAGAGTATCCGTGCGCTGAAGATGCTGGGTTCCAACATCTCCATGCCGAACAAGACCGTCGTTCACAAATATCTGGATGAGGTAGACGAGGCTGCAAAGCTGTGCGGCGCGATCAACACTGTAGTCAACACCCGTGACAAAGACGGCAATGTAACCGGATACCTGAAGGGTTACAACACTGACGGTATGGGCTACTGGCAGGGAATCAAGGAAGAAGGCATTGATTTCAAGGGAATGAAGATGGTTCTCATCGGTACTGGCGGTGCAGCAACCGCTATCGCAGTACGCGGCGCACTGGACGGCATTGCAGAGCTGCATATCTTCAATATCAAAGATAAATTCTATGCACGCGGCGAGGAGATCGTTGATATCATCAACAAGAACTCTAACTGCAAGGCCGAGATGCATGACCTGGGTGATCTGGCACTCTTAAAAGAGAAAATGCACGAAGCAGACATTTTCTGTGATGCAACCGGCGTTGGTATGCACCCGCTGGAGGATCTGTCCAATATCCCGGATCCGTCCTATTTCCGCAAGGATCTGATCGTAACTGATACGGTATATGCACCGCGTGAGACCGTGATGATGAAGCAGGCCAAAGAAGCTGGCTGCACCCGCGTATACAACGGCATGAGCATGATGCTGTTCCAGGCGCTGATCGCGATTGAACTGTATACAGGAAAATCAACACCGGTGGATTACATGAAGGAGAAGCTGGGAATCTAATAAAAATATAGCTCGAACAGCAACACCTATCCCCCACAGTTATACCTGCTATTCCGCATTAGCACTTGCGTTCATATCCTGATTCGGGTATAATAATAAAACACACTTTCAATGTAAAGTGCAAAAGTGATCTGAATGAATACAAGTGGAGAAGGATGAGACAGATGGATGAATTAAAGAAGCTGCGAAATGATCTGGACATGTGCGACGAGATTCTGATCGACGCCCTGCGGATGCGCTGCCAGATTATCCAGGAGATTACAAATTATAAACAGAAAAACGGACTTCCGATTTACCAGGCAGAGGAAGAAGAGCGCAAGAAGAGCAAGATGCTTGCGAAGCTGGATGATTATGAATACAAAAAATCAATCATGGCAGTTTACGACAGCGTCCTCTACCGGAGCAAACGGATTCAGTCCCATGAGCTGTTTGGGTTCAATATTTTCCTGATCGGATTTATGGGAGTCGGAAAGAGCACCGTTTCGAATGCACTGCAGAATACCTTTGCGATGGATGTATTGGAAATGGATGAAATGATCGCGAAAAAGAACAACATGAGCATTTCCGAGATCTTCGATCTGCACGGCGAGGCATATTTCCGCAACGAGGAGACAAACCTGCTCAAGGAGGTAGGAAACGAGAAGAACAAGATTGTATCCTGCGGCGGCGGCGTAGCGATGCGCGAGATCAATGTACAGGAGATGCGAAAGAGCGGCAAGATTATACTTCTGACCGCGAAGCCGGAGACGATTCTGGAGCGTGTCAAAGAGAACCATGACCGTCCGCTTCTGGAAAATAATAAGACAGTGGAATATGTTTCCGAGCTGATGGAGAAGCGCAGACCGGCGTATGAAGCGGCAGCGGATATTGTGATCGCGACCGATGGAAAATCAGCGAATGAGATCTGCGAGGAGATCATTGCACAGGTGAAGAAGTTTAAATAATGTGACTGCTCAGAAAGTTCTGACAGAGAAAACGAAAGGGGAAAAAGATGTCGAATCATATCACAGGACACACAGGTTTACTTTGTTTACTGGGAAGCCCGGTCGCACACAGTGTTTCGCCGGAGATGCACAACGAGGCGTGCAGCCAGTTGGGTCTGGATTATACATATCTGGCGTTTGATGTGCCGGAAGAGAAGATGCCGCAGGCGGTTGAGGGACTGCGGACGATGGGCGCGCGCGGCTGGAATATCACGATGCCGGGCAAAAATATCATGTGCAAGCTGGCAGACAAGGTTTCACCGGCTTCCGAGATTTCCGGCGCCTGCAATACGGTTGTCAACGACGACGGTGTTCTGACTGCTTATACGACCGATGGCGTCGGATTTATGCGTGCAGTTGCAGAAAATGGTGTAGACATCATTGGCAAGAAAATGACGCTTTTAGGCGCTGGCGGCGCCGCAACCGCGATTCTTGTACAGGCAGCTTTAGACGGCGTGGCAGAAATTAACGTATTTAACGTCAAGGACGCGTTCTATCCGAGAGCCGAGGAGATTGTAAAGAAACTGAACGAGCGCACAGGATGCAAGGTAACCCTGCATGATTACTCCGATCCGGAGATCCTGCGCCAGTCCATCGCAGACAGCGCGATTCTGGTAAATGGTACTTCCGTCGGCATGGCTCCGAAGACGGACAATACGATCATTACTGATACAACGATGTTCCACAAAGACCTGTTCGTATTCGATGTCATCTACAATCCTCAGGAGACCCGTTTACTGCGCGAAGCAAGAGCGGCAGGCTGCAAGACCAGCAACGGTATGTACATGCTTCTCTATCAGGGAGCTGCATCCTTTGAACTCTGGACAGGACAGCAGATGCCGGTGGAGATCATTAAAGAGAAATATTTTACAAAATAGGATTTGAAGAACGGCACACCGCATTCTCGCTGCTTAGTGATGAGAATGCGGTGTGCCGCTTTTCAAAAAAATGTTTTCACAAATTCTTCACAAAATAATTAGCACTCACCTCTTGACAGTGCTAATAACAAGTGTTATATTACTGCTAGAACAAAAAAGAAAATCAGTTCAATAAATTATAGATAGTTATGGTTCGAAGGGAGGCATGATTTATGAATATCAGTAAATTTACCCAGAAGTCTCTGGAAGCCGTTCAGAATACGGAAAAGCTGGCGTATGAATATGGAAACCAGCAGATTGATCAGGAACATTTGCTGTACAGTCTTTTGACTGTGGAAGACAGCTTGATTTTTAAATTAATAACAAAGATGGGAATCTCGGGCGACCAGTTCCGTGATGAGGTGCAGCAGGCGATTGGAAAGCTGCCGAAGGTATCCGGCGGTCAGGTGTATTTCTCCAACGATGCCAACAAGGTGCTGGTGAACGCGGAGGACGAAGCCAAGGCGATGGGTGACGAGTATGTTTCCGTCGAGCACTTATTTCTGGCGATGTTAAAACAGCCGAATAAGGCGGTCAAGGAACTGTTCCGTCTCTACGGCATTACGAAAGAGAGCTTTTTGCAGGCGCTTTCGACAGTGCGCGGCAACCAGCGTGTTGTCAGCGATAATCCGGAGGCAACGTATGACACTTTAAATAAATACGGTTACGATCTGGTGGAACGTGCGAGAGATCAGAAGCTCGATCCGGTCATCGGCCGTGACGGTGAGATCCGTAACGTGGTTATGATTCTCTCCAGAAAGACGAAAAACAACCCGGTTCTGATTGGTGAACCTGGCGTCGGTAAGACAGCCGTTGTCGAAGGACTGGCACAGCGTATCGTGCGCGGCGATGTCCCGGAGGGCTTGAAGGACAAGAAATTGTTTGCCCTGGATATGGGCGCTCTGATGGCGGGCGCGAAGTACCGCGGCGAGTTCGAAGAGAGACTGAAAGCGGTGCTTGACGAGGTCAAGAAGAGCGAGGGACAGATTATTCTGTTTATCGATGAGCTGCATACGATCGTCGGCGCGGGCAAATCCGAGGGCGCGATGGACGCCGGGAATATGCTGAAGCCGATGCTGGCGAGAGGTGAACTGCACTGTATCGGTGCGACGACCCTGGATGAGTACCGTAAATACATCGAAAAAGACGCAGCTCTGGAACGTCGTTTCCAGCCGGTTCACGTTGATGAGCCGACCGTGGAAGATACGATTTCCATTCTGCGTGGTCTGAAAGAGAGATATGAGGTTTACCACGGGGTCAAGATTACCGACTCTGCGCTTGTATCGGCGGCAATCCTCTCGGATCGTTATATTACGGATCGTTTCCTTCCGGATAAGGCGATCGACCTGGTTGATGAAGCGTGCGCGATGATCAAGACAGAGATGGATTCAATGCCGGCAGAGCTGGATGAACTGTCGAGACGTATCATGCAGCTGCAGATTGAAGAGGCTGCGCTTAAGAAAGAGACTGACCGCTTAAGTCAGGATCGCCTGGCAGAACTGCAGAAAGAACTGGCAGAGCTCAAGAGCAGCTTTTCGACCCAGAAAGCCCAGTGGGAGAATGAAAAATCTTCCGTTGATAAGCTGTCCAAACTGCGTGAAGAGATTGAGCATGTAAATGGCGAGATTCAGGCAGCGCAGCAGGCATATGACCTAAACAAAGCGGCTGAACTCCAGTACGGCAAGCTGCCGGAACTGCAGAAACAGTTGGCGGAAGAGGAAGAGAAAGTGAAAAATCAGGATCTCAGTCTGGTACATGAGAGTGTCACCGAGGATGAGATTGCCCGGATTATTTCGAAGTGGACCGGTATTCCGGTTGCCAAACTGACCGAGAGCGAGCGCAGCAAGACCCTGCATATGGACGAACTGCTGCATAAACGTGTCATCGGACAGGATGAGGGCGTTACCAAGGTAACGGAGGCGATTATCCGTTCCAAAGCGGGCATCAAGGATCCGACGAAACCAATCGGTTCGTTCCTGTTCCTAGGTCCGACCGGTGTCGGCAAGACAGAGCTTGCAAAAGCGCTGGCGGAGGCATTGTTTGATGATGAGAACAACATGGTTCGTATCGATATGAGTGAATACATGGAGAAACATTCCGTTTCCCGTCTGATCGGAGCGCCGCCAGGATATGTCGGATATGACGAGGGCGGTCAGCTGACCGAGGCAGTACGGCGCAAACCGTATTCCGTTGTCCTCTTCGATGAGGTTGAGAAAGCGCACCCGGATGTATTTAACGTCCTGCTGCAGGTTCTGGATGATGGACGTATCACGGATTCGACCGGCAAAACTGTCGATTTCAAGAATACGATCCTGATTATGACCTCCAACATCGGTTCCCAGTATCTGCTGGACGGCATCGATGAAAAGGGACAGATCAAGCCGGAGGCGGAAAGCTCCGTTATGCATGACTTGAGAGCTCACTTCCGTCCTGAGTTCCTGAACCGTCTGGATGAGATTATTCTCTTTAAGCCGCTGACGAAAGGCAACATCGGAGGCATCATTGAGCTTCTGATTGCAGATGTCAACAAACGTCTGGCGGATAAGGAATTAAAGATTGCCCTGACGGACGAGGCAAAGGATTTCATCATTGAAAATGGCTACGATCCGGTTTACGGTGCAAGACCGCTGAAACGGTACCTGCAGAAGAACGTTGAGACACTGGCAGCGAAGCTGATTCTGGCGGACGGCGTCCGTGCGGGCGATACGATAGAGATCGGGCTTTCGGATGGCAAGCTGACGGCTTCGGCTGTCCATAGCGCGTAAGCGGAAAACGTCTTACGGCGGATTTATAACTATTATATAGAAGAAACAATAGGGCGCGGAGAAGTGCGAAAGAGCTTCCTCTGCGCTCTTTTTATGTATTTCTGAGATTTTCACAGTCTTGACATTGCCCGGCAACTTTACTAAAATGATTCCATAATGACCGGACTATATCATTTGTTCCGGAAGTCAGTCAGATGAGGAGAAGATGAGATGAAAATTGCGATTGGAAATGACCATTCGGCGGTAGAACTGAAGAACATTATTGTGGATTTCCTGAAAGAAAAAGGAATCGAAGTGTTAAATCTGGGTACAGACAGCAGCGAGAGCTGTGATTATCCAGTTTACGGAGAGAAGGTAGGCCGTGCAGTTGTTTCCGGCGAAGCCGATCTGGGTATCGCAATCTGCGGTACCGGTCTTGGTATTTCACTGGCAGCTAACAAGGTAAAAGGCGTGCGCGCCTGCGTATGCAGCGAGCCGTACACAGCGGTGATGTCCCGCCGCCACAACGATGCCAATGTACTCTGCTTCGGCGCCCGCGTGGTAGGAAGTGAGCTTGCGAAGATGATCGTTGACGAGTGGATCAACGCAGAATTTGAGGGCGGACGCCATCAGAGACGCGTGGATATGATTATGGCGATTGAGGAGAAAGACTGATTCAGAGTCAGAGGTAACGGATGAAATCATAAGGCAGGCTGACAGCAGGATGCGGGATGCCTGTGAGAACAAAAAGAGGCAGCTGTAAAGAGATGGAGCAGCTGCGAAAAGAACAGGAGGAAGCAGGAAATGATCACAGAAGATATTCGCTACATCGGTGTAAACGACCATGACATTGACTTGTTTGAGGGGCAGCATCAGGTGCCAAATGGTATTTCATATAACTCATACGTGATTATGGATGAAAAGATCGCGATCATGGATACGGTAGACAAGCGCAAACAGACGGAATTTCTGGGAAATCTGGAAACCGCACTGGCTGGAAGAACCCCGGATTATCTGGTAATCAGCCACATGGAGCCGGATCATGCATCAAGTATCCAGGCAGTCGTAGAACGGTACCCGGAAATCACACTGGTAGGCAATGCGAAGACATTTCCGATGCTGAAACTGTACTTTGATCTTGATACCAGCCGTGTGCTGACGGTCAAGGAGGGCGATACCCTGAAACTGGGACGCCATGAGCTGACATTCATCATGGCACCGATGGTACACTGGCCGGAAGTTATGGTAAGCTATGATTCTTGCGACAAGGTGCTGTTCAGCGCCGACGGTTTCGGCAAGTTCGGTGCGCTTGATGTGGATGAGGACTGGGACTGCGAGGCGAGACGGTATTATTTCAATATTGTAGGAAAATATGGAATGCAGGTGCAGGCACTTCTTAAGAAAGCAGCCGGTCTTGAGATCCAGATTATCTGCCCGTTGCATGGACCGGTTCTGAAAGAGACGATCGGTCATGTGCTTGAAAAATACCAGATTTGGAGCAGCTACGGCGTTGAGTCTGAGGGTGTATTTATCGCATATGCGTCCCTGCATGGCAACACCGAGGATGCGGCGAAGAAATGCAAGGAAATTCTTGAGAAAAAAGGATGCCCGAAGGTGGCAATCGCGGATCTGGCGCGCGGTGATATGGCGGAGGCGCTGGAAGATGCATTCCGGTATGGAAAAATTGTATTGGCAGCACCGTCCTATGACGCGGGTGTGATGCCGGTTATGGCAGATTTCCTGCACCACTTACAGAGCAAGAATTACCAGAAACGCACCGTTGCCCTGATTGAAAACGGTTCCTGGGCGCCGAGTGCAGCGCGCACGATGAAGGGAATGCTGGATGCGATGAAGGAGATCACGGTGGTTGAACCGGTCGTTACGGTTCGCGGGGCGCTCAAGGAGAGCGATATTCCGTCGCTGGAGCAGATGGCGGAAGCGCTGCTGGCATAAGAAGCGTCTGGTGACAGTATTTAATGAGACCTGAAAAAGG
>OGFE01001989.1_pt1 | contig 12331 bp, 10 predicted proteins | sample 1570811 | NCBI WGS metagenome assembly OGFE01 (sample SAMEA2581967, study PRJEB24529) | metagenome | biome: Human gut stool | place: China | collected 2011 | reverse complement strand
TCCTGTCTTGTGAAGCAGATCCAGCTTTATCTACTTTAATGTTTCAGCCTTAGCCTTAACATCTTCAATAGTACCTACATTAAAGAATGCAGCTTCTGGATATTCGTCCATTTCACCATCAAGTATTGCCTTGAAGCCCTTAACAGTATCTTCAACCGGAACATATTTACCAGGTGTACCTGTAAAGTTCTCAGCTACATGGAAAGGCTGTGATAAGAATCTCTGGATTTTTCTTGCTCTGTATACAGTAAGCTTATCATCTTCTGAAAGTTCTTCCATACCAAGGATAGCAATGATATCCTGCAATTCCTTATACTTCTGTAAAACTTCCTGAACACGTCTTGCTACGTTGTAATGTTCCTCACCAACAACATCTGGTTCAAGAATTCTTGATGTTGACTCAAGTGGGTCAACGGCAGGATATATACCCTGTTCAACAATCTTTCTTGAAAGAACTGTAGTTGCATCCAAATGTGAGAATGTTGTTGCAGGAGCTGGGTCAGTAAGGTCATCGGCTGGTACATATACAGCCTGAACTGATGTGATAGAACCTCTTGTTGTTGAAGCAATTCTCTCCTGTAATTCACCTAAGTCAGTTGCAAGAGTTGGCTGGTAACCAACGGCTGATGGCATACGTCCAAGAAGTGCTGAAACCTCTGAACCAGCCTGAACGAAACGGAAAATGTTATCAATGAATAACAACACATCCTGCTTCTTAACATCTCTGAAATATTCAGCCATTGTAAGACCTGTCTCTGCAACTCTCATTCTTGCTCCAGGTGGTTCATTCATCTGACCAAATACCAAAGCTGTCTTATCAATAACTCCGGACTCTTTCATCTCTGTCCATAAGTCATTACCTTCACGGCTTCGCTCTCCTACACCTGTAAATATTGAATAACCACCACTCTCAGCAGCTATATTTCTGATAAGCTCCTGAATAAGAACTGTCTTACCAACACCAGCACCACCGAAAAGACCAATCTTACCACCTTTAGCGTATGGTGCAAGCAGATCAATAACCTTGATACCTGTCTGTAACATTTCTACAACAGGGCTCTGCTCTGCAAATGTTGGTGGATTTCTGTGTATACACCAGTGTTCTTCTTCATCTAATTTTTCTCCATTATCAAGGGTATCTCCAAGGACGTTAAAAAGTCTTCCCAGAGTCTTCTCACCCACAGGTACAGATATACCGCTTCCTGTAGCTGTTACCTCCATATCTTTACAAAGGCCCTCACTAGCTGCAAGCATAATACATCTTACAACGTTATTACCTATATGCTGTGATACCTCCATTGTCTTCTTTTTTCCATCCTGTATTACATAAAGTGCATCCTTGATTGCTGGAAGATAACTGCCCTCAAATTCGACATCGACTACAGGTCCTGAAACCTGTACTATCTTTCCTTTCATCTCTTCCACCTGAATTCACCTCTTTCTGCTATATCTTGCGGCTATTTTCCCGCCTTTGCTTTCTTCATCTTTTTCTTCTTAAGAGCCTTAGCACCACCTATAACCTCAGTAATCTCCTGTGTTATAGCTGCCTGACGAAGTCTGTTATACTCAATTGATAATTCCTTAAGCATAGCTTCTGCATTATCTGTAGCTGCCTGCATAGCAACCATTCGTGCATTTTCTTCTGTCGCAAAGCCCTCAACAAGTGCTCCATATATGAATCCTGTTACATAATTGTATGCAAGATCATTAAGAACAACCTTTGGTGACGGATATATTACAAAATAATCATCTGAGCCTTCAAAATCTTCAAGAGTACCATTACTTTTACCCTTTTTTACATTATCAACTAACTCTTCCTTAATGAACTGATTGGTCTTAAGAGGAAGTAACTGTTCAACCTCGACCTCTTCTTTCATTCCTCGTTCCATTCGTGTATACACAATATACACCTCGTCCATTTCTTCCTCTTTATAACGCTCAACTATGTCTTCTGTTATAACTCTGGCTCTGTGAACTGATGGATTATTAGCTGAAAATCTGAATGACTCCTCAACATTATAACCAAGTGAAGTAAAATACTGTCTGCCAGTTTCTCCTATTGCAAATATCTTGTATTCCTGTGACTCATCGCACAATCTCTTGGCTTCCTTTAATACATTATGGTTATATGCACCAGCCATTCCTTTATCACCACTTATGACGATAAATGCTTTTTTCTTTATCTGCTCGTGCATATCACTATTCCTATTATCAAAGAAAAGATGCTGCATAGTAGGAAAATGATACAAAATACTCTTTATCTGATCCTGCAATCCATAGAAGTAAGGCTCTGTATCCTCAAGCTTCTGTCTGGCTTTTCTAAGTTTAACTGAGGACATCATATACATAGCTTTGGTGATTTTCATTGTATCATGAATACTATTTATTCTGCTTTGAATTTCTTTAGTATTCGCCATAGCTTATCCTCCATTTCCACACATTTTTATTAATATTACTTATTCTTAAATTCCTTAGCAGCCTCTATAATTGCTTCCTTAGTCTCATCTGTGAGATCTTTAGTGGACTCAATTGTATTAATAATATCTGAATGTTGTTCTTTAAAGAATGTAAGCATTTCTTTTCTAAATGTCTTAATATCCGCAAGTTCAACATCACTAAAAATATGTGCATTAGCTGAAACTAATATAATAACCTGTTCAGCCATACTGAATGGGTGGCTAACCGGCTGTTTAAGAAGTTCCATAAGTGCACGTCCGTGCTGTAACTGATTCTTAGTACTTTCATCAAGATCTGATGAGAACTGTGTGAACACTTCCATCTCTCTGTACTGTGCCAGATCAATACGTATACTTCCTGCTGCCTTCTTCATAGCCTTAGTCTGTGCTGCACCACCAACACGGGATACAGAAAGACCTACGTTAACGGCTGGTCTTTGGCCTGAGAAGAACAACTCACTTTCAAGGAATATCTGACCATCTGTAATAGATATTACATTGGTTGGTATATATGCTGAAAGGTCGCCTGCCTGTGTCTCTATAATAGGAAGTGCTGTTATTGAACCACCACCTGCTTCTGGTGAAAGACGGCTTGATCTTTCAAGAAGTCTTGAATGAAGATAGAATACATCACCTGGGTAAGCTTCACGTCCTGGTGAACGCTCAAGCAGAAGTGATATTGCTCTATATGCAACCGCGTGCTTTGAAAGATCATCATATATAATAAGTACATCTTTGCCATTGTGCATAAAGTATTCAGCCATAGCTGTACCTGCATATGGGGCAATATACTGTAATGGTGCTGGATCTGCTGCTGTAGCTGATACAATAGTTGTATAATCCATAGCACCTGCTGTCTTTAATGTATTAACAAGCTTGGCTATTGTAGAAGCTTTCTGTCCAATAGCGACATATATACAGATAACGCCTTTACCCTTCTGGTTAATAATTGTATCTGTTGCGATAGCTGTCTTACCTGTCTGACGGTCACCAATAATAAGCTCTCTTTGTCCACGTCCTATAGGGAACATTGAATCAATAGAAAGAAGTCCAGTCTCCATAGGTACTGATACTGACTTACGCTCTGTAATACCAGGTGCTTCACACTCTACTGGTCTGTAACCATCTGCCTGGATATCACCCTTGTCATCAATAGGTGAACCAAGTGCATCAACAATTCTTCCAAGGAAACCTTCACCAACTGGAACACCAGCCATCTTTCCTGTACGGACAACCTTACTGCCCTCTTTAACTTCAATATCACTACCAAAAAGAATAACGCCGACTTCATCACGTCTGACATCCTGAACCATACCTTTTACACCGCTGTCGAATATAACGATTTCACCGTAAAATGCGTGGTCAATTCCATCAACATTGGCAATACCATCACCAACCCAGTTAACTACACCAATCTCTTTATCCTTAACTTCAAGCTGGAAATCTTCGATATTAGCTTCAAGGATTGAAAGAATACCTTTCTCACTTGCTGTAGCCGAGCCTGTGCCAACCGCCTTGGCAATACTGCTCTTTAACTGGTCAATACGTGCTTTCTCACTCCAGTCATACTCTTTAGAGCCAACCTTTAATACAAATCCACTCTTAAGAGATGGATCTTTAACCATCTCAAGCTTGATATCAGGATTATGGAATTCTTTCTCAATGAACTTCTTAATACCTGCAAGCTGCTCATCAGATGGTGCTTCAACATATGTAAGGACTGCTGAACTTTCCTTCTGTTCTGGTGTCTTTTCAAGTTCTGTTAAAGCTTTATATACTTCTTCAAATAAATTAACATCATTATTATCACATAAAAGCTGTAAGAAGTTTCTTACATTTTTAGAAAATACTTTCTGAATCACAAGATGCTTCTTCTCAAGTGATACCGTAGGATCATTAAGTTCTTCCTTAACCTGTGGTACAACATCAAATATATCTTTCACCGAAGATAATTCTTCGTGTGTCATTCCAGCTTTATGTAATTCTTTTGCATAATCAATTGCTGTCTGTATCACTATTTATCACCTGCTTTATTCAAAAATGTGTCATAAAGTGCTGCATTAGTATCGGCACTATTGCTTCCGACAACCTTAGCTGCTGCATCTACAACCATATCTGCAATTTCTTTTTCTGCTTTCTTTAATATCTGTTCTTTCTGGCTTATTGCCTCAGCCTCGGCGTCATCTTTAATCTGTGAAGCTGTCTTGTGTGCATCTGTTACGATACGCTGATATTCTTCATCAGCAGCCTTTCTCGCCTCAGCAACAACCTTTTTCTTCTCATTTTCAGCATCACTTAAAACTGCTTCATACTTAGTCTTAAGTTCTTCTGCTTCGCTCTGCTTAGCCGCAGCCTCGTCAAACTGCTTATCGGCCTCTGCCTGTCTTGCTGCAATAATCTTCTGAACTGGCTTATATAAGAATATTCTCATAAGCACAAAGAGAATTAAAAGGTTAATAACTGTAAATAAAACATTCCAAACATCTAACTGGAGCATCTTATTCCCTGCCTTTCCTTTAATCTTTTCTTGTTATCTTTATATTTGTCTGCCAAAGCAGGCTTTTATTATGCTTAAGCAAGCATAACGATAATCATAAGGGCGATAACGAAACCGTAAATAGCAGTAGCCTCTGCCAACGCACTACCAAGAATAAGTGTCTTTGTAATCTTACCTTCTGCCTCTGGCTGTCTTGCAACAGCTTCTGAAGCTCTACCAGTTGCTATACCAATACCAATACCTGCACCAAATGAACCTAATACGGCGATACCTGCGCCAATAGCTATAATTGTTCCACTCATAATCTTATCTCCTTTTTCTTAACATATACTCATATATAGGCTATCTGCCTACACAACAAGCTTTCTTAATTAATTATTCTGTAATCTCATCAATATACAATGATGTAAGGAATACAAATACGTATGCCTGAAGTAAACCATCAAATATATCGAAGTACAGACTGAACACAACCGGAAGTCCTACCGGAAGTATCATTTTCAGAAGCTCCATAATAACGAAAGCTCCTAATACATTACCGAAAAGTCGCATACAAAGTGAAAGTGGCTTTGTAACAACTTCGAGAATGTTAATTGGTGTTACGATTGCAACCGGCTCAACAAAGCCGTGTAACCAACGCTTAACACCCTTGTGATAGATACCAGCAGCTTCAATAAGAATAATACTCATAAGTGCCAGTGCTACCGTTACTCTTAAGTCCTTTGTTGGGGACTTAAATCCAAACAGTCCGATAATATTGGAAACACCAATATATAACATAACTGTTGTAAGATACGGCACATAAGCCTTACCCTTCTCGCCAACCATTCCTTGAACCATCTTCATAAGACCTGTAACTATGCTTTCAGCAACAGCCTGTCTTTTACTTATATGATCCACCTTAAGATTTCGGGTCAGTATAAATGAAACTACAACCAGGACTGCCATAATGATCCATGTGACCACAACTGCCTCAGATACTGGTATTCCACCCAAAATAGGAATCGTAAAGACGGTCTCACATTGAAGCTCTTCAATAAGATTCTGTGCTAAATCATTCAAAAAACCATCTCCTTATCCTTTCTTTTTCTCACTGCGAAGTTTATACCCATTTTATGGAAATGTAAAGCAAATAAATTAATTTTTAACAATCTTAACTTTTTAATCTTAACATATTATACAAATCTATGTATGTATATCAGTACATCAACTTGTTATCTCAATTAATTATGGATATGATAATTTTCTAATATTACATAAAAATATATGTATTATCTGACTTTATGATACAGCATTTATTATGTATAAAAGTTAGTACAATTAAGGAATATCAAGCAATACTGACCATCGGTCATTTATTTATTTTTTAATATTTTACATAGAATTCTTTATGTTTTATCATTTATAACATATATAAAAAATGTATGCAGACATACCATTATGTTATATAATAAGAAGAAAATACATTAAAAATACAATTGTATAGAGTAAAATGCACAAAAATTAAAAATTTATTAAAATATATAACTTATCGTTATTATCAAGGTGTATATGTAATATTTTTCACTATTTGTTATATATTTATTAATTAACTTGCACCTATAATTGGCAATTATAATTTCTAACAATGTAACTTATTATATTAAGAATTTTATTAATATTAAGGATTTTATTAAGAATATGAAACATTCATTGAACCCACAGCACAATACAACTGCCGGCTCACACCCTGTTAAATCATCAATACGCTGGCATAACATCAGAACATCTTCTTACTGGAACATTTTCAAATTATCAGCCTGTTTCTTCCTTATTATTATACTGCTCTATTTTACCCATATTGGCTGTCCTATTAAATTCATAACAGGCATTTCCTGCCCAGCCTGCGGTATGACGAGAGCTGTGCTTGCAATTCTTCACGGTGATACACACGCTGCACTTAATTATCATCCTCTTGTCCTTACACTTCCAGTGCTATTAATAAGTGTTATCGTATATATAGTTAATACCAGACGTATTAAGCCTTCCGTCAGGTTAAGCCGCCTATTGAATTGTATCTTTATATTATCTGCGGTGCTATTTATCGCCGTGTATGTACTACGAATGTTAAATACTACAGATACTATAGTCACATTAGCACCTTCACAATCAATATTGGTTAGATTATTCAGAAATATCTTCAAATAATTGTGAAAAGATTATCTATTCTTTTAATAAGCAATCACATATGCTAGAATATAACCAGAATATTAGTTGGCACTAACATTTCCTGCTGACTATATATTCTGGTTATTATTATATGGCGCACTAGCGCAGAAAGCAGGTATATATGGCATTACATGTTATGGATGAAGCCAATCGTTGTCTTCAATGCAAAGTTCCACAGTGTCAGAAAGGCTGCCCTATAAGCACCAACATTCCACTGGCAATTAAGTTACTCAAAGAGAACAAGCTTGATGAAGCAGGTAAAATGCTTTTTGAAAATAATCCTCTTACAACTGTATGCAGTCTTGTCTGTAACCACGAAAACCAATGCGAGGGGCATTGTGTTCTTGGACGTAAGGGAGCACCTGTACATTTTTCAACAATAGAGAATTATATCTCAACTACATATGCTAACAAAATGACAGAAGGTCCTAAGCCATCTAATGGTATGCGTGTAGCTATTATCGGTTCAGGTCCTGCTGGAATTACAATCGCTATTATCCTGGCAAGATATGGCTATCAGGTAACTATATTTGAGGGCAAGGACAAAATTGGCGGTGTCTTAAGATATGGTATTCCTGAATTTCGTCTTCCCAAATCAGTTCTTGACGATATCGAATACCGCCATCTTGAATTAAAGGATATCAAGGTACGTCCTAATACTCTTATAGGAAGTGCAATAACTATTGAAGATTTATTCCGTGATGGTTATAAGTCTATATTCGTAGGAACTGGCGTATGGAATCCTAACACACTTCACATAAAGGGCGAGACATTTGGAAATGTCCACTTTGGAATTAACTATCTTAACAACCCCGACAGCTATAAGCTTGGAGAACGTGTAATCGTAATCGGTGCTGGTAATGCTGCTATGGACGTTGCAAGAACAGCGATAAGAAAAGGTGTCCGCAGGCTAACCTGCTTCTCTATCACTAAAGAAGTAGCTGCCAGCCAGTACGAATTCAGCTACGCCACTCTTGAAGGTGTTGAATTTGAATATAACAAACGACCAGTTGAGATTAAAGATAACGGCGTAATATTCAGAGATGTAATAGAAAATGAAGATGGCTCATTCACTGATGTAGATGGAAGCGACACATTATATGAATCAGACAGCGTTATTATCTCAATAAGCCAGGGACCAATGACAAGACTTGTCAACAGCACTAAAGGCTTAAATGCCAATAAACGTGGTCTTCTTGAAGCTGACGAAACAGGTCATACATCACGCCCGGGAATATTCGCATCTGGTGATGTCGTTAATGGGGCAAGAACTGTTGTAGAGGCTGTGGCACATAGTAAGATTGTTGCAGAATCTATGCATGAATATATGCAGTCGCTTAAAGATACTACAGACTAATACACATTGCTTCACGATAGTCATTCAATATATGACACTAATAAATGCTTTAGCTAAATAACAGTAATAACTAACAGACGACAGTAAATAAAATCGCGGTTATCATCAACGTCAGGCACGCTCTCGCTACTCTCGCACGTAGCGGATACTAAGGTGCTAAAATACAGCACCTAAGTACCGGCGTGCTCAAAGTACCTGACTTTTGATAATAACCGCGATTTTCTTTGCAATCTGTTTTATAACAATATCCAATTAAATATTCTGGCGTAAGCCCCTGATACCAGCCGCCACCTAAGCCATATACCGTCCGTTATGCCACCACACTTACTTAACCTGCGTAACCGTTCCGTCATCTGCCACATTTGCATTAATACTCACCTTATTAAGAAGGCTGAATATTCTGCTTTTATCTTCTTCCTGTGTGCATATACGTGTCACACAGCCCTGTAATGTGCCGTCCTGAACAGCTGGCACTACTGATACATCAATTTTATCACCATCATCATTGCCGCTTATTCTGATATTAACGAGCATTGTATCAACATTATATTCATCGAACCAGAAATTACCAAGACTATAGAATATAGGCTTATCCTCATAATACTCTATACCCTGAAGGCAATGGCTGTGACCGCCGATGATAACATCTGCTCCTGCATCTATATATTCCCTTGCACTAGACCTCTGAACGTCCTCAAGCACAGTTGTATGCTCAGTACCCCAGTGGACAACAGCAACTACATAATCTGCATTAGCTCTGGCCTCTTTAATTGTCTGGACAAATAACTCTGTATCATAACATCTGAGTATTCCCGGCGTAGTATCTGTAGCCTGTGGTGTCATCTTATACTTTTCAGCTCTTGAAGCTGCCACGATAGCTATCTTCTTTCCGTCAACTTCTGTATAATATGGTTTCATTGCTTCTTCAAGCGTTCTTCCAGCACCAACATACGGAATCCCAACTGCTTCTAAAGCAGAAAATGTATCATACATTGCCTCCTGTCCATAATCATATACATGATTATTAGCAAGCTGTGCAACATCTACTCCAAGTGCATTAAGCACCTTTGCTCTCTCTGGACCAGCTCTGAATGTCCACATTTTATTAGCAAGAGGTGCACCTCTGTCACTGTAGCAGAATTCATTATTAACCAATGTAATATCTGCATCTTTCATATACTTTATAAGCTCTGGCGATATACATTTAGTAATATCTCCGTTATTCTTATCAAGTTCTTTAGTTGTCGGCTCACCCTCCGCAATGTTAATATCACCTGTAAATGTCATTGTTATGTCAAATGGGTGTGTATTAATTGTTGTTTCTTCCTGTGTTGAAACCTCGCTTGTATCTAATACATCATTACTGCTTACACTTGATGATTTCCCACACCCTGATATAAACAACACACTCATAATGACAGCTATAATAACGGCTGATTTCGTCTTTAAAGCATTTTTTACTATGCTCTTTCTCATTATATAGTATTCTCCATTCCTGACCTATATGTATTCTGTTCTCGTTCAATCATTCATAAATAATTATTGATTATTATCAATTATTGATTATTCACAATTACTTATTACTATCAATCATTTATTCTTAACAATTATTTATTCTTAGAGTTCTTTGAATCCTTATGTTCACTGACTGATTCGTCCATAACGCCTCCTGCCGCAAGCAGTGCTTTAGCTCTCTCAAAGGAATCCATATGAACTAAAATATCACATTTGGCATTCTTATCATTATTAAGAAATCTAAGAAGTCCTGTATGTAACTTCCATCTTTCAAAATATGAAATATTGTTCTTTCTAAGAACCTTCTCTATCTTCTTACATTCTTCCATTGATACATCAGAACGAATTACTCTTTCCATTGTTGAAACTTCACTCATCACATAACACCTCTTTTATTATAGTTTCAATTCACTTTTTCAGCCTAAATTTTATCACATAAGAATCAAAAAATCTATAAAAAAATAAAACTGCCACTTTATGTTAATCATAAAGCGGCAGTTTTTGTTACTATATATTAGGTTAACCGGATAAACTTTTTAATTATCTTGATAATCCTTTTCTCTTCTTCTCATAGAAGAATACACCTGCAAGTGCCATAACACTCATAATCATTAAGATTACATATACTACTGAGTTAGTTGTATCACCTGTTGCTGTGCTCTCTCCTGTTTCTGGATTACCAGTTGCTGGCTCACTTGTTGATGGTTTATCTATAACCCCTCCTGAGCCTTCAGTCTTAGCATCACTATAGATGATTGCATATGTTGAGAACTTATCTGACTTAAATGTAAGTTTACCTGTTGCTGCATCAAATGCTGCATCAAGGATAGTTGTTTCACCATCGTGTACTCTCACAATCTTATAAGTTCTTGTTACTGTAGAATCTGTATTAATAAGATTTTCTGGAAGAGCAATTGTAAATTCAATCTTCTTATCTGTAGATGTTATTGTTCTCTTATCGTTACCAACTGATAATATAATGCTTATATCGAAATATGAACCAACTACATAATTACCAGATATAATACCTTCTACTGCATTCTTATCTTTAGCAGTTACGCTGTCAGCAATATTCTTAACATCAACTTCAATCTTTACATCAGCACCATTAGCAATTGCCTCTTTTTCTGCTTCTGTAAACTCTATGTCATCAGTATCTACTACAACACTTACGATGTCTTTCATATCACCTGATGCAACTGTATCTGGTGTAAGCTTAGCAATTGAAGTAACATCTATCTTCTCAGCACAGCCTTCGTGTTTACAATGACGAGACTTAGAACCTTCTTCCAAAACTGTAGGTGCTTTATCAACTGTAAATTCATCGCTGAAATCATGTCCTAAAGCATCTATTTCCCTTGTCTGTTCAGCATCACACTTAGTACATAATCTGTGTTCAACACCCTTTTCTGTACATGTTGGTGCTGTCTTAACTGTCCACTCACCCCATACATGCTCTTCTGGTCTGTCCTCTACAAGCTGAAGGAAGTCGCCTAACACAACCTTACCACCTTTTCCTTCTGGCATTGTATCAATACCACCAGTAACGATATTCTTGAAATCACTAAGATTCTTGAAATCTTCTGCTGTAAGCTTTGCACCTTCACTATTAACTGACTCGCCATTCTTGTTAATAAAGAAACTTTCGAGTGAATAGTAACGGCTGATTACATCTTCCTTTGCTTCCTTATCTGTCTTATTAAGTAATGCCTTACCTTCTGCATCTACAATTTCCTTGTATGTATCGTCTGAATAAGACTTAACATTCTCTACTGTAAACTGAGGTTCAACACCTGTATATACATGTAATTCTAAGTTAGAACCACCATTATTATAACCTACTAAGTTAACATAAGTTCCCATTGGATCTGAGTTATTAGTAAATCCATTAGCTGTATTACCAAATGAGTAGCTGTTATATATCTTGTGATTAACTGCTATACCAGAACCACCCATCTTAAATCCATTACCATCACCCTTTGAGTCATGTAATGCACCATTGTAATATAACATACCATTACCGTAGCATACGCTGTCATAGATTTCTACCGCTCCAATAGCTCCTGTTGAACCCTTAGAGAATAGATCCCATCCATCATCAGCATTGTATGCTGCTATACAACCCTTAAATACATTGCCTTCACCACAAGTAAGCTTAGCAGCAAAACCATCTGCATTGTTCTGTGACTTATCGCTATTGTTATATGCGTTACAATTAATTATCTGATTGTATGAAGGCCAGTCTGCCTTTTTGTTAGAACCATCTGTTCTTGATACTGAAAGTCCTGAATTAGAGTG
>OGFE01001985.1_pt1 | contig 12348 bp, 10 predicted proteins | sample 1570811 | NCBI WGS metagenome assembly OGFE01 (sample SAMEA2581967, study PRJEB24529) | metagenome | biome: Human gut stool | place: China | collected 2011 | reverse complement strand
CTCCACAAATACTGGCGTACCTGCTTCAAAGCCTCCGACCTATCCTACACACCGGCTGTATGAAGTTTTTCCTGATAATAACTATCGGAATCACATTGTTGCTCTGCTTCAGAAGATAAGAATTCAAGAATATTGGAAACAAGAAACAACGAGAGGCTAAAATGATGATAGGCTCCTTCTTCGCTCTGATGTTCTACATTTTGGCCCCGGTTGATCTGGGTTTGAAAAAGATTTTTTACACACCGATGATTGCTACTGCCTGTGTCATGACTGTGCTCTTCGTTTTCTCCTTCATCCTGGCAGTGAGCGGTTGCGAAACAGATATATTCGTTGTGATGATGATGTGGAAATACAACAAAAGCAAGCATCACTATGCTGGCCATAGAAAGAAGCGTTATTGCTGTAAATTTCCTGATCATCCGAATCTTATATTTTGCACAAATATAATAGATGAGAATGGTTTGTGCAAAGGTTTTCATAGATTTCTCTGAATAACGGCTTTATCTGCCGATTGATAAAGACGTTTCCATTAGTAAAGTCCGGGGTCCGGGCTTTACTTCTGATGCATATCGAGGAATCCCCGAATCATCATTTCAGCGCTGGCTGGATTGGTCGCGATAGGTACGTTGTGAAAGTCACATACCCGCATTAACATTTGTACATCCGGTTCGTGTGGGTGTTTACCCAGCGGATCCCGAAAGAAAATTACCATCGCAATTTGGTGTTCAGCTACCAATGCGGCAATCTGAGCATCACCTCCCAACGGCCCTGATAGTAAGCGTTCAACTTCCAAACCTGCATCCTGTGCATGTTTCCCTGTAGTTCCGGTAGCTACGATTTCTGTACCTACGGATTTCAGAAAGTCCATGTGTCTGTTCAGGAAAGCTACCATTTCGGCTTTTTTTCCATCATGTGCAATTACTGCAATTTTCATAATTTAAAAGTTATTATTTTTTAACTCTACGAAATTACAAATTTTATTACATAAAATAAGTCCTTCCGGTAAAAATATTTGCGGAGTCGATTTCGGTGAGCACCTATTCTAATTGGAATTTCGGTGCTATATGACCGATAATCGAATCGGTATCCTGAAAAAATCGGGTATAGAGCAAAGAATCCTGGCTGGCGAGGATTCGGTGGGCTTCCGGTTCGGGGATGACATAATAACGTCTTTTCCCATCTTCCAGCGGACGATAGACATAGTTACTGAGGGTTTGCATCCGGTAACGGGTTTTCCCGTTTTGGCGGTAAAGAGTGAGGTGAACTCCCAAGCCTCCGTTTGTATATCGTTTACTTTGATTGGATACAAAATTTCCTAAAGAGAAGACAGTAACACCCAGTGTGTCCTGTTCGTGTTGAATATAGCTTATCGGTTGGATGACGTGTGGGTGTGAACCGATGACGATGTCGGCTCCCCGTTCGTGCAACCAGGAAGAAAGTTTTTTTTGAGTTGCATTCGGAGCTGTAAAATACTCTTCACCCCAGTGCATGACTGCAATGATATTGGTAACCGTGTCTAAAAGGGCCTTTTCGATTTGGCGGGCCATATGAAAGGTATCGATCATGGAAACGACCTGGCCGTGGGTTACCGGAATACCGTTAGTCCCATAAGTATAACTGATCAGGGCAATCTTGAATTTTCCCTGGCGAATATAAAGGGGAGAACGGGTAAGCCAAGCCGTTGTATCGGTAAAGGTACCGGTATGGGGGAATTGCAGGGAATCCAGATAGTATATGGTTTTAGCTATACCGCGATGTCCTTTGTCGCAGGAATGATTGTTATTGGTGGTCAGGATGTCGACTCCACATGCTTTTAAATCACGGGCAAGTTGCCAGGGAGCACAAAATTGAGGATAACCACTATACCCCCTGTCGGATAAAGTCGTTTCCAGATTGGCGATGACATAATCGGCTTTTTGCCAATAAGGAGTGATGTACTGAAAACAGGGCAGATAGTCGTAATCAGCTGTCTCTGCATTCCAGGCCCCGCTGATCTGAGGTTCGTGTTGCATGACGTCTCCGAAGAAAAAAAAGCTCAGGCTATCCAATTCCGGACTATTATCCCGGTATAACCAGGGTTGGGCTAAAGCCGGGATATATCCTGAAATCAGAAAAACCAACAGGAAATGTTTCATACTATATAAGCGGATAAAATGAAAAAAAGAGACAAAAATATCGGTTGGATCTTTGTCTCTTTTTATAGCAGGAATCGGAATCCTGTACTTATTTTGTTAAATCAAAACTGAAATCTGCTTCTGCAGGAGGAGTACATTGTCCGCCGGAGCAAGACATATATTCTACATAACCCACTAATTTAGCTTTTGCGCTGGTTACCTTGACCCGTTGAACAAAAGTAGCGGCATTGATAAAATATTTCAGATCCATATCGAACGCTTCGCTATGTTCGGTCAGAGCTTTCTCTGTCGCTTTGAATTCACCTACCAGTTCGATACCGCTGGTTTCATCTTCATCCATATTGAAGGTGGTTGGCAGAGGTCCGCCTTCGGGAAGTTTCGTGTCGTATAAATGCCATCCGCCGTCTACAGTAGCTTTGCAGATGATATCATATACTCCGTCACTCACTTTTTTCTGGGTGATTTGCCATTTTACGGGTTTTAAAACCTGAGCTGTCAGTCCTGTTGTAAATGCTGCGAACAGTACCATTATAACCAATATCTTCTTCATTTTTTCAAAAATTAATTGTTTTGTTTTTTATCTATCACAAAGTAAAGAAATAATCCCTGATAAGCAGTGTTAGACAGGTGTTAAATGTTCCTTAATTAATGATTAACAAAATAGAGAGCGGCAAGCAATATGGAAATCGTTTGTCGCTCGTCCGATATATTTAAAGTGTTTTTTTCACTTCCACTTCCTGGTATCCTTCGATCATGTCTCCGACCCGGATGTCGTTGTAGTTCTCGATATTCAGACCACATTCGAATCCTTTGGTTACTTCCTTTACATCGTCCTTAAAACGTTTCAAAGAACCCAAAACACCGGTGTAAATAACGATACCTTCGCGGATAACCCGGATTTTCGCTGTACGGGTGATCTTGCCGTCACGGACGATACAACCGGCGATGGTACCCACTTTGGAGATTTTGAAGGTTTCCAAAACTTCGACCGTTGCAATGATTTCTTCTTTGATTTCCGGAGAAAGCATTCCTTCCATAGCTGATTTCAATTCTTCGATCGCCTGGTAGATGACAGAATAAAGCCGGATATCTATCTGTTCTTTTTCAGCCAGTTTACGGGCGCCCATAGACGGACGTACCTGGAACCCGACGATGATTGCATTCGAGGCTGCAGCCAGTAGTACATCTCCTTCTGTAATCTGTCCGACAGCTTTGTGAATGATGTTCACCTGGATCTCATCTGTAGACAGCTTGATCAGTGAATCGGACAACGCTTCGATAGAACCGTCGACGTCGCCTTTAACAATCACATTCAATTCCTGGAAATTACCGATAGCGATACGGCGTCCGATTTCGTCCAGAGTGATGTGTTTCTGAGTACGCAGACCTTGTTCACGCTGGAGCTGTTCCCGTTTATTGGCAAGTTGCCGCGCTTCTTTCTCGTTCCCCATTACATTGAATTTGTCACCTGCCTGTGGAGCACCGTTCAAACCTAATATTAAAGCCGGTTCGGAAGGACCTGCCTTCTCCATTTTTTCTCCCCGTTCGTTGAACATGGCTTTGACGTGTCCGAAATACTGGCCGGCAAGCACAATATCACCTACTTTAAGCGTTCCGGATTGTACGAGCACTGTAGCTACATATCCACGTCCTTTGTCCAAAGACGATTCGATGATAGAACCGGTAGCTTTCTTATGAGGATTGGCTTTCATATCCAGAAGTTCGGCTTCTAACAATACCTTCTCCAGCAACTCTTCGATATTTAAGCCTTTCTTAGCTGCGATTTCCTGACATTGGTATTTTCCTCCCCATTCTTCCACCAGATAATTCATATTGGCCAGTTCTTCCCGGATTTTGTCCGGATTCGCTCCCGGTTTATCTATTTTGTTGATGGCAAACACAATAGGTACTCCCGCAGCACTGGCGTGGTTGATCGCCTCGATGGTTTGAGGCATGACGTTATCGTCGGCAGCGACGATGATGATAGCGATATCGGTCACTTGAGCACCACGGGCACGCATCGCTGTAAATGCTTCGTGCCCCGGAGTATCCAGGAAAGTGATCGTCCGGCCGTCACTCAATTTTACGTTGTAAGCTCCGATATGCTGTGTGATACCACCGGCTTCACCTGCGATGACATTGGTTTTACGAATACTATCCAATAAAGAGGTTTTACCATGGTCGACGTGCCCCATAACAGTGACAATCGGCGGACGTGGCAACAGGTTCTCTTCGGAATCTTCTTCCTCTTCGTCGATGGCTTCCTGAATTTCAATGCTTACAAATTCAACCGAATAGCCGAATTCATCGGCAACAATATTGATCGTTTCTGCATCCAAGCGTTGGTTGATAGATACAAAAAGTCCGAGCGACATACAAGCAGAGATAACCTCTGTCACACTAATATTCATCATGGTTGCCAATTCGGCTACCGTCACGAATTCCGTTAGTTTCAGAATGCTCTTTTCCTTTTCTTCTTGTTCCAGTTCGGCCTGTAACTTTTGCTGTGCAGCATCCCGCTTATCCCGACGGTGTTTTGCAGTCTGTGATTTTCCTTTGCTTCCTAAGCGGGCAAAAGTATCTTTGATTTGCTTGTCGATATCTTCATCGGAGATTTCAGTCTTTTCGTTTTTCTTTTTCTTCAGCTTTTTCAGTTTCCGCTTATTTTCTTCAATTTTGGCATTTTTGGCCGGAATGGTAGCTGCTTCCACCTGAATTTTTTCATCCTGACGATGAATTCTTTTCCGTTTTTTACGGATATCTGCATCCTCTTCTCCCTTATTAACGATATCTGTCGATGGGCTTGCTACCGGCTGTTCGGTTTTAGCGGCCGATACGAAAGGCTTGTTGGCTTTTTTCTGTTCACGGCGATCCCGTTCCCGTTCCTGTTTACTTTTTTTCGGAGGTCTGGTACGTTGGTTGATGGCGTCCAGGTCGATTGTACCCACTACTTTTACATCTTTCAGCGCAGGTTGTGCTACTTTGAAAGGAGTGGATTCGGAAGACTCTTCCATTTGTACGGAAATTTCGGGCTCCACTTCTGGTGTTACTTTTCTTTCTTCTTCCTGAGTTTCTTCTACTTCAACCCGGGTTACTTTCGGTTCTTCCACTTTTTCGGTTATTTCTTCCTGAGTTTCTCTTTTCGGTTGTTCAACCTTTGCTTCTACCGGTTCCGGTTGTGTTTTTTTCTCCGGATTCAGATCGATATGATCGACAATCTTAATTTTATTTTCGAATCTCACTTCATCTTTAATCGAAATGAATTCCTCTTCCTCTTCTTCTGTATCTTCGTTTCCTGAAGAGATGTTGCCAGCGTTGTCTATTGTGACAGTCTCTTTTTTCTTTCTGGTATTTTTCAGATCAACCAGAGAGGACTCTTTTTTTACCTGGCTGTCAGATGAAAATTCTTTTGCAACCAAAGCATAATCTTCATCCGTTAACTTTGCATTCGGATCTGAGGATATTTTGATCCCCTTACTGTGCAGGAACTCTACAATAGTAGATAAACCTACGTTAAATTCTCGGGCTATTTTACTTAATCTTACTGCCATATTGAGATTACAAATTTACAAGCGTTAATACAGAATTATTCAAATTCTGCTTTTAAAATATTGAGAACCTCACGTATGGTCTCAATTTCAAGGTCTGTCCGGCTTTCCAGTTCTGACTCGCTGAGTTCTAATACACTCTTGGCAGTGTCACAGCCGACACGTTTCAGTTCGTCGATCACCCAACCTTCGATTTCATCGGCGAATTCATCCAGATTGACATCTTCTTCCTGGGCTTGATCGAGTTCGCGATATACGTCGATATCGTAACCGGTCAGCTGACTGGCCAATTTGATGTTCAATCCACCTTTACCGATAGCCAGTGATACTTCTTCCGGATCGAGGTAGACATTTGCTTTTTTATGGGCTTCGTCGATTTCGATATTTTTGATCTTAGCCGGATTTAAAGCACGAGTGATGTAGAGTTGTAAATTATTGGTATAATTGATCACATCGATATTTTCATTTCTCAACTCTCTGACAATACCATGTATTCTCGAACCTTTCATACCCACACAAGCACCCACCGGATCGATACGGTCGTCGTAGGATTCTACGGCAACTTTGGCTCTCTCTCCCGGTACCCGGACTACGTTCTTGATCGTGATCAGACCGTCGAAAATTTCAGGTACTTCGTTTTCAAATAATCTTTCCAGGAATACCGGAGAAGTTCTCGATAAGATAATGTAAGGATTGGAATTCCGCATTTCTACCCGAATGACCACGGCTTTGATGGAATCTCCTTTTTTGAAAAAGTCTGTCGGGATTTGTTCCTGTTTGGGTAAAATCAATTCATTGCCTTCGTCATCCAGGACCAGCATTTCTTTTTTCCATACCTGATAGACTTCACCCAAAATGATTTGTCCGACTTTATCCTTATATTTATTGTAAACATTGTCTTTCTCCAATTCCAGAATACGGGCGGAGAGATTCTGCCGTAAAGCTAATACAGAACGGCGGCCGAAGTCTTTGAATTTTACTTCATCCGTAACTTCTTCTCCGAGTTCATAATCTTCATCGATTTTTTTCGCTTCGGTTAAAGTAATCTCGCTATTGGGATTTTCCAGTTTGTCATCTTCTACAACAGTACGATTCCGCCAGATTTCGAGGTCACCTTTGTCGATGTTGATGATGATGTCAAAATTTTCATCCGTACCATATCTTTTCAACAGCATATTTCTGAAAATATCTTCCAATACTCTCATCAATGTGGCCCGGTCTATGTTTTTGAATTCTTTAAATTCAGCGAATGAATCTATCAGATTAATATTTTCCATTTCGACTTTTTAGCTTTTATTTTTATTGATTATTTATTTTATCTGTTTTTCCGGTTCAAAATTTCACGATATCTTTGATTTCTTTGATGTCGTTTCGGACAATTGTCCGCTCTGTTTTTACCAATTGTTTCCGTTTGCTTCCTTCGATGATTTTTTTCTCTTCCTGTTCGATGACAATTTCTTCCGGGGTGAAACGAAGTAATATACCATTTAGTTTGGTATGGTCGTTCAGCTTTATTTCGACACTTTTACCCAGATTTTTTTGATATTGTTGCTCCACTTTGAAAGGATAACCTAGTCCGGCACTGGATACGGTCAATTCGAAATCCTCTTCATCCCGGTTGAGTGAAGATTCGATCTCCCGGCTGACGGCGATACAAGTCTGTATGTTGACTCCTTCCAGAGCATCGACAAAGACTTCGATAACATTGTCTTTAGAAATCTTCAATTCGACCAGAAATAAATGGTGTTCTGTCAGAACCGGTTCTATGAGGTGTTTGATTTCTTCCGTTTTCATCTCTTTGTTTTGCGATTGATACAAAAGAGAGGGGACATCCGTCCCCTCTCTTTGGCTTTAAACCTCTGCAAATATACGACTTAATTATTAAAATACAAAATAATCGCGGGATAAATAGGGCAAAAGTTTATAAATCTGGTTTAAACTACCGTTTTTAGTTACAACGGTTAAACTTGACTGCTGAAACCTTTGTAATCGTTGAAACTCCTGTAACTATTTCAATCGTAGTTTTAAATAGATCGGTGTCGCTTCGTTTTTGTTATATCCTCCGGATAGCTGATCTTTATAGTTTGAAGAGGAGATAAGTGGTTGTTAATTATGAGGTTGATTCAATGGGGAATATGTTTCATTTTTCTTAAAATTGAAACATATTCGTAATATTTTTATGAGTTACAAATAAAATTTGTAAGTTTGCCGAAATTTTTGAAATATGGAATTCAAGGCGAAAGATATTGCTGCATTATTAAAAGGTGTAGTTGAAGGGGATGGGGAAGTGATGGTTAATAATGTATCTAAAATTGAAGAAGGAAAGCCCAATACATTGGCCTTTCTGGCAAATCCCAAATATGAACACTATATTTATACGACAGCTGCTTCTGTCGTTTTGGTGAATCATGACTTTTCTCCTGTACAGCAGGTACCCTGTACCTTAATCCGGGTGCCTTCGGCTTATGAAGCGATCGCTTCTTTGTTGCAGATGTACGATAGTATGCGTTCCCGGCCGACAGGTATCGAACAACCTTCTTATGTCGGTGAAGGGGCGGTTATCGGTGAAGCTCCTTATGTGGGAGCTTTTGCTTATATCGGTAAAGGGGCGAAAATCGGTAATGATGTAAAAATCTATCCTCAGGTTTATATCGGTGAGGGTGTTGTGATCGGTGATCATACGACGATCTATGCCGGGGCAAAAATCTATTATGGCTGTGTGATCGGTAGTGGATGTACGATCCATGCCGGAACGGTGATCGGCGCAGATGGTTTTGGTTTTGCTCCCAATGGGGATAATTATAATAAAGTGCCACAGATTGGTAATGTCGTTATTGAAGATAATGTGGAGATTGGTGCCAATGCTTGTATTGACCGGGCAACTATGGGGTCTACCCGTATAAAAAAAGGCGTAAAACTGGATAATCTGGTTCAGATCGCTCACAATGTGGTGGTGGGAGAAAATACGGTGATGGCGGCTCAGTGTGGCATTGCCGGAACAACTAAGGTGGGTGCGCATTGTATGTTCGGCGGACAGGTCGGTATTGCCGGACATCTCAGGATTGAAGACAAGACGATGCTTGCCGCTCAATCCGGGGTTACGAACGATGTCCCCGAAGGATCCGTATTTATGGGAGCACCTGCTTTCGATGTTTCGAAATATCGGAAATGTTATGTGCTGTTCAGAAAATTACCTGAATTATACGGGCAGCTCCGGGATTTGGAAAAAGAAATACAAACATTAAAGTCAAAACAATAATGTCAGTGAAACAAAACACATTAAAAGGAGAATTTTCATTAAAAGGCAAAGGTTTGCATACGGGTAAAGAAGTATGTGCTACCTTTAAGCCGGCAGCGGAAAATACCGGATATAAAATTGTCAGAGTCGATCTCGAAGAGAAAACCGAGATTCCGGCACTGGCGAAATATATTGAATTGGTAGATCGCGCCAGTTGTCTGCAAAAAGACGGAGCCAAAGTATATACTTTAGAGCATGCTATGGCTGCTTTATACGGTTGCGGTATAGATAACTGTGTGATCGAACTGTCGGGAGAAGAATTTCCGATTTTGGATGGGAGTGCCCGTTATTATGTGGAAGAGATTCAAAAAGTTGGGATTGAAGAGCAACAAGCAGAACGCCGTTATTTTTCAGTAAAGAAAAAAATGGAATTTTATTGCGAAGCTTCGGATACCCGCATTACATTATTGCCGGATGATACGTATTCTATCAATACCATGGTAGCTTACGATTCTCCTTATCTGGCGATGCAGTTCGCTTCTTATTCGGAAGCTTCTACTGATTTTGCGAAAGAGATCGCCCCTTGCCGTACTTTTGTATTTCTGCGGGAAGTGGAAATGTTGCTGGCCAATAATCTGATTAAAGGAGGAGATTTGAGTAATGCGATCGTTATCGTCGACCGTAAGATGGATCAGCCCGAAATCGATCGTTTGGCTAAATTGTTCGGTTACGGGAATATTCAGATTAAAGAAGGTGTTCTCAATAATCTGGAACTTTATTTCGATAATGAGCCTGCCCGTCATAAATTATTGGACGTTATCGGTGATCTGGCTTTATGTGGCCGTTTTATCAAAGGCCGGGTGATTGCTGAGAGACCCGGACATAAAGCAAATACTTCTATGGCCAAGATGATCTATAAAGAAATTCTGGCTGAAGAGAAAGACGATGCTTATCCTATAGATCTGGATTTAGATGCCACTCCGCTGATGGACATCAATAAGATCCGTACTTTACTGCCTCACCGCCCACCGTTTTTATTGGTCGATAAGATTTATAAAGTAACTGAAAACATGGTGATCGGTTGCAAGAATGTGACCATGAACGAGCCTCATTTTGTCGGACATTTTCCTGATGAGCCGGTGATGCCGGGCGTGTTGATTGTGGAAGCGATGTCGCAATGTGGTGGTATATTGGTGCTGAGTGGAGTGCCTGATCCCGAAAACTATTCGACTTATTTTATGAAGATCGACGGGGTGAAATTCCGGAATAAAGTAGTGCCCGGTGACACACTGGTCTTCAAATTAATCACTACAGCACCTATAAAAAGAGGTATCGTGCAGATGAAGGGATATGCTTATGTTGGAAAAAAACTGGTTTGTGAAGGAGAATTTATGGCTCAGGTCGCAAAAACCAAAAACTTATAATTATATTTGCAGGCTGAAATTTTTTATTCAGGTAATATAGTATTCATTAAATAATAAACGAATGAAACAACCGTTAGCATATGTTCATCCGGAAGCTCAGGTTGCTGATAATGTGGTGATAGAACCCTTTGTGACGATTGATAAAAATGTGGTGATAGAAGAAGGTACGCGGATCGGATCGAATGTAACTATTCTGGAAGGTGCCCATATCGGTAAGAATTGTAAAATTTTTCCGGGAGCAGTGATCGCTGCTGTACCCCAGGATTTGAAATTCAGAGGTGAAAAGACCATTGTAAAAATCGGAGATAATACGACTATCCGCGAATGTGTGACTGTTAATCGGGGCACTGCTGCTAAGGGAGTTACTGAAATCGGGGATAATTGTTTGATTATGGCTTATGCCCATATCGCTCATGACTGTAAGATCGGTAATAATTGTATCATCACCAATGCCTGTCAGTTGGCGGGTGAAGTGGTCGTAGACGATTTTGCGATTCTGGGAGGAATGACCGCTGTCCATCAGTTTGTGCATATCGGCAAACATGTGATGATCCAGGGAGGCTCTTTGATTGGAAAAGATGTACCTCCTTATGTAAAAGCCGGCCGTTTACCGCTTTCATATGTCGGAGTAAATTCTATCGGTTTGCGCCGTCGGGAGTTTTCAAACGAGAAAATTAATGAAATCCAGGATATTTACCGCATTCTTTATCAATCGGGTCTTAACAACTCCGATGCTATCGAAAGAATAGAAGCTGAAATGCCTGCTTCCAGAGAAAGGGATGAAATTATCATGTTTGTCCGCAACAGTAAGCGGGGAATCATGAAGGGATATATGGGATAATAGGAAAAAGAGGGTGAAGTCACCCTCTTTTTTCATAATAGAATTTCTTTTAGGACACATTGGAGTGAATTGTTCGAGCCGAACAATGCTTCTAAAGTGTATTTGTTGTCTGAAGTCTTCTGGAGGCATTCGGATAATATGTATTTTTACCCTATTATTTTTTATTATCGGGAATTATTGTGAGTTTCTGTTTCCCGGTAATTATGATAGTGTAAATTTATCAGCTACATTTTCCTCTTAGATATGAAGCAAAACAATCCGGAATACTGTTTTCCTATTTTCAGAGATGTTATCGATCAAATCAGAGATCAGAATTATGTCTCACAAAAATAGCATGCAATTTTATTTCAAATTACATGCTTTTTGATAGGTTTTGGGAAGCTATAAAAAAAACTCCCGTTTCCGGGAGTCTTGTAATTTAAAGTTTCGGTCCTGCAGCAACCAGAGCTTTACCGGCAGCATTACCCTCAAATTTCTTGAAGTTTTTGATGAACCGTTCTGAAAGATCTTTTGCTTTGGTTTCCCATTCGCTTGCGTTAGCATAAGTATCGCGGGGATCGAGGATTTTCGGATCTACGCCCGGCAGAGCGGTCGGAACAACGAAATCAAAGAACGGGATCGTTTTGGTCGGAGCTTTATCGATAGAACCGTCCAGGATGGCATCGATGATGCCACGGGTATCTTTAATAGAAATACGTTTGCCGGTACCGTTCCATCCGGTGTTTACTAAATAAGCTTTAGCACCTGATTTTTCCATTTTCTTTACCAGCTCTTCTGCATATTTGGTGGGATGCAGTGATAAGAAAGCAGCTCCGAAACAAGCAGAGAAAGTCGGTGTCGGCTCGGTAATTCCACGCTCTGTTCCTGCCAATTTTGCGGTAAATCCGGACAGGAAATAATATTTTGTCTGTTCTGCGTTCAGGATGGATACCGGAGGCAATACTCCGAATGCGTCGGCTGACAAGAAGATAACCTGTTTGGCTGCCGGGCCTTTAGATACCGGTTTGACGATATTCTTGATGTGATAGATCGGATAAGAAACACGGGTGTTTTCAGTTACCGATTTGTCGTTGAAATCGATCTTGCCGTTTGCATCTACAGTTACGTTCTCCAACAGAGCGTCACGTTTGATGGCGTTGTAGATATCCGGTTCGCTGTCTTT
>OGFE01001969.1_pt1 | contig 12441 bp, 9 predicted proteins | sample 1570811 | NCBI WGS metagenome assembly OGFE01 (sample SAMEA2581967, study PRJEB24529) | metagenome | biome: Human gut stool | place: China | collected 2011 | reverse complement strand
TTGAGGAGGGTGTACTGCGCATAGAGTTCTATGACGAAGATGCTCTTGAATCGGCTATCAGCGTACTTAAAGAAAGAAACTATACTATTCACCGCAGATGATTTATCCTGTTATATGGTTTTAATCCCAAAAACAAAGAGCCGTAAAACGAATTTGATTCGTTTTACGGCTCTTTTTATACCGTCCAATGCAGCACTGTTTACAGATAAACAGAAACCAATAACACTTTATTAATATACGCTCTCCTCAAGTACCTCATAGAAATTCTCAAAGGTCTTGCGGCAGCAATAAGGGTCTATTATCTCAACACCCTCTGCCTTAAACCCCGGCAAAGTAAATGACATGGCTACGCGATGATCGTCATACGTTTTAATTTTACAAGGCTTAATACGCTCTGCCGGATAAATCTTTAAGCCATTTTCAATTTCTTCAACCCTCACACCTAATTCCGTCAGGTTTTCCTCGATGGCGTTTATCCTGTCACACTCCTGCAGACGAATATGCGAAATGCCTTCTATCCCTACAGGTGCATTTGCAAACGGTGCAATCGCAGCAAGTGTCAGCGCCTGGTCTGAGAATGTTGACAAATCCCAGCTTCCGCCATGTATATGAGCATTCTTTGGTGGCATACACACTATGCCGTCTGCCTCGTCGGAAATTGTGCAGCCCATATCCGCAAGCACATCAAGAAATGCCACATCTCCCTGCAAGCTGTTTTGGTGCACCCCCATCACCTTTGACTTAACATGTAAAAGCGGGCTCATTGCATAAAAATAGCATGCAGCCGACACATCCGGCTCTATATCATAGTCTAAGCTTTCATACGCCGCTTTCCTAGGGATAATAAAGCTGTTATTCTTTTTGTCCTGCATCACATCGAGCCCAAACTGCTTCATCATAAGACGCGTCATCTCAACATATGCCATACCATGCGTTCCTGTAACATTAATCGTAAAGTTCTTTTCCATCACTATAGCCGAGATAAGAAGGGCACTCAAAAACTGGCTGCTCTTGTCTACGTTTATATCAACAGTATCAGCATACTCCCCTGTATTTCCGATGGTAAAAGGAAAATGATATTCGTTCTCATCATACTCAATATGGGCACCCAGCTTTTCAAGCGATACAAGCAGATCCTTCATAGGACGCTTCTTCATCTGCTCAGAGGACACTATATGGTATCTGCCCTTTGACAGTCCAAGAAGAGCTGTAAGAAAACGTGCAGCGGTACCTGCACTTCCCACATCTATCTCAGCTTCATTCTTTGGTATCCTGCCTCCAAAGCCTGTTATTGTTATTTCTCTTTTATCCTCATCCACCAAAACCGGAAATCCAAGACGAATCAGTGCATCTATAAAATGTCTCGAATCATCACTAAAAAGACACCCTTTTAAAACGCTGCGCCCGCTTGCGAGTGCAGCGATTAAAAGGGCCCTGTTTGTGATACTCTTTGAGCCAGGTACACTGGTTACTATATCATGTGGATGATTTACTTTTTTTACTTTATAAATCATTGAAAATCTGATAAATATCAATCTTGAGTGCATCAGTGTCTGTCATACCGATAAACACAGCACCATAGTGATATACTCCTTCTTCACTGTCTGTTCTTCGTACAATCTCGACAACCGCATCCACAACCTCCTTGGTCCAAATTTGGATCTTGGTGTCATAATATGTATGTATATCGAGAGGTACCTTTGCATTAAATCCTATACCGCTTCTGGAAATATCTGTGACATCCACATGACAATACTTAAGTGTTGTCACTCCGTCCTCATCCAGCCGCTCTAACTGTACCGATACATCAATGTCAAGTCTTTTATGTCTTCTCTTTTCTTCCATTCACTTTACCCCATCTATTATATTATTGACTAAGGGAACAAATTACCCTCAAACAACATATTAGTATATATGACTGATTTTTACAAGTAAAATTTATTCAGCTGCCTCATCGTCCATATGCATATCGTTCGTTATAAACATCGCATCACCAAAGCTGAAAAACCTGTATCTTTCCTCTACAGCCTCTTTGTATGCATTGAGGACATGCTCTCTGCCTGCTAATGCTGACACAAGCATGACAAGTGTAGACTGCGGCAGATGGAAATTTGTAATCAGACAGTCAATCACCTTAAAGCTGTATCCCGGATAAATAAAGATATCCGTCCATCCGCTGCACTCTTTTAGCATGCCGTTTTCATCGGATGCTGCCTCTAAGGTACGAGTGCTTGTAGTGCCGACAGATATTATTCTGCCGCCATTTTTCTTTGCATTATTAATCTTGTCTGCAGCCTCCTGTGACACCATGTAAAACTCAGAATGCATATGGTGATCAAGCACATTATCCACCTTTACCGGTCTAAACGTGCCAAGCCCCACATGTAAAGTCACCTCTGCTATATCCACTCCCTTATCCTTTACCTGCTGTAAAAGTTCCTTTGTAAAATGCAGTCCTGCAGTAGGCGCAGCGGCCGAGCCGTCATACTTTGCATATACTGTCTGGTAGCGGTTCTTGTCCTTTAGCTGATGTGTTATATACGGAGGCAGCGGCATCTGTCCGAGCTTATCAAGTATCTCCTCAAAAATACCCTCATAGCTGAACTGAATCAGCCTGTTTCCATCATCAACCACATCTATTACTTCACCTGTTAAAAGTCCGTCACCAAATATAATCTTTGTGCCCGGCTTTGCCTTTTTACCGGGCTTTACAAGAGTCTCCCATACGTCATTTTGTCTGCGCTTTAGAAGAAGTATCTCTATCTTTGCCATAGTTCCTTCCTTCACGCCAAACAGACGTGCAGGAATGACCTTTGTATTGTTGAGCACAAGGCAGTCGCCCGGTCTTAAATATTTAACAATCTCCTTGAACACATGATGGCTGACTTCTCCTGTATTCTTGTCAAGCACCATGAGTCTTGAGCTGGAGCGGTCCTCCAGAGGATCCTGTGCTATCAGCTCCTCCGGAAGATCATAATCAAAATCTTTTACGTCCATAATTTTCCTATTCCTAACACTATACTAACGTCTAACCACGAAGTGTGATACCTGCAGTCTCTTTAAGATGAGCAAGTATATCCTTTACAAAGCCCTCGACCTTCTTAGTCTTAAGCTCCTCATCCTTTGGTATAAATACTACACTGTACGCCATGCTCTTCTTATTCGGAGGAAGCTGTACACCCTCGTAAACATCAAACAGTGTAACATCTGAGACATAATCACAGGCTTCCCTGATACCGTTTTCAATCTGCTCACATGTGATATCCTTGTCCACAACAAAGGCAAAATCTCTCTTCTCATCATCAAATTTTGAGATTGGAGTAAATACTCTGTCCTTTCCATACCACTGTGAAAGTACTCTAAGGTCAAGCTCCATCACATATGCCGGTACTCTCATGTCAAGCTCATCGCATATCTCATATCTTACCTGACCGAGATATCCGATTTTTTGTCCGTCACAGAATACCTCTGCTGTCTGATATGGATGAAGGAATGGCTTTTGAGCCGGCTTGTATGTAAACTTCACATCAAGCGCATCTGCTACAGTCTCAGCCAGTCCCTTTATAGTAAAGAACGATTCATCCTCACCGAATACGCCTGCACAAAGTGTCTCTCTCTCATCCGGATACTCTGTAAGCGGAAGCTCCTTTGCGATAAAGATATTTCCCAGCTCAAAGATTCTTCCCTCCAGGATACCCTTCTTCTGATTTCTTGCTATGGCATAAAGCATCTCAGAAGCAAGTGTTGTTCTCATAAGCGAGAGGTCAACATTGATTGGGTTTATAAGCCTGATAGCATGTCTTTCAGGTGCATCCTCCGGGAATCTGAGCAAATCAAGATCAGCAGGTGAGAAGAATGAGTAATGTATTCCCTCATACGCGCCTGCTGCACAGAGCACCTCTTTTATCTTGCGCTCTGTCTGCTGTCTAAGGTTGAGTCCTCCGAGTGTAACCTGTGCCGTAGGCATGAATGCAGGAATGACGTGGTCATAGCCATACATACGGATAACCTCCTCGGCAACATCCGGATAATCCTCCATATCCTCACGATATGCAGGAATCATGAGTGTCAGCTCATCACCACTTACAACCGGTGCAAAGCCTAAATTTGTGAGTATTCTCACAATATCCTCTGTAGGTACCTCTATTCCAAGCACACCGTTTACCTTTGCAATAGAAACCTTCATCTCTTTTGGCTCAAGTGAGTTTCCAGTAGTCACCTCAACGTGAGTTGAAGAAACCTTACCACAGCCAAGCTCCTCCATCAGGTGAAGCGCTCTCTTCATGGCCATGGCTGTTGTGTACTCGTTTACACCCTTTGAGTAAAGTGCACTCGAATCAGATGACTGTCCCAGCGCACGTGAGCTCTTTCTGATATTATCTCTTGCAAATTTTGCAGACTCAAACATTACCTCTGTGGTTCCGTCGTTAATCTCAGAGTTTAAGCCGCCCATGATACCGGCGAGCGCAACTGGCTTCCTTCCGTCACAGATAACGAGGTTATTGCTGTTTAACTCAAATTCCTTCTCATCAAGTGTGACAATTTTCTCTCCATCGTTTGCACGTCTTACTACAATCTCATCTCCCTCAAGGTATGAGTAATCAAAAGCATGCATTGGCTGTCCGAGCTCTTTTAAAATAAAGTTAGTGATGTCTACCACATTTGAGATAGAGCCTATTCCAACAAGTGCAAGACGCTTTCTCATCCATGCCGGTGACTCAGAGATTTTTACATCATGCACATAGTGAGCTGTGTAGCGAGGGCAGATATCCTGTGCCAGAACAGATACCTTGAAATTTTCCTTCTTCACATCATCAGCAGTATAGTCAAGTGCAGGCTCCTTAAGCTCTTTTCCCAAAACAGCAGCAACCTCTCTTGCCATGCCATATATACACTGGCAGTCAGGTCTGTTTGCTGTGATTGCAATATCAAAAATCCAGTCATCAAGGCCGAGGATAGGTTTTACATCATCTCCCGCCTTAGCATCCTCAGGTAAAACCAAAAGTCCGTTGTAGCCTGCCCCCGGATAGAGATCTTCATTTAAGCCAAGCTCTACGCCTGAGCATAACATTCCATATGAATCATATCCACGCAGCTTGCCCTGCTTTATCTCCATCACGCCCTCTATTGTAACGTGATCCTTTGCTGTGGCATATACTGTTGCGCCGATAAGTGCAAGAGGATATTTGCCCCCTGCTTTTACATTGTCCGCTCCACAGCAGATCTGGAATGTGCCATGTGATCCGGCATTTACCTGACACAGGCTCAGGTGTGTCTCAGGAATCGGCTCACATTTTTCTACAAGACCGACTACTACGTTTGAGATATCCTTTCCCACCTCATATGATTCCTCAACCTCGAAACCACATGAGAATAATTTTTCCTCTAACTCCTTTGGTGTTACATCTATATCTACATAATCTTTTAACCAGCTAAGTGGTGTTAACATAATTTTTGCCTCCTGTTATATATTCAAGAAAAATGAATCTAGTTGTCATCAATCTGGTCTAATACCCTAAGGTCTGACTCGAATAAAAGCTTGATGTTGTTAATTCCGTATTTGAGCATTGCAATACGCTCAAGACCGATACCAAATGCAAAACCACTGTACTCATTTGTGTCTATGCCACAGCCCTCAAGCACCTTTTTATTTACTACGCCTGCACCAAGCACCTCAATCCAGCCTGTGCCCTTGCATAAAGAGCAGCCCTTGCCGTGGCACTGGAAACAGCTTACATCAACCTCTACAGACGGCTCTGTAAATGGGAAGTATGAAGGACGAAGACGTGTTGTGACATTCTTTCCGAACATCTTCTTTACAAGCTGGTCAAGCATACCCTTTAAATCGCAGAGCGTGATGCCCTTATCTACCACAAGTCCCTCCATCTGTGTGAACATAGGAGAATGTGTCGCATCATCATCCGAACGGAAAACCTTACCCGGTGAAACAACCTTGATAGGTGGCTTCTTTGCTTCCATTACATGAATCTGTCCTGCTGAGGTCTGTGTACGAAGTAAGAACTCAGGTGATAAGTAGAATGTATCCTGCATATCACGGGCCGGATGATCCTTTGGAGTATTTAAAGCTGTAAAATTATAGTAATCATTCTCGATTTCTGTTCCCTCGTAAACCTCAAAGCCCATAGATGTGAAAATCTCTGAGAGCTGGTCCTTTACCTGTGTTACAGGATGAAGATTACCCTTTTTGCTTCTCTTTGCAGGCATAGTGACATCTATTTTCTCGCTCTCATACTTGCGCTTAAGTGCCTCTGCCTCAAATTTCTTAACCTTCTCATCAAGAAGCTTCTCAACTGCCTCACGTGTCTCATTGACCCACTGACCTACCTTTGGTCTCTCATCAGGAGCAACATCCTTCATGCCCTTTAAGACTGCTGTGAGCTCACCCTTCTTTCCAAGAATTGCAGCACGCACATCATTTAATTTTTCAAGACCGTCAGCCTTATCAATTTCAGCAAGTGCTTTTTCTCTGATCTGTTGAATTTTGTCTCTCATCGAATTTCACCTCATAATATTTTTCTTAATTTGCATAAACTCGTAACTTCAAGCTTGAATTCGCCGTTTATGCTATAAAAAACGCCCCTGCATGGCTATTAAACCATGCAGGGACGAAAATTCCGCGATACCACCCTGATTTCCATTGAAGAAATATGCAATGGACTCTCATTGATATGTGTAACGTACATAACACGTCATGAACTACTGTGCTTCATCCATGCAGCTTCAGTGTGAACTTCAATCAATAGCCTTTTTGTAAGACTGCTTTCAGCCGATGACAATCTCTCTCTGGTCAAAGTACTATAATCTACTATGCACCTTCATTGCTTTTATTATATATAGCTGCGACATATATATCGCAAATACTTATGTCTTAATAACACATAAGTCATTTTAGCACAATCTCTATATTTTGCAAGTAGAAAATTTTATATTTGATTTATATTTTATTTCTAAGCCCCTTAGGATAATGGTTTTTAACCTGTGCGCCATTCACCTTGCCCCAGCCGGCCGTGTATCCGTCCACACATACAAGTGCCCAGCCCTTTTTGCATTCAGCCGCCTGCTCATCAGATAACATAACTGACTGACCATTGAAAAAGCCGATAGTCTGCGGATTGTCACATGTAAGCTTTACTACGTTTTTAGCCTCACTTAGCTTAAGTGCAAGTGCCAGCGAATGTGACGGCTCAAAGCGCTGTTTTTTAAACTCTCCTATATGTAGCCCTGCTCGCTGCACCTTAAGCCCTTTAATATCAACTTCCATATCAGGCAGCCTGTAGAGCTGCTCCCCAAACATGACAAGCCTTGAGTTTTTTATCCATGCTGCCATATCCTCTGAAATGGTCTCATCAAGAAACTCTGAGAGAAGCTTCATATTTTCTTTTGTAAGAGCCGGCTTCGTTTCATTTTTCCTGTTCTTACTATTTTTGTTCTTTTTGGTTTTCCTGTCAGCTTTAAGGTCTGTGTCCACACAGCCTCTTCTCACAAGCTTTGCCACAAAATGTCCCTCTCCGTCCACCTTATGCGGCCAGAAGCGCTCCATTTCTTCAAGTGTAAAATCAGGATGTCTCTCCAAAAAATACTCAATTACATCCTCATTTTCTTCCTTCGAGAAGGTGCAGGTGCTGTACACTATCGTACCTCCCGGCTTAAGCATCACAGCAGCATTATCCAGTATTTTCTTCTGCCTTGCCGCACAGATTGCCACATTTTCCACGCTCCACTGCTCTATTGCCTCAGGCAGCTTTCGAAACATTCCCTCTCCTGAGCAAGGTGCATCCACCTGTATAGCATTAAAAAAGCCCGGGAAATGTGAAGCAAGCACAAAGCTGTCCTCATTTGTCACAATCGCATTTTTGATTCCCATACGCTCTATATTCTGCGACAAAATCCGGCTTCTTTGTGTGTTAATCTCATTTGATACCAAAAGTCCGCTGTCTCCTAAATATGTGGCAAGCTGTGTGCTCTTTCCACCGGGTGCCGCACACAGGTCAAGCACTCTCATACCCGGCTTTGGAGCTAAAAGTGCAGCCGCCGACATGGCACTTGGCTCCTGTATGTAGTAAAGCCCCATCTCATGATACGGATGCTTTCCCGGACGCACATTCTCATCAAAGTAATATGCCTCATTTGCCCACGAAACCTTTTTATCTGATGAAATTCCAAGTACCTTCAATATCCGCATTATTTCTTCATGGCTTTGCACCTTTAAGGTATTGAATCTGAGTGCCTGAAATCTGTTATTGTCATAGCTGTATAAGAAATCATCCCACTCATCACCCAGAAAGGCCTTCATCTTTTTTTCAAACTCTATCGGTAAATTCATTGTCAAATCCTCTTGTTTTCTTACGAAATAATTACAATGTATCTTACTATCACACACATAGTCATGTATCTAAGCACTTCGATATTACCACATTTCTACTATCCATGCTATCAATTTTTTGTAGACATATCACTGCTCACTACGTACACTGCTTATATCCACCACTGTCACATCCTTATAATAATATCCGATTATATCCTTATAGCTGCTTCCTGCCTTTGCCAGCTTGTCTGCCCCATACTGGCTGAAGCCTATTCCATGGCCGAAGCCTCCGCCGGACAGTGTATAGTGACCATTTGCACCGGCACTCACACTAAAGCAGGCGCTTGGTATCATCGACATATTCTCCCTCACAGAGCCATCGTTTAATGTAACTTTTTTCTGATAATGCCCTAACGCCTTTCTTATATCATTCTCCGCCGTAAAGGTCTGCGATTTGTTTCCATAATTTATTGTGAGCGAAAGTACATAACCGGCATCCGACGTCTTATCGACAGAAATACCTGTTGCTGTGCCGTACTGAGGATCATTGTATGCCGATAAATCAAGCTCCGATGTCCATCTGTAGTATGGCGAATTGTCATCCACTGACTCCACCTTGTGTATGAAATCCGGTGTACTCGAAGACCATACCTCCATATCCTCGGTTTTTCCGGCAGATGTAGAAAAATAATAACATGTTATTAAGTTTCCTCCGCATGAGACAACCTGCCCTGCCGTAGCTTTTACAGCCTCATCGGTCGACTGCTTTGTTTCTGAAGCGTTATAGACCTGAAAAGCCGTTGTATTGTCAATATTTGCTCCGTATAGCGCATACTGTGTATTTTTCATCTGTGAATATACAAAGGTTCTTGCGCAAACAGCCTGAGCCTTAAGCGCCTCTGCATCAAATGTAGACGGCATCTCCGACGGCAGCACATAGCGCACATATGTCTCCACATCGACTGTATTCACCGCCACAATTCCTGCATCTGTCCCGATAAACTCAAATGAGCCCGGATAGCTCTTACCGTTTATGCTGACATAATTGTCCGCTGAGCTCACCTTTATCTTACTTTTCTGTACGTTTGCCATATATGCTCCCACATCATCAATAGCATTGCTGCCACAGTCGGCATCATCCACATAAAGGTTAGCTGCGGCAGCTGCCGCAATTGTTGGAAATGCATCCTTTCCATCGTTTTTTATAAGCACTCTTATGTATGTAAGGTCTGGTGCCTGTCTTCTGACAATGGCACATATCCTGCCGGAATCAAGTATGTAAGAAAGAGTTTCACTTCCGATTATCAGGTCAGAAACCGCTATTTCCTTAGGCGCTGTTCCTGTCTCATCATACACAGGCAGCTCGCTTGACTGCATTGGAATGTCACCCTGCCCTGCAATCTGCATGGTACCGTCTCCGTACGAAAGCATCACACCTGATATATCATCCGGCTTTATCTGTATCTTTTTGACCTTCGAGCCACTGATTTCAATATCACAGACACCTGTAAAGCTCTCCTCCATGGTTCCCTTAGCCCTGTAAAGCTCTCCATCACATATGAAAATCAGCCTTCCATCGTCATTTGACACAATATATGCATTCTCATACACCATATCCTTCGTCACAGCCCTCGCCTGTTTTACAAGTGTCCCTTTTTCCTTTTGTACCATAACAATCGCAAAAACAATAACCACGCATACCATGGTTATCGCAAGCATTATCCAGACCATCTGATTCGGCTTTTGCCGTCTTCGTCTTCTATTTGCCAAATTTCTGTTCTCCTTAACACCCAAATAGTGGTTACTGCTCAAAAAATGGGAGCTGCAAAAACAGCTCCCTTTATCATCTGTACTTAAGAATCCTTTGTGCTTTAAAAATCTTTTGTATCTCATAAATCTTTTGTGCGTCCGGAGTTCTTTTGTACATTATTATTCTTTTGTAAGAACCCAAAATGCCGGTCCTGTAATTTAGACTCCTAGCGCTCTTGCTAGGTGGGTAACCGCAGTCTGCCTTCTGCCTTCCGCTGCATAATGACGGCCTGACATCCAACAGCTCATATAGGAATCCCGTTTAAAGTAAATGAAGGTTCTAAATACACAGGGTTGTCGAACATCTCAGGTATCTTTGTAAATTCATTATACTTTATTATGTCTCATGTTGCAATGCAAAATTCATGTTAGAATTTAACAAATTTTTCTCTGGCATTTCGTAACATATTTGAAAACCAGATAATTACTGCGACGAATATAATCATCTCCACATATGACCAGTACGGTATCTTTTTGAGGCAATCCGAAACTATCGCAACTATACTGATAACAAAAATCACAATGCCGAATACAAGTGACTTTGGATAAATATAAGCTATATATCCGGCCGTATCCTTTATCTTTTTCATCTCATCCTCAGCCACAAAGGTACTTTCAATTTTGCCGCTTTTCTTCATTCGCAGTGACACAAATATTATGTAAATTCCCAGTATCAGTGTGACCGCATCTATTATAATAAAATAGTTCATGCTTCTTTCTCCTGTATTTTTATTTATTATTCCTAAATAGTTATCACGGATCTTATATATAGAAAAAATATGTAAAATCACCAAAATTAGTATAACCTCATGTAAGGAAAAAATAAATGGTAAATAAGTCCCAACTATTTCTTGAATTTCTATTATTAATGTAGTAAAATATATTTATATTTTCAAGGGGAAGGAGTTTTTAAAATGCAACTTGACGATTTAAAAATACTTATATGCGATGATTCGATTCTCGCAAGAAAACAGATGAAGGACATAATCAATTCCATTGGTTCACCGACTATCATTGAGGCGGCAAACGGACAGCTCGCCATTGATATGTACAAGGAGCATAAGCCAAATCTCACATTTATAGACATTGTAATGCCAGTAAAGGACGGAAATGCCGCTATCTCAGAAATTATGGAGTATGACAGCAGTGCTACCATCTTCGTTGCATCATCTGTCGGCACACAGTCCGAGCTTAAAAAGGCTCTTGCTGCCGGAGCATGTGACTTCATTCAGAAACCAATCGACAAGGATCAGGTCATAAGTCTGATTAAGAAGCACATAGGAGGAAATTAATATGTATACTCAATTTTTTGGCAATTTTCTCCTATCAAAGGGGTATATCACTAATGAGCAGCTTTTTGACGCTCTAAAAGAAAAAGCACAAAAGCACGCAAAGCTCGGTACTCTTGCCATCCACTCAGGGCTTATGACAGCTGCCGAGGTTGATTCAGTAATAGTCGAGCAGACCCATCAGGACAAGAAGTTTGGTGAGCTTACAATAGAAATGGGCTATCTGACAGACGAGCAGGTAAAGGATCTCTTAAACATCCAAAGCCCTGACTTTCTTCTTTTAGGACAGATTCTTTTAGACAAAGGCATAATTGACAATACCACTCTCGAAAAGAGTATACATGATTACCGCAGTGAGAATGCTATTTCCGATCTTGACATGGTACTCGAGGATAAGGACAGTATAAATCATCTGATAGGTCATTTTTTTGCCAATACAGGCATAGATCCTTCTGCCATTGACATTATGTATCTTGAGCTTTTGTTTAACAGCTTTATCCGATTTGTCGGTGATGACTACACTCCGCTCTCCGCCGAGATATGTGACAGCTTTAGTGCGGACTGCATGGTACGTCAGGACATCGAGGGCAGCTATGCCATATCCACATACATAGGCATGAGTCAGACAACAGCCATCAATTTTGCATCACGCTATGTAAAGGAATCATTTTCAGTATACGACGAGTATGTACAGGCATCTCTCGATGATTTTCTGAACCTGAACAATGGACTGTTTCTGGTCAACTGTTCAAATGATCAGGCACTTGAGCTTACTCTCACTGCACCTGAGCATTTTGATGGACAGACACGCAGCTTCAATAAAGCCTGCAAGCTCAAGCTGTTATACCCTTTCGGAGCCATTCACTTTATTATTGAATTCTAATATCTCTGCAAGGCAGTTTCAGTAATCTGATAATTATTTACTCTATAATTAATCGAGTAGGAGGCGGTGGCTAACCGCTGTCCTCTCACAGCACCGTACGTCAGACTGTCTAACGATTTGAAAATTCAGTCTGA
>OGFE01001950.1_pt1 | contig 12536 bp, 7 predicted proteins | sample 1570811 | NCBI WGS metagenome assembly OGFE01 (sample SAMEA2581967, study PRJEB24529) | metagenome | biome: Human gut stool | place: China | collected 2011 | reverse complement strand
AGTTGCGGCGTATAGCCTACGAACGAAGCGGCTTTCTCATCGTTTGCGGTGCCGGACTTGCCGGCCACCTGGCGTCCGAGACGTGCCGAAACACCGGCCGCGGTGCCATACGTGGTGGTGCCCTGCATGGCCTTCTGCACCAGATGGCAATCGTTCGCATCGAACACCTGCTGGTTCTCCTGAGCCGTCTTGTACAGCTCCTTCGAACCGTCGGACGTGAGCACCGTGTCGACGATGTGCAGCGTGTTCTTCACGCCATCGTTCGCGATGGTGGAGTGGCCTTGCGCCAGATCCCACACGGTAATGCCGTTGATGCCCAGAATGTTGTAGGTGGTGTCTTCGGCGATGTCTTCCTCAATGCCCGCCTGATGCGCGATCTTGGCGAGATTCGCGGCGCCGAGGTGCTTGTTGACCTCCATGAACACCGTGTTCACCGAATTCGCGGTCGCCTGATAGAGGTTGATATACCCCCAGTTGGTGTTCAGTGCGTTCGGCACCTGCGCGGTGGTTCCCGGAGTCGTCTCAAACGTCAGGCCGGAATTACCGTTGAACAACGTGTTGAAATTCACACCCTCCTGAGCGGCTCCCAGCAAACCGAACGGCTTCATCGTGGAACCCGGCTCGAACGTGGCCTGCGTGGCGTTGTTGAGTTGCTTGGTGAGGTAATCGTTGCCCGCATACATGGCTTTCACGGAACCGGTCTTCTGATCGACCGCAATACCGCCCACCTGAATACTTTCCGGCATGCCCTCCGGTCGGGTGTCGCCGACCTGCTGAATCTCGTCCTGCATGTCCTTGTCGAGCGTGGTGACGATCTTGTAGCCGCCGGTTTCCAGATCATCGGCGGTGAACGCCTTGGAATTGACCAGTTCGTTCTTCACCGTGGTCAGCAGATACCCGTTCGCGCCGGCCATCTGGTTGCTCTGCTGTATTTCCGCCACGGCAGGGAACTGCGCTTCCTTCTTCTCCTGGGCGGTGATGTAGCCGTCTTCCTTCATGATGCTGAGCACGCGGTCATATCGCTTTTCGGCCTGTTCCTGATTGACGGCCGGATCCCATGAGCTCGGCGCCGGAATGATACCAGCCAACATGGCGGATTCCGACAAGGTCAGATCGCTGGCGTTCTTGTTGAAATACGCCTTCGCCGCCGCCTGAATGCCATACGCGCCACGACCAAGATAAATCGTGTTCATGTAATTGCACAGCACCTGGCTCTTATCTTGTGCCTGCGCGATCTTGATGGCCAGGAACGCTTCTCTCAGCTTGCCGGAATACGACGTGGTTTCGCCCAAATAGTAGCGTTCCGCATACTGTTGGGTGATGGTCGAACCGCCCTGACGGCTGCCTGTGGTCAGATTCGTATACAGCGCTCGCGCGATGCCATACAGATCGATGCCCTTGTTGGTGTAGAAGGAACGGTCTTCCGACGCGACGATGGCATTGCCCACATAATCCGGCAATACCGCGCAGTCGATGATTTCGCGGTTCTGTTCCGCGTAGCTGCCAATTTCCGTAGTGCCGTCGGCATAGTAGACGGTGGTTTTTTCGGCGAGGGCGAACTTTTCCGGTTCGGGGATTTCCGTGGTGATATACATGTAGGCGAACAGGCCGATACCTGCCGCGAGCAGCGCTGCGAAGATGCCGAGTGCCCACTTCAGCACGAGATGCTTGCGCTTGTTCTGCTTTTTCTGAGGTCCGTTGGCGCGGTGCGATCCGTGGTTCTGCGGCTTGGGCGCGCTATGGGATGCGTTGCTGCGATTGCTGCCGGCGCCGCCGCTGCGGGCGCTTCTTGAGCGTGAGCTTACGCTTCGTGTGTGTGAAACCATAGGTTCCACCGTAGCTGATTGACTTGAGAAATCAGGTGAAAATGGGGTGAGTTTGCCCTTGGGAGGGCATTTTTTGCGCAGCTCTTTTACAAATCGACAGTTTGTGGGTCGTTGTCTCAATATCGGCTTATTTTCAGGGTTTTATCAGTTTTTCAGGTGCCTTTTCGCTGTTTCGCAGGTATGCTTGAAATTTGGTACCTGTGAAACGCATATATGCATATATAACAGAGGAGTCGTTTACAGATGAGCATTCGTGTAGCTATCGCTGGCGTTGGCAATTGCGCTTCTTCGCTGGTGCAGGGCGTTGAATACTACAAAGACACGAAGGACGAGGATAAGATTCCCGGTCTGATGCACAATAATTTCGGCGGATATCGCGTGCGTGACATTGAATTCGTCGCCGCATTCGATGTGGACGCGCTGAAGGTCGGCAAGGATCTGTCTGAAGCCATCGAAGCGTCGCAGAACAACACGATCAAATTCGCCGACGTGCCGAATCTGGGCGTCGAAGTGCTGCGCGGCCCGACCAACGATGGTCTGGGTGAATACTATCGCCAGATGATCGAAGAGTCCGACGCCGAGCCGGTCGACGTGGCCCAGGTGCTGCGCGACAAGAAGGTCGATGTGCTCGTTTCCTACCTGCCGGTCGGTTCCGAGCAGGCCGACAAGGCATACGCCCAGGCCGCCATGGACGCCGGATGCGCGTTCGTGAACTGCCTGCCGGTGTTCATCGCATCCGATCCGGAATGGGCTCAGAAGTTCCGTGACGCCGGTGTGCCGATCGTCGGCGACGATATCAAGTCCCAGGTCGGCGCCACCATCACGCACCGCGTGCTCGCCCGTCTGTTCGAGGATCGTGGCGTGCGTCTGGACCGCACGTACCAGCTCAACGTGGGCGGCAACATGGACTTCATGAACATGCTGCAGCGCTCGCGCCTGGAATCCAAGAAGATTTCCAAGACCCGCGCCGTCACTTCCGTGGTGCCGCACGATATGGATCCGCATAACGTGCATATCGGTCCGTCCGATTACGTGGCATGGCTTGACGACCGCAAGTTCGCGTTCGTGCGTCTTGAAGGCACTACGTTCGGCGATGTGCCGCTGAGCTTGGAATACAAGCTGCAGGTGTGGGATTCCCCGAATTCCGCCGGTATTGTGATCGATGCCGTGCGTGCCGCCAAGATCGCGCTCGACCGTCATCTGGCCGGCCCGATTCTGGCTCCGAGCTCCTATTTCATGAAGTCGCCGGCCGTGCAGCACGAGGATGGCGAGGCCCGCCGCTTGGTGGAGGAGTTCATCAAGGGCGAGGTCGAAGGCAGCGAAGAGCAGCTTGACGCCGATGTCGCCGCCGCCAAGGCAGCTGGCAAGGATGTGTGGCGCGCCTGATTTTTAGTTCGCCTGATATGAGGAATCCCCAATCTACCGTCGGTGGATTGGGGATTTTTAATTACGATTTGGAAACGATGCGTATCGTCACTTCTTGAGAAGGGGTTCGACCTGTTCCTCGTACGCGGTCAACGCGGTATCGATCACATTGTGCATGTCGTAGTACTTGTACGTGCCCAGACGGCCGCCGAACACCGTCTTCAGCTCGGCCTTCGCGAGCTCCTCGTACCTCGCGTACAGCGCCTTGTCGGCCTCCGTGTTGATCGGATAGTACGGCTCGTCGCCACGCTCGGCGAAACGGCTGTACTCCTCCCATACCACGGTCCTGTCGGGATTCTGCGAGGCGGCGCGCTCCGGATTGAAGTTCTTGAACTCGATCGCGCGCGTGTACGGCACGTCCGCGTCGGAGAAGTTCATCACCGGGCAGCCGAAATGGTCGCCCTCGTCGTAACGCACCTCCTTGAAGTCGACCGTGCGCCACTTGAGCTCGCCCAGCGAGTAGTCGAAGTAGCGGTCCACCGGGCCCGTGTACACCACCGGCACACCGGCCGCGGCCAAAGCCGCCTTGTTGTACGGCTGGGACTCGTCGAAGAAATCGGTCTCCAGGGTCACATGGATGCGCGGATCGTCGATCATGCGCTCCATCCACGCGGTGTAGCCGTCGGCCGGCAGGCCCTCCCCCGTGTCCTTGAAATAGCGGTTGTCGTAGTTGAAGCGCACCGGCAGGCGGTTGATGATGCCCGCTGGCAGGTCCTTCGGATCGGTCTGCCACTGCTTGCCCGTGTAGTTCTTGATGAACGCCTCGTACAGGGGGCGGCCGATCAGCGAAATGCCCTTGTCGTTGAGGTTCTGGGGATCCTTGCCCGCCAGCTCGCCGGCCTGCTCGGCCACGAGCGCCTTGGCTTCGGCGGGCGTGTAGTGCGCGCGGAAGAACTGGTTGATGGTGCCCAGGTTGATCGGCAGGGGGTAGACCTCGCCGTCGTGCGTGGCGTACACGCGGTGCACGTAGTTCGTGAACGAGGTGAACCTGTTCACGTAGTCCCACACGCGCTTGTTGGACGTGTGGAACAGGTGGGCGCCGTACTTGTGGATCTCCGCGCCGGTCTCCTCGTCCATGTAGCTGTACGCGTTGCCGCCGATGTGGTCGCGCACGTCGATGATCTCCACGCGCACGCCGAGCCTCTCCACGGCCTGCTGGGCCACGGTCAGGCCGAACAGGCCCGCGCCCACGACCACCAGATCGGGATATTCCACCGCTTCAGTCATAAGAACAACCTTCCGAACTTAAAACAAACACACAATATTCGTGTGCGATTCCTCATCAAGCATACCCGTCCGCCCTCCTTAACGCGGGATGCTCTTGGGGAAGCGGCATTTTGACGTTTGATTTCCCTGTGTCGCTGGTCGTGGGGCTGGCTGCTCCACGGATCATGGCATGGTCTGTGTGGTTCGTGCGCGGCCTGTGGCGCGGGTTGCGCTGCGGTTCGTGCGGCTTGCGGCGCGGTTCGGTCCGGGCATGGTGTACACTGGTCTTTGCCTCCGCGTGGCGGTACGTCACCCAACTCCCCCAGGGCAGGAATGCAGCAAGGGTAAGTGGCCTCTTCCGGGTGCGTGGAGGTTTTCTTATATCTTCATGCCATTCGCGCATACCGTAGAGCCAATGCCGTATTCTCGATGATTATGACCGACGAATTCAAGCCAATCATCCGAGACCCGCACAAGTCCGCGAATATGCTGGAACAGCCGGTCGCGCCCGTTCCCGTGCCGCAGCCGCCGTCTGATCCGATCGAACAGGTGCTTTCCCCACGTGAAGTGAGCGAAGGGCTTGCCAAAGCCGATCCGCTGACCCGTCATCCGCGCGTGTCGAGCATTATGCTCAGCGTGGTGTTCGGTCTGCTGCTGCTTGCCGCCGCGGTGGGCGTCTGGTGGTTGGGCGTGCGCACGATGGAAGGCCAAAGCTATGAAGACATGGTCTGGTCGAAATTCGATGCGGCCCTGCCGGGATGGCTGGAACCGGTCGTGCATGTTTTCACCATTTCCACCGTTGTAATCGCAACAAGCGCGATTATGTCGATAATCGCCCTCGCCGTACTTATCGTAAGAAAACGATGGCTGTTGATTGCTCAACTGGCGGTATTCGGCGGAATCTGCTTTGCCGCAGCAGAGTTGCTGAAGCCGCTGCTGCCACGTCCGTACTTAATCAATCTGGAATCAAATCCCAATAATTCCGCGCCTTCCGGGCATGTCATACTCGCCGCCGCGGCAGGAATGATCCTACTATGCGCCGTGCCTCGCGTATGCCGTGCGCTCGTTGCCGTGATCGGCTGGCTGTATGCGGTACTCGTCGGATTGTCGGTGATTGCGGGACAGTGGCACCGGCCGACCGACGTGATCATGGCGTTGCTGATCGTCGGCGGAGTGGCAATGATCACGCTTGCCGCGACGTTTGCGAACGGCATGGATGAGCCCGGTTCGCGTGCGTCGTCGCCTTCCGTGCAGATCGTCGGCAGCGTGCTGTTGACGTTCGGCGTGCTCGGCACCCTGTATGGCGCATACATTATTTGGCAGATTCAGCCGGGACTTGCGATGAGTGCGGAATGGACGAATTCCGGTGCGCACCTTTCCACGGTTATTCTGACGGCTTCCGTTGCGTCGTTGGTGTTCGGGCTGGTGTTGACCATGCGTCAGCTGACCGCCTCGCCATTGACGAAACTTGGGCTTGTCGGTGCACCTCCGGCCCCTCCGAAACGCTGACGGCAAAACGTACGATCACGCCGAAAATTTCCGGCACCGGTCGCTCGCGCCACACGGACGGTTTGCCAACTGCATACGGTCAGTGAGTATTATTGCGTTGCAAACGCTAGTAATAAGGAGTGGCTATGGCTACCGGCAGCAAGCTCGTGATTGTGGAGTCTCCCACCAAGGCCAAGAAAATCGGTGGGTATTTGGGCTCCGAATATACGGTGATGGCCTCGGTCGGCCATATTCGAGATCTTGCGCAGCCGAGCCAGGTGCCGGCCGCCGACAAAACTAAATTCGGCAAGTTCGGCGTTGACGTGGAAGACGGATTCAAGCCGTACTACATCGTCGATGGCAACAAGAAGAAAACCGTGTCCGAGCTGAAAAGCGCGTTGAAAAAAGCCGACACCCTGTACCTCGCAACCGATGAGGATCGCGAGGGAGAGGCCATCGCCTGGCATCTGGTACAGACGCTCAAGCCGAAAGTGCCGGTTAAGCGCATGGTGTTCCACGAAATCACGAAGGAAGCCATCAAAGCGTCGCTTGACAATACTCGCGACGTTGACGACGACATGGTCGACGCCCAGGAAACCCGCCGTATTCTGGACCGCCTGTACGGCTATGAGCTTTCTCCGGTGCTGTGGCGCAAGGTTGGGCCGGGTCTTTCCGCGGGCCGTGTGCAGTCCGTCGCCACGCGTTTGATCGTGGAGCGCGAGCGCGAGCGTATGGCGTTCGTGCGTGCCCCGTATTGGGATGTCACCGCAACGTTGGAGGCGCCGGATGCCGATGGCAATAATGTTGCGTTCGAGTCTCGTATGGTGTCGTTGGGTGGCCGTCGTTTGGCTGGTTCCAAGGATTTCGGCGCCGATGGCAAGCTGACTGCGGCCGGTGCGAAGGATCAGGTCGTGCAGTTGGACGAGGCGCAGGCTTCCGCGATTGCGCAGGCATTGGAATTTGCAACGTTTACTGTCGCGTCGATGGAAACCAAGCCGTACCGTCGCCGTCCGGTTCCACCGTTTACCACGTCCACCTTGCAGCAGACCGCCGGCAATCGTCTCGGCATGAGCTCGCGTCAGACCATGCGTGCTGCGCAAGGATTGTACGAAAACGGCTATATCACCTACATGCGTACCGATTCGGTGACGCTGTCGCAAGAGGCGATCGCAGCCGCACGCGAAGCGGTCGTCAAGCATTTCGGCGAAAACTATCTGTCGGACGCGCCGAAACAATATGCCACAAAGACGGCAGGCGCGCAGGAAGCCCACGAATGCATCAGGCCGGCGGGCGCGAAATTCCGTGACCCTGCGGAAATCGCAAGCAAAGTGCCGGCCGACCAGCTCAAGCTGTACACGCTGATCTGGCAGCGCACGCTTGCCTGCCAGATGGCAGACGCAACCGGTTCCACGGCGACCGTGCGACTGTCCGCACCGACCGAATCGAATGGGGAAGCCATGTTCCAGGCTTCCGGCACTGTCATCGAATTCCCCGGCTTTATGAAGGCGACCGGTGAAGGCCGCCGCGCATCCGCCGAATCGAAGAAGGGCGATGCTGCTGGAAGCGTTGAACAGGCTGCGCAATCCGGTAAATCCAGCAAAGCGGATAAGAAGTCGGATGACAATGTGTCGCTTCCGCCGATGAATCCGGGCGATGCGCTCGCCGCGGTGGCGGTTGGTGCCGACGGACACGAAACTCAGCCTCCGGCGCGTTACACCGAAGCGTCGCTCGTGAAAACGTTGGAACAGAAGGAAATCGGCCGCCCGTCCACGTATGCGAGCATTATTTCCACGATTATCGATCGCGGGTACGTGTATGAGCGCGGTCGTGCGTTGATTCCGTCGTGGCTCGCGTTCTCCGTGGTCAAATTGCTGGAAACGAAGTTCCCGCGGTATGTGGATTACGAGTTCACTGCCGATATGGAAAGCGGTCTTGACCAGATCGCGAGCGGTCAGGAGACCGGCAGGAATTGGCTGACCCGCTTCTATTTCGGTTCCGGTGAGGGTGCCGCGCAGTCTGCGGACGAGGCGCATGCCGGCTTGCAGCAGCAGGTCGCGCAGTTGGGTGAAATCGACGCTCGCGAGATCAATACGATCGAGATCGGCGACGGTTTGCATGTGCGCGTCGGTCGATATGGCCCGTATTTGGAGGATATGAACCATCTGGATGATGAGGGCAATCCGAAGCGTGCCTCGCTGCCGGATACGCTCGCTCCGGATGAGCTGACGGTGGAAGTCGGTCATGATTTGATCGAGAACCATTCCGGCGGTCCGCGCGCTCTTGGCGTCGATCCGGTTTCCGGAGGCACCGTTGAAGTGCGTAATGGTCGTTTCGGGCCGTATGTTGCGCTGGTGATGCCTTCTGCCGATGCCGGCGATGCTGGTGATGCTGCCGGTGGCGCTAGTGAGAAGCCGAAGCGCGGCAAGGGTGCGAAGAAAGCCGCTGCCGATCGCCCGAAGATGGCGTCGTTGTTCAAGACGATGAGTCCGGAATCGTTGACGTTGGATGATGCGTTGCGTCTGCTGAGCTTGCCGCGTGAAGTCGGTTCGTATGAAGAGGTGGATGCGCAGACCGGTGAAGTGCAGACGGTTACCGTGCAAGCCAATAATGGTCGTTACGGTCCGTATTTGACGAAGACCGGTGCCGATGGCAAGTCGGATACGCGTTCGCTTGCTTCGGAAGATGAGATTTTCACGGTTGATTTGGATAAGGCGAAGGAACTGTTCGCCCAGCCGAAGTATGGCCGTGGGCGTGGCCGTGGCGCTGCGAAGCCGCCGCTGCGCGAATTGGGCGTCGATCCGGAAACGCAGAAGCAGGTGACCATCAAGGAAGGCTTCTACGGCGCGTATATCACCGATGGTGAGACGAATCGTACGTTGCCGAAGCAGTATGCTCCTGAGTCGATCGAACCGGCCGAGGCGTTCCGTTTGCTGGCTGAGAAGCGTGCGCAGGGCCCGTCGAAAAGGCGTGGACGTAAGACCGCCGCCGGCAAGGGCGGGGCTAAGAAGGCTGGTGCTGCCAAGGCTTCTAAGACTTCCAAGGCGGCTTCCGTCGATAAGGCTCGTGCCGATCGCCGTGCCAAGGTGCGCGAGTTGGCCGATAAGGGTTGGGCCAACACCCGTATCGCCAAGGAGATCGGTTCCACGCCGACCACGGTGAAGGCCGATGTGGAATGGCTTGCCGCCAACGAAGGCTACACCCGTCCCGCCGTAGTTCCCGCCCGGTGATGAACAGTCCGGTGGACTGTTCGTAGCAGTGAGCAGCGGTAGCGTTGCGAACGCCGCAATGTAGAGTGATGAATATGCAAGGCATATTCATCTCCTTTGAAGGTGTAGACGGCGTCGGCAAAACCACGCAGGTTGAACGGTTGCGTGCGTACGTTGAGGCGCAGGGGCGCGAATGCGTGGTCACGCGCGAGCCAGGCGGTACTGTGCTTGGCGTGGCGATTCGCGAGTTGCTGCTTGGCGGCGTGGAAGGTTCCGATGCGGATATCGCTCCGCGTGCGGAGGCGCTGCTGTTCGCCGCCGACCGTGCCCAGCATGTTGCCGAGGTGATTCGCCCTGCACTGGAACGCGGTGCCGTGGTAATTACCGATCGGTACCTTGATTCTTCTCTTGCATACCAGGCTGGCGGCCGCGAATTGACGGCAGGTGAAATCCGCGACTTAAGTATGTGGGCAACGTGTGAGCTATTGCCGAATCGCACGTATCTGCTGGATCTTGACCCTGTGCAATCGCATGCACGACTACAGCATGATGAAGATCGCATGGAATCCGCGGGAGACGATTTCCAAAATCGTACGCGACAGGCGTTCCTTGACTTGGCAAAGGCGGAATCGCAACGTTTCCGCGTGATTGATGCCAGCCAATCCATCGATGAAGTATGGGCGCATATTCAGTCTGATTTTGCGCAAATCAGTCAAATGAAAACTTTCCAATCGGAGGCCGCCCAGTGAGCGTGTGGGATTCGATCGTCGGCCAGCAGCAGGTTGTCGAACAACTCAAAGCCATCGCAAGTGGCGATCCGAAAGCCATTGCGCAATCCTGGCTGATTTGCGGTCCTCCGGGATCGGGTCGTTCCAATGTGGCGCGCGCGTTCGCTGCGGCGTTGGAGAGCCCCGATCATGGTCTTGGCGACGAGCCGACCAAAGCCGCGCAGCAGGTGCTTGCCGGCACTCACCCCGACGTGACCGTGCTGGCCACCAACAAAGTGACCATCGGCATCGACGAGGTGCGAAACATCATCACTACGTCCGAGCAGATGCCGAGCACTGCGCCGTGGCGCATCATCATTATCGAAGATGTCGATCGTATGCTGGAACGCACCACCAACGTGCTGCTCAAGGAGATTGAGGAGCCGAGCGAGCACACGATTTGGCTCTTGTGCGCGCCAAGTGCGCAGGACGTGTTGCCGACGATTCGCTCGCGCACTCGCATCGTCAATCTTGCCGTGCCCTCCACGCAGGCGGTGGCTGCATTTCTGGAGCAAAATGGCGGATTCGAGCCGAAAATCGCGGTGCGTGCCGCACGTCTTGCGGAAGGGCATATCGGCATCGCCAATCTGTATGCGAAAAACGAGCAGGTCATGTCTGACCGCGACGAGCTGATCGTGGGCGTGCTGGGATTGCGCCGCGCGTCGGATGCGGTACTGCTTGCCGGCAATCTTATCGACAGTGCGAAAGCGCAGGCCGAAGCGGAGGTGAAGGTCAAGGCGGCCGAGACGGAAGCTGATTTTCGTAGGGTCAATGGGCTTGGGGCGAAGGATCGTATTCCTCCAAAACTGCGTGGCGCGTACAATACGATCGCAAAAAAAGACGAGCTGAAGCGACAGACCACAAGATTGACGCGCGATGTGCTCGACCGTGCGTTGAATTCGATCGCCAGTGTATACCGCGATGTGGCCGTGCTGCAGAACAATGCCGAAGATTCGGTTGGCTTGATTAATTTGGAGAATCGTTCGTCGATCACCGATCTGTCGGTGCGGCTTACGCGTGGGGGAGCGGTGCGGCGGCTGGAGGATATTGCCGTTGCGCGTCGCCGTCTGGCCGGCAATGGCAATCCTGTGCTGGTCTTTGAAGCTCTCTTCTGCTCCCTCATCGCCAGCTAGGGCTAGCGGCGTTGGCACATACTGTTTTCCGAGGGCAGATTCTTCCAGCGGGTGGGGAAATGGTTGTTTGGCTGTATGATTCTGGCTTGCTATCGTGCGATAACTGCCGGCAAAATTGCAAAAATTGCGATTTAGCGCTGGCAGTTGGTGGATTCGCGGACGATGAGTTGCGGCGCGAGTGAGATGTGCGCGGGGCTGCCGGGGGCGTCGTTGAGTAGGCGTAGCGCTTCGGAGACGATTTGTTTGAACGGCGGGCGCACGCTGGTCAGCGCCGGCATGGTGGTGCGTGCAATCGGCGAATCGTTGTAGCCAACCACCAGCACATCTTGAGGCACGCGAAGCCCGAGCGAATGCAACGCCACCATCACGCCGAACGCGATCGCATCGTCGGCGCACACCACGGCCTCCGGTTGCACGAGCGGCTCGGAAAACAGTCGCATGGCGCAGTTGAATCCGCGCTGCACGCTACGGTCTCCGAACTTGTTCCATTCGGTTTCGGTGGCAAGATGGTGCGCTCGCATCTGCGTGTGGAACATGGCGAACAGTTCCGCCGATTCGAAGGAGATTTCCTTGCCGGCCATGTATGCCACGGATGCGATGCCACGTTCGGCCAAATGCCTGATCACGATTTCCATGGCGGCGTTTTCGTCGACGCTCACCATGGATGTGCGGAACGAGCATTGGCGTCCGCCCACTTGCACGATCGGCAGTGTGGAGGCGTAATGTTCAAGCTCCGCGGAAAGGTAGGCTCCCCAGGCGGGCAGCACGATCAGACCGTCAACATGGCGGTCCATCAATGACTCGATGCGTTGAATCTGCGTGGCCTGATCGCCGCCGATGCCGAGCAGCAGTTGCTGCGAATCCACGTCGATGACGGGTTCGATTTCGTCAAGCAGCTGCGCGCAGAACGGGTCGTTGGCGGTCGGAATCACCAGGCCGATGGTGTTGGTGACGGTGCTGCGCAACGCGCTCGCCGCATAATTGACCGAATAGTTGAGGTGTGCCGCGGCGGCTCTCACACGTCGTGCGATGTCGTCGTCTTTGGTGCGTTTTCCGGAAAGCACGCGGGAGACGGTGGCGATGGAGACGTTGGCCAGCGCGGCGACGTTCGTGATTGAACTGTTCGCCGAAGTAGCCGAAGCCGAGGCGTTGTCGGTTGTGCGTGCCATGCTCTCCTCACCACAAATATTCGAAATGCTCGAAAAACTCGGATTATTCGAATGACTGCCGTATCTCAATCGCGTATTCAAGAATAAAACAGCCACCCGTCGAAAGCGGCAGGTGGCTGAAAGCAAGTATCGCAAGTATCGCAATCATGCATGTTGCATTGCGATTCCATAATTGCGATGCAACAACTGAAGATTGTTGAATATCTTGCGAAATTCTGAAATCTTCAGCAAGAGGAAGATCACTCGGCGTTGACGAGGATGTTCAGCAGGTTGTCTGCCACGGTTTCATCATCGGCGCCCTGCACGTCGATGACCA
>OGFE01001937.1_pt1 | contig 12644 bp, 10 predicted proteins | sample 1570811 | NCBI WGS metagenome assembly OGFE01 (sample SAMEA2581967, study PRJEB24529) | metagenome | biome: Human gut stool | place: China | collected 2011 | reverse complement strand
TGAAAGGAGTCAGTCGAAAGATTGGCTCCTTTTTTTGGTATATACACCAGCCGTTTAATTTTCAATGATGTCTGCCTCTTATTGCTAGCTTCCATTTACAACAGTCATTTAGATGTAACATGACATGTCTGGTAGGAGGCATTAATAAAATACCAGCTATATCTTTTTTAGCCCAGAAATCAAGCAACCAAATCGAATCTTCATGATTTGTGATACAACCTTCTTCTAATATCCGGCTTATCCTTTGAGTTGGGATTTTGCGACGTATATCATCGGGAGATAAGGTTCGGATGATTTCTCTGCTTTTTCGTCCTACTTCATTCCTGTATTCTAAGAGTTCTTGAATACGTAGACTTTTGCTTAGCTGAATAATCTGGTTATCAGATAAGGCATTTCCTGTGTCTCTGATAGGGGAATTCATTCGGGTTTGCCAGTCTTCATTGAAGATCTGCTTTTCCCCGTTAACTAATATATTCATGGTCAGATCCTCAATTCTGCTGATGTGCCATAATACCCAAGCGATGGTTTCATCTTTCGCTGTAGGCATAATGGCATATTCATCCTCTCTTAAATCTCCGACTAGCTCATCGACCTCGTTTCTCTCATTACCAGACACCACAGAGAGGTGTAATTTTCCATGAATCTCAAGAAAGAGCTCCTTGGTTTGCTCTATTAATTCCGGTTTACGGATAATGCGGTTTAGTTCTTTATGTGATTCGCTTAATCCGGCTCCAAAGTATTTCATTTTGGGGATTATTGGTAGCGTACGGCTGTCCCGGCGGCGGTAACCATCAGCATGCTTCCGCTTCCTCCTACGGTCTCATAATCTAGATCTACGGCGATTACAGCGTTTGCGCCCATTCGTGCCGCATGATCGCTCATTTCTTTCAAGGCCGTTTCTTTCGCTTCGCGTAAGACACTCTCGTAAGAACCTGCACGTCCTCCGACAATATCCCGGATGCCTGCGAAGAAATCTTTGAATACATTCGCTCCGATGATCGTTTCACCGGATACGATTCCGAAGTACTGGGTAATTTCTTTTCCTTCGATCGTGTTAGTTGTTGTGAGTAACATAGCTTTTCAATTTAATCGTTTGAGGGCAAATATAAGATAAAGGGCGAACCAGTGTACTGATTCGCCCTTTGTTTTTATGTTTCTTTATATGAATTTATTTTACCGGTTGATCGGTCATGATAAACTCAAGCTTACCTCCATTTATGATATCGGAGTGGCTGATGAAAGGAGTCTCTAGGACTTTACCGTTTAGCTTGACTTCTTTAACGTATTTATTGGCGGGACTATTGTTGGTCGCCACGATCTCGAAAATACCGCCTTTTACGTGCATAGAAGCCTTATTTACCATCGGACGGCCCAATGTGTAAACCGGAATACCCGGACTTACCTGATAGAAACCTAGGGCGCTCATGACATACCAAGCAGACATCTGTCCGCAATCCTCATTACCGATGATACCATCCGGTTCATTCGTGTAGAAATTCTGCATGATATAATCTAAATACCCTTGCCCTTTCCATGGAGAATCTGTCCAGTTATAAAGATAGGCCATATGGTGGCTCGGCTCGTTTCCATGAGCGTATTGGCCGATCAATCCGGTAATATCTCCGGAGGCTTCCGCCCCGTCAATCTGGGAAGAGGTGGTGAACAGGGTGTCTAAACGTGTTTCCAGCTCTTTCTTGCCACCGATAGCGGCGATGAAGTTATCCATATCATGTGGTGCGAAGAAACTCCATTGAAAGGCATTCCCTTCGGTATAGTCGCTTTTCATATGCGAAGAATAGCGAGGGTTGAATGGAGTACGGAAAGAACCGTCGCCCATTACCGGACGCATCATTTTCGTCTCGGGATCTAAATAGCGTTTGTAGTATTCGGCTTTCTTGGCATACTCATTCGCCAACTCTATATTACCTGCCTTCTTGGCGATTTGGGAGATACACCAATCCTCGTATGCCATCTCCAATCCCCACGATACGGATTCGGGAACAGAGTCGGCGGGGACGAAACCATATTTCTCCTTATAGTAAGGGTGCATCGTGATCAGATCCAACTCACGGGTTCCTTTGAACTTCTCGGCAAGATCCTCACGGTAAACGGAAGAACGTGCGCCGGCTTCCGCCCACGTGCTCATATCACCTTCCGCTAAATCTTTCGCTACAAGGTCGGCGAGGACCGAGACGGCCGGATATCCTACCATACAACCTGTATAACTAGAGGCTAAAGGCCATTTGGGTAATATTCCACCTTCTTTATAACCTTGCACGAGTACCTTACCCCAATCAGTCGCTAAGTCCGGATTAATGATTGTCATTAACGGATGAAGCGCACGGAACGTATCCCACAAGGAGAATACGGAATAATTTACGTAACCCGGTTCGGCGGTATGCACTTTCTTGTCCATACCCAAATAACGCCCGTCCACGTCTTGATAAGCGAAGGGGGCGATCATGGTATGGTAGAGCGCCGTATAGAAATTGACCATGACTTTCGGATCTGCCTCGATCTGGATCAAGTTTAACGCCTCGTTCCAAATATGCGTTGATTCCTCACGGGTCTTATCGAAATCCCATCCGGGCAATTCTGCCTCGAGATTCTTCTCGGCGCCTTCCGGATCGACTACGGATAAGGCTACTTTTACATAAAGCGGTTGTGCCTTTTCAGCGAATTTGTAATGGAACTTCAAATCTTCTGCCGTATTTAGGCGTAAGAACAAGGAGTCTTTACGTAATTTCCCCCCGATGTATTGGTATACCGTCTCGATCGGTTCCGAGAAAGTAATCCGATAGGACATAGAATGGAAATGCGCCCAACCTTGTGTCTTCACGGTTCCTTCCACCGTGGAGTCGTTTACAAGTAAATATTGGTTACCGATCAGCTTATGTCCCCAGTTCGGTTGAAGGATATGCCCTAAGTCAAGCAGGACACGACGTTCTTTGGGATTGTCGTATGTATATTTGTGGAAACCTACACGATCCGTAGAAGTCAATTCCACGTTGATGCCAAAGTTATCCAAGCGTACGGCATAATACCCCGGTGTCGCTTTCTCAGTGTCTTTCTTGAAGGTAGCTACTGGTTTGATGGAATCTCCACCGGAGAAAGGTAATAAAGCTACGTCACCCAGATCGCCGATACCCGTACCAGAAAGATGCGTGTGGCTGAACCCGTAGATATGGTCATCATCATAATGGTAACCACTACTTGCGTCCCATCCCAAGATATGGGTATCCGGGCTTAGTTGTACCATCGCGTACGGACGGGTAGCTCCGGGGAATGTGTGTCCATGGAACCCGGTTCCGATGAATGGGTCTACATACCTCACCTCATCTTGTAGTCGCGGCGACTCCGGCGCTTGCTTGCATCCTACCAGCAGGCAGGCAAGAGCGGCCTGAAAAAATAAGATCGTTCTTTTCACTGTTATTATTGATTTAGTTTGTAATAAGCGAATTATCAATCATCTGTCACAAAGATAATGGCTTTGGGGGAATATTGGAAATTTCCTTTTAAAATCTGCAACCTTTTTCGGGCTTGGCTCGTCTTATAGATAAAAAAGTATGGGAACAAACGAATTTACGACAAAGATATTGCCGCTGAAGAATAACCTTTTCCGGGTTGTTTTCCGGATTACCGGAGACGTGGAGAAGTCTGAGCAGATCGTTCAGGAAGCCCTGCTTAAGGTTTGGGAAGACCGGGATAGCTGGATTGTCATTGAGAACTTACCTTCCTATTGCATGATGGTAGCGCGTAATCTGGCATTGAGGGAAACGTATTCCGGAAATAAGGAAAGGATGGAGCGGTATGCGGTAAGGTAATCTGTTTATGGATCGTGTATGGACTATCAACGAATAAATAAGTTGCTGGATAAATATTGGGAATGCGCCACATCCGTGGAGGAAGAGCGGGAATTACGCCAGTTTTTCTCCTCAGCGGTGGTACCTCCCGACTTATTACCTTATAAGGCTTGGTTCGTATCTCATGAGGCCGAGGCATTACCCCCTTTGGGGAAAGAATTTGATGCTCGTATATTAGAACATATCTCGGAAGATCGAAAATTAATCACTACATTTGGAACGTTATTTAAATCTATTACTCATTTAATACATAAGATTATGGGAACGAATATGAAGAAAGCCTTTACCACCCTTTTATGCCTTTTGTCTTGTATCACGATCTCGGCACAGGATAAAGCCGCAGATCTCAGTAAGTTCGTAGGCGATTGGTCCTTCTCTGCCCCCGACGCTCCGTATGGATATCAAGATGGAAGTTTTCAGATAAAGCAAGAGAACGGCAAGTTGACCGCTAAAGTGAATATACAAGGTAGTACCTTGGAGATAAATGATATCAAGGCGAAAGGAGATACCTATACCAGCTCTTTTTATGTGGATGGAACGCCTGTAGACTTAACTATGACCCAGAAAGGAAATGAGTTAGAGGGAATGGCCGACGCCGGAGGTATGCAGATTCCCGTGAAATTCAAGAAAACGAAGAAGTAGCCGCTTTGTGGTACTGTGAGTTTCTGTTAACTTCGCGGCAAAAACTACAAAGGGATGTTTACAGTAATCGGAATCATGTTCTGCGGCATTGCCGTCGGGTATTTCTTTCGTAAAGTAGAATGGCTGCAAAAGATCGGTAAGCCTATTTCTTATACAATTCTTCTTCTTTTGTTCCTGCTGGGAATTTCGGTAGGGGCTAATGAGTCTATCGTGAATAATCTTACGACATTGGGTGGGCAAGCCTTGTTGATCGCTTCGGCCGGTACGTTGGGGAGCGTCTTGGCGGCGTGGGGAGTTTATCATTTCTTTTTTAAGGAAAGGAGCCGGGGATGAAAGGGAGTTTGATCGTCGTGGGCTTCTTTGCCTTGGGGTGCTTGCTGGGATGGAGCGGTTATCTGCCCGGGGTCATTATCGAGAATGATATAACGGTTTATGTACTTTACCTCTTGATGTTTCAAGTAGGGATTAGCATAGGAAGCGATAAGAAACTGAAAGATATTTTATCGAGTATACGGCCGAAACTCTTATTGGTGCCTCTGGCTACTATTATCGGGACGTTGAGCTTCTCCGCCCTGATCAGCCTTGCTCTTACCAAATGGAGCGTGTTCGATTGTTTGGCGGTCGGAAGCGGTTTCGCCTATTATTCATTATCCTCCATCTTGATAACAGAGCTAAAAGAACCGACGCTGGGGGCGCAATTGGCGGCGGAGTTAGGGACGATCGCCTTGATCGCTAATATTATCCGTGAGATATTCGCCTTGCTGGGCGCTCCGTTGTTCGTTAGATATTTCGGAAGGCTATCTCCGATCTGCGCGGGAGGAGCTACTACGATGGATACGACATTGCCGATTATCACCCGTTATTGTGGAAAGGATTTGGTCTTTGTCTCTATCTTTCACGGAATCTTGGTGGACTTCACAGTTCCGTTTTTCGTTTCTTTCTTCTGTTCGATGTGAGTGAAAGAGGCTTCCGAGATCTCGGAAACCACCTTGCAAGGTTGAAAAGTCATTTCCGAGGTCTCGGAAAGCATTTTGCAAGGTTGAAAAGTCGTTTCCGAGGCCTCGGAAGGCATTTTACAAGGTTGAAAAGTCGTTTCTGAGGCCTCGGAAGGCATTTTACAAGGTTGAAAAGTCGTTTCTGAGGCCTCGGAAGGCATTTTACAAGGTTGAAAAGTCATTTCCGAGGCCTAGAAAAGCTATTTTACAGTTTGCAGCATCACTTCTACCGCTCTTTTTAATTGCGTGTCCTCGCCGGAGAGCTGCGCCTCGGGAGTATTGTACACCTCGACATCCGGTTGCAATTGTTGGTTTTCCAGATAATTGCCTTGCATATCTTTCACGCCTACTTGCGGGATACCGAATACCAAGGTCGGATCGATTTGCGTTTCCCACCATACGGCTGTCATGGTTCCCGGAACCGGGGCGCCGATCAGCTTGCCGATACCTAAGGTCTTATAAACCCAAGGGAAACCATGAGCGTTCGAGTAATTATCCTCGCAGATCAAGACACAGGACGGTTTGGTCCACTTATTGTAAGGATCGCTACCGATGTATTGTCCGCGCGGCTCGAAGCGCTGATACTCCTTGCCGCTCAATAAGGTAGCCAGATCATCATGCAACCAGCCACCTCCGTTATGGCGGGTATCCACGATCACGGCTTTCTTATTCCGGCAACGGCCTAATAAGGCGGAATAGACCTCGCGGAAACTCTCGCTGTTCATACCTCTCACATGTACATATCCGATTTGCCCGTTCGATAATTTATCTACGGTTTCTTGGCAATTCTCGATCCATCTTTTATAAAGGAGGTTCGATAGCTCTCCGTTACTGATCGCTTTTACCTGTTCCTCGAAACGCTGTTTGCTGGTAGGATCATAGACAGAAAGCATTACTTTCTTACCGACTTTACCGCTTAGCAGTGGATAATAATCGGCGTCTTTCTTTATCGGTGTTCCGTCTATCTTCTCGATGATACAGCCTTTCTTTATCTGGCTGCCGGCCAATGTCAGCGGGCCCTTGGCGATGATTTCCTCGATCTTCAATCCGTCGCCCGTGTATGCGTTATCGAAGAAAGCGCCTAGGCTGGCGGTTTCCGGCCCGGTTAGTCCCGGATTGTAACGGGCGCCCGTATGGGAGCCGTTCAGCTCGCCCAATAGCTCGGAAAGCATCTCTTGGAAATCAAAATTATTGTTGATATGCGGAAGGAAACGGGCGTAAGCGGTCTCATACCCTTTCCAATCCATGCCCCGGAGTGTCGGATCATAGAACTTATCCAAGACTTGACGCCAAGCGTGGTGGAAGATATAAGCACGCTCCTCTGCCGGACGATAAGCGAACTCGGCCTTGAAAGCGATCGGTTTTTCCTTGCTATCCTTCAACTCTATCTTTTTCAGTTTACCGCCGGCGGTAAGATAGAGGTTCTCTACTTTCTTATCGGCGAATAGAGTGCCTCGACCGACATTCTTGAGCAGTAATTTAGTGGACTTTTCCTTCAAGTCGTGTTCCCATAAATCAAAGCCTTTCTCGAAAGCGGCGCAATAATATAGTTTATCTCCTTTCGGGGCGAGTACGGCGTCTCCCAATGAGGATGAATTAGCGGTCAGGCGAATAATCCGGTCCTTGCGGTTCTCCAAATCAAACTTCAAGGGGGCTACAGGCTTATCCTTATCCTCTTTTTTCTTATCGGAATCTTTATCGGATGTCTTATCCTCGTCCTTATCTTTGTTTTCATCCGCTTCTACCAAGGCCAGTTCTTCTTTACTGAGGCGGAATTTATCGTAAGCCTCACCGTCGAAGAACATGATGTACACATCCCGCTCGGCACCCCAGCTACCGTGGCTGCGGAAACCGGCACGGTCGGAGGACCAGATCATGGCCTTACCGTCTAATACCCATTTCGCGTCGCCATCCGAATAACCGCTTTCCGTCAGGTTCGTTACCTCGCCGCTACCGTCCGCTTTCACGAGGGCGATATCCGTATTGTTCCATCCTCCGATGGAGATGTAATCAACCAAGAACCACTTGCTGTCTGGCGACCATTGGAAATGCTGGTCTCCATCGCTATACGAATAGAGGTATTTCCCGTCCAATACGGTGCGGACCTGCTTGGTCTTTCGGTTGATAACACGTAAGGTGGTTCGGTTCTCAAGGAAAGCCACCTCGTTACCATCCGGAGAGTATAAGGGTTGGAACGAGGTTTGTCCGGAGACGACAAGAGGCTCCTCTTTCAATTCCGGGGCGTACGTGAATTGCTTATCTTCGTCACGTGTAAGTTTACTTTCGTAGATCCCCCATGTTCCTTCCCGTTCGGCGGAATATACCAATGAACGTCCGTCGGGACTGAAATCTATATTGCGCTCTTGTTGCGGCGTGTTCGTGATTTGACGAGTCGTCTCGTATTCAATAGAAGTTACGTAAACATCGCCACGAGTGATAAACGCTACCTCTTTTCCATTCGGGGAGACGGCGATATCCGTAGTTCCATCGGTCAGAAGACGATGGATCACGTCGTTCTCGATCTTATCCGCGACGATCTGGATATTCACCTTGGCAGGTTTCTGACCTTCCTTAACGGTATAGATCTCGCCGTCGTAACTATAGCATAGAGTCCCGGAATTATCGGAGGTAAGGAAACGCACGGGGTGGGTGGTATGCGTCGTGATTTGTTTCTCGTTGTTGCCTGCCAAATCCTTCTTGAAGATGTTAAAGCTTCCTTTCTCCTCGCTTAGGTAATAGAAAGACGCCCCATCCGCGGCCCATACAGGATTACGATCCTCACCGCCAAAAGTGGTTACTTTCTGGAAAGAGCGATCTTTTCCAAGCGTACATAACCAGATATCACGGGTGATAGAAGATTGATGATGCTTGCGCCAAGGGTCCTCGTAACCTTTGTAGTCATTGTATAATAATTTACTGCCATCTTTGCTGAGGGCTATATTTTCCATGTATAACGAAGAATATAAATCCGGCCTTCCTCCGTCCGTGCTTATCTCATAGACTTGCATAAAGCGGGTGCCGGGGAATTGGATATCCTTGGCGTCTTGCAATACGTTGGCCAGATACAAGATGTGTCCGTTATCCTTAAAGGTAGTGGGATATTCGTTTGTGGAGTGGGTGGTGAGCCGCTTGGGTTCCCCTCCCTCCTTGTTCATGAGAAATACATCGAAGTTGCCGCTACGGTTGGAGGCGAAGGCTATTCTCTGTCCGTCGGGCGACCAGACCGGACGGGTATCATGCGCCGGATGTGTTGTCAACTGCCGGGCTTTTCCTCCGGAAGAAGGGACCGTGTAGATATCCCCTTGGTAAGAAAACGCGATCGTCTGCCCGTCCGGGGAGATCGCGCAGTAACGCATCCATAACGGACTGTCGTCTGCTTGCGCCGCCGCCGATAAAAATAACGCCAGCGCAGGAATCATCAAGTTTTTCATGTGTACTCTATTTTAGATTTACAAATGTAATCGATTTTCGATATTTATTAGGAGAAATAATTGCGTAGATTAAATTTTTAAATATTTTTGCATATGAACTTTAAAACCGCCAAGATGATGACGAAATATAGGGTGTGTATGACTTTTATGTCCATTTTATTATTGCTATTTCATTTTGTGTTTCTGTTTTCTTGTGGAAAGCTACCGGAAAAAACATTTGCTTTTTCTGATAACCTGCGGATTGACTCTTTGGAACATATGGCTATGGATTCGATTTACCGGAATCCTCGATATGCTCATTCCGCATTGGATGAAGCTTTAAGTCTAACTAAAGATAGCGATAAATATTATAAATTACTTGCGGTTAAAAGCCAGATTTATTTTGCAAATAGTGTATATGATTCCGGGTTTGTTTTACATCGGTCAATTATAGATTATTGCGACCGTGTACCGATGTCTCCCAAGATACATGGACTCTTAGGGACGTTGAAAAATACGGTTGGCAATTATTATTCATTTTTGGATAAAACGGATTCGGCCCTCCTTTGCTATTCCGAGGCGTATCAAGAGATCCGGCAGAGTGAGATGGAGCATAAAATCCCGGATATTTATATCAATATAGCGGATATATATACCCGGAAAGGAGCTTACGATCAGCGAGCCCGCTACTTTCGCCAAGCTCTTTTCGTGAGTGATTCATTGGGTATTATGGATCGGATGTCCTTTCCTATTTATTTTGGTTTGGGCGAGACGTATATGGAATTGAGGGACTTTGACTTATCCGATCACTTTTACCGTTTGGCGGAGAAAGAACTGGATTCTCGTAACTTGAGCGAGAAATTCACCTTTTGCAATAGCCGGGGAAATTACTATTATTACAAGGAAGAGTATGCGAAGGCGCTTCCTTGGTTCTTGAAAGCCCGTGAGGTGGTACGTCCTACTCATATGGATTTCTATACTAACGTATGCGAGATCAATTTAGGGGAGATCTATCTATGTCTGGATCAGTTGGATTCCGCTCGTTTTTATCTGGAAAAAGGGTTTAGGTACTTCCATACCTATAATAATAAGACAGCCTTGTACCATTTGACGACCTTGAAGGCTTCGCTAGCCTTAAAAGAGGGGAACTCCGGGCTGGCTTATCAATTGTTGAGGAGTTACACGGATACGGTAGGCATAGATCCCAAGATGGTAGCGATCCGTAATAAGAACTTGCAGAATTATTTCGCTACCACGGGCGATTTTAGGCGTGCCTATGAGTACCAAACGAAGAATAGCGTCATTGAGAACAATATTCGTAGCGAACGGACCCAGATGCGTGTCACCGAGATCGATATGCGTTATAGCCAAGATACGACTTTACTCAAGCGGGAGGCTATTATTAAACAACAGGCCGGCCGGATGGAATACTTGGAAATGAGCCGTTGGGTTTGGATCTTGCTTTTTGCGATCTTGTCGATCGTCAGCGGCATGGCTTATTACTTTATGAAACGTAAACGGCATGCCCAATGGTTAAGCCATATCGATCAGGTGACGAAGTTAAAGATGGAGAGTATTCGCAACCGTGTATCCCCTCATTTTATATTCAATATATTGAACCGGGAGATTAGCTCGGAGGAAGAAGGAAGTTCCCGCCGTACGCAACTTTCCGGATTGGTGGAGTTGTTACGTAGTAGTTTGGAGATCACGGAAAAGCTTAGTATCACGTTGGAGGAAGAATTACGCTTTGTCCGGACTTACTTGAATTTGCAGGCGCAAGGATTAGGGCCGGACTTCCGTCTGGAATGGAATCTCGATCCCTCCCTTGACACGGACGCGATCTATCTCCCGGCCATGCTGATCCAGATTCCCGTAGAGAATGCCGTGAAACATGGCTTGTGCGTGATCGAGGGCGAGAAGCGATTATCTGTTTTCGTGGAGAGCGACGGGAAAGGTATCCATATCCGTATAGAGGATAATGGACCCGGGTATCGTCCGTTTACGAATGCGGGACATAACGGTACGGGGATGGGAACGAAAGTCCTTTACCGTACGATCCTATTGTTGAATAGGAGAAATAAAGAGAAGATCACCTATTGGGTCCAAAGCAAGGGGATGGGGAGTGGAACAATCGTCAGTTTCTTTATTCCGTTGGATTTTAATTACGCTTTCTAGGTATCGTGAATGTACGAAAGTAATCCGGGCCGTTTCCTCTGGATAGTGGATGGAAGCGGCCCGGATCGAATTGAATCGAATCGGTTGATTCGGGTTATAGTCGCTCAATGTCTTCAACAGAAAGTCCGGAGCATTGGGCGATAAGCTCGGAGTCAAGTCCTTGCTCCTTCATCTTTTGGGCTATCTGGAGTTTTTCCTCTTGACGGCCTTTCTCGATTCCTTTCTGCATCCCTTTTTGCATCCCTTTTTGCATTCCTTCCTGCATTCCTTTTTCAATCCCTTCCGTTTGTGCGTAATCGATGGTTGCGTACCAATCCCGATAATTCTTTAGGTTTTCCTCGTAGATCGCACGTTCTTTTTCGCTGAGTGAGTTGACGTTCGCCACATCCAGCAAGCGAAGGAAGGTCTCCTGTTCCTCCTTGAAGGGAGATTGTTCAAATAGGTTCATATTCTTCAATGTATAAATCCAACGTTCGAAGGAGCTCTTGCACTCCTCCTTGCTTAAACTGAATAACGGGAACGATATGTAGATCTGCTTCATCTTGATCTCATTGAACACCTTTCCCGTCCTCTCATTAGCGAGGACAACATCCGTACGGAAGTCTGTGAACTCCGGCAACTTGAAATTCAAGAAATAGACTCCGTAGATGGGTAGCAACCGATATTGCCATTGCTTGCCGATTTGTCCTTGCCGGACCACCATGCGACAAAGATAATAAAAACCTCTGTTAAAGAAATAGTGCTGGGGACAATTCTGCATCTCTAGGATGAACTTGGCCCCGGACACGTCCTCGCAGAGCAGGTCGAATATGATGGTACGGTTCTCGACGGTCTCTGGCTTGATCTCCTTGTCGAGGTAGGTGATGTCCTTGATCTGCCGTTCGCCAGCTAGGGCGGCGTTAAGGAACTTGATGGTAACTTGCTTGTCTTGGAAGACAGCCTTAAATCCAGCATCAGTCATGATGTCTACGTATTGTGCCATAGTTAAATGGTTTTAGGTGATTACTGCTCCAAAGGTAAGGTTTATTTTCGTATCGCGCATCCTGTTTATTGTATATTTCTTAAAAAGCAGATTCATGGTAGTCAGCTTTACTATTTATAGAAAGTACGATTAGTATTAATAGTAGTGCAATATACTATGGATAGTAATCGGCTCCCATTTTGATCAATTCTTATTATACGCTGATTATCAGAAATATAAATAACAATCTTTAAATATTAGGCTTATTGTACTTTTTAAGAGATCAAATTTGGTATGGTTGACTTATTCTTTTCACGTATAAAGATAACATTAAATAATAGACTAAGCCGCTAGCATAAAGTTCTCCAAGTGAATAACTAATCACTTCTCAACTCGTAAGCTTATGGCTTGACAAGCCTTGGATTATACGTTTGAGTATTTGCAATGATTGCATGTGAATGTTTGTATTTATTATGCGGTTATGGATGGATACCATATATAATGTACATGCGTACATTATATAATAGATAGAAACGGCTAGTCTAAACGATCGATTCTTTTAGTCATTTGCAAAGGTACGCGTTTCTTCGATACTTGC
>OGFE01001914.1_pt1 | contig 12799 bp, 10 predicted proteins | sample 1570811 | NCBI WGS metagenome assembly OGFE01 (sample SAMEA2581967, study PRJEB24529) | metagenome | biome: Human gut stool | place: China | collected 2011 | reverse complement strand
CACCGAGATCTACACTCTTTCCCTACACGACGCTCTTCCGATCTTCCAACCATCACATTGAACGACGGCAGAGCGATGCCGCTTCTGGGGCTTGGCACTTACAAATCGACAGAAAAAGAGGCAGAAAAAGCAATTGTCACCGCGGCAAAATACGGCTACCGTCTGATCGATACCGCCTCCTCCTATAAAAACGAGGACAGCATCGGCCGCGGGATCCGCGCAAGCGGAATTCCGCGGGAAAATTTTTTTATTACCACAAAGATATGGAATACCGCGCAGCGGGTCGGTGATATCGAAGGTGCCTTCAACCGCAGCCTCGACCGTCTCCGTCTCGACTACGTTGATCTTTACCTGATTCACTGGCCGGTGCCGGGCTGCTACCCGGAGACGTGGCGCGCACTCGAAAAAATCCGAGAATCCGGGCGTGCAAAATCGATCGGCGTCAGCAACTTCGAGGAGCCGCACCTTACCGCCCTCTTTGAATTTTCCGGTGTCATCCCGGCCGTCAACCAGATCGAATGCCATCCGCTCTGGAACCGGAAACCGCTCATCGCTTTCTGCCGTTCACATGGAATCGCCGTTCAAGCGTATGCGCCGCTCGCAAGAGGTCTTTATCTGAACCGTGAGATTATGCAGCAGCTGGCAGAAAAGTATGTACGCACTGAAGCGCAGATCGGCCTCCGCTACCTCGTCCAGCAGGGCATCAGTGTCATCCCGAAATCGACACAGCCGGACCGCATTTTTGCCAACGCGGATGTCTTCGACTTCGAACTTTCTGAAGCCGACATGGCGCTCATCGACACGATGGACGAACAGCTCCACTCTGCTTCCATACCGGATGACCTGCTGTAACTGCGGATTCACAGCAAAAGCAGCACAGAAAATCTGTTTCTTTCCGTTTCAGATTTCTGTGCTGCTTTTTCTGTTTCTCTTTATTTCGAGGATACCATCCAGTCTGCTGCAGGTGCAGATCCACTCCCCCATTGCTTCGGCTTCTTCTAAATCATGCGTGACCAGAAGCATCGTTTTTTCTTTTCCTTTTCTGCGGATATAGTTCATCGTTTTCTTTTTCGTCCCCGCATCCAGTCCCCGGAACGGCTCATCCAAAAGGAGGAAATCTGCGTCCATGCGCATGGCCCGCAGAACCGCCACCCGCTGGCGCATGCCGCCCGACAGTTCCGATACAGCCTGGTTTTCACAGCCTGAAAGGCCGAGTTCCTCCATCTCCTCCACAAGATGACGGGAGCTTCTTTTTTCTTTTCCAAACATACGGCGCCTTACCGCGAGCTGGATATTGGCTGCAGCTGTCAGTTCTTCTGCCAGCCGCGGTTCCTGAAAAACCATACTTTTTCTTAAGGCTTCCAGTCCCCCGATTTTTCCGCCGTCCGCCTGCTCCAGGCCTGCCAGAATCCGCAGCAGGGTTGTCTTTCCCACCCCGGAAGGAGCCATCAGACAGGTCACTGCTCCTTTTTTCAGTTCCATCGTAAGATTCGAAAAAATAACGTGTTCTCCATACGCTTTTTTCAGATGGCAGATTTCAATCGTATCTTCTCTCATTTCATCACCAGCATCCTTTTTTCTGCAAGATCCATTCCTTTTAAAACAGCTTTTTCGAGACAGAAGCTGACGTACACGATCGCTGCCGTCCAGGCAAAGAGTCCCGGTGTGTCGAGATATATTTTTGCCTGATACAGATGCTCTCCGATGGATCGGTTCGGAATGCCGATTACTTCTGCTGCCGTTCCGGCCTTCCAGCAAAGGCCGAGGGAAAGTGAACATCCCGTCCGGATATATGGGTACAGCTGCGGCAGGATCACCCAGCGCAGCCGCACCAGCCGCGGAACCTGAAAAACGTCTGTCATCTCCAAAAGCGCTGTGTCCAGTTCCCGTAGGCCGTTCCGCGTGTTTGTATACAGGATCGGAAATACCATCAGAAACGAAATCACAACCGAAAGATTCTTCGACGAAATCCAGATCAGGATCAGAATCACAAAAGAAGCGACCGGCACTGCTTTCACTGCTGCAACCAGCGGCGTCAGGAGTTCTTCTGCAATGGAAAACCGACCGGCAAGTGCAGCTCCTGCAATTCCCGCCGCCGCACCAAGAAGGAATCCGGCTCCGATGCGTGCTCCGGAAAACAGCAGGGACTGCCAGAAGACCGGTTCTGTTACAAGCGTAAAAAGGCGTTTCAAAACAGCGGCAGGAGATGCCAGAAGGATCTCCTGCCCGACAAAAACGCTTGCCGCCTGCCAGATCATAAGCCAGAACACGATCGGCCAGAGCTTCGTTTTTCTCTGTTTCTCTTTTTTGTTTTTATTCGGAATAATAGAAGTCATCTCCTGGAAGTTCTCCTCCGACTGCCTCCGGGTTCTGGTCTTTGAGTACACCGAGATAACCGGAAAGCTTCTCTTTCATCTCATCACCGGTGATGCAGACAATGTTGCATGCCGGAAGCGCTTTCTTTGCGACTGCCTCCGGAACAATGTCATAATCCCCGATCAGTTTTGCCGCCTCATCAGTGTTTTCGGTTACGTAGGATACGGATGCCCGGTAAGCTTCCATAAAGTCTGCAACTGCTTCCGGATGCTCCTTGGCAAAGGCAGTGCGTACAACGGTAACACCTGTCACCAGTGTGCTCGCCGTTCCTTCGGACTCCTGGATTTTGTTCCATTCTTCGGTCAGGTCAAGTGCGGTGCGCAGCGTTTCTTTTTTCGTCTGTGCCGTCGTTACAAACGGCTGCGGCAGCATGGCGATTCCATCGGCATCTTCTGCAAGTGCTGCCACGCACTCGGCGTGTTCGCTCTTCCACTCGATCGTTACGTCCTCACCCGGTACGAGGCCGTTCTTTTCGAGGATATAATTCAAAGCATACTCCGGAGTTGCACCTTTGCCGCCCGCATAAATGGTTCTGCCTTTCAGATCCGCAACGGAATGTACGGTATCGCCGTCCTCGACGATATAAAGGACACCGAGCGTATTGACTGCGAGCACCTGCACGCCGCCGTTTGTCTTGTTGTAAAGTACGCTTGCAAGGTTCGCAGGAACCGCGGCGATATCCACCTCTCCCTGTACCAGTTTTGCGCTGACCTCATCCGGGGCAGCGGCAAGTTCAAACGTGTCCGCAGGTGACTCTTTGCTGTCGTTATCGCTCATCATTTTTACCATTCCCATGCTGGTCGGTCCTTTTAATGCAAGCACATGGACCAGTGTCTCATCTTCTGTTTCCGATGCCGCTGTGCTGCTCTCCGTCTTTGTCTCTGTCTGGCCGCATCCTGCAAACAGAAGTACCATTGCAAGAATCGCTGCCGCAAAGCCCATCTTTCTTTTCTTTTTCACTTTTGTCTCCACCTTGCTGTTCTTTTTAGTCTACCAGCTTGTCCAGTTCTTTTACATATTCTGTCTGGCTGGAAATCTTGTGTTTTGCCTGCGCCGCATATTTGTTGACTGCCGCCTGCGACTTTTTGATTGACTGCATCGTGCCGGCTCCTGCCACGCATCCGCCCGGACAGGCCATGCCTTCGAGAAGATAACCGTTGTACTTTCCGGCCTTTGCCATTGTCAGCAGTTTCCGGCATTCCTTCAGACCTTCTGCATTTGCCATCTTGATTTCGCGGTCCGGGTATTTTTCACGGATTACATTTTCTACAGATTTTGCAACGCCGCCGGAGACAGCAAAGTTTCTTCCGTCCACCGATGCATCGCTGACGCCGTCCGGATCTTCTTCAAGTGCACTCACATCTACCTGGCGCGCATCGAAAATGCCCGACATCTCTTCAAACGTCAGAACGAAGTCCACCTCACTGCGGACAGACCGGCGCATGGCCTCCAGTTTTTTCGCCGCACACGGTCCGACAAAGACAACCTTCGCATTCGGATTGTGTTTCTTGATCAGACGCGCCGTCAGCGTCATCGGGGTCAGTGCCATCGAGATACAGTTTGCGTAATCCGGGAACAGTTTCTTCGCCATTACAGACCAGGCTGGACAGCAGGATGTCGCCATAAACGGCAGTTTCTCCGGAACTTCGTTCACAAAATCCTCTGCCTCCTGTGCCGCACAGAGATCCGCTCCGATCGCAACTTCAAAGACATCCGCAAAGCCGAGCTTTTTCATCGCCGCACGCAGTTTTCCAGGCGTTACTTTCGGTCCGAACTGGCCGACAAACGCCGGTGCCAGCGCTGCATAGACGCGCTCTCCCGACTGGATCGCACGGATTACCTGGAAGATCTGGGATTTGTCCGAAATAGCGCCGAACGGGCAGTTGACGAGACACTGGCCGCAGGATACACATTTCTCGTAATCGATATCCGCTTTTCCGTTCTCATCTGAACCGATGGCATCCATTCCGCAGGCTCTCGCACACGGACGCTCCTGAATGATAATAGCCTGGTATCCGCATACCTTGGCACACTGACCACATTTGACGCATTTATCCTGATCAATATAGGATCGTCCATTGGTGCGGTCCAGCGTAATGGCCTTTTTCGGACAGACTTCCACGCACGGATGTGCAAGACATCCCTGACATCCCTCCGTGATCAGAACCCGTTTTTCATGACAGGCGTTGCATGCAAATTTGATGACATTAATGAGCGGCGGTGTATAATATGTCTCCGCCTGATCCGCCAGTTTGATATTGTCCGAGATCGGGGCGTGCTCTGCCGCGCTTCTGCACGGAAGTCCCATTGCAAGGCGAAGCCGCTCTCCTACAATCGCCCGCTCCAGAAACACATCATTTCTAAAATTTCCGACCTCACCGGGAATTACACGGTAAGGAATTTCTTCGATCGTCTTTTCCACCGGGGAGTTCACGTCATACGCCATTTTTGCAACTTCCGTAAAAATGGCATGGCGGATTTCCTGAATTCTTGTTTCTACTCCTCTCATTCTTTCTTCCTCCTGCCGTATTTTCCTCCGCATCTTTTCAGTTAAAATTTTTCCGCTTTCTATTACTATACTTGATTTCGAAAGTATTGTCATCTTTTTTCCGTATTTTTGCCGAAAAAATTTCGGTCTGCACAAAAAAGAACCTGCCGTCTCTGTATCATTTCACAGAAGTGACAGGTTTCTTATTTTTACCGCTCCCAGAGATCCGGGGCGAGTTCGTCTTTTTTCATACGCTGCATCAGTTCATCCACAGCCTGTTTCGGGTTTTTGTTTTCAAACAGAACCTGATTGACTGCCTGAATGATCGGCGTTTCGATTCCGAATTTTTTCGACAGAGTAAGACCCGCTTTTGCGGAATAGACGCCCTCGACGATCATCTGAACCTCATCCATCGCCTGCTGCATCGTTCTGCCCTGGCCGATCAGGTATCCGGCTTTCCGGTTCCGGCTGTGAACGGAAGCACACGTTACAATCAGGTCGCCGATACCGGAAAGACCGTAGAAGGTTTCCGCATGGGCGCCCATCGCCGTGCCGAGCCGTGCAATTTCCGCGATCCCGCGGGTAATCAGAGCCGCTTTCGTATTGTCGCCGTAGCCAAGACCATCCGCCGTTCCGGCTGCCAGTGCGATGACATTTTTCAGAGCTCCGCCAAGTTCAATTCCCGTGATGTCCGGGCTTGTGTAAACGCGGAAGACCGGACTCATGAACACATTCTGCACATACAGTGCGCTCTCGCGGTCATGCGCGCCGACAACGATCGTGGTCGGCAGGCCACGGCCGACTTCCTCTGCGTGGCTCGGTCCGGAGAGAACAACGACATTCGCTCCCGGCACTTCCTCCTCGATGATCTGAGACATCGTCATCAGGGTATCGGCTTCCACGCCTTTTGCCACATTGACGATGAGCTGGCCGTCCGGAATATCCGCCGCATACTTTTTACATGTGGTTCGCACGTACGGGGATGCTTTTGCCATTACAAGGATGTCCTGTCCTGAAAGGGAGCCGCGCACATCGCAGGTGAATTTCATTTCATCCGGCAGTCTGACGCCCGGAAGCTTCGTCAGATGCTCTCTGTGTTCCTTTAAGCTCTTAATTTCCTTTTCATTTTCCGAGCAGATCGTCACGTCATGCCCGTTGTTGCAGAGCAGGAGGCCGAGGGCGGTTCCCCAGCTTCCTGCTCCGATGATGCTAATCTTTGCCATATTTTATTTCTCCGACTTTTTGGATAAATACGTTTTCCGCTCTGTTCCCGCGATGAGACGCTTGATGTTTGCACGGTGCTCCCAGAAGGCAAGCACGGCAAGAAGTGCGATCACCACGTACATCTCATAAAGATACGGCGGTTCCAGCGCAAAGCAGCCCGCCTGTCCCATGATAACGGCCATTGCAAAAAAGACAACGTAAACCATCATGGAACCGAGGGAAACATAGTGTGTTACTGCAAGATTCAGGAAAAACAGCGCTGCACAGACCAGCGTGATTCTCCAGTCAAACGAGATAATCAGACCCGCGGTCGCAGCGATTCCTTTTCCGCCGCGGAAGCCTAAGTAAAACGGGAAGTTGTGGCCGAGAATCGTTCCGGCCGCAGCATACACCGTCAGCAATTTCAGCATTTCCGGGTGCGATGCACCGAAGATCAGGCGTACCGTCAGGACCGCCAGAATGCATTTGATGCAGTCGCCGGCAAGCGTGATGGCGCCTGCTTTTTTCCCTAAAGTCCGGAGCGCGTTGGTCGTTCCTGCGTTTCCGCTGCCGTGTTCCCGGATATCAATTCCCTTCGTCCTTCCATAAATATATGAGGTCTGAAAAAGGCCAAATGCGTATCCGATCAAAAGGCATATGATCCGTACCATAACTCTTTACTGCTCCTTCTCTTTTCGTTCTCTGATGATGAATTTCAGCGGTGTGCCGCGGAAGCCGAACGACTCTCTGATTTTATTCTCCAGATATCGAACATAGGAGAAATGCATCAGTTCTTTGTCGTTGACGAAAATAACAAATGTCGGCGGTTTGACCGAAACCTGTGTCATGTAGTAGATTTTCAGTCGTTTTCCACGGTCTGACGGCGGCTGCTGCATTGCCATTGCCTCGGTCAGAATCTCGTTCAGGACACCGGTCTGTACGCGCAGGTTCTGGTACTGCAGAACCATGTCGATCGTCTCGAACAGCTTCGGAAGACGCTGTCCTGTCTTCGCAGAGATGAACAAAAGCTCTGCGTACGGCATGTAAGCCAATGTATTTCTTACTTTTTCGGTAAAGCGGTAGATCGTCTTGTCATCTTTTTCCAAGGCATCCCATTTATTTACCGCAATGATCATACCTTTTCCACGCTCATGGGCGATACCGGCAATTTTGGCATCCTGCTCGGTGACACCCTCGGTTGCATCGATCAGAAGAACGACGACATCTGCGCGCTCTACGGCAGATACTGTACGGATGATGCTGTACCGCTCCAGCTCCTCTTTGATCTTGTTTTTCTTTCGAAGACCTGCGGTATCGATGAAAATATATTCATTTCCATTGTGCATGATCGTGGTATCGATCGCATCGCGCGTCGTTCCGGCGATATCGGATACGATGACACGGTTCGAGCCCAGCAGTTTGTTGACCAGGGAGGATTTTCCGACATTCGGTTTTCCGACAATGGCGATGCGCGGAATCTCGCTCTCCTCCTCGTTTTCCATCTCCGGATCAAAATATCCTGTCACCTCATCGAGCATATCGCCGATGCCGAGCTTTCCGGATGCGGAAATGGCGTGCGGCTCTCCGATGCCGAGGTTATAGAATTCATAAACATCCATCATCTGGCGGTCGAAGTTGTCGACTTTGTTGACCACCAGCACAACCGGCTTGCGGCTTCTTCTGAGCATATCAGCTACTTTTGCATCGGCATCTACAAGGCCCTGACGGACGTCAGTGATGAAGATGATGACATTTGCGGTATCAATGGCGATCTGCGCCTGGTCTCTCATCTGGGAGAGAATGATATCTTTGGATTCCGGCTCAATACCGCCGGTGTCTACCAGCGTAAATTTGTGGTTCAGCCACTCCACGTCGGCATAAATACGGTCACGGGTTACACCCGGTGTGTCTTTTACAATCGAAATATTGTCTCCGGCTAATACATTAAACAGGGTGGATTTACCCACGTTCGGCCGGCCCACAATTGCTACAATCGGCTTGCTCATACATTGTTCTCCTTCTGTGTATCGTCTCCTGGTTTTCCTCCACAACGGCTTTCACCAGGTCGCTGCCCGGCTCATCGATAATCTGTACCGGTGTTTTCAGGCGCTCTTCCACCTCTTCCACCGTCACATCGTCGAGAAAGACGTTTTTTCCCGAACGGAGCATGTTGCACGGAAGCAGCAGGCAGTCGCCAAGATCTCTTCCCTCTAACTGCTCCATCAGATCCTTTCCGGTAATCAGACCGGATACGGTAATGGATTCTCCAAAGAAATAGTTGATAATCGTGATAACCTCCGCCTGTACATTCGGATATTTTTCACGAATTTTCTGCATGTGTTTTTCCAACGACGGCGCCGCAGCTTTTCCGGTCGCAATCGTTACATGGCGGTGACGGTCGTCCCCTTCTCGTTTCGAAAGTTCTTCCGCAACCTCGTCCTCCAGAAGCCGGAGCATTCCCACTCCGTTTTCCAGCTGGATATAGCCATCGTAATTTTCCTCCTCCGGGATCGGCTCTCCCGCCAGCAGATACCATTCATCACCAGCATGGATAAAGTGAAGTCCCCACTGTTCATACAGCTTTTTCTGCCATTTGTGAATCGTGGCAAGAACTTCTTTTGCATCCTCCCTGGTAAACGGTTCCAGAGGCGCCAGTCCGTCGCGGTACTTCGAAAGTCCGACCGGGACAACCGAAACACTTTTCAGATGCGGCAGATATTTTGACAGATCCGAAATACTGCGCTCCAGCTCTGCGCCGTCGTTGTATCCCTTGCAGAGCACAATCTGTCCATTCATCTCGATTCCCGCCTCGTAAAGGCGCTGGACCTTCGGAAAGATATTGCCCGCAAAACGGTTGTGCAGCATTTTGCAGCGGAGCTCCGGGTTCGTTGTCTGGAACGAAATATTGATCGGTGCCAGATGGTAGCGGATAATCCGGTCGATATCGTGGTCGCTCATGTTGGTCAGTGTAATATAATTTCCCTGCAGGAAGGACAGACGCGAATCGTCATCCTTAAAATACAAGGTGGGACGCATTCCCGGCGGCATCTGATCGATGAAGCAGAAAATGCAGTTGTTGCTGCAGGAACGGTACTGATCCATGAACTCGTTCTCGAATGTGATGCCGATTTCCTCGTCATACTCTTTTTCGATTTCCAGGTCCCATTCCTCGCCGTCCTTTTTCCGGATCGTGAGTTCCAGATACGTGTCGTTGGTCTGGAAGTGGTAATCGAAGACGTCCTCGATAATTTCCCCGTTCACGCGGAGCAGTTCATCTCCCGGTTCGAGTTCCAGTTCTTCGGCAATACTGCCCGGTTCTATTGTCTTGATAATGTGTTTCGTCTTGTTTTTCACAGATCTTACGTTTTGGCCTTTCCATTTACTTCTTTATAACTTCTCTTTGCCCAGTAAAAAGCGTGCTTTTTTTGCATACCTTCCGGACATTCATCCATTATAATAACAACAACCTGCACAAAAAGCAAGGATTCTTTCGTTTTTTGCTTGACGCGCCCTTTCCCAAGATGATATAAATAGGAAGTAAATGGTTTGTAAAAAATGTCGATTACTGGAGGTTTGTATGGCTAATTTAGATTTACTTGAAAATTCCATTCCGGTTGCTCCGTTAAAGCTCGCAGCTCTGCCGGGCAGTATGGAAATGGCAAAAAAAGTCGATTCGTATCTGGTTCAGTTCCGTAAAGAGCTCGCCGAGCGCCGCAACGGGGTTTCCTTTTCCGGATATTCCGAGGATTCTTTTCTGATTGACTGCGAGTGCCCGCGTTTCGGTTCCGGCGAAGCAAAAGGAAAGATCAACGAATCCGTCCGCGGTGCCGATCTTTACATCCTGGTTGATGTCTGCAACTACAGCATCACCTACAAGGTCTGCGGCTACGAGAACCACATGTCACCGGATGACCATTATCAGGATCTGAAACGTATCATCGCTGCTGCAACGGGAAAAGCACACCGGATCAACGTAATCATGCCTTTCATTTATGAAGGAAGACAGCATAAGCGCACCAAACGTGAGTCTCTCGACTGCGCACTTGCTCTGCAGGAGCTGATGAACATGGGTGTTTCCAACTTTATCACCTTCGACGCACACGATCCTCGTGTCATGAACGCAATTCCGCTCGGCGGCTTTCACAACTTCATGCCAACCTACCAGTTTTTAAAAGCCCTTCTTCGTTCCGTTCCGGATCTGACGATCGACAACGATCATCTGATGATCATCAGCCCGGACGAGGGAGCGATGGCGCGTGCCGTATACTTCTCCAACGTGCTCGGCGTCGATATGGGTATGTTCTATAAGAGAAGAGATTACTCCACCATCGTAAACGGAAAGAACCCGATCGTGGCACATGAGTTCCTCGGCGATTCCGTAGCAGGAAAAGATGTTGTCATCATCGACGATATGATCTCCTCCGGTGAGAGTATGCTTGACGTTGCAAAACAGGTCAAAGAGCGCGGCGCTGACCACGTCTTTGTCTGCACCACCTTCGGCCTCTTCACAGATGGTCTGGAGAAATTCGATGCTTACTATGAGAAAGGCTATATCAGCAAAGTCATCACCACCGACCTGACCTACCGTACACCGGAACTCGTTTCCCGTCCTTGGTATGAGCCGGCTGAGATGAGCAAATATATGGCAAGCATCATCGATACGCTTAACCACGACGTATCCGTTGCAAAAGTACAGTCTACGACAGAGAAAATCAATAAGCTGCTGGCAAAACACAGATAATCGATTTTGTGTCCGCCGGATGCATACAGCAAAAAAACGGATCTGTTTTTTCCAGGTCCGTTTTTTGATGCTTCCTATTCTGTTTTCGATCCTGTTTTCAGACCAGGGAAAGGAATGCTGCGAGGTTTCCTCTTTTTCCCTTCGATGCACGGTGGGAATACAGGAAATCCGGGTTGCAGCAGGTGCAGAGGTTCGGCAGATGAATCTGCTTCTCCGGCACTCCTGCCGCAAGAAGGATCTGATGATTCGCCTCCCAGAGATTTAACTGGTATTTTCCATCTGGTTTTCCGTAGAACAGTTTCTCATGCAGTGTTTCCGGGAATGCTGCCCGGAACTCTTCGATCACGTCACCGCTCACCTCGTAGCATTCCTGGCAGATCGACGGGCCGACGGCTGCGATCACATCTTTTGCTTCTGTTCCAAACCGTTCGTGCATCGCATCGAGCGTTGCCTGTCCCATCTTGTGGACCGTTCCACGCCAGCCGGAATGTGAAAGTCCAATTGCACGGTGCACCGGGTCGACAAAGTAGAGCGGCACGCAGTCCGCATAGAATGTCGCAAGTACGACGCCCGGCTCGTCAGTGATCATACCGTCAATATCATGAAAATCGCGGTCTCTTGTCACGCCGCTGCCGCAGTCTGCTTTCGTCACATAACGGACCTTCGTTGTGTGTGCCTGATCGGAGGTAACAATGTTTTCCACTTCAAACCCCGCCGCCTCACAGAATCTTCTGTAATTCTCCCGCACATTCGCCGGATCGTCGCCGCGCGAAAAGCTGAGATTCATGCTGGAAAGATGTTCCTTACTCACCCCGCCGATCCGTGTGGAAAATGCATGGCGGATGCCCTCAATTTTCTCAATCGCCGGCCAGGTCAGATAGACCACGCCGTTTTCCGCCTCGTTGACATGCATCGTTTTTTTATCGTTTTGTTTCCATTGAATTGGTATCATAAAAACTCCTTTCCTACCAGCCGCTCCCCTGATAATAAAACGCGTTCGCATAGACGCGGATCTCCTCCGGTGTCTCTGCCACGACGTCGAAGCGGCAGGGCACATCCATCGGGATCTGGTGGAGCATGCGGTAGTAATCTGCTGTTTTTGAAATTTTCTTCTGTTTCTTTCCATCCACGGCGCTTGTCGGGTCTCCGGCTGTCCGGCCGGTGCGGTATTTTACTTCGATAAAAATGTATGTGTCGTCCTGTTTTGCGATCAGGTCGATCTCACCGAAGCGGCACCGGAAATTCCGCACCAGGATGTGATATCCCAGGCTTTCCAGATATTCTGCCGCACGGCTCTCCTGTCTCGTTCCTACTTCCCGCTGATTCAAATGCGATACCCTCTCCTTTTTTGATGCGGTGCCTTTACACGAAATGGCCGATAAACGACTGCCGGTGGATCGGTGACGGGCCGATTTCTTTTAAAGCAGCGATATGCTCTGCCGAACCGTAGCCCTTGTTCGATGCAAAACCGTAGCCCGGAAGCACCTTGTCGTACTCTTCCATCAGGCGGTCCCTTGTCACCTTCGCAACAATACTTGCCGCCGCAATCGAAACACTCTTGGCATCTCCCTTGATGATCGGCACCTGGCGGATGTCCACCTGCGGGATTTTCACCGCATCGTTTAAGAGCACATCCGGCTTCACGGAAAGCTTGCTGATCGCCTCCCGCATCGCCTCGTACGTTGCCTGTAAAATATTGATCTCGTCGATCCGCGCCGGGGAGGCATAGCCGATGCCGACGGCCACTGCCTCGCGCATGATCACATCGTACAGCTCGTCGCGTTTTTTGGCCGTCAGCTGCTTGGAATCGTTCAGATACAGGATTTTACTGTCGCGCGGCAGAATGACCGCACCTGCGACCACAGGGCCCGCCAGAGGGCCTCTTCCGACCTCGTCGATGCCGCAGATCCAGCCAAGATCCTCATATTTGTGCTCGTAGATCTTCATCTGTTCCGTGCGCTCGCGCTCTTTTTTTAAGGCCTCTTCCTGTT
>OGFE01001866.1_pt1 | contig 13172 bp, 5 predicted proteins | sample 1570811 | NCBI WGS metagenome assembly OGFE01 (sample SAMEA2581967, study PRJEB24529) | metagenome | biome: Human gut stool | place: China | collected 2011 | reverse complement strand
TACGCTCCACGGGCAATTTATTACGCGTATAATCGTACACTGCCAGGCCCTCGCCCACCAGTTCCTTTCTTCTTTCTTTCAGAATGCGCTCCAGGGTGAAATCGGCAGCGGCATTTACCTTCATGGCGGTATTCGTCGTACGGTTGATAATCACGTCGTTCAGGTATTCCATTCCCTTGGTCGCCTGCTCGCCCCCTATTTTCAGGCCTGCCTCGGCTGCATTCAAATAAATCTCTGACAGGCGCACGATGCAGAGGTTGTTGTCGCGCGGATCGCCAGTCTTGCCGGGGAACTTCGCCAGATAGACTTTCTTGTCACGGGCTGCTTCGGGAAGACCTTCATTATTTGCTATGGCAGATACTTCTGTCACACAGTGGCGCACATCCTGCGGGTCTTCATTCAGCAAGTTCAGGTAGTCTTCCGACAGTATCAGATTGTTCCAGTCCACTTTTTCCTCATTGGCATAGACCATAGGAGCTCCTTCTCCACCCGAACCACCTGAAGGTTCCGTCAGCGAGAAGTAGAATTCGAAAAGCGACTCGCTGGTATATTCCTTTCCCCAGACGGTGGGGTACTCGTCGCGGGTGTACAACTGATACAGGCTTTTACTGTTTTCGATGACATCTGTAGCTGCCTTATAGGCGTTCGGATAATCCAGCTTGTTCAAATAAACTCTTGACAGAATACCCTGCACGGCCCAGTAGTTCAGACAGCCGTCCTTCTTCTCCTTACTAAGGCCGGCCAGCGAGTTGGTCAGGTCAGTGATAATCTGGTCATAGCATTCGGCCACCGTATTGCGTGCTGGCTTCGAAGACTGATCTGTGGCTGTTGTAACGATAGGCACCCCTAATGACTGGCCGTTGTCGTACGAATAAGGCATGGCAAACACACGTATAAGATCGTATAAAGCAAGCCCTCTCATGGCCAAGGCCTGAGCCTTAATCTCATTCAGAGCAGCCTCATCAGTAGTTTTTATCAACCCACTTTCAGTTGCGGCTATCAGATTGTTGGTTTGTCGAATCACTTTATAGACCTGATTCCACGGCAGGCTTGAATTAAAACTGTCAGTAGCCTTCACATTATACTCATAATAAGGTGAAACCCTACGTCCGTCTCCTTTCGTCATACGAGCCTGCACATCCGCAGCCCGGCAATCGCCAAAATAAAAAAAATTGTCACCATAATAACTATGTGCTGACGCCAGCCTATAAATGCCGTTTAATGCGCTTTGGGCATCTTCCAAAGAAGAGAAAGCCTGGTCGGTGGGTACGGACGTGGACGGATTCAGGTCCAGCCAGCTGTCCGAACAAGAGGTACATGCCAGTGAGGCGGCAAGAAAATAAATATAGAGTGGTTTCATAATCCAATTCGTTTTTAGAAAGTTAATTGTACACCGAAGTTGAAGGTACGCATGGCGGGTGCCTCGCAGAACACTTCTCCGTTAACCGGAGTTTCGGGGTCATACTGTTTCCATTTGGCCCATGTCAGCAGGTTGCTGCCTGAGAAATAAATACGAGCTTTGTCTATCAGGGCCTTGCGGGTCCATTCAGAAGGAAGCGTAAATCCGAACGTAAGATTTTTCAGACGCAGATGATTGGTGCTGTGAATGTAACGCGAAGAGTTCTGAGGTCCGGCATCTTCCCCATACACAAAGCGCGGCACATTGGTCTGGTCGCCCGGCTCCTGCCAGCGGTCCATGGCATATATCGGAAGATTATATCTTGAATCATAAATGTTCTTGGTACCATTCTCTATATAGGTGCCAGTTTTATCATAAGAATATCCGCCCAAGGAATAGGTCAGCGTAAAGCTCAGGTCCAGCCATTTGTAGTTCAGCATGTTCGTCAGACCGCCAGACACTTTCGGGTTAACCGACTTATAAGGAATGGCCTGCGCCTCACTGGCACTCTCCGTCAGGCTCCGGTCTACAATCACCGAACCGTCTTCCTGAGGTATTTCCTGGTTACGGTAATACATGGCCTTACCTGTATCCGGATTTACCCCGGCGTATTCTTTTACGTAGAAGGTGTAGTAGGGCAATCCTACTTTGTGGATGAACCATGTGCCCTCGATTGACTGCTCCAGCTGTCCGTTGAGTGACACAATCTTGTTCTTGTTGTGACTCAGATTGAAGACCGTGGTCCAGTTAAAGTTGTCATTGGCGAAGTTGATGGTACGCAATTCCAGTTCCACGCCCCGGTTATTCAACTGTCCCACATTGCTCAGGTAGTTCGTAAATCCGGTAGTGGCACTGATGGGAAGGCTGTACAGCAAATCCTTCGTATCGCGGTTATAGTATTCCACGCTCAGGAAAATACGGTTGATGAACGACACGTCCAGTCCCACGTTCAGATTATAGTTCTTTTCCCATCCCAAGTTGGGGTTGGAGATAGCAGATTCATAAGAACCCAAACCTCCCATATAGCTTTGTCCCAAAGAATACAATCCCATATAGCCATACAGAGAGCCTGGCTGGTTACCGTTCACACCGTAAGAGGCACGAATCTTCAAATCGCTCAGAATGTGCTTCACGGGCTGCATGAAGGCTTCGTTGCTTACATGCCACATACCCGATACGGACCAGAAATTTCCCCAACGGTTATCGGGTGAAAGACGGGAACTACCGTCGCGGCGGAAGCTTCCTGCCACATAATAACGGTCGTCATAATCGTAGTTCAAACGTGAAATATACGACAGCATACGATAATCCTGCGTTGATGAAACGAAGCTGTTCAACACTGCTCCGTTATCAGGTTCAGTAAGCCCTACATACGACGGCAATTTGGAACGTTCGCCGGATGCCTTATCCGTCTGGTAGCTTTCCACTTCGTACGCAGCCAAGACATCCAGGTGGTGTTTCTGCGCAAAGGTCTTCACGTAATTCACCGAAGTAGAAGAAATCAGCTTTCCATATTCGATGAATCCTTTGGAAGACTGTGCATCGGAACCGCTCTTCGGTCCTGCAGAACTCAACGGATTGTAGTAGCGCGAGTCCTTCTGGATGGTATAGTCATAGCTTAACGTTTCCTTTATTTTCAGGCCCTTTATCGGTTCTACAGCCGCATAGCCGGTGGAGAACATACGCGTCATCCGCGTGCGGTTATAGTCCGTCAGAATATCACGCAGTGGGTTCAACTGTGTACCGTCGTACGCTCCCACATAATTCCCGGCTTCATCTCTCACCAGCATGGAAGGAGTCATGGTCATCGCCACACACAAATACGGGTTGATGGCAGAGCCACGCTCTTCGTTCATCTCCTGGTTCATCTGGGTAAACATCATGTTGGCGCCTACCTCACCGTACCGGCCTACCTTCTGGGTCATGTTCAGACGGGCGGAGTAGCGATCCAGGCTGGAGTTCTTGGCCAGTCCTTCCTGGCTGTTATAGCCCAAAGAGGCATAAAAAGTGGTCTTCTCGTTTCCTCCGGATACAGATGCCTCGTAATCCTGCTGGATGGCGGTACGAAGCAGTTCCTTTCTCCAGTCGGTATAGCCCATGGAAGGCACAGACGCATACTTGTCAATCTCACCGTCTGCATAGCCGGTAGGGTCTGCCATCTGCTTGTCAGTAGCGTAGTTCACCAGGCCCTCGTACAACAGTTCACGGCGCTGGTCGCCGTTCAGTGTCGGACGGAAATCAACCGCCGCATTCGAGAAACCTCCCGACATGTTAAAGGAAACCTGTGCCTTGCCCGCCTTTCCTTTCTTGGTCGTAATCAGGATTACGCCATTGGCTGCACGCGAACCATACAGAGAGGCTGCCGCCGCATCCTTGATAATCGTAATGTTTTCAATATCGGCCGGATTCAGCGTGCTCATGATATTGGTTTTGGAGTTGTTCATATAGGCCGCATCGGCTCCTCCGGCACTCAGGCTACCGGAAGTGACCGGCACCCCGTCAATCACGAACAGCGGTTCCTGAGAGGCATTGAACGAGCCCATACCACGGATACGGATGCTCTGATTGGCTCCCGGCTGTCCGGAACTGCTGGTAATAGACACGCCCATGGTCATTCCCTGCAGCTTCTGCTCCACGCTCATCACGGGGATGTCTTTCATCATGTCTCCCTTCAGGGTATTGGCAGACCCCGTAAAAGAAGACTTGGTGAAATTACCGTATCCCGTCACCACCACCTCTTCCAGGTTCATGGTTTCAGGCTGGAGCACCACGTTCAGGTGTTCTTTCTTGGGAACCTTTATCAACTGAGTTTTCATACCCAGGTAAGCCACGACCAGAATCTTGTCATCCGGTCCCACTTCCAATGTATACTTTCCATCAATGTCGGTCACTACCCCATGCGCTTCGTTTCCCTGTACGGAAATCGTAGCACCGATAAGCGGCTCGTGATCTTCAGCTGAAATAACCAGTCCGCTGAGGATACGCTGTTGTGCAAAAGTCTGTTGACACACCACACACAGCAGCAATAAAACTAAAAGTCTGATTCTTTGCATTTTGACGATTTTTGTTTTTAATTCCGTAGAATACTTCGCAAAACACACGCCAAAAACAGCCTTTTTATACTTTATTTTTTAAAAATTTGATTACAAGAACGTTACACGCGATTAAAAAAAAGAAAGGCTGTGGAATTTCTGCACATTTGTAGAAATAATCCACAGCCTTTATTCTGCTTTATTTACTGTTCAGATAGTCACACAGCTTCTGTACGGCTCTTGCCCGGTGACTGATCCTGTTCTTTTCTTCAGCCCCCATCTCCGCAAAAGTCTCGGAATAACCTTCCGGCACGAACACCGGGTCGTAGCCGAAGCCGGAGCTTCCTTTTTTCTCCCGGATGATTTCTCCCTTCACAATGCCTTCGAACAAGTGCTTTTCTCCTCCTTCTATCAGGCAGATGGCCGTGCGGAACTGCGCCTTCCGGTTCTCCTTGCCTTCCAGTTCTGCCAGCAGCTTCTTCATGTTGGCTTCCGAGTCGTGCCCTTCACCGCCCGCATAACGTGCCGAATACACCCCGGGAGCCCCGTCCAGCGCTTCCACCTCCAGACCGGTATCGTCGGCAAAGCAATCCATGCCATAATGCGCATGAATATATTCCGCCTTCAGCGCGGCATTTCCTTCCAGCGTATCCGCCGTTTCCGGAATATCGGCCTCACAACGGATATCTTTCAAACTCAGCACTTCCACTTTATCTCCCAGAATGGCACGTATCTCCTCCAGTTTATGGGCATTGTTAGTAGCAAAAACCAGTTTACGCATAGCCGTCAGTTCAATACGATTTCATCTACAAACAAGAATCCGGGATTGCCCTTGCCGCCGTGCCATGCCGGGATATTCTTTTCGGACAAAGCCGTTACCTTCACGTAACGGGTCTTTACCGGGTCAAACGTCAGGGTATGGGTATAAATCTGGTTGGCATCCGTTTCCTTCATAGCCGGATAAGCTTCCGAAGCCACTTTCTTGAAAGTCTTGTTGTCGTCTGACACCTCTACGGTAATGCCTCTGGTATCAAACGTCCAGTCGCCCTTTTCCACGCAAGTGCGCAGGGTCATGGAACTGATTTCGGTAGCCTCCTTCAAGTCAATCACCGCCTCCATGTCATTCTTGTAGAAAGCAATCCAGCGTCCGGTCTTGTAGTTGCGGTCGCCCGTCATACCGTCTACCAGCGTAGTGGCGCCCTTAAACTCGTAAGGCTTATTGATAGGCTGCAACATGGTGATGGGTTTCGCCGTAGACTTGCTGAACGCAATGCTGTCACGCGTAATGCGCGAGTTGCCTTCCGGGCGCACGGCCATCATGCGCAGCACACATGCCGCATCAATGGTCAGTCCGTTTTCATACTTGGACGAAGCAGTGGTAGGCTCCGTACCGTCGAGGGTATAGTACACAGGTGCCTCGTCGATGGTGCTTGCCGTTACATCCAGCTTGCCCGTTTCCGTGTTGGGAGCGATGTGCACATTCACATCGAAGATATGCGTCGCGTAGTTCCATCCCTTCAGCTGGTAAATCCTGGTCAGACGAGCCGTGCGTTTCAGGAATCCCTGATAATCCTGCTTCTTTTCAGGAGCACTCCACTGTGTTTCACAAAGCGCAGCCATACGCGGCAATACCATGTACTGTGCCTGTGCCATGGTCGGGATATATTCCGTCCAGAGGTTCGCCTGCACACCGGTAATGAACTTCTGTTCTTCCGGAGAAAGGGCAGACGGCATCGGTTCGTAGCTGTACACCCGTTCCATAGGCAGATAGCCACCGATGGCCAGCGGTTCACTGTCCGTATCCTTTGCCTGATAATAGTCGAAATACAGGTATGTGTTCGGCGTCATGATGACATTGTGCTGCTGACGAGCCGCTTCAATACCACCGGCTTCCCCTCTCCACGACATCACCGTGGCATTCGGAGCCAGACCGCCTTCCAGGATTTCATCCCAGCCAATCATGCTGCGGCCGTTCTCGGTGAGGAACTTCTCGGCTTCATGTATCACGTAGCTCTGCAGATACTCTTCCTTCGAGTGCTTGCTGTCGCCCTTGATGCCCAGCGCCTTGATACGGGCCTGACACTTCGGACAAGTCTCCCACTTCACCTTCGGACATTCGTCGCCACCCACATGGATGTATTCCGACGGGAAGATGTCGATAATTTCCGCCAGCACATCCTTGATGAACTGGATGGTCTTGTCGTTACCCGCACAAAGCACGTTGTCGGAAATACCCCACATGCGCCACACTTCATACGGACCGCCCGTACATCCCAGTTCCGGATAAGCCGCCAGCGCCGCCTGCATGTGACCCGGAAGGTCGATTTCCGGAATGACCGTGATATAGCGTTCCGCCGCGTAAGCCACGATTTCCCGGGCCTGTTCCTGCGTATAGAAACCGCCGTAAGGCTTGCCGTCATACTCGCCCGAGTTACGTCCGATCACCGTCTCGCTGCGTCTGGAACCGATTTCCGTCAGCTTGGGATACTTCTTGATTTCGATACGCCATCCCTGGTCTTCCGACAGATGCCAGTGGAAGCGGTTGATGTTATGCAAGGCCAGCATGTCGATGTACGTCTTGATTTCATCCATGCTGAACATGTGACGGCCCACATCGAGCATCATACCACGGTAGCTGAAGCGCGGCGAGTCGTTGATTTCCACTGCCGGCAGTTCCACCGCTCCTGCCCCCTCATGCACCGACACCGACTTGCGGAGCGTCTGGATGCCATAGAACACACCCGCTTCCGAAGGAGCGGCAATCACCACCTTGCGGTCGTCCACCTTCAGCTGATACGCTTCCGGAGAATCAGCTTCCAGCCCCAGTCGGAGCACGATGCCCTCTTCCCCGTCACCTTCCGCTACCTTCAGCGCGATGCCCGTCTGTTCCTTGACAAAAGCCGCCAGGAACTCGGCGTTCTTCTTCATCTTGTCATTCCCTGCCGTATAGCAGATAGTTTCCCCGCTCTTCAGCAGGAACGAACCCTGCGATGCTGCCGTAATCTCCAGCGGCATGGGCACCACCTGATAGTCAGCCACTGCCGTCGGACTGTCCGCACACGAGGCCATCAGCATTCCGGCAAATGCCAGCCCCATACAATTCATTTTTGAAAATGGTTTCATAATCAATACATATAAAAGATTAGTAATCAGATTTTATTCCCTCACATCGGCCAGCTGGTGAATCACCACGGAAACGTCCTCCAGCGGCGTACCGTCGGCCGAAGACACCGTGATGCGCTTCATCTCGCCCGGCAGCAGGTCGAAGAAATTGTCGGAGAAACGCGCCCCCTGCAAGGGCACCTCCACGAACACGTCGCGCGCCAGCACACGCGACTTCAGCGTCAGTTCCACCACCCCGCCCTTCTTCACCTTGCGGCAGGAGATTTCAGCCCTAGGCAGATACTGCTCCTTGGGATGCACCGGATAGAACACCTCGTCCGAGAGCACCTCCCGTCCGTCCGCGCCCTTGAGCGTCATGCGGATGAACGAAGCCGTAGTATCCCAGCCCTCGAAAGCCTTCTGCCAGTCCTGCTCAAAGAACACCTCCGAAGCATTTACCGGCAGCATCCCTTCCACCCGATGGCGGCGGATCACCTTTCCCTGAAAGTCCGTCAGCGCCAGGTGCAGTGTCACCTTCTCCGTCTGCAGGCGGTCGGACAGCACATAAAAGCGCAGCTTGTCGCCCTGGCGGATGGCATCCACCAGCACGGGCGCAAAGGCACGGCGCGTGTGATACTGCATGGCTTTCCAGTTGCCGTAATAATCGATGGCCGACCACGACACCACGGGCCAGCTGTCGTTCAGCTGCCAGGGCAAGCTGCCCATGCAGTACGGACGATTGCGGCGGTGCGCCACCATGCCCCGGCGCATGCCGTGGCCCTGCAGCACCAGCCCCACGTACACCAGGTCTTCAAACTTCTCCGGCACCGGATAATACAGGCTCATGGTTTTCTTAATCAAGGCATTCCCTATCGTGCTCTTCTGATGCGCATTCATTACGGGCGACTCCAGCTCATAATCCTCGGGCGAAGCAAAGGTGCGGATGGTCTTCATCTCCGGAAAGGCCTGAAAGCCGTACTCGCTCATGAAACGCGGTATCTCCTTATCTAAACTCTCGAAAGGCTTCTGCCCGTACCACGTGCCCCAGTTATGGCTGTCGCCCACTTTCCAGCTCTCCGGCCTGCCCCAGTTGGCCTCCAGCGGCGAGCCTTCCAGGTAGAAGCGACCCGGATCAAATTCTTTCACCTTCTGTGGCAAAAGCTGACGGAAAAGTATATCATATCCCTCCTGCATCTGCTGATAGACTTCGGGCGAATATTTCTCCTTCCACCCCCAATAGCGCATACCCTCGTAAATCTCATTATTGCCGCACCACATGGCCAGCGACGCATGGTTGCGCAGACGACGAATGTTATATTCCGCTTCCGCTTCTACACGACGCAGAAAGGCCGGGTCATGGGGATAGGTGGTACAAGCAAACATGAAGTCCTGCCATACCAGAATGCCGCGCCTATCGGCTTCCTCAAAGAACGCGTCGTCTTCATAGATACCACCGCCCCACACACGAATCATGTTCATATTGGATGACTGCACATCCTCCAGCAGACGGCTGTAGCGCTGGCGTGTGACACGCGGCAGCAGGGCATCCGACGGAATCAAGTTCGTACCTTTAGCAAACATCGGTACCCCGTTCACTTCGAAGTAGAAACTCTGACCGTCCTTATCCTCCTCCTGGACTACACGTATCGAGCGCAGACCAATCTGGTGACTCTTCTGTGACACCACTTGTCCATCGACCGACACTGAAGCCTCAAACATATACAACGCAGGCTCTCCCCAACCGTTAGGCATCCACAAGTGCGGCCGCTCCACTGTTACAGGAAGAGAAATATGATTAAGCCCTGGCTGCAATTCCACCACCTTTTCTATGCTTTTATCTGACTCACCCGCATAACTGTACGTCACACGTACCACAGCCTGCTGTGTATGATTACCAATATTATTTATTTCTAGGCGATTGTCTACCTCTGCCTGTTCAGCACTGACTGACTGCTGGTGCACGAAATAATCTTCCACTACCGCCCGGTCCGCAAACTGCAAATACACTGGCCGCCAAATACCACAAGTCACCATACGGATGCCCCAGTCCCATCCGTAGGAATAAGGTGCTTTCCGACTAAACACACTTAATTTTTGAGGATAATGGTCATTATCTGCAGGATAATCAAAACCGTTGCTCTCCCATTGAGGCATCAGTTCACGAATAGGCGAACGAAAACGTACTACAAGTCTGTTTTCTCCTTTTCTTAAAACAGACTTGACAGGTACCCGATATCCCACAAACATATTATCTGCTTTCAGCAACAAAGAACCATTTAAGAAAACATCTGCATAGGTATCAAGCCCTTCAAAAACCAGATACACCCCTTCATGATGTAGCTGCTCTTCTGTCAGTACAAATGAAGTGCGATACAACCAGTCTTCCTTTTCTACCCATTGTATTTTCTGCTCATTCATGCCATAAAAAGGATCAGGCAATTTATCATGAGCTATCAGGTCCTGATGCACCGTGCCCGGCACCTGTGCAGACAACCATTCATTACTACCGTACGTTGAAAATTCCCATCCAGTATGCAGCTGATGGATTTGAGATAAACTACTGCCCGACGCATGATTTCCATAAGTCAGTAAAAAGGCCAGTAACATCATCAGAGTGACTTTTGACATATTTTTCACGTTATAGATTCAAGTATCGCAATATCAGGTACAAAATAAAATAAGTTTTTCCGATAAGCCAAATTAATCGAAAAAACTTATTTTATTTTAGTTTTTTAAGGGAAAAGTTTATTTTACTTTAAGTTTATCAAAGCCTTCGCCATATACTCCAACTACATTACTTTGTGAAATGAAGGCATTCGGATCAATGTCCTTTACTAAACGGAAGATATCGAGTGATTCCCTTTTTTTAGCCAAAACCACTACTACCTTTATTTCCTGTTTACTATACCATCCCTTTCCATCAAGCAAAGTCACTCCACGATCAATCTTTGTCGCAATCCCTTCGGCTATCTCCTCATATTTGCGTGAGAATATCAGAAACTGCACAGACTGCCGTGTACTGTTAATCACATAGTCAATGACGATACTCATCACAAATAAGACACAAAAACCGAACAATACCCTGCGCCAGTCGTGAAAAATAAAATAACAGGATGAAATGATGACGATATCGCAATACATCATCATCCGCCCCAACGTAACATCCTTATACTTATTGATAATCCAGGCAATGATATCCGTTCCACCCGTACTTCCATTATTACAGAACACGATACCAATTCCAAAACCCAGCAGACCAGCACCTATCACACAAGCCATAAAATCCTGACCAGGACCTAACAACTGAGGAAGATTGCCATTCTCATCCTTCAAAATCATCTGAAAGAACCAGAGCAGGAAAGTCAGCATAAAGATGGCAAAGATGGTCTTAATACTAAATTTAGGCCCTAATATTTTCAAGGCAAAACCCAAGAATATTGCATTAATCACAAAATAGGAGACCTGAATCTCTATGCCTGTGGCATAATAAATAATTGCCGCAATACCCGTTACTCCTCCGGTAGTAATCTGATAGGGAAGCATAAATGCAGCCCAGCCAATGGAATAACAAATCAGCCCGAAGGTTATGGCCAAATAGTCTCTGGACTCCCGGCCCAACTTTTTCTTTAATAAAGCTTCCATAGACAATAAAAAACAGTCCGGAATGAACAGAAGATACCTCCTGTTCATTCCGGACGAGCATTTAAAAGGTTAAAGTACAATATTTACAATTTTCTTCGGTACAATAATCACCTTCTTCGGAGTCTTGCCCTCAATCCACTTCTGTGACTGTTCTTCAGCCAGTACAGCAGCCTGGATGGTATTATTGTCTGCATCTGCAGGGAACTCCATTGTAAAGCGAGCCTTACCATTGAAAGAAATAGTATATTTTACGCTGTTTTCTTTCAAATATTCCTCATTGAATTCCGGCCAATGTGCATCGCATACAGAAGAAGTATTGCCCAAAGCTTCCCACAATTCTTCTGCCAAATGCGGAGCAAACGGAGCCAAAAGCACTACCAGATTGCTCATCACAGCCTTGTTGCGACATTTCAATGAAGTCAATTCATTGACACAAATCATAAAGGCGCTGATAGAGGTGTTGTAAGAGAAGGTTTCAATATCTCCTGTCACCTTCTTAATCAATTTATGAATGGCTTTCAGTTCTTCTTTGGTAGCTTCTCCTTCAGCAGGCAAGAAAGTACCCTGACGGTCATAGAACAAATTCCAAAGCTTCTTCAGGAAGCGGTGTACTCCGTCAATACCATTGGTATCCCATGGCTTAGACTGTTCTACCGGGCCAAGGAACATTTCATACATACGCAATGTATCTGCTCCATAACGTTCTACAATCATATCCGGGTTCACCACGTTATACATGGACTTACTCATCTTTTCAACTGCCCAACCACAGATATACTTGCCATCTTCCAAAATAAACTCTGCATTATGATATTCCGGGCGCCAGTTCTTGAAGGCTTCCACATCCAGTACATCATTCGATACAATGTTTACATCTACGTGCAACGGAGTTACTTCATACTGGTCTTTCAATCCCAATGACACAAAAGTATTGGTATCCTTGATACGATATACAAAGTTGCTTCGTCCCTGAATCATTCCCTGATTCACCAGTTTCTGGAACGGTTCTTCCTTAATGCTGATACCCAAGTCGAACAAGAACTTATTCCAGAAGCGAGAATAAATCAAGTGGCCGGTAGCATGTTCCGTACCTCCTACATAAAGGTCTACATTCTGCCAGTAATGGTCTGCCTTCTCAGAAACCATCGCTTCATTGTTATGCGGATCCATGTAACGCAAATAATATGCGCTGGAACCGGCAAATCCCGGCATAGTATTCAATTCCAGAGGGAATACATTCACGTTATCAATCTTCGTATTTTCTACGACTTCACCTTTGGCTACATCCCATGCCCAACGGGTTGCATGTCCCAAAGGAGGTTCTCCACTTTCTGTAGGCAAGAACTTAGCAACCTCAGGAAGTTCCAGCGGAAGCTTGCTTTCGTCAATCATATACGGCATGCCGTCCTTGTAATATACCGGGAACGGTTCACCCCAATAACGCTGGCGAGAGAAAATCGCATCACGCAAACGGAAGTTGACTTTCACACGGCCCAGATTATGCTCTTTCACATATTTCTTGGTAGCTGCAATGGCTTCTTTAATTGTCAGGCCATTCAGCGTCAACTCGCAATAAGGAGTTACCCCGGCTTTCGGAGAGTTGCAAACGATTCCTTCCTTCGCATCGAAGCTTTCTTCGCTTACGTCACAACCTTCTACCAACGGTACAATCGGCAAGTTGAAATGTTTGGCAAATGCATAGTCACGACTATCGTGCGCAGGTACCGCCATGATGGCTCCTGTTCCATAACCAGCCAATACATAATCACTAATCCATACTGGAACAGATTCTCCTGTAAACGGATTTACGGCATACGAACCACTGAACACACCCGTTACACGACGGTCAGCAATACGTTCACGTTCTGTACGCTTCTTTGTACGGTCCAGATAAGCCTCAACTTCTGCACGCTGTGCTTCGGTTGTCAGCATCGGCACCAGTTCACTTTCAGGTGCAAGTACCATGAAAGTCACACCGAACATTGTATCGGCACGCG
>OGFE01001846.1_pt1 | contig 13289 bp, 10 predicted proteins | sample 1570811 | NCBI WGS metagenome assembly OGFE01 (sample SAMEA2581967, study PRJEB24529) | metagenome | biome: Human gut stool | place: China | collected 2011 | reverse complement strand
GTTGGGGGTTCCCGTCGAGCGTGACGCTCCGGGAACCCTTTTTTTGTCTTTTGGTTCGTGTTTCCCGCGGCGCGCGGGAGGCTCCCAATCCACAACACCCTTGCATCGCATGGTCCGTCAGCGTGACTGTTAGTAATGATGTGATGAGGCTCACGCGTTACGCCCGCGCGGGTTCCAGAGAATCACGTTACGATGGAAAACGGCAGAAGCCCGATAATTGACAATCAGCGAAAGGACCGATGATGACTCTCCTGCAGCATGAACTGACCGATTTTAAGGTGAACGCGTTCCAGAACAACGAGTTCCATGAGGTGACCAAGGCTGATGTGCTCGGCCACTGGTCCCTGTTCTTCTTCTACCCGGCTGATTTCACCTTCGTGTGCCCCACTGAACTTGAGGATCTGGCCCGCAACTACGCCAAGTTCAAGGAAATTGGATGCGAGGTCTACTCTGTCTCCTGCGACACCCACTTCGTGCACAAGGCATGGCATGACGCCAATGAAAAGATCGCCAAGATTCAATATCCGATGCTTGCCGACCCGACCGCTCTATTGGCCAAGGATCTCGACACCTACAACGAAGTCGATGGCATGGCCGAACGCGGTGACTTCATCGTGAGTCCCGAAGGTAAGGTCGTGGCTTATGAAGTCATCTCTTCCAATGTGGGCCGCAATGCCGAAGAACTGCTACGCCGTGTGCAAGCTTCTCAGTTCGTCCACGAACATGGCGATCAGGTTTGCCCTGCCAACTGGACTCCAGGCGAGGACACTATTGAACCTAGCCTTGATCTTGTTGGTCAACTGTGATCGTCGCTTGACGGACGGCTTGTCAAGCTAATCCGACGGGGTGCCCAGGAGAATCCTCCGGGCACCTCCTGAATAGCCAGATCAAGGCACGAAGGGAGTCGTTATGTCTCGAAATGATTTGTACGATGTCATAGTCATCGGCGGCGGTCCCGCTGGTCTGACGGCGGGATTGTATTTGGCCCGTGCCCGATATCGTGTACTGATTCTCGAGAAAGATGATTTTGGCGGACAGATCACCATCACCAATGAGGTGGTCAACTATCCGGGCGTTGGCCGCACCACTGGCCGTGCGCTTACCCAGACCATGCGTCAACAGGCGCAGGATTTCGGCGCTGAATTCCTTTCCGCCGAAGCCATCGGCCTCGACGTGCATGGCGATGTCAAAACCGTGCATACTTCGCGCGGCGACTTGAAAGCTTTTGGTATTCTCATCGCCACCGGTGCCAGCCCACGCAAACTAGGGTTCGAAGGGGAGTCCGAATATGCTGGCCGCGGTGTGGCCTACTGCGCCACCTGCGATGGTGAGTTCTTTGCCGGCAAGGAAGTACTGGTGGTCGGCGGAGGGTTCGCAGCAGCCGAGGAATCCGTGTTTCTGACCACATACGCCTCCAAAGTTACCGTTCTCGTACGGGAACAGGACTTCACTTGCGACGCTGTGGTGGCCGCCGCAGCAAAAAACAATCCGAAAATCGACGTGCGTTACCAGGTCGAGCTGCAAGGTGTCACTGCCGGGCAAGGTGGTTTACGTGAAGCTTCGATCCTAAACCGGGCCACTGGCCAGACCGAAACGTGGAAACCTGTTGATGGCGGCACGTTCGGCGTGTTCGTGTTCGCCGGATATGTGCCCGCCACGGATTTGGTGCGCGGCGTGGTGGAGCTGGACGATTATGGTTACGTGGTCACGCACGGCTATCTCGAAACCTCGGTGCCGGGCGTGTATGCAGCCGGTGATCTGCGGGCCAAGAACCTGCGGCAAGTGGTTACTGCCACCGCCGATGGCGCTATTGCCGCAGTGGAGTTGGAACGGTACGCCAAGCGGATGAGCGAGAAAACCGGTTTGACGCCACAGCGCCCGGTCTCTTGCGTCTACGAGCAGTCCACAACGAAGACAGATGCTGCCTCGTTGGACGCTACAGCGCCTACGCCTACGCCTGCGCCCGCCACCAAACGCAACGCCGATGCCGCGGCGAACGCCGTTAGGAAGCCCGGCGAATTGTTCTCCGACGCCACCAGACAGCAGCTCAACGTGGTCTTTGGCCGCATGTCTCGGCCGGTCACGCTTGCTCTGGAACTGGACGATACGCCGCTGTCCACGGAACTGCGGGGATTCATCGATGCGTTGGTCGCGCTGTCCGGTGGCAAGCTGAAATCGACGGTGGATGATGGTGAGTACGAGAAGGATGATACGGGTCGTGCGGTATTCGACGTCGACAGCGTGCTGCCGGCAGCGCGTCCATGCGTGCGCATGGTGGTGGATGGCGAGCCGACTGGTCTCGCCTTCCATGGCGTGCCTTCCGGTCATGAATTTAATTCGTTCGTGCTGGGCCTGTACAACGCGGCCGGTCCCGGTCAGCCGTTGGGCGATGATCTGATCGAACGGGCAAAGTCCATTGCAAGCCCGCTGAGTATCATGATTCTCGTCTCGCTCACCTGCACGATGTGCCCGGAGACAGTGCTCGCCTCCCAACGCCTCGCCTCGCTAAACCCTGCCGTGCGCGCCGAGGCCTACGACGTTTCGCATTTTCCTGAGCTTAAGGACCAATACGGCGCAATGAGCGTGCCCTGCATCGTCATCAACCGTGGTGGCGAGCAGACCGTCGAATTCGGCAAGAAGAGCATTCCTCAGATGCTTGATCTCATCGGCGCGTGACAAGCGTGTGACAAACGGTGATAAGCGCGTGAGCACGCTTCGGCCCACGGGATTCCGTCGCCTGATTCTGTGAACCGAATGCCACGCGATGACGAATATGCCCGGAATCAGGTTTTGGCTTGATTCCGGGCATATTTATATGCGATGGCGCAGGCACCCAGTTCGTGGGATTATCCGCTGTAATCCCACGAACTAGGAACCACGAACCTATGGGGGACTAGGCGACGGCGACGCGCTTGCCTGCGGCCTTGACCAGCGAAATACTGATCAGCGCGATTATGAACAGCACGATGAGTACCGGAATCAACGCGGCATAACGGTGCGCCTGATCGGGGGTGTGCGTGACGACGAACGACGCCAGCTGATTGCCGGACAAGCCGGCGAATGCCCAGGCGCTCAAGGTCAGCCCATGCGTGGTGGATACGGTTTTCGTGCCGAAGTGCTGATCGAGCAGTACCGGCAGGGTGGAGAAGCCGCCGCCGTATCCGGCGTTGACGAGGAACAGCATCATCAACACGGCCCACAACAAAGCGCGGTCGATACTGTTAGTGCAAACCTGCAGCAGGCATACGGCGATCGATATCACGAAAATCACCTGATATACGGTTTCGCGGCGCTTGAGGTGATCGGACAGCGTGGAGAAGCCCACGCGGCCGGCGGCGTTGAACACGGAATCCACGGCGAGCACCAAACCGATAATGCCGGAAATGGCGGCCGCGAACGCGCTCGGGCTTAGCGGAGCGTACTGCGGGAACGCCTTCAGCACATCATGCAGGATGTCTTTCTCTTGGCTGATAAGAGCTAGACCACAGGTGATGTTGATGTAGAAGGCGAGCCAGATGCCCCAGAACACGGGTTTCTTAAGAATCGAGACGCGGCTGACATAGGAGGTCGCGGGATCATAGACCCAGCCGGCGGGGCGGCGTATGAGCAGGAATCCCACGAGCATCATTATCGCGTAAACCACGGCGAGCGTATAGAACATGTTCACCAGGCCGATCGAGCCGATCAGGTATTCCATCACCGGACTGGCAATGGCTTTGGCCAAGCCGAAACCGGCGACTGCGATACCGGTGGCGAGGCCCTTGTTGTCGGCGAACCAAAGCATCAGGTTCTTGACCGGGGTCAGGTAGCCGATGCCCAGGCCGACACCCATGATCGCGCCGTAGCAGATGAACACGCCGGGCAGGAATCCCAAGGCGATGCTCACGCCCGTACCGGCGAAACCGACCACAAAGCAGACCATTGAGATAAGAGCAGATTTCTTGATGTTTTTCTCAACCATCGGCCCGGCGAATGCAGCGGACATGCCGAGAAAGAAGATGGCGAGAGAGAAGCCCCATTCCACGGAGGCGGGGCTGGCGTGAAGCTGGTCCGCGATCAACTGCTTGAACACGCTCCAGCAATAGACGGTGCCGATTGGGATATGGATCAATAGTGCGGGGATGATTGCGCTGGTCCAACGATTCTTGGTAAACCTTGCCATGTATAGGCGAATCCTTTCGCAACTGGCGTACGATGACCTGCCGGTTGGAACAAGAGGAGTTTCGTCGAGGAAACGGATGCACACCACATGTACTGCGAACAATTCGCTGAACATCTTTGGTGTTGTTTTCATCGGCGCCGCTGGCTCTTGTCGACGCCGACAAACAGCACTATAACGCCGTTACGGTGATTCCGTGGCCGATTATCGTGGGTTGTGACCGTGAGCTTATTCACATCGAAAACGGTTATGGAACGGTATCAATGTGAGTAAACTTGTGCTGCTGAACCATGAAAGCCTGACGGTTGAGTTTACAAGCGAGGCATCCCGACCTCAGATTGACGATGAGCTCGTGGACAACGTGGTGGCGTTGGCCAATACCGAAAAAACGGGTCGTTGTACCTTGGCATCGAAGACAACGGCACGGTACCCGGTGTTAGCAGGGAACATCGCAGCGTTGACGGGCTGGCGGTGTTTATCTTCTTCAGCAAGACGGTGCCGCAGGTCGCGTGGTGCGTGCTGAAATCATCCATGCGGACAACGGGTTGTCGGTGGCGTGTATCGAGGTAGACCGCAACTTGCAGATTGTGTCCAGTATCCAGGGGGGCGGGACAGCGCCGTCTGAAGGCGGATGGAACGCCCGAGGTGGTGCCGCTGTTCCCGAGCCGGTTCGTCAGTCGCCTATCCCAGTTGCGCAACTACGACTACAGCGCCCAGCCCGCGCGGAATCACGATTGGACGACTGGGATCCTGTCGCGCGCGAACGGTTGCGCGACAGGATTCGTCTCACCAATTCCGGCGATACATTGCTGCTGTTAGATGACGATGACCTCGACCATGCGTTGTTGATGGTGGTGGACGGTCCCTACGGTCCGCAACCATCGCTTGCCGGAGTGCTGACCATCGGCAAGGTGGATGCGATCCGACGTTCCATGCCCATGGCATCGGAAGTGTTTCAAGTGATGAAAGGGGCGTCTTTGGCCGTCAACGCCGAGCCCTTCGCGGATGCCGTTGGTTGATATGTTCTCGCACATCAACGCATTGAAGCCTTGGAATCCGAATCACGAAATCATGAGCGGTCTGGTTCATGTCAATCTGCCTGATTTTGGCCGTCAGGCGTTCCGTGAGGCAATGGCCAATGCGTTCTGCGATCCTTCGTCGCCATTGAGCAATGGCATTGTCGGGAAAGTTGGACGAAGTCGGCGAAGCGGATAGGTGGATTTGGGAACGGCTGGGGCGTATATGGGAACGCCTCGGCTGCTGGACCGGTTCATCACAGCAGCCGAGGCGTTTGATAAAGACTCAAATCTTACTTGCTGAAAACCTTCTTGAACAAGGTGTCGGTGGCGCCCTGTCCAACGGCATCGTCGGCTTCATCGCCGTTGCGGCAGGTATGACCGGCAACGCCACTGCAGCCGACATGACCGCCGCGAACATCCACACCTTCGAAGTCTGCGTCTTCTATGTGCCGCTCGACCTGATCGTGCTCAGCCTGCTGGTGTTCATGTTCAAGGTGAAGATCAACGAGAAGATGCACGCCGAAATCGTCGAGCAGCTCGAAGCCAAGCTCGCGGCCGGTGAGATCCCCGACGAGGAAGTCAAGACGGTCGAGACGGTTGAAGCGTCAACGAGAAGGCCAAGATTCTGACCGAATAAATAACCAATACTTGCCACTCCTTCTTTTCTCTCTGATGGAGGCCCCAATTTCGATTGGGGCCTCCATTGGTATATGCACTGTTTTATAGCCGTTCAAAGTTTGTCAAATGAACAAAACGACCGATGTCCCGGAGCATAATGCAACCAATGTTGTTTCGCTTTTTCGCTCAAGGCATATCTTGCCATGTTCCGAGGCGAACCATGTATTTTAGCGAATGACCAATCGAAGAATCGAATTAGATTTCATTGTCTCGGATGAGAAGGTCCCAGCTTCACAGGGGGTATTAATGACATTCATCTCACGAGCGGCGCGCTATGTGCTCAGAAAGCGAGTGCGCACCGCAGTGCTGTTCATTGTGCTGACCATCATAACGGCGAGTATGCTGTCCGCAACCGCAGTTTCTCGGGCAGCGCAACATGAGGCCGGACAGATTGAGAAACAGGCGGTCGGCGGATTCGTGCTGGCCAGTAACCTGCAAGGCAGCATGCTGACACCTCGCGGAGGCGGAATGGTTCGTCCCGCTGATGTGCAACGAATCTCGAAGCTGTCCGGTGTTGACTCGTACATGGTCAGGCAGAACGCCACCGCCGATCTCGTGGGAGCCAGCGTGGTGAAGGTCCCCGGCGGCGATGATTACGATGCGGAGAAAGAACAGCAGTTCGGCAATACGGCCAACGTCATAGGCACAAACGATTCGTCGAAACTCAATGTGTTCACGTCGCACACGCTCGGCATGGTCGACGGACGTCATCTCAAGGCATCCGATAAGCATATGTCGATGGTCCATGAGGATCTCGCCAAAACCAATGGGCTTAAAGTCGGCGATACCCTCACGCTCAAGGCCAATCCATATGATGCCGACAATGAGTCGCATTCGACGGCAACCGTCAAAACCACCATCGTTGGAATATTCAAAGGAGACAGCGACAGAAAGGTATCCAGCCGCGCGGAACTCACCTCCAACACTGTGTACACCGATTTGGACACTACAAGTACTCTGTACCAGTACAAGGCCGGCAAGGAAATATATCAGGATGCCACTTTCGTTCTGGACAAGGGTGTCGACGTGGAGAAAACCATGGAAGCGGCGAAGAAGCTTCCAGTGGATTGGAACAACTACCAGATCACGCGCAATGACCAATATACGTCGAGCATGCTGAATGCCGCCCGAGGTGTGCGTTCCATGATGCTCGGCGCTTTGATCGGCGTGACCATTTCGGCCGTGATAGTTCTCAGTCTCATGCTCTTACTGTGGATGAACGACCGACGTCAGGAGATGGGCGTACTGGTGTCCCTTGGCATCGGCAAGCCATCCCTGATCGCCCAATATCTAACCGAGATGATTCTGATCGGTCTGCCGTCCCTGGCTCTCGGATGGTTGTGCGCACGAGGAGTGGCCCAATGGCTTGGCACTTCGGCCCTCCGTTCCGTGAACGCCTCCGCGGCGAAGGAGCTGAGCAGCATGGGGCAGGTTGGCGGCGATCTCGAATCCAATATGTCGGTTCGTACCTTGGATTCGCTCACGGTATCGATCGACACGACTGCCGTACTGTATGTGTCGCTCGGCCTGCTGGCGGTGATGCTGGTATGCGTCGCCATATCGTGCATACCGATGCTGCGCAAGTCGCCGCGAAGCCTGTCGGAGCTCCGATGACGGGCATGAACGTGTGGAATCGTGCCACGCTGGCAATCGTGCGTAAACCGGTACGCAGCGGAATCATCGGACTGCTGATGCTGATGGTTTTCACCAGTCTTGTGGCTCAGGTTGGAGTGTCAACGGCACTTCAGAAAATGTCCGACGATATCGGCAGAAGCATGGGAATAGGTTTTACTGTCGACACAGGCGAGAATCCTGCAAGTCTAAAGGAAGCGAGCCGGTTCTCGCGCATCCCCGGCGTAGGAAAAACCGTTTACGAGCGTAAGACCTTGGCAGGGGTGGATGGAGCGCATCCGGTTGTCCCCGAACATGGTCCTCGGCTGGATTCCGGTCTATCCACGCAGGTCAGCGTGCTGGGCACCACTGACTCCTCGTTGTCCGAAGAGTTCCAAAGCGGTCTGTACCGGTTGGAACAAGGACACCACATTTCAGGTAATGGCCGGAACGTACTGATTCACCGGGATTTCGCACGTGAGAATGGGCTATCGGTGGGATCAACACTCCGGCTCAGTCAGGAAGACCGCGATTCCACCGTTCGCGTGGCCGGAATCTTCTCTGGCAATGTGCAGGCACAGAGCCCTATGCCATCGGACGCATCGGAGAATCTTATCTATGCGGGTGCCCAAGTGGTTTCCGCGCTGACTGGAGAGGAACGGGTCGGCACGATCCGGTGCCTCTCGGATAATCCGCAGGCTCTCTCCGCCGCAGTGGCCCAAGCGAAAAAAATCGCTGGAAGCAAGTATGGTGTCACCGATGACTCGGCGCGGCTTTCTGGCGTGCTGCAGTCGGTGGAAACGGTGCGCGATCTGGTTCGTATGGTGCTGTTGTCCGTTTGCTTGGCTGATGTGTTGGTACTGGGCATGGCGCTTGTCTTCTGGATCCGCTCACGTATTCATGAGATAGGCACCCTTCTGGCTCTCGGCATCGGCAAGATGCAGATTATCGCCCAGTTCGCAATCGAAACCGGTCTCATGGCTGTGGTCGCAGCCCTGTGCTCGCTGGGCACGGGCTCCCTATTGTCTGGATACGTGTCCTCGCTTCTGCTGCACGATTCTGGAGTCGCGCCTCTTGAATCATTGCAGGTGGAGGCTCTGCCGCCAGAACAGACGCTGCTCATCCTGCTGCTCGGATGCGCGGTCATCGCGATTGCGCTTGCCGTGTCGTGCGCCGCGGTGCTGGCCAAATCCCCGAAATCCATTCTTTCCTCTATGCGTTAGGAGATATTAATCATGACTATCTGTCTGCAATTGGACCATGTCAATTACTCATATGGCGCGGCGAAGATCCGCGTTCTTTCGGACGTGAACGCTGATTTCGAATCCGGAAAGATGTATGCGATAACCGGTCCATCGGGAGCGGGAAAGAGCACACTGCTGTCCCTGTTGGCCGGTCTGGATGCCCCCTCTGATGGAGTGGTCCGTTTCGAGGGTGAGGATATAGCTACGACGGGTTATTCAAAGCACCGTCGCGAGCACGTGTCCTTGGTGTTCCAAGACCATAATCTGATCGACTATCTCACTCCCGAAGAGAATCTGCGTTTGGTCAATCCCAAGGCCGATATGAAGATCCTCGAGGATTTGGGACTGAGCCGTGAGGAATCGAAGCGCAACATCATGCACCTGTCGGGCGGTCAACGTCAGCGAGTGGCGGTCGGACGTGCCCTAGTGGCGCCCGGCCGCGCGATTCTGGCGGATGAACCGACTGGCAGCCTGGATCCGGAAATGACTGATGAGGTGATTGATCTTTTGCGGCATGCCGCTCATCAACTCGGTAAATGTGTCATTGTGGTGACGCATTCCAAGCGTGTCGCCGATTCCGCCGATGCCGTTTACACTCTCAGGCACAAGAAGCTAGCCAAGGCATAGCTCGCTCGCCTAAACCGTGTCTTCCGTCCGAACAGCGATCCACCATCGGTGGCCTCTCGGACTTCCGTTACGGCAGGGGCCTCTTGACACGTGGCTGCTGCGCCACGTAATGAACGCGTTGGGCCGCGGCATCGCCTCCGCTGCCTACGTGTCCATGGGTGGGGCGGCATGCTGGCCGGCTTCTACTTGCTGTCCGCGAACAACGTGGGCTGGGCGACGTGCGCGGCATCGTGGATGGTTCGTTATTACAACGGCAGTTCTCGATAAACCAAATCGTCACGGACTGCAAAGCCCTGCCGTTCCCAGAAATCGTTGCCGGCGTCGTTGTCTGTGGGCACTCCGACAGCGACTTTCGGCAGACCGATTGCACGAAGCGTTTCAACCACACGGCCCACCAACATCGAGCCAATGCCCCTACCGCGTGCGTCGGGGTCGACCGCCGTGTGGTAGATGCGTGACCGTCTTCCGTCGTGACCGGCAAGAATCGCGCCAATGATCCTTCCGTCATCGTCCTCAGTTACGAAACAGGTGTCGGGATTGCGTTTGAGAAACGTCTTTATCGCATCCTCGCAATCGTCTATATCCCTCATGGTGAAACCTGTGCATCGTGTCCACAGTCCGTATACCAGCGGATAATCCTCGATTTTCATATGGCGTATGGTCATTGCGATTGGTTCGGTCATATTTCCTTCTTTCCTTCTTAAACGCCAATTCCGATTCTCGCATCGTTCGCGGTACTTCCCGTGTGGGTATGCCATATTTGTGTTGCGCGGCCGTCTGCAGCGCGCGTGTCGGGGAAGCCCCCTGAAGGATAATCTTCGATTTTCGGGGATACCCCGGATGTGAACATACGGCAACGGTATGGTGAACTGTGCTTAACTGAAATCATGCATATGAAGAACGGAAGCATCGCGAGAGCGGCGGCTGTGGTAATCGCAACCGCCATATTGTGCGGCATTGTGCCTATGATTGGCGTCGCACTGCGCAATTCGGCAATCGCGACAATGCGTGAGACCAATATTTTGCAGGCTTTAGCGGCGCTGCCAGAAGGGTTGCGCGACTGCTCTACGGTACTTGCGTATTTGTTTTCAACGGTAGGCTGCATCGCAATCGTCGCCGCGCTTGCCGCTGTCGATTTGCGTATTACCGGCAGCAGGCGCGTCGTCATCCGCGATGTCGTCGTGTCGGCGGCGCCGATACTGTACGTGACCGGTGTCAAATGGCTGGTCGAACGCCCCCGTCCGATCACGTCCGTCGGCAGTGATCTATTGCCGGGCGATCCAAGTTTTCCGAGTGGTCACACGGCAGCCGCGGTGATCGTATCGGTCATGATGATTCTTACCGTGCGTAATTTCGCGCGCAAACGCTTTCCCGACGGAGAAGATGACGGGCGTGCAAACGGAAGACGGGTGTTCCTCCGCAGGGCGGTCATCGGCGCTGTCGCGCTTGTCGTGGCGGTCGCCTGTTCTCGATTGCTGCTCGGCTTGCACTATCCGACCGACGTGATTATTTCCGCCACCATCTGTCCACTCATTTCCTACGCCGTATGGTGTGTATGGAACGCATACGAAAGCGCGGCGGAGCGGTAAAAACGTATCTGCCATGTGAGTTCCTTTGATTCCGAAATCAGTTTAGGAATATCCGATTGTGCGGGCAAAACGACAGGTTGTGTAATGGAGCGCAGGTTGGCGGCGAAAGGCTGGTTCAATCAAACTAGCGGCGGATGCTCACATGCGATGCAGCCAAGAACATCCGCAACAAGAACAGCGCAGGCTCAGGGAGGGCCAAGCGGGTTCGAGGAGTTAGTGCAAGGGAGAACCAATGGAACTCGAAGAACTTTCGGTCGTTGAAAAGGCCGCAATGCTTTCCGGTGGATCCGAATGGGATTCGCGAGGCAACGACCGCGCAGACATCCCCAGCTTCGTGATGAGCGACGGCCCCCACGGCGTGCGCCGCCAGCTCGGCGAAGGCGATCATCTCGGCATCGGCGCATCCAAGCCGGCCACCTGCTTCCCGACCGCAGGAACCGTGGCCAATTCTTGGGATCCGGCGCTCGCCGAAGAAATGGGCGAGGCCCTCGGCAGCGAAGCGCACGATCTTGACGTGAACGTGCTGCTCGGCCCGGGTCTGAACATCAAGCGCAACCCGCTGTGCGGACGTAACTTCGAATACTATTCCGAAGATCCGATCGTCGCCGGACGTATGGCGGCAGGCCTGATCCGCGGCATCCAGAGCAACGGCATCTCTGCATGCCCGAAGCATTTCGCGGTCAACAGCCAGGAACTGCGCCGCCAGGCCAGCAACTCCGTGGTCGATGAGCGTACCATGCGCGAACTGTATCTGACCGGTTTCGAAATCGCAGTACGTGAAGCCAAGCCGCTGACCATCATGACCTCCTACAACGAGATCAACGGCGTCTACGCGCACGAAAACAAGCATTTGCTCCAGGAGATTCTGCGCGACGAATGGGGCTTCGACGGCATGGTCGTCTCCGACTGGGGCGGATCCAACTCCGCGGTCGCAGCAGTCAAGGCAGGCGGATCGCTGGAAATGCCGTCTCCGGGCTTCACTTCCGTGCGTGAGCTGGAAGGCGCGGTCAAGGCGGGAACCCTGTCTGAAGCCGATATCAACGCGCGTGCCGCAGAAGTCGCAAAAATCGCGGCAGCGACCAAGCTGGTCGGTGTTGGACGTAACGATCTGCTCAAAGACGATATCGCAGCAGCGCATCACGACGTGGCACGCAAGGTGGCCGAAGGCTCCAGTGTGCTGTTGAAGAACGATAACGCGACCCTGCCATTCAAGGCTGGCACCCGCGTGGCGGTGATCGGCGATATGGCCGCAACCGCACGTTATCAGGGTTCCGGCTCCTCCAAGGTAAACGCCACCAAGGAAGAGAACATTCTTGAAGAGGTCAAGAACGCCGAAGGCCTCGTGCTTGCCGGCTATGAGCAGGGCTATGACCGCCAGGGCAAGGCTGACCGCGTGCTCGTGGAAGACGCAGTCGCGCTGGCTGGCAAGGAAAGCGTTGATGTGGTGCTTGCAGTCGTCGGTCTTGACGAACGCAGCGAATCCGAAGGCCTTGACCGTTCCACCATGGCGATTCCGCAGGTGCAGAACGATCTGGTCGAAGCGCTGAAAGGCGCGGGCAAGCCGATCGTGGTCGTGCTTGTCGCCGGCTCTCCGGTGGAACTGCCGTGGATTGACGACGTTGCCGCAGTGCTTTACGTGGGTCTGTCGGGTCAGGCCGGCGCTTCCGCGACCGTGCGCGCGCTGACCGGTGAGATCAATCCGTCCGGCCACTTGGCTGAAACCTGGCCGATGCATTACGAGGATTGCCCGAGCTCCGGTTGGTATCCGGCGATTGGTCGCGATGCGATCTATCGCGAGGGCCCGTTCGTGGGATATCGCTATTACGATGCGGTGGACGTTGAGCCGGCGTTCCCGTTCGGTCACGGCGAGTCGTACACCGAGTTCGCGTATGAAGGGCTTGGGGTACAGGTGCGTGCGGATGCTCCGACCGAGGGCCCTCTCGAAGTCGATGTCTCGTTCACGTTGCGAAATACCGGTCACCGCACAGGCGCCGAGGTTGCCCAGATGTACATCGCGCCCACATCGGGGGTTGTCCCACCGCCGTGCCCAGTGCAATGGCTCGTCGGGGTCGCCAAGATTGAGTTGGAGCCCGGAGAGGAGCGCCGGGTGGTGCTGCGCCTGGATGAGACCGCATTCCGGAAATGGGACGCGAGCCTTCATCGTTGGCGTGTGTATCCGGGTGGGTACGAGATTCGCGTGGCGTCATCGAGTCGCGATGTTCGCCTAACGGCGTCCATTGCCGTCGGCGACGGGCGATGGGCATTTAATCCGGAGCAAGCGCGACATCGCCGCAGTATCGCCGAGGAACTGCTCATGTCTGATCAGGCTCCCATGCCGAGCCCGCAGGCTCCCGAGATATAT
>OGFE01001837.1_pt1 | contig 13317 bp, 12 predicted proteins | sample 1570811 | NCBI WGS metagenome assembly OGFE01 (sample SAMEA2581967, study PRJEB24529) | metagenome | biome: Human gut stool | place: China | collected 2011 | reverse complement strand
TTTCCATAAAGCCCTCTTCATATCAAATATTTTTGATATTATTTTATATGGCTTTTCTTCAATCGTCAACCCTCAATTTTTAAGCAAAAGCCATCCCAGCAGGAAAGCCATACTGCTCTGCCTCCGAAAACAAAGGCTGTATAAAAACTCTGTATGTCAAATCCCTTTCCAGCAGAACATCGGCAGAGTGGACAGAGAACTCTTCGTAACTATATAGAACAAGCGGCACACTGTGCCCGATACCGTATACCTTGTGTCCTGTCACAGTACAGCGGTGGGCCGGTTCGCCTACAACTTTGTAGCTGATATGATCACAAAAGGTATTTTCAGATAAGTTGACACCCTTTCCGCTCAATGGTATAATAACACCGTTATATAACACTGTTATAAGGCGGTGAAGTTTGAATGGAGGAGCGGTCCACTGCTACACTGGAAAAAATTCAGCAGGCGGCTTTGGCGGAATTTCTGGACAAGGGATTTCTGGGAGCCTCCCTGCGGCAGATTGTAAAGAACGCCGGGGTGACCACCGGGGCCTTTTACGGCTACTTTTCCAGCAAGGAGGCCCTGTTCAACGCCATCGTGGAGCCCCACGCCGCGGCCCTCATGGGCCGCTTTATGGAAGCACAGACTACCTTTGCCGAGCTGCCGGAAAAGGAGCAGCCGGAGCACATGGGCCTGGAGTCCGGTAGATGTGTGGACTGGATGGTGGACTATATCTGCGCCCACCGGGAGCCGGTGAAGCTGCTGCTCTGCTGTGCGGAGGGGACCAGCTATGAGCACTTCGTCCATAACATGGTGGAGGTAGAGGTGGAGTACACCCAACGCTACATGGAGGTGCTCCGCCGCCTGGGCCGGGACATCCCGGTGCTGGACAAATCCCTGTGCCATATCATCGCCAGCGGGATGTTCAATGGCATCTTTGAGATCGTGGTTCACGATATGCCCCGGGATCAGGCGATGCGGGATGTGGATCAGTTGCGGGCGTTTTACACCGCTGGTTGGTCAAAACTGATGGGGGAATAATCCCCTATCTTTTTGAAATGTGGTTAGTTTATACTAACTTTAAGAGGAGGTTTTTTCATGAAGCAGAAGAGAAAGAGCGATGTGGCCGTCCTGCTGGACTACGCGGGCAGCCACAAAGGGCTGACCTTCCTGGGGCTGGCCCTGTCGGCGGTGTCCATGCTGCTGAGCATGGCGCCCTACATCTGCATCTGGCTGGCGGCCCGGGATCTGATCGCGGTGGCGCCGGACTGGACGGCGGCGCAGAGCGTCGCCCAATACGGCTGGCTGGCGTTCGCCTTTGCGGTGGCCGGCATCATCCTGTACTTCGCGGGATTGATGTGTACCCATCTGGCGGCCTTCCGCACGGCGTCCAACATCCGCAAGCAGGGCGTGGCCCATGTGATGAAGGCCCCGCTGGGCTTTTTCGACTCCAACGCCTCCGGCCTCATCCGCGGGCGGCTGGACGCGGCGGCGGCTGACACGGAGACCCTGCTGGCCCACAACCTGGCGGACATCGTGGGTACCATCACGTTGTTCATCGCCATGCTGGTGATGATGTTCGTCTTTGACTGGCGGATGGGGGCGGCCTGCCTGCTGGCGGCGGTGATCTCCATTGTGGCCATGTTCTCCATGATGGGCGGTAAAAACGCCAAGATTCTGGCAGAGTATCAGGCAGCCCTGGACCGCATCACCAAAGCGGGCACCGAGTACGTCCGGGGTATCCCGGTGGTCAAGATCTTCCAGCAGACGGTCTACTCCTTCAAGGCGTTCCAGGAGGCTATTGAGGACTACAGCACCAAGGCCGAGCACTATCAGGCGGATATTTGCCGGACACCCCAATCCGTCAACCTGACCTTCACCGAGGGGGCCTTTGTGTTCCTGGTGCCTGCGGCCCTGTTCCTGGCGCCGGGTGCCCTGGCCGGGGGCGACTTTGCGGGGTTTGTCACGAACTTCGCCTTTTACGCGGTGTTCTCCGCCATCATCTCCACGGCCCTTGCCAAAATCATGTTTGCCGCATCGGGCATTATGCTGGCTGGCACCGCTCTGGGCCGCATTGATCAGGTCATGGGCGCTCCCGAGCTGAAAGTGCCGGAGCATCCCAAGTCCCCCCAGAGCAGCCGTGTGGAATTTGAGGATGTGAGCTTTACCTACGACGGCGCGGAGACGCCCGCCCTCTCCCATGTCTCCTTCACAGCGGAGCCGGGACAGACTGTGGCCCTGGTGGGGCCCTCCGGCGGCGGCAAAACTACCGCCGCCAGCCTGATCCCCCGTTTCTGGGACGCCGCCTCCGGCGCGGTGAAGGTGGGTGGCGTGGATGTGCGGCAGATCGACCCCCATGTGCTCATGGACCAGATCGCCTTTGTGTTCCAGAACAGCCGCCTGTTCAAAGCCTCTATCTTGGAAAATGTCCGGGCCGCCCGCCCCGACGCCACCCGGGAGCAGGTGCGCGCGGCGCTGATGGCCGCCCAGTGCGGGGACATTCTGGAGAAGCTGCCCCAGGGTATAGACACCCTGATCGGCTCCGAGGGGACCTATCTCTCCGGCGGCGAGCAGCAGCGCATCGCCCTGGCCAGGGCCATCCTGAAGGACGCGCCCATCGTGGTCCTTGACGAGGCGACCGCCTTCGCGGACCCCGAGAACGAGGCGCTGATCCAAAAGGCATTCTCCGAACTGACCCGGGGCCGCACCGTTATCATGATCGCCCACCGCCTGTCCACCGTCGTGGGCGCGGACAAGATTCTGGTGCTAGACGAGGGCCGTATCGTGGAGCAGGGCTCCCATGAGGAGCTGACCGCCGCCGGTGGCCTCTATGCCCGGATGTGGGCGGACTACAACCAGGCGGTCCAGTGGAAGATCACCAGCGAAGGGGAGGCAAAATAAATGTTCTCTAAAAAGTTTCAGCGGAAATACGCCCTCACCGACCAGGGCGTGAGAAACACCAAAAAGGGCGCTTTCTGGACGGTCATTGTCAATCTGGTCGTCATGGGCGGCATGGGCATCCTGTACCTGTTGATGTACGGCCTGATGGGGACCCTGACGGACGGAGCGCCGCTGCCCGGCCCGGCGCTCTTTCTTGGGCTGGTAATCGCATTCGTCATCCTGTCCTTCGTGACCCACCTACAGCAGTACCACGCCACTTACGGCCTGGTCTATAACGAGGTGAAGTCCACCCGCCTCAGCCTGGCGGAGCGGCTGCGCAAGCTGCCCTTGGGCTACTTCGGCAAGCGGGATCTGGCGGACCTGACCGAGACCCTCATGGGTGATGTGAACCGCATGGAGCACGTCTGGTCCCATGTGCTGGGGTACCTGTACGGGGCCTACATCTCCACGGCCATTATCGCGGTGTGCCTGCTGGTATATGATTGGCGGCTGACCATCGCCTGCCTGTGGGGGGTGCCGGTGGCCTTCGGCCTGCTGTTCGGCACCCGGAAGATCTCCGCCCAGGCCTCGGAGCGGACGAAAAAGGCCGCGGTCCGTGTCTCCGACGGCATCCAGGAGGCGTTGGAAAATGTCCGGGAGATCCGCGCCACCAACCAGGAGGCGCGCTATCTGGCCGGGCTCAACCAGAAGATCGACGACCATGAGAAGGTCACCATCCAGGGCGAGCTGGGCACCGGCATCTTTGTTAATGCGGCCAGCGTCATCATGCGCCTGGGGGTAGCCACCACCATCCTGGTGGGGGCCAGCCTGATCCTCTCCGGGCAGATCGACTTCATGCTGCTGTTTTTGTTCCTGCTGGTCATCACCCGTGTGTACGCCCCCTTCGACCAGAGCCTGGCCCTCATTGCAGAACTGTTCGTGTCCCAGGTGTCCGCCGACCGCATGAACGAGATTTATGATACGCCCACCGCAGAGGGGGCCGAGGTGTTCCAGCCCAAGGGCCACAACATTGTGTTCGACCATGTGGGCTTCGCCTACGACAAGAAGAAGGTACTGGACGGTGTGAGCTTTACCGCCCGGGAGGGTGAAGTGACCGCTCTGGTGGGGCCCTCCGGCTCCGGCAAGAGCACCTGCGCCCGGCTGGCCGCCCGGCTGTGGGATGTTACGGAGGGCACCATCAGGGTAGGAGGCGTGGACATCTCCACCGTGGACCCGGAGGCGCTGCTGACCGACTACTCCATGGTGTTCCAGGATGTGGTGCTCTTTGACGATACCGTGATGGAGAACATCCGCCTGGGCAAGCGAGGAGCCACCGATCAGGAGGTGAGGGCCGCGGCGGAGGCCGCCAACTGTGGGGAGTTCATCCGCCGTCTGCCCCAGGGATACGACACCCCCATCGGAGAAAACGGGGCGAAGCTCTCCGGCGGGGAGCGGCAGCGCATCTCCATTGCCCGGGCGCTCTTGAAGAACGCCCCCATCGTCCTGCTGGACGAGGCCACCGCCAGCCTGGATGTAGAGAACGAGACCAAGGTGCAGGGGGCGCTCTCCCGCCTGCTGGCAGGCAAGACGGTGCTGGTCATCGCCCACCGGATGCGCACCGTGGCCGGGGCGGACCACATCGTGGTGCTGGAAAATGGCCGGGTGGCCGAGCAGGGCACGCCTGCGGAGCTGATGGAAAAAGGAGGACTCTACCGTCGTATGGTGGAGCTACAGAGCCACAGTGCCCAGTGGCAACTTAACGGGAACAAATAACATAGGAACCCGTAGCAGAGACTAGGTAGTTTTCCTTTATCAGAAATTTGGCCGCTGATCTGTTACTGGTTTTTCGTTTGGAATTATGAAAGAATCCATCATAAAACATAAAAAGGTCTTACCGATTTGCAAAAATCGGTAAGACCTTTTGTTATTAATAGGCTATGCGTTGCACTTAAAGACCTGTGATGATCTGACTGAAATCCAAGAGGTGTGAATTGGGAAAGTATTATCAGATACGAAAAATTTTTTCTTAAAAGCACCGTTTTCCCGGCTAAAGCACTGCAAGAGCGGAGACAGAATGAAATCTCCTCATTCCCACTCGCTCCTGTCAGAAGCTTTCTAAACAGATTTGCTTATGGGGTTTAGCTCAGAGTATTGGCATTATTTTCATTATTCAGATAGTAGAGGCTATCTGATTTTTTGTTGCCATAGTGTTGCCACGAAACACAAGTTTATCTTGCTTGTATGGCAACCTAATTGTTTCAGCTTTTTGCCATCTTCTCTATGACCTCTTGGAATAAGAGTTCTTCAATAACTTGCTGAATTTTGTATTTTATAGTTCTTGCATTTTCGCCAGTAGCGGATACCAAGGGACTTACGGCGGCATACACCATTTCTGGAGTTAACTTGTTTTCGTATTCGCTTTTTCTGGCTTCGATTTCACTCTTAACTATCGCATAGATTGTATCGCAACCAAAATCATCAAAATGAATCATCTTGTCAATACGATAAAAAATGGGAAGGCCAAGCTGCTTTTTCATTTCATCCTCTGTTTGATAATTAGATGTTAGAATAATTACAATTCCAGACACATCAGCATCATACGTTGCATCTTTAAAAAGGGTGTTATCAAACAGCGTATAGAATGCTGAGAAAAAGTGTTCCGGACATTTATCCACCTCGTCAAAGAAAATCAAATTTGATTCACGTTCAAGAAGGTCAAATCCAAGGCTTTTTCGATTGGGTGCATCTCCAAAAAAATACTCAGAATAATTGTTATTTTTGAACATCGACAAGTGCTTTTCTAAGCACTTATTACCAAAGAATTTTTGGGAAATTTCTCTTACCAATTCGGTTTTACCCAAACTACTATTACCATACAACATAATCACATATGGCTTCTCTCGTTTGACGGTTGTTAGATACCACAGACTCTTACTTATTTCTGCAATAGCATTTGCTTGTCCGAACAAATTTGAGGATATGCTTGCGATATTCTCTACAAACATTTCCGAATCACGCTTTATCCCATATTCTTCTGACTTGACATCTAATTCGATAAGTGAACGCTTATATTGATCTTCTAAGTATTCTTTGAGAACACGGGGTGGATTGTGAATATAGATTTCTGCATCATCGGTTGTTAAGTCTTCAAGCAGAGGACCCAATCTGTCATGTGCCGCCTCAACTATTCCGTGATAATTGTTGTTTTTGACAATCAACGTACTTGCATATTGATCAAAAGTGTAACGGCTTTGTTTTGCTGCATCCGAAAGCTTTACAAGCTCCAGAAAAGTATCCACCTCATCATTTTCGGAAAAATCCGGTAGAGAGGCATCAAAATATGCCTTGGAACCAATAATTATATGATATTTTCGCTTATCCTCCATTTGACGCCTCCGCAGTAACACAGGCATATAAAACGTCGTAAAGTGTTACATTTTCAATTTCTTTCTGTGAATTTCCGGTGTCAGCATTAGCTTTAATTTCAATTTCTGATGGATACAGATCAGCTAACGTTTGAGGCTTTTCAGCGGTTGATATTAAGCGTTCCATTTTACTTATCTCCTGGATAAAATCAAAACGCATTTTATCAAAACTTCCCACAGGTATGCAATATAATGTCATAGTTGTTGTGAGTAGATCATTTCGCTTATAGTTGCTTACAAAGGCCGAGTTATTAAAGCGGATATATCGTTTCTCGTCCACCTTATAAGTATCATATCCATCATAGCTATCCATCACAGTTTTGAATTCTTTTGTATCTAAGCCGTCAATACCACCTTTAACAATCTTAAGATACCCGCCAGCAACTCTAAGTGAGGTTGACGAATTTTCAATATCAGAAAGTTGGATATTGGGCATTGACACAAGAAGTGGCTTTAATTTTTCAAACTCGGAAATTTCCGTCGATGATATTGTTGTTGTGCTATCCCTCTTGATAACGTAAGATGCATCAATTTTACCGGTAAACAAAAAGGATATTCGAGAAACCAAAGGAACTTCCAGTTTCAATTTTGCTGACGCTTCCGTAGCAATAGAGGCTTGAGCTTGAGTTGTAGAAGATACATCGGTTACTCTTGATAGTTCACCATGATCTCTTTCTTGTAAAATATTGCGGATTGTCTCTTTATCAAAATAAATAATTTTATTTATAGCCTGTTTAGCCATTTAATCACCACCTTCAGCAGATGTTACTTATTGTATGTAGATTTATTGTATTCATTATTGTATCATATAGCATGGAGGTTTGCAAGTATGGATATTGTAAAAGTTTTTGGAACAAACGTGAAGCGCTATCGGCAGGCATTAGGCATCTCCCAAGAAGCCTTTGCCGAAAAGTGCGGGCTTCACAGAACATATATCAGTGCAATCGAGTGCTATCGCAGAAGTATTTCTCTTGAAAACATTCAGCGAATAGCTGATGCGCTTGAGATCGAAACGTATAAGTTGTTTTTGGAGGAATAAAAATGGCACGCAGAAAAATATATAGTAACTTAAACAAGGTGGGGAAATATCGTCCAAAGCACGTCGATGGACAAACCCTTTATAAAGTATTTCAATGCCTTAATCCCGATTGTACAGAGATAATTACTGTCAAAAAGGACGATATTGACGAAGACTACTCGATTGTTTGCCCCAAATGTGGGTATGAACATTACTCTGGTGGAGAACAGCACCTTTTTGATTTTTCTATGGATGTCAATGATGATAATGGCGAAGCTGTCTCTGTGCAGGAGGGAGAATTTGTTGTCTCTCACGATGAGTACATCGAAAATGCTGCACTATATAAGTATTGCTTGATTTGCAACACCCTAAAACCCATCGAATGCTTCCATAAGCACGCCGTTCTGAAGTCTGGAAGACAGGGTGAATGCATGATGTGCAAAACCAATTATAATGCCATCAAAAATGGAACCAGAACATCCGATCAGCATTTTGAATCTTCTCAGAAAAGACGTCTCTTGATTGAAGTTGCCGGTGCAGCTCGTGTTAGTCGTAAAGCAATCGAGCGAAAGTATGGACTTAAATGCTTTAATTGCGGTAAGGATTTGAGCAACGTGACTGCAAATAAGGAAAAACCGATAGACCACACCTTGCCGGTGTACTACTTGTGGCCTGCAACAACCGACTCAGGAACATTACTATGTCATGATTGCAACGGCAACAAGACTGGTAAATGGCCATCTGAGTTTTATAGCGATGCCAAACTGCATCAATTAGCAGTACATACTGGCTTTGACTACCACTTGCTGGCGGGAGAGCCTCAGTACAATCCGGAAGCACTTAGAAAGCTGCAAACCCCGGCTGATGTGGATGCCTTGCTTGTAAAGAACTCTGGGCATATGGACGAAGTATGCAAGTTAAGAAATCGCATCCTTGCTGATACAGGCATTGATTTCTTTCAATATGCTACCGCACTGTCAGAGACATGGATTACCTACGCAAATTCACTCATAAAGTAAAGCCTATAAATGAGGTGGGAAGTTAATCCCGCCTCATTTTTTTTGCAGGAACAAATACTGGTGTTCTACTGTTACACCCTTATCCTTAATACCGTGTTTTTCAATGGAGCTAACATCTTCTCCGGCAAGATAAACAATATCAAACCAAGGAGCCGCACGCTTTGATAATTCAACACCCATATCTATTTTTTTTGTCTTTCCGAGGTGCAAGATCACTTTTCCATTCTCATTGAGAACATCGTGGCACATTTCAAAAAAACTATAGTATAGATCAAAATTTTTTTCTTGCGATTTATCTAAGAATTTATCATCAGCTTCTTTATAGTCTTTCGATTCCCAACCGCATAGCCAAAGACGCATCCAGTTTTGCATATAAAATCGAATGGAGTCGGCAAAAGGTGGTGAACAAATTATAAAATCCGCCCTAATATTCTTTAATACCAAATCCTTATAATCACCATACACAGCCAAACCTTGTGTTATCTCAGATTGATCAAGCTTTTTGTAGCTTGCATTTACTTTTTGAACAATCTTCTCAACCACGTTTTTATACTCAAACTCGCCTGTAGGAGCGTATGGTGTTAGCGGATGGGATCGCCTTGAAAGTGCATAGGGTCTATTACCATGCAGCACATGAAGAAATACTGAAAAAACCATTGCTTCTTCGGTCGAAATTGTAGAAAACCTATTTAGGAAAAAATCTCTTGCACATAAAATTTCCTTGTAAGTTTCTTTTTCAAAATATTGCGGAAGCTTCCCGTTGAACCCGAAGTTCTCATACTCTGTAATTGAATGACGGTCTTTATTCTCTGCGATATACTTATCTAAATTGCGAATAACATCTTCGACTTCACGGCAATTAGGCTTTTCAAGTTTTGCTTTAGTAACAACATACGCCAGTTCACTCAGATCGTTTCCTATCCCAATTCTGCCTTGCAGACAAGCCTCAAAAGGAATAGTACCCACTCCACACAAGGGATCTAAAACCACATCACCTTTACTCGTAAATTCGGAAATAAGCCAATGAGCTATCGCCGGTTTTAATTTCCCGTGATAAGAACAAAGCGAGTGCCATGGATGCCCCCAGTTTCTGTTTCCGTAAGGAGATTGCTTATATGGCAGACTGGATACAAATTCCTCTGCCTTTTTTCTGAATTCTATATCCATCATTTCTCCAATCTGTATCTAAGTAATCTTTGTGTCAAAACCATACCATTCTTTGAACGTCTTTGTCGCAATACTTCTTCGCCATATAAAGAGAATCCGTATTGGGCGCAAATATCCGAAAGGATCAGATGTGTTGGAATATGTACTCCAGCAAATTGAGAATCTCCAATGTCCATTGTGAACAAACCGCCGGACTTCATAGATCTGCTCAATTTCTGGATAACCATATCCATATCTCTAAAATATCCTGCGACCATTTTAGGGATTCTTTCGTCATAAGCAACAGGTTGCAACTGTTCCCAATATGGTTCTACTACTGGCAACACTGTATCTATAGCGGTACGTTTAGAAACATTATTAATTCCCGCAACAATGCCTTTTGAGTGAAAACTTGGAAGGTCATTTTCGCTTAATATAAAATCATTCAATTTGAGTTCCAATTTTGTGTTGCGAATGTAGTTCGTTCCATTGAGATATGGCGGCGATGTTATAACACAATCAAACGCATCAATATAGTCATTATTACGAGCATCATCACTAACTTTTGTTGTGCCACATTTAACAAGTGCCTTATGATGCTGAATATCGAAAATCATTTCATTCAGTTTATCAGCAAAACATTCTATTACACTTTCTTCTCGGTATTCTTTTTCTGTAGCATAACGGAGGTCTCCTCGTCTTGTCATCTTTGAAACCTTAACAACAATAGAACTCAAAGCTAACATAAGAATACTTTTTACTGATTCATCATCTTCTTGAGAAATGAGTTTTTTGAGCGTTAGCAGTTCGTTAAGTTGTTGTTCTCCAAAAAATTTTTCAAAACCATTCCAAGATGTAAATTCTTCTATTGTGATTTCATGGATTAACGCAAGATGTTTAATTAACTTTGTGCTTACGGCTTTTGCATCCAACTTCAGCATAGCGTTAATTTTTGTCTCAATGACTGTTTGCATAAAAGGATTAGACTCGCTGTAAAACGACTTTATGCCATGAGTTGATGCGACAAGAGATGTTGTCCCCGTTCCGCAAAAAGGGTCATATATTGTTTCAATACTAGGTTTTAATGCCAAAAGATTTTTTAATTCCTCTGCAATTAAACAAGACGAGTATCCTTCTACATAGGAATACCATCTATGTATTGGCTCCGTTTTATTTAGCGAAAAAGTTCCACCTTTTTTTTTAATTAAAGCGTTCATCTTTATTCTCCTTTGGACGAGTCGCTCGTGAATGTCATAATATCTTCTATGGAACAAGACAAAGCACAGCAAATCTTTTCCAAAGTTTCAAGCGAGACGAATTCGTTTCTTCCTAACTTAGCAATCGCATTGGTGCTAATTTTCGCTGCTTCCCTCAGCTGAGATTTATTCATATGTTTATCAATTAGCAGTTTCCAAAGATTTGAGTAATCTACAGCCATAACGATACCTCCAGTACGAATGACTGTATTGTATCACGATTCAGTTTATAAATCAATATATTCTTGATAGTTATCAAGATATTTTTGATAAATATAGATTTCACTACACTTTTTTATCACAAAATAGCCCGTATAATTATTCCTGCGGACTGGTTCTCGATCATTTTCCAAATATCTTGCTCACAGTGACAGTTTTCAGGTATAGTTCTGGCTCAACATTCAAAATCAGCTCAACATAGGTCAGCGGATCGTTGTAGATAAACCAGTCTAGTTCTAACCGTCGATACATACTGTTTGCCCTCTCATTTTCCACAGCAATGCAGTCAATGGAGAATAGCGTCTCGTTATCCAGACGCAGTTCCACACAGGCGGTGTCCAGGTTGAACTCGCAGAACAAAATCTTTCTCATACCTATTACCTTCCAACACTTGATTTTCCACAGCGACAAATGGGCTATTTCATTAATTTTAGAATCCAGCAAGCAATGCGTGTGGCTATCCACACACAAATCCGGCAAGCAATGCGAGTGTTAATACACACTCACATTTCCTGCCGTCTGCTTGTTGAGGGCAGCGCCCCCAATCCCCCCGTTGAACCCAGAATTTCATTCTGTGGCTGCGCGTTCTGTGAACGCTTTTTTGTCTGTACCCGATGCCCCGTTTCGGAGCATAGGGTGTCGTGAATCGCGACATCTTCCGGAACCTTTAGGGTGCCCTAAAAAGGAGCACCCTCTTGAACAATGGGGTGGCGAAACACCACCTCACATTTTCTTTTCCGCAACGGTGGCGACGGTCGCAACGGTGCTGGGAGTACCCCTCAAAACACCGTCGCGACCGTTGCAAGCGTCGCGCTTTACTTGATTACTTCAACCATAGGTGCTTCTATCACCATGTAGGTCAGCCGGATACGCCGTCCTGCGTGCTTGGTTTTGTTTTCGTACTTCACCTGATGTTCTTCCAGCAGGCGACTGGCATTCACATTCAAATGCTTGGTAAGGCGGTTCACTACCATATTCAACTGGAGGGCTTCGGCAAGCTCTGTAGGGCTGCCTTCCCACTCGCGGTTTTCGTCAGATACCATTTTCGCTACCGCTTCCAGCACCGGGTCCGGAGGCTGCTTCCAAAGCTCATTCTCTGCATGGTCAAGGAGCCATATCAAACGCTCCTGGTCTTTGTTTAGATACAGCCGCTGATCCGGCTGATCCCGTCCACTGATTTCCAGTGTAGCCTTTCCGTCGGTTCGTTTTTCTTTCTGCATAATGAGTGCCCCATCTGCACAGCCCGACAGTCCGGTGGTACCGGAAATCTTCTCAAAGCTATCTCCCGCAGGCTGCTTTCTGGTGTGGTGGACAATCAGGATGCAAACTCCATGCCGGTCTGCAAATTGTTTCAGTTTTCCAATCACCTCATAATCGCTGGAATAACTGTAGTTATCGCTCACCATCTCCCGGACTTTTTGCAGGGTATCCACGATAATCAATTTGGTGTCTCTGTATTCCCGGACAAACTTTTCAAGTTGTTTATCCAAACCGCTGCCAATCATCTTGGCACTGGTAGCAAAGTGGAGAGAGCTTGTCCCCTCCACACCGAACATACGAAACATCCTGCGCTGCAAACGGCTTTCGTCATCTTCAAGTGCAAGGTAAAGTACCGTCCCCTGATGAACCTTGTAGCCCCACAAATCCTGCCCGGTGCTGACATGGTGGGCGATCTGCGCCACCAGAAAAGATTTACCGATTTTTGGAGCTCCGGCAAGGATATATGCTCCAGTATAGAGCAGGTTTTCAATCACCGCGGACTTTACCTCAAACACATTGTCCATCAGCTCGTCCAGGGTTACAGTGTGCAGGTAAGCCGGGTCGCTCATGCGCTGTATCCTGCGGTACATTTCTTCCAGGCTTTCCTGAGGATTTACAACTTCATCGTTGATTTCTCCCTTGGAAGTGGTTATACTAATGTCAGAGTTTTTAGAGACTGACTGCCCATCATCTGCGCCAACAGATGAAGCATGGGTGGTCATTTTCTTTTTTTCATCGATCATAGGCAATATCCTCCTGCATTCCTTTCATAATGGTTGTGATCATCTGAATGGTGTCCAACAGTTCTTCATTTACTCCTTGCCCGGCTTCAATCCGGCGCAGCTCGTCCAGCACAGCAGCCAGCTGATCTCGCAGTGCCTTATAGACTCTCGGATTGCCCTGCACCACCACATCCCGACAGAGCAGCCGATGGATGATATAATCCTGCTTGGTCAATCCAGTGAGCTTAACCGCCGTTTCAATCTGGGAATCTTCCTCCGGGGAGACCCTAAAGGCCACCGTCTTGTTCCTCCAACGGTTGTGCTTATCCAAATTTTTTGCTGACATTTTTAATTGCCCCTTTCCATATTCAATTTATCTGCCATTTCCGT
>OGFE01001816.1_pt1 | contig 13429 bp, 10 predicted proteins | sample 1570811 | NCBI WGS metagenome assembly OGFE01 (sample SAMEA2581967, study PRJEB24529) | metagenome | biome: Human gut stool | place: China | collected 2011 | reverse complement strand
ATTCCGGGCGAGGAGAGATTCTATTAGAAGTCTAAGTCGGGGTTGCAGAAAAAGGCAAAAGATCATCAGACGATGGATAATATACCAATGGATAATATAGCTCAAGCAGTGTCGAAAAAATAAACTGCAAAAGATATATAATAATGAATAAAAAAGAACGGACTGTTCATAAATAGACAAAAAAGCATAGGATGTAGAGAATAGATATTTGAACTGTGCCGGTTTACAGAGTATCATCTGTAAACCGGGCAGAAAGAAGCACATTTACGCGCATTACTTAGTGGATTTTGTCTGTATGAACAGTCTTTTTTGCAGCATTTTATAATTGAGAAAATATTTCATTTACTCCTTTTAAATTCCCACAAATATTTCTTGACATTTCCCAGTTACATTCATATAATGAACATATGAACAATGATTCATATAAATAAAAATATTTCAAAGAAATCTTGATAAAATCCTGCAAACTGCTTTCACGAAAGAAGCAGTTTGCAGGGCAGAAACGCGTAGCATGAAGGGAGAAATCGGATGGCAATTCATGATGTAGAGTGCTGTGAGGAGTGTGCTGTTCACGATGAGGTTGTGCAGTCGGTCCGGGGAATGCTGCCGGATGACGATGATTTGTATGATCTGGCGGAGCTGTTTAAGGTATTTGGTGATTCGACGCGGATCCGGATTTTGTTTGTGCTGTTTGAGTCGGAGATGTGTGTCTGCGACATTGCACAGCTGCTTAATATGACGCAGTCGGCGATTTCGCATCAGCTTCGGATTCTCAAGCAGTCGCAGCTTGTCAAGAGCCGCCGGGACGGAAAGTCGGTGTTCTATTCGCTGGCAGACGACCACGTTTACCGGATTATCAACCAGGGCTTTGAGCATATTAAAGAATAGCAAGTTCCTTGAATGATGATAATGGATTGAATGAATGTGAAAGCGGTGCTATCTGTAAAGAAAAAAATTGCAGGTCTCGGAAAGCAAACATTAAAAATTTATAACTCAATAAAAAGAGGAGGATTATCATGAAGAAGAAATTTAAATTAACTGATCTGGATTGTGCAAACTGTGCAGCAAAGATGGAGGATGCGATCAAGAAGCTGGATGGAGTCAATGATGCGAGTGTCAGCTTTATGATGCAGAAAATGACGATCGATGCGGATGACGCACGTTTCGACGAGATCATGAAAGAGGTTGTAGAAGTGTGCAAGAAGGTGGAACCGGACTGCATTATTAATATGTAAAATTGGAAAAGGCATAATCGGATCAAAAGCTGCTTTTTAAAAGAATAAAATCAGATTGTGTAATGCACAGAAGGGCAAAGTAAAAAGATATAGGCAAATGAGCTGTGCCGGCACATTTTCCTATATCTTTTTTTTCAGGGAACGTGTTTCCAGAATGAAGGGAGGCTTTATGAATCAGAAGCAGAAAACGATGCTGAAGCGGATCGTCGCGGCGGCAATCGTATATATCGCGGCGGCAGCAGCGAAAAAAATGAATGTATTTGCCGGAATGCCGCAGCCATGGACAGAGTTAGTCGTATTTTTAATTCCGTATCTGATTATTGGATGGGATATTGTATACAAGGCGTTCCGGGGGATTAAAAATGGTCAGGTGTTTGATGAGAATTTCCTCATGACAGTAGCGACGTTCGGGGCGTTCGGTGTGGGCGAGTTTTCTGAGGCGGTTGCGGTTATGCTGTTCTATCAGGTTGGCGAGCTGTTTCAGAGTTATGCGGTCAACCGTTCGCGCCAGTCGATCAGCGATCTCATGAATATCTGCCCGGAATATGCCAATATTGAAAAAGATGGACAGATAGAGCAGGTCGAGCCGGATGATGTGGAAGTGGATGACATCATCGTGGTACAGCCGGGAGAGCGGATTCCGCTGGATGGCGTGGTGGTAGAGGGTGAATCGATGATCGATACCTCGGCGCTGACTGGTGAATCGGTACCGCGCCGTGCGGCAGCCGGGGATGAAATCATCAGCGGATGTGTCAATGGCAGCGGGCTTCTGCGGGTGCGCGTGACGAAAGAATTTGATGATTCGACGGTGGCGCGGATTCTGGAGCTGGTGGAGAATGCCAGCAGCAAGAAGGCGAAGGTGGAGAACTTTATCACCCGGTTTGCCAGATATTATACGCCGGTGGTCGTGATCGCGGCGGTTGCTTTGGCATTTGTGCCGCCGATTGTGCTGGGCGGAGAATTTAGCGAGTGGATTCAGAGAGCTTGTATTTTCCTGGTAATTTCCTGCCCGTGTGCGCTGGTGATTTCGGTTCCGCTTAGCTTCTTTGGCGGCATTGGTGCTGCATCCCGCATCGGTGTGTTAGTCAAGGGAAGCAATTATCTGGAGGCAGTTTCGGAGCTGGATACGGTTGTATTTGATAAGACAGGCACCCTGACGAAGGGCGAGTTTAAAGTGACGGAGCTGCATCCGGCGGGAATCAGTGAGGATGAGCTTCTGGAGCTGGCGGCGTATGCCGAGAATTATTCGACGCATCCGATCGCGGAATCGATACGGGAGGCGTATCGTGAGAGAAAATGCAGTTTGGCAGAAGCAGAAACTCAAAAGGCGAATGCGGGAACAGCGGAAATCGTTCTGGATGCTGACAATGACACAATAAAAGAGGTGCAGTCCAAAGAGGGTGTGCAGGGAGTAGTACGCAAACCCCTGATCGACTTAACCCGCATCGGTGAAACCAACGAGATTTCCGGTCATGGTATCGAGACAACGATCGACGGTCACAAAGTTCTGGCGGGTAATGGACGCCTGATGAAGAGTAAAAATATACCGTATCAGGAATGCGACGGCATCGGCACTGTGATTTATCTGGCAAAGGACGGAAAATTTGCCGGAAGTATCCTGATTGCCGATACGATCAAGCCGGAGACGGAGGATGCGATCCGTGGACTGAAGGCGGCTGGAATCCGCCGTACTGTTATGCTGACGGGCGACCGGAAAGCGGTCGGCGAGGCGGTGGCTGCGAAGGTTGGCATCGATCAGGCGTACACGGAGCTGCTTCCGGCGGATAAGGTGCAGAAGGTCGAGGAGATGCTGGCGGAGATGACCGGAAAGCGGAAGCTGGCATTTGTCGGCGACGGCATCAACGATGCACCGGTTCTCTCCCGCGCAGATGTCGGTATTGCAATGGGAAGCATGGGAAGTGACGCGGCGATCGAGGCGGCGGACATTGTCCTGATGGATGATAACCCGGCGAAGATTGCAGGTGTGGTTAAAATCGGACGCAAGACAATGGCAATTGCGCACCAGAATATCGTGTTTGCCCTGGCGGTTAAGGCGGTTGTGCTTCTGATGGGCGCGGCTGGAGTGGCGAATATGTGGGAAGCCGTGTTTGCGGACGTCGGTGTTTCCGTCATTGCAATTTTAAATGCGATGAGGGCATTAAGAACTAAATAATCGGTAATATCAAAAAGCTATGGCGGAAGGAATACTTGATGGTTCCGGAAACTGTAGCTTTTTAAATTTGCGGCTCTAAGGGATTTATATATAAAACCAATATTTGCAAGTGGTAAAAGAATAGGAATAAGAAAGAAATCAAGGCTTGGAAAAGATAAAATGCTGGGAATCATACAGGATTTCCAAAATAGTTGTAATAATCCTTAATAAAATAGTAATTGAATCTGACGGAAGAATGAAGTATGATCAAATACCATAGGATATTAGACGGAAAGGAAGGAACAGGATGAAAAAATGGATGAAAACGGCGCTTGTCCTGGCTGCAGCGGTCTGCCTGAGTGTGGCGGCTGCGTTCACAGCACTGGCGGCGCAGACGTTTCAGATAACCGCTTCGATCGGCTCCTGTCTGATTGGTTCGGGGCAGAATACAGTGGATATTTCACTTTCAAGCAACGGTGATACAACGGGGACGGACGGAAAGATTTATCTGTTTGAATTGCGGCCGTATGAGTCGGAGATTGGAAGCCGGACTGATTATGTCAGCAGCGTAGGCGCAGGGGAGACGAGGACCGTCTCGATTCCTTTAAACAAGGGAACTGCCCAGGACCGCCTTTACAGCCGGTTTGTTCCGGCAGTGTTTGACGGAACTGCATTTACGGCAGTTGGCGCGGCACATTATATCACAAATCCGGAGGTGGTTGCATCCAATCAGGATGCGTTTAAGACGCCGCTGACGAAAAAGGGCTTGAATATCCAGTTAAATATGCTCAACGATGCATTTACACTGGGCGTCAAACATGTGGCGGTCAATATCGCATTTTCCCAGTTTTTAGGAAGTGGCATTGATTATGAGTACGATGGAAAAACGTATCATTTTAATAAGTCGGTGGTTGAAAATTATGACAAGGTGATCAGTACATATATCGGAAAAGATATATCTGTGACGGCGATCGTTTTAAATGACTGGAATGACGCGCACCCGGAACTGGTTCATGCGGGAACTGCGAAATCTTCGAGCGCCAATTATTATATGTTTAACACGAAGACACAGGAAGGATTTGAGACAACGCGTGCGATCTTCGCGTTTTTGGCGGATCGTTACAGCGGCAAGAATCATAATTCAAATTATGCGAAGATTTCCAACTGGATTCTGGGCAATGAGATCAACAACCAGATTTGGAACTACATGGGACCGGCAGATTTGAATGCATATGTATCCACGTATCAGCAGGCATTCCGCACGTTCTACACGGCGATCAAGAGCACAAGTGCGAATGACCGGGTTTATTTTTCACTTGATTTCTGGTGGGGAGCTCCGTATGAGAACCTGAACGATCAGGTGCATTATACGGGCAAAGGCATTGTTGATACGTTTAACGCCTTGGCAGTAACGGAAGGCCAGATGGACTGGGGCATTGCCTACCATCCGTATCCGTACCCGATGACGGAACCGGAATTCTGGGATGATCCGGCAACGGTGCTGGTAACCGAGAGTGCAGATTCACCGATTGTCAACTTTGCAAACTTGCATGTACTGACCGATTATCTGAATCAGGATTCGATGAAGACAGCATCCGGCGAGGTGCGCCATGTCATTCTGACGGAGGAAGGATTTACTGCACAGAGTCTGACGCGCGGCGATGTGTCGGATATCCAGGCGGCGGCATTTGCATATTCTTACTATATCGTGGACAGTAACCCGTATATCGACGCGTACATTCTGAGTCGTCAGGTCGATGCGCCGTCAGAGGTAAGGGCAGGCTTAAGCTTCGGTCTGTGGTCCTGTGATATGAATCAGGGCAATGAGATTGTAGCGGTAAAGGATCGAAAGCTCTGGAGAGTTTTCCACGACATTGATCAGAAGAGATACACGCTGGAAACTTCGAATTTTGCAAAATCAATCATCGGAATTAATAAGTGGTCGGATGTGATTCCGAACTTCCGGTGGAAGTCTCTGGAACAGTAGCGGATGGTAGACACAGACTTGTAGAACAAAAACTATAAGAAAAAAGTATAAATAAAAAAGTGCCTTTCTTCTCGAAGAAAATTTCTTGAGAGGAAAAGCACTTTTTTTAGAAAATAAACGTATCTGATGTATCGGAGAACCGGGAGTCTCAGATACCATAGATGGTTTGCTGGATTTTGTCTCCGAATTCTGCCGATTTTATCAGATCTTGAGTTCTTATCAGATCTTATTGCTCTGTCTCCAGATATGCATCTTCTCAGCTTCCTTAATCAGCTGATCGCGGAACTGCGGATGTGCAACGGAGATGATAGCCTCGCATTTCTGCCAGGTTGCAAGACCCTTTAAGTTTACTTTACCGTACTCGGTTACCAGGTAGTGCAGGTTTGCACGTGTATCGGTTACGATGGAACCCTGATTTAAGGTCGGGAGAATACGGGACTGCAGCTCGCCAGCCTTGTTCTTGAAGGTGGAGGAGCAGCAGATGAAGCTCTTTCCGCCCTTGGACAGGTAAGCGCCCAGAACGAAGTCAAGCTGTCCGCCTGCACCGCTGATGTGCTTGATTCCTGCGGACTCTGCATTTACCTGACCGAAGAGGTCGAGGTCAACCGCGTTGTTGATGGACATGAAGTTGTCCAGGGCCGAGATGGAGCGAATGTCGTTGGTGTAGTCGACAGGTGCGCTCATACACTCCGGATTATTGTGCAGATAGTCGTAGAGCTTCTTCGTGCCGGCTCCGAAGGCGTATACCTGGCGTCCCTTGTCAATAGCCTTGTGAGCGCCTGTGATCTTGCCGGCTGCGGCAATATCAACGAATGCGTCAACGTACATTTCGGTGTGAACACCCAGATCCTTTAAGTCAGATTTCGCAATCAGGGAACCAACTGCGTTCGGCATACCGCCGATACCTAACTGTAAGCAGGCACCATCCGGGATCTCGTCTACGATCAGTTTTGCAACTGCTTCATCGACATCAGTCGCTGCTGCGCCGCCTCCCATCTCTGCGATGGTCGGGTTGCTGCCCTCTACGATCATGTCTACGTTGGAGATATGAACGCCGTTCTCAAATCCGCCGAGGCAGACTGGCATATTTTCATTGACCTCTACGATGACAACCTTGGAAGTCTCGCAGCAGGCTGCCATATGGGAAGCATTTGGTCCGAAGTTGAAATAACCGTGCTCGTCCATCGGAGCGACCTGGAATACAGCTACATCCGGTTTGGTTGCGGACTCACGATAGTATCTCGGAAGCTCGGAATAACGGATCGGAGCATAGAAGCTGAATCCCTGTGCGATTGCCTTTCTCTCGATACCGCTCATGTGCCAGGAGTTCCAGGTCATATGAGCTGCCGGGTTTTCGATCTTGAAGATCTCCGGTACCCACATCAGGATACCGCCGCGGAAGTTTACATTCTCCAGTTCCGGAAGACGTTTTGCGATAGCAGCATCGACTGCTACCGGAGTGCCGGTGGTCCAGCCATAGTCAACCCAGTCGCCAGATTTAACGACGGAAGCAGCTTTTTCAGCGGAAACCAGCTTTTCTGCATACAGTTTCTTGTAATCCATACTTATTCACCTTGTCCTTTTTAATAATATGAAGAAGTCCGTACAAATGCGTGATTCGGACATCCCCCGTTGTTTATCAGTGTATCATCTCCACTACCCCTTGTCAACGAAAGAGGCGGAGGACAAAATAGGGGAAAATGACGACATATTCATATTTATGAATTACAGATATAAGTGTATGTAAATAGAAAAGAAATGACTTTGTCTATTAATTCACAAACAAAATACCATGTTGGTTATAATGCCAGAGAAGACCACTTTTATTGAGAAAACGGAAGAAAAAAATTGTGCATTCCGCCTAAAGGCGATCAAAACGATGTAGAAATAAGTGGATTGTACGCGGAAAAATGAGAATCTTAAATCTTTATAAATCCATTGATAATTATTTGACAGGAGCCGCGTGGGGTGTTAAGATACAAATACACTATCATATTTATCACTATTTTACTATTTACTGCAGTTGTGTTATTTACGTGGTGGATCATTTTCAAGGAGGATTTTTTCAATGTCTAAGAAAGTCGTAATTGCAAGTGCATGCCGTACCGCAGTAGGTTCTATGGGTGGCCAGCTCAGTACTGTTCCAGCAGCTGAGATGGGTGCCGTAGTTATCAAGGAGGCTCTGAAGAGAGCAGGCGTTGCTCCGGAGCAGGTTGATCACGTATACATGGGATGTGTTATCCAGGCTGGTCTTGGTCAGAACGTAGCACGTCAGATGTCTCTGAAAGCTGGTCTTCCGGTAGAAGTTCCGGCAGTTACCCTGAACGTGGTTTGCGGTTCTGGTCTGAATGCTGTAAACGCAGCAGCAGATATGATCCTTGCAGGCGATGCTGACATCGTAGTAGCTGGTGGTGCAGAGAACATGTCCGCAGCTCCGTATGCTCTGATGAAGGCTCGTTACGGATACCGTATGAACAATGCGACCATGATCGACACCATGGTAAATGACGCTCTGTGGGATGCATTCAACGATTACCACATGGGTATCACCGCTGAGAATATCTGCGATCAGTGGGGTATCACAAGAGAAGAACTCGATGAGTTTGCAGCAGCTAGCCAGCAGAAGGCTTGCGCAGCTATCGAGGCTGGACGTTTCAAAGACGAGATCGTTCCGATCGAAGTTAAGAAGAAAAAAGAGACTGTTATCGTAGATACCGATGAGGGTCCGCGTCCGGGTTCCACTGTAGAGGTTCTTGGCAAGCTTCGTCCGGCATTCAAGAAAGACGGACGTGTAACAGCTGGTAACGCTTCCTCCATCAACGATGGTGCAGCAGCTGTAGTTGTTATGAGCGAAGAGAAAGCAAAAGAACTGGGTATCAAACCGATGGCTACATGGGTAGCAGGCGCTCTGGGCGGTGTAGATCCGAGCATCATGGGTATTGGACCGGTTGCAGCTACCAAGAAAGTTCTGAAGAAGACAGGCTGGAAGGTAGAAGACTTCGACCTGATCGAGGCAAACGAGGCATTCGCAGCTCAGTCTATCGCTGTAGCTCGTGACCTTGGCTTCAACAAAGACATCCTGAACGTAAACGGCGGTGCAATCGCTATCGGACATCCGGTAGGAGCATCTGGCTGCCGTATCCTGACAACTCTGTTATACGAGATGCAGAAACGTGACGCTAAGAAGGGTCTGGCTACTCTGTGTATCGGTGGCGGCATGGGCTGCGCAACGATCGTTGAGAGAGACTAATTTCTGACGCAGAACCGGAGTCGTCGGGGCTTATCCCCGGCGCTCCGGCTGTTTCTGGTTTTACGTATTTCAATTCAAGAGCTTTTTAGGAGGAACTGGAAGTGGGATTTGTAGACTATGAGGTAGACGGACACGTCGCAGTCATAACTATTAATCGTCCGAAGGCACTGAACGCGTTAAACGAGGATGTGCTGAAGGATATTGAAGCTGCATTTGATGCAGTAGACCTTTCCGAAATTCGTGCAATTATCCTGACCGGCGCAGGAGAGAAATCTTTCGTAGCCGGTGCTGACATCGCTGCTATGAGCGTGATGACCAAGGAGCAGGGCGAGCACTTCGGTAAATTCGGCAACGATATTTTCCGCAAGATTGAAACCTTCCCGGTTCCAGTTATCGCGGCAGTAAACGGTTTCGCACTCGGCGGCGGCAACGAGCTTGCCATGAGCTGTGATATCCGTATCTGCTCGGACAATGCATTATTCGGACAGCCTGAAGTAGGTCTGGGTATCACACCAGGCTTCGGCGGTACACAGAGACTCGCACGTCTCATCGGACCGGGCAAGGCAAAAGAGATGGTATTTGCGTCCCGCAACATCAAAGCGGACGAGGCATACCGTGTCGGACTTGTAAATGCTGTTTATACACAGGAAGAGCTGATGCTGGCTGCGAAGAAGCTGGCAGGCGCTATCGCAAAGATGGCTCCGATCGCTGTCAGAAACAGCAAAAAGGCGATGAACGACGGACTTCAGACTGATATGGATCAGGCTATCGTGATCGAGGAAAAACTGTTTGGCGGATGCTTCGAGACAGAAGATCAGAAGAACGGTATGCAGGCATTCCTTGAGAAACGGAAAGTGGAGCAGTTTAACAATAGATAGTTAGTTAAATTATAGTTGTATAATTTCAGGAGGATTTGTCATGAAAGTTGGTATTATTGGTGCAGGAACCATGGGTTCCGGAATCGCTCAGGCATTTGCCCAGGTAGATGGATATGAAGTATGCCTGTGTGATATTAACGAAGAGTTTGCTTCCAACGGCAAACTGAAAATTTCCAAGAACTTTGAGAAGAGAGTAGCAAAAGGAAAGATGGCAAAAGAGGATGCAGACAAGATCCTTGCCAGAATCCATACCGGCGTTAAGACTATCTGCAGCGACTGCGATCTCGTAGTTGAGGCAGCAATCGAGAACATGGAGATCAAAAAACAGACCTTCAAAGAGCTGGGCGCTATCTGCAAGGCAGACTGCGTATTCGCTACCAACACCTCTTCTCTGTCCATTACTGAGATCGGTGCAGGTCTTGACCGCCCGGTTATCGGTATGCACTTCTTCAACCCGGCTCCGGTTATGAAGCTGGTTGAGGTTATCGCAGGCTTAAACACTCCGGTAGAGATTGTTGACAAAGTTAAGAAGATCTCTGAAGAGATCGGCAAGATCCCGGTACAGGTAGAAGAGGGCGCTGGTTTCGTAGTAAACCGTATCCTCATCCCGATGATCAACGAAGCTATCGGTATCTACGCTGAGGGCGAGGCTTCTGTAGAGGGTATCGATACCGCTATGAAGCTGGGTGCTAACCATCCGATGGGACCGCTTGAACTGGGCGACCTGGTAGGTCTGGACGTTGTTCTGGCTATCATGGAAGTACTTCAGTCTGAGACTGGTGACCCGAAGTACCGTCCGCAGCCGCTTCTTAGAAAGATGGTTCGCGGCGGCAAGCTTGGCCGTAAGTCTGGCGAAGGCTTCTACAAGTACAACTAATATGTACATAAGTCTGGCTTCTTGACCAGATGAAAACATAATAGAGTACCAGATTTTTAAGAACCGCAACGGGGCGGCGCTTAAAGCCGCCTCTTAAGCGTATATAAGAAAATGATGGAGGAATAGACACATGGATTTTACATTAAGTAAAGAGCATGAAATGGCGAGAAAGTTATTCCATGACTTCGCCGAGAACGAAGTAAAACCTTTGGCACAGGAAGTTGACGAGACAGAGCACTTCCCGGAGGAAACCGTTAAAAAGATGCAGAAGCTTGGCTTCATGGGCATCCCGGTTCCGAAGGAGTATGGCGGACAGGGCTGTGATCCGTTAACATACGCTATGTGCGTTGAGGAGCTTTCCAAAGTTTGTGGTACTACCGGCGTTATCGTATCTGCACACACATCTCTGTGCTGCGATCCGATCCAGACTTTCGGTACTGAAGAGCAGAAACAGAAATACCTGGTTCCGCTTGCTAAGGGCGAGAAGCTTGGTGCTTTCGGTCTTACTGAGCCGGGTGCTGGTACAGATGCTCAGGGTCAGCAGACCAAGGCTGTATTAGACGGCGACGAGTGGGTATTAAACGGCTCCAAAGTTTTCATTACCAATGGTAAAGAGGCTGACATTTACGTTATCATCGCTGTAACAGGCGTTGTTGAAGTAAAGGGCAGAAAGAAAAAAGAGATCTCTGCATTTATCGTAGAGAAAGGAACTCCGGGCTTCACCTTCGGTACCAAAGAGAAGAAGATGGGTATCCGTGGATCTGCTACATACGAGCTGATCTTCACAGATTGCCGTATCCCGAAAGAGAACCTGCTTGGCCAGAAGGGCAAAGGTTTCCACATCGCTATGCATACCCTGGATGGCGGACGTATCGGTATCGCTTCCCAGGCACTTGGTCTTGCAGAGGGCGCTCTTGAGAGAACTGTTGATTATGTAAAAGAGAGAAAACAGTTTGGTCGTGCTATCGGTCAGTTCCAGAACACTCAGTTCCAGCTGGCAGATATGGCTACCAAAGTTAAAGCAGCTCAGCTCCTTGTTTACAGAGCAGCCGTTGCTAAGAAGACACAGAAAACCTATTCTGTAGAAGCAGCTATGGCTAAACTGTATGCAGCAGAGGTTGCTATGGAAGTTACAACCAAGGCTGTACAGCTTCACGGTGGTTACGGCTACACGAGAGAGTACGACGTAGAGCGTATGATGCGTGATGCTAAGATCACTGAGATCTACGAGGGTACATCTGAGGTTCAGAGAATGGTTATCTCCGGCGCACTGTTAAAATAATAATTTAACAGCTGGAAGATCATAACTATAAATGAAAATAAGGAGTGAAATACAGTGAAAATCGTTGTTTGTGTAAAACAGGTGCCGGATACTAAGGGCGGCGTAAAGTTCAAACCGGATGGAACACTTGACAGAGCAGCTATGCTCACAATCATGAACCCGGATGATAAAGCTGGTCTGGAGGCAGCTCTTCGCTTAAAAGATCAGTATGGTGCAGAAGTTACAGTAGTTACAATGGGTCTTCCGAAGGCTGAGGAAGTTCTTCGTGAGGCTATGGCTATGGGCGCTGATAACGGTATCCTTGTTACAGACCGTGTTCTCGGCGGTGCTGATACATGGGCTACATCCCAGACAATCGCTGGTGCTTTAAGAAACCTTGACTATGACCTCATCATCACAGGCCGTCAGGCTATCGATGGTGATACAGCTCAGGTAGGTCCGCAGATCTCCGAGCACCTTGGTCTCCCGGTAATCAGCTATGCTGAGGGCATCGAGATCGATGGCGATTCCGTAATCGTTAAGCGTCAGTTCGATGATAGATACATGATGTTAAAGGCTAAAATGCCGTGCTTAATTACAGCACTTTCTGAATTAAATGAGCCGCGTTACATGACTCCGGGCGGAATCTTCGATGCATACAAGAAAGAGATCACCGTTTGGGGCAGAAAAGATCTGAAAGATGTCCTTGATTCCAACCTTGGTCTTAAGGGATCCCCGACTCAGATCGCTAAGGCTTCCGACAAAGTAAGAAAGGGTGCAGGCGTTAAGGAGACAAACCTTGATCCGTCCGCAGCTGCAAATTACATTGTTGAGAAACTTACTGAGAAACATGTACTTTAATTCAAAAAAAGAAAAGTGTGGTGAAAAGTGATGAATTTAGCAGAATATAAGGGTGTATATGTCTTTGCACAGCAGGTAGACAATCAGATCAGCAGCATCGCTCTGGAGCTGATCGGTAAAGGTAAAGACCTGGCAAAAGATTTAGGAACAACTGTAACAGCAGTTTTAGTTGGTTCCAACGTAAAAGGTCTTGCAGACGAACTCGGTGAGTACGGTGCAGACAAAGTTATCGTTGTTGACGATCCGGAATTAAAAGATTACAGAACTGAGCCGTATACTCATGCGATCACATCTGTTATCAACGAGTTCAAGCCGGACATCTTCTTAATCGGTGCTACAGCAATCGGTCGTGACCTTGGCCCGCGTGTTTGCGCACGTATCCATACAGGTCTTACAGCAGACTGCACACAGCTCGATATCGGAGATTTCCCGCTCGTAGCTATGCCGGGTAAAGAGCAGAAACATGGTCAGCTCCTTATGACCCGTCCGGCATTCGGCGGCAACACGATCGCTACAATCGCTTGCCCGGAATTCCGTCCGCAGATGGCTACAGTACGTCCAGGCGTTATGCAGAAGCTTGACCGTGAGGCTGGCAGAAGAGCAGAAGTTATCGAGTTCAACCCGGGATTCACTCCGGACAACAAGTACGTTGAGATTCTTGAGATCGTTAAGGCAGTATCTGACGTAGCTGATATCATGGATGCAAAGATCCTTGTTTCCGGTGGCCGTGGAGTTGGCAGCGCAGAGAACTTCAAACTGCTTGATGACCTCGCTGAGGCTATTGGCGGTACAGTAAGCTGCTCTCGTGCAGTTGTAGATTCCGGCTGGAAGCCGAAAGATCTCCAGGTTGGACAGACTGGTAAGACTGTTCGTCCGCATGTATACTTTGCAATCGGTATCTCCGGTGCTATCCAGCACGTAGCTGGTA
>OGFE01001756.1_pt1 | contig 13851 bp, 9 predicted proteins | sample 1570811 | NCBI WGS metagenome assembly OGFE01 (sample SAMEA2581967, study PRJEB24529) | metagenome | biome: Human gut stool | place: China | collected 2011 | reverse complement strand
CGGTACATTCGATGTTTCCATCATCGAGATCGGTGACGGCGTTATCGAAGTTCTTTCCACAGCAGGAAACAACCGTCTGGGCGGCGATGACTTCGACCAGAAAGTAACAGATTATATCCTTGCTGAGTTCAAGAAACAGGAAGGCGTAGATCTTTCCAATGATAAAATGGCTCTGCAGAGAATCAGAGAAGCAGCAGAGAAAGCAAAGAAAGAGCTTTCCAGCGCAACTACAACCAACATCAACCTGCCGTTCATCACTGCAACCGCAGATGGCCCGAAACATCTCGATATGAACCTGACAAAGGCTAAATTCGATGAGCTGACCCACGACCTGGTAGAGAAAACCGCAGAGCCGGTACAGAGAGCACTTTCTGATGCAGGCCTTCAGGCATCCGAGCTTTCCAAAGTCCTTCTGGTAGGCGGATCTACCCGTATCCCGGCTGTACAGGATAAAGTAAGACAGCTGACCGGACACGAGCCGAGCAAGAGCCTGAACCCGGATGAGTGCGTAGCACTTGGTGCTTCCGTACAGGGTGGTAAACTTGCAGGAGACGCCGGCGCAGGCGATATCCTTCTTCTGGATGTAACTCCGCTGTCTCTGTCCATCGAGACCATGGGAGGTATTGCAACTCGTCTGATCGAGCGTAACACCACAATCCCGACCAAGAAGAGCCAGATCTTCTCAACAGCAGCAGATAACCAGACAGCAGTAGATATCAACGTAGTACAGGGTGAGCGTCAGTTCGCGAAAGACAACAAATCCCTCGGCCAGTTCCGTCTGGATGGAATTCCGCCAGCAAGAAGAGGCGTTCCGCAGATCGAGGTTACCTTTGATATCGATGCCAACGGTATCGTAAATGTATCTGCAAAAGACCTTGGAACAGGAAAAGAGCAGCACATCACCATCACCGCAGGCTCTAACATGTCCGACAGCGAGATCGACAAAGCAGTCAAAGAAGCTGCTGAGTTCGAGGCTCAGGATAAGAAACGAAAAGAAGCAATCGACGCAAGAAACGATGCAGACTCCATGGTATTCCAGACCGAGAAAGCAATCGAGGAAGTCGGCGACAAGCTTGATGCAAACGACAAAACAGCAGTAGAAGCTGACCTGAACGCACTGAAAGATCTCATTGCAAAATGCAATCCGGAAGAGATGACCGATGCACAGGTAGCTGATCTGAAAGCAGCTCAGGAAAAACTGATGACAAGCGCTCAGAAACTGTTCGCAAAGCTGTATGAGCAGCAGGGCGGCGCAGCAGGCGCTGGTGCCGGAACAGCTGGTGCAGGCCCGGATATGGGAAACGCAGGAGCGGCAGGCGGCCATGACGACGATGTCGTAGACGCTGACTACAAAGAGGTTTAATTTTCGGCATGTCACACTCCGTGAAAATACCGACTGTGAGTTGAAACAATAAGTAAATAAACGCAAAAAGCCCTGTGAGGCGAATGTTTGCAGGGGACGGAAAATACATTCCGCCCCCTGTATTTATGCTGGTATTGCTTTCGGAAAAGTGCTATACTGGAGCGTGCGGAAAAACATTTCTGCAAAGATGAAATTTGTGGAACAGAAATGAAAAGGTGAACATAAATGGCAGAAAAAAGAGATTATTACGAGGTCCTCGGCGTAGACCGCGGAGCGGACGATGCAACATTAAAAAAAGCATACCGTAAACTGGCCAAGAAATACCATCCGGATATGAACCCGGGCGACAAAGAGGCCGAGGCAAAATTTAAAGAGGCGACAGAAGCCTATGGCGTGCTGAGTGATCCGGACAAACGGCGTCAGTACGATCAGTTTGGCCACGCTGCATTTGAAAACGGCGGTGGCGGCGCAGGAGCCGGCGGATTCGGCGGCTTCGACTTTGGCGGCGGAGATATGGGAGATATCTTCGGCGATATTTTCGGCGACCTGTTCGGTGGCGGCGGAAGCAGAAGAAGAGCAAACAATGGACCGATGAAGGGAGCAAACCTCCGCGCTGTTGTCCACATTACGTTTGAGGAAGCTGTTTTCGGATGCCAGAAAGAGCTCGAGATCAACCTGAAGGATACCTGTACAACGTGTCACGGAACCGGCGCAAAACCAGGAACTTCACCGGAAACATGCTCCAAATGTAACGGTACCGGTCAGATTACGTACACACAGCAGACCATGTTCGGCTCTGTGAGAAACGTGACAACCTGCCCGGATTGCGGCGGAACCGGAAAAATCATCCGTGACAAATGTACCGTATGCCGCGGCACGGGATACACGTCCAGCAGAAAACGCATTCAGGTCAACATTCCGGCCGGAATCGACGATGGCCAGAGCATCCGTATCCGTGAAAAAGGCGAGCCGGGTGTAAACGGCGGACCGAGAGGAGATTTGCTTGTCGAGGTTCAGGTAACCCGTCATCCGATCTTCCAGAGACAGGATATGAACATCTTCTCTACCGCACCGATTACATTTGCGCAGGCAGCGCTCGGCGGTGATGTGAAGATCAGCACCGTTGACGGAGACGTTCTCTACACTGTAAAACCGGGAACCCAGACCGATACGAAGATCCGTCTGAAGGGAAAAGGTGTTCCGTCCCTTCGCAACAGCAATGTGCGCGGTGATCACTACGTAACACTCGTAGTCCAGACTCCGACGAAACTGAATGAGAAAGCAAAAGAAGCCCTCCGCGCCTTCGACGAAGCCTGCGGAAACCGCCCGGCAGCAGAAGAAAAAGCAGCCAACGGCGAAACTGCAGAGCAGCCGAAGAAGAAAAAAGGCTTTATGGATAAAGTGAAAGAGGCCTTTGAGGACATCGATAAATAAAGAATGGCGGCAAGCCGGAAAAGAAAGAAGAATCTGTGGAAAAAGCAGGTTCTTCTTTCTTTTCTATGAAAGAACCATGAAAATTTGGTGAATTTATACACAGAATGGTCGGATTTTGATATAATGTGGAAAACTTAAGGGGAGAGAAAAGAAAGGAAACGGGGAAAATGAGATTTCGACCATGTATTGATATTCATAACGGAAAAGTAAAACAGATTGTCGGGGGATCGCTGAAAGATCAGGGAAATCAGGCGAGCGAGAATTTTGTCTCGGAGCAGGATGCGTCGTACTATGCGCAGCTGTACGAAGAGCAGGGCATTACGGGCGGCCATGTGATTCTGCTGAACAAGAAAGGTACCGAGTTTTACGAGGAGACGAAGCGCCAGGCATTGCTGGCACTCTCGACATACCCGGGCGGCCTGCAGGTGGGAGGCGGCATTGATGCGGAGAATGCGTGCGAGTTTCTGACAGCGGGGGCAAGCCATGTGATTGTGACTTCGTATGTGTTCCGCGACGGCCATGTGTTCTATGAAAATCTGGACAAGCTGGTGACGACGGTAGGAAAGCAGCGGCTGACACTGGATTTAAGCTGCCGGAAGCGGGACGGAAAATACTATATCGTGACGGACCGCTGGCAGAAGTTCACGGACGAAGAAGTGACAGAGGAACTGCTGCATCACCTGTCAGAATACTGTGATGAGTTCCTGATCCATGCCGTGGATGTCGAGGGAAAGGCTTCCGGCGTTGAGACGGAGCTGGTGGAACTGCTTGCGAAGATGAAAGATTTTCCGGTGACGTACGCCGGCGGCGTGGGAAGTTTTGAAGACCTGGAGCTGCTCAAAAAACTGGGAAACAACCACGTCGATGTGACAATTGGCAGCGCACTGGATCTGTTCGGCGGCAAAATGAAGTTTGAAGACGTGCTGGCAGTATGCCGCCGGTAAGCGGAAACGGACGTTCACCCGCGCCATTCGCAAAACCGCGCTTTCAGCGCTCTCCGCTGCTGCGCAGCTCCTTTTTGCTCATAACCAGGCGCTCCCTTTGTATCTTATTCTCGACAGATTTTCATGCGAGTATGAAATCTGTCAAAAATAAGATACAAGTGAACTGTAACAGAAAAAACTCTAAAATATTCATGAATTTTCTAAATACTATTGCAAATAAAGACAACTATTGCTATAATTAGAGTTACTTACAGGGGAAGTGAAAAACCTGTAAAATTTGAGAGCAAAGGGGTTGGGCATAATGAAAATTACCATCAGCGGAAAAAATATTGACGTGACAGAGGGATTAAAAGCCGCGGTCAATGAAAAACTTGGCAAACTGGAGAAATATTTTACGCCTGACACAAATGTCATTGTAACCTTAAGTGTAGAGAAAGAAAGACAGAAAATTGAGGTTACCATTCCGGTAAAAGGAAATATCATCCGTTCCGAGCAGGTAAGCAACGATATGTACGTATCCATCGATCTGGTAGAGGAAGTCATCGAACGCCAGCTTCGCAAATACAAAAACAAAATTGCCGACAAACAGCAGGAAGCAGGAAACTTCCAGAAAGAATATCTGGAGCATGACTATCTGGAGGACGAAGACATCCAGATCATCCGTACGAAAAAATTCGGCATGAAACCAATGTATCCGGAAGATGCCTGCGTACAGATGGAACTTCTTGGACACACCTTCTTCGTATTCCGCAATGCAGAGACCGACGAAGTAAACGTCGTTTACAAGAGAAAGAACAACACCTACGGTCTGATCGAGCCGGAGTGCTGAAAAGTAAATAAAGAATGAACAGTCACCCTGTTTCCAGCTTAGAAAAGCTGTGAAACAGGGTGACTTTTTCGCGGAAAGGGCCGGAAAGTCCGGGAAAAGCCGTAAAAACAGCGGAAAACCGGGGAACGGCACCAAATGTTTACGAAAAATTCATTGTTATCTTGTGCCAGAAGTGGTAGAATAGTACCATATGTTAATATGGCAATTAATAGAGAAAGCAGGAGCAAACATTCTATGAAATTCACAGAAAAACTTTTTGGTACGCACAGTGAGCGCGAGCTGAAACGAATCTATCCAATCGTAGACAAAATCGAAGCTCTCCGCCCGACCATGCAGGCGCTGACCGATGAAGAGCTGCGTGCCAAGACAAAGGAATATAAAGACCGCTACAACGGAGGCGAATCCCTGGATTCCATTCTCCCGGAAGCATTCGCAACCGTCCGCGAGGCAGCAAAACGTTCCCTCGGTATGGAACACCACCGCGTACAGCTGATCGGTGGTATTATCCTCCATCAGGGCCGTATCGCTGAGATGAAAACCGGTGAAGGAAAAACCCTCGTTTCCACCCTTCCGGCTTACCTGAATGCACTGACCGGACGCGGTGTCCACATTGTTACCGTCAACGATTACCTGGCAAACCGAGATGCTGAGTGGATGGGCAAAGTCCACAGATTCCTCGGTTTGACCGTCGGTGTCGTTCTGAACGATATGAAGAACGATGAGCGCCGCCAGCAGTATGCATGCGACATCACCTACATCACCAACAACGAACTTGGTTTCGATTACCTGCGTGACAACATGGTGATCTACAAGGAGCAGCTCGTACAGAGAGAGCTTGCTTACTGTATCATCGACGAGGTCGACTCCGTCCTGATCGACGAGGCAAGAACACCTCTGATTATTTCCGGACAGAGCAGCAAATCCACCAAGCTGTACGAGACCGCAGATATTCTGGCACACCAGATGCAGCGCGGCGAGGCAAGCGGCGAGATGACCAAGATGACCGCGATCATGGGCGAGGAGATCGAGGAGACCGGAGACTTCATCGTCAACGAGAAGGACAAATTCGTTACCCTGACCGATGACGGTGTGAAGAAAGTCGAGAACTTCTTCCATATCGAGAATCTCTCCGATCCGGAGAACCTGGAGATCCAGCACAACGTGATCCTGGCGCTGCGTGCCAATTATCTGATGCACCGCGACAAGGACTACGTAGTCAAAGACGACGAGGTTCTGATCGTCGATGAGTTCACCGGCCGTATCATGCCGGGCCGCCGTTATTCCGATGGTCTGCATCAGGCAATCGAGGCAAAAGAGCACGTTAAAGTAAGAAGAGAGAGCAAGACTCTGGCAACCATCACGTTCCAGAACTTCTTTAACAAATACGAGAAAAAAGCCGGCATGACCGGTACTGCCCTCACCGAGGAGCAGGAGTTCCGTGACATCTACGGCATGGACGTTATCGAGATCCCGACCAACCGCCCGGTCATCCGTGTGGATATGGACGATGCCGTATACATGACGAAAAAAGAGAAATTCCACGCAGTCGTAGAGGAAGTCAAAGAGGCACATGCCGTGAACCAGCCGGTTCTGGTTGGTACCATCACCATTGAGACTTCCGAGCTGATCAGCAAAATGCTGCGCCGCGAGGGAATTCCGCATCAGGTCTTAAATGCGAAGTTCCATGAGCTCGAGGCAGAAATCGTAGCCCATGCCGGCGAGGCAGGAGCCGTTACCATCGCGACCAACATGGCAGGTCGTGGTACCGATATCAAGCTGGATGATGTGGCAAAAGCTGCCGGCGGCTTAAAGATCATCGGCACCGAGCGTCATGAGTCCCGCCGTATCGACAATCAGCTCCGCGGTCGTTCCGGCCGTCAGGGAGACCCGGGTGAGTCCCGTTTCTACATTTCCCTGGAAGACGATCTGATGAGACTCTTCGGTTCCGAAAAACTGATGGGCATTTTCAAATCCCTCGGCGTACCGGAAAATGAGCAGATCGAGCACAAGATGCTTTCTTCCGCCATCGAAAAAGCGCAGAAGAAGATCGAGGGCAACAACTACGGAATCCGTAAAAACCTGCTCGACTATGACCAGGTCAACAACGAGCAGCGTGAGATCATCTACAAAGAGAGACGCCGCGTTCTGGACGGCGAGAGCATGAGAGACACCATCTTCAAGATGATTGCCGACACCATCGACAATACCGTAGATCTCTGCATCGGCGAGAACACCGAGCAGTCCGAGTGGGATCTGACAGAATTAAATGAGATGCTGCTCTCCATCATGCCGGTGAAGGCAGTGACAAAAGAGCGCGTAGAGAAGATTTCCAAAAACGAGCTGAAACAGCAGTTAAAAGAGGAAGCTGTTAAACTCTACGAGGAGAAAGAAGCAGAATTCCCGGAGGAGGAGCAGATTCGTGAGCTTGAGCGTGTCGTTCTTCTGAAGGTTATCGACCAGAAGTGGATGGATCATATCGATGATATGGATCAGCTCCGCGAGGGTATCGGCCTGCAGGCATACGGCCAGAGAGACCCGAAGGTTGAGTACAAGATGGCAGCTTACGACATGTTTAACGAAATGCTCGAGTCCATCCAGCAGGATACCGTCCGTCTCCTGTTCCATGTACGTGTTGAGCAGAAAGTAGAACGTGAGCAGGTAGCCAAAGTGACCGGAACCAACAAAGACGAGTCCGGCCCGAGAAAACCGGTACAGCGCGCAGAGCGTAAGATCTATCCAAACGATCCATGCCCGTGCGGAAGCGGCAAGAAGTACAAACAGTGCTGCGGAAGAAAACCGGTTTGATAAAAGCAGAACAGCAGTGAGACGGATGAGCACGATCCGTTTGACAAAGCACGCAGCTTCCCTACCAGAAGCTGCGTGTCATACAAAATATAAAACAGAAAGCAGGTGAAGCTTGTGGTAGTTGAATTAGACCAGTTCAAAATGGAACTTGGCACATACGATAAACCATTAGTGGAAGTGAGGGATTCACTTTGACCTCGCTAACAAAGAGCAGAGGATCGAAGAATTAGAGCGTAAAATGGAGGAACCCAATTTCTGGGACAACCCCGAAGAAGCGCAGGAGCAGATGAAACAGCTGAGCAGCATGAAAGAGGACAGAGATACGTATCAGAAACTGGTATCCGCCAAAGAAGATATGGAAACTCTGATCGAGATGGGACAGGAGGAGGATGACGATTCCGTTGTTCCGGAAATCGCGGAAATGATGGAAGAGTTCAAGGCATCCTTCGATGCCATCCGCATCAAAACCCTGCTGTCCGGCGAATTTGACAAGGACAATGCGATCATCAAACTGAACGCAGGTGCAGGCGGAACCGAGGCGTGCGACTGGTGCGGCATGCTGTACCGTATGTACACCAGATGGGCAGAACGCAAAGGCTTTACGATCGAGGAACTCGACTTTCTGGACGGTGATGAGGCCGGTGTGAAGTCCGTGACATTCCAGGTCAACGGCGAAAACGCTTACGGTTATCTGAAATCCGAAAAAGGAGTTCACCGTCTCGTCCGTATTTCTCCGTTCAACGCGGCAGGAAAACGCCAGACATCGTTCGTATCGTGCGATGTTATGCCGGATATCGACAAAGAGATCGATGTTGAGGTTCGTGATGAGGATATTCGTATCGATACGTACCGTTCCAGCGGTGCCGGCGGACAGCACATCAACAAGACGTCATCGGCGATCCGAATCACGCATATGCCGACCGGCATCGTGGTTACGTGCCAGAATGAGCGTTCCCAGTTCCAGAACAAGGACAAGGCAATGCAGATGCTGAAAGCAAAATTGTATATGCTGAAACTCCAGGAGCAGGCAGATAAGCTGAGCGACATCCGCGGCGAAGTAACCGAGATCGGCTGGGGCAACCAGATCCGTTCTTACGTTATGCAGCCATACACCATGGTCAAAGACCACCGTACCAACGCAGAGACCGGAAACGTCGATGCAGTCATGGACGGCGGAATTGATCTGTTTATCAACGCATATCTGAAGTGGATTGCCCTCGGAACCGGAGCGAAAGAGGAAGAAGCATAATTCGGCTGTGGGCAGAGCACAGTGACAAGTAAAATAAGGAGCATTTTCACCAACAGAGGACGGAAATGCTCCTTTCTGTTTTGAAGCCAAAGGCAAACAGGAGGTAAAAGTATGGGTATTATCAGAGCAGCAGTCAATGCAGTACACGGCAGTCTCGCCGATCAGTGGCTGGAGACCGTGGAACCGTATGAGATGGGGGAACATACGGTATTTACAGAGGGAATTCTGGTAAGAAAAGGCCAGAATAAAAAGGGAAGCCAGACGATTTCAAACGGTTCTGTGATCCATGTCTATGACAATCAGTTCATGATGCTGGTGGACGGCGGAAAGATCATTGATTACACCGCAGAGCCGGGCTACTTTACTGTAGACCAGTCATCGTCTCCGTCGATGTTCAGCGGATCGCTTGACGCAGCCGTAAAAGATACGTTTGAGCGCCTGAAATTCGGCGGCCAGACCCCGCATGAGCAGAGAGTTTTCTATATTAATCTGCAGGAAATCAAGGGAATCAAATTCGGAACGAGAAATCCGGTCAACTATTTCGACCAGTTCTACAATGCCGAGCTGTTCCTTCGGGCACACGGTTCCTATTCCATCCGCATCGTCGATCCGCTCCGCTTCTATGCAGAGGCTGTGCCGAGAAACGCATCCCGCGTAGAGATCGAGGATATCAACGAGCAGTATATGAACGAATTTTTAGAGGGCCTGCAGTCCTCGATCAATCAGATGGCAGCCGACGGCATCCGCATTTCGTTCGCAGCATCCAAGAGCGCCGAGCTGTCCCGCTACATGGCAGATGCGATGGATGAGAGCTGGCGGGCAATGCGCGGCATGGAGATCCAGTCCGTGGCAATCGCAAGCCTTTCCTACGATGAAGCTTCCCAGAAACTGATCCAGATGCGCAACGAAGGTGCGATGATGTCTGATCCATCGATCCGTGAGGGCTATGTACAGGGAGCGATGGCACGCAGTATGGAGAAAGCAGCAGCCAACCCAAACGGAGCCATGAACGGCTTTATGGGTGTTCAGATGGGCATGAATGCCTTCGGTTCCTCGTTTGCATCGGCGTCCGCTTCGAATCAGCAGCAGATGCAGCAGCAGGCGGCAGCCAAGGCACAGCAGGAAGCTGCAAAAGGCGTATGGAAATGCTCCTGCGGAACGGAGAACACCGGCAATTTCTGCTCAAACTGCGGAAGTGCAAAGCCGATGGTGTGGATCTGCGGCAAGTGTGGAACCGAGAACAGCGGTAAATTCTGTTCGAACTGTGGCAGCCCGAAACCGGAAGCGGCAGGAAAATGGGTCTGCGCATGCGGAACGGAGAATACCGGCAAGTTCTGCTCGAACTGCGGAAAACCAAGACAGTAAAAGAAAACAGATAACCATCCAATACAACAGCGGCTCCGGGGAAGGAGGGATAGAATATGGAGGTTATTACATACAAATGCCCGAACTGCGGAGGCGATCTGACCTTCGATCCGGCAAGCGGAAAGTATAAATGCGAGTACTGCCTGTCCTCGTTTACACAGGAAGAAGCCGAAAAGGCGAACCCGAAAGCAGCGGAAGCGCTGAACGGGGAGGACGATGCTGCCGGTGCACAGGAAGCATCCGATGCACAGAAGGAAAGCAGTACGGAGGAAACAAAAGGGGAAACAGAGCAGGGCGAAGCAGTTGTCTACACCTGCCCGAACTGCGGCGCCGAGATTGTGACCGATGCGACGACGGCAGCGACATACTGTTTCTACTGCCACAATCCGGTGGTGCTTTCAGGCCGGCTTTCGGGAGAATATATGCCGGATTTTGTGCTGCCGTTCAAAATCAGCAAGGAGCAGGCAATCGAGAAATTTTTGTCATTTACCCGGAAGAAACACTTTATTCCGAAGGACTTTTTCGAAAAGAGTCAGGTACAGAAGATGACAGGTGTCTATTTCCCGTACTGGATTTACGGCGGAGACTTTGAGACGGATTACATAGCGCGTGGCCGGAAGGTGAGAGTCTGGCAGACCGGTGATGTGGAGTACACAGAGACCAGCATCTACGATGTCCGCCGGGAGGGAGAGGTCCGTGTGGACGGTCTGTCGCGTAACGCTCTGAACAAGGCAGACCGCGATCTGATCGAATGCGTACAGCCATACCGTCTGGAGGAGATGCAGCCGTTTTCCATGGGGTACCTTTCCGGCTTTCAGGCGGAAAAGCGTGATATCGAACAGCAGCAGATCGCACCGGAACTGAAAAAAGAACTGGAGACGATGGCACGCGGCGCCATGCGGAATGAGGCGAACGAATATATCTCCCTCGAGCAGGAAAAAATGAACCTTTCCCCGAAGCAGGAGAACTGGCGTTACGTCCTGTTTCCCGTCTGGACGCTGACGTATCCGGGAAAGGACGGGAAGGTTTACTACTATGCGATGAACGGCCAGACCGGAACGATCAACGGCGATTTTCCCTATGAGCGGAAGAGAGCCCTTCTGACGTCGGCTGTGTGTGCTCTTCTGGTCCTGATTGTGATGCTGATAGGAGGGTATTTCGCATGAGAAGAATGAAAAAAGCAGGACAATATCTGCTCGGAATTTTTGCGGCCCTTCTGCTGTGCGGAGTTTTTTCTGTGAATATTGTAAAAGCCGAATCCCAGTATGTCTACGACAATGCATCACTTCTTTCCGATGAGGAGGAGCAGGACCTCGAGAGATCCTGTACAGAGTTCGAGCGCAATACAAAGCTCCATATGGTCATCCTGACCGAGCGCAGCAGTGGTTCCGAGGACTGTCAGGCGATTGCAGATGATTTTTATGACAAAAAGTATCCGAAAGAGCCAAACGGTGTCTGCTTCCTCATCGATATGGGACAGCGCCAGATTGTGATTTCGACATCTGGTATTATGCAGTATTACATGTCCGATGCGGAAATTGATGATATCCTGCAGGCGGCGCAGGGCTACGCGAAAGACGGCGACTATGCGGGAACCTTTGCAAAAATGATTACGATGACGCAGGAATGCTTCGACCGAGGCGTTTCCGATGCGGACTATCTGATTACAGAAGACGGTTCCATTATTCATTACCGCAAAATCAACAGCACGGAAGCTCTTATTTCTGTTATCGCAGCGGCTGCGACAGGAATTCTTGTTTATTTTGGAATCTGGAAGAGCTACAGACGAAAGAAAAACCGTGGTGCAAAGAGCTATGCGGATCTGAAACGCGTAAACATCAGAGACCGCAGGGATGCGCTGATCGACCGTCATGTATCGATGCACAAAATCCAGAAGGATGATGGAAACCACGGCGGAGGCGTTTCTGGCGGCGGAGGTGGCGGCGGAAGCACCGTTCACACTTCGTCGAGCGGAAACAGTCACGGCGGCGGAAGCATTGGCTTCTGAAAACCGATTCGAAAAAATTCCTTGCGTATTGTGTCGGAATATGATACGATCTTTCCTGTGAAAACAAATGTATTTCCTGGAAAGAGTATAAAGGTAGAGGATTGCCATGAGAGAAGAAAAAACAAAGTACTATGTAATCAAAGAAAAAGCGGTTCCCGAGGTCCTTTTGAAGGTCATCGAGGCCAAACGGTTGATGGATATGCAGGAGCTTACCGTGCAGCAGGCAACGGAAAAAGCGGGAATCAGCAGAAGCTCTTTCTATAAATACAAAGATGATATTCTTCCTTTTCATGACAATGCAAAAGGAAAAACGATTACGTTTATTCTGCAGATGGACGATGAGCCGGGACTGCTTTCCGATGTGCTGAAGATTATCGCCGAGTTTCACGGAAACATTCTGACCATTCATCAGACGATTCCGTTAAACGGCGTGGCGTCACTGACAATCAGCGTGGATATCGCGGAAGACCGGGGAGACGCCTCGGAGATGATCAACGAGATTGAGTCCAGACAGGGAGTTCATTATTTTAAAATCTTAGGACAGGAGTCCTGAAAAAGAAAAAGCAAGAGAGGGACAAAAGAGATGATTCAGATTGCAGTATTAGGATATGGCACCGTTGGTTCCGGCGTGGTAGAAGTCATCAACACGAACCATGACAGCATCAACAAGAGAGCAGAGAACGAGATTAATATCAAATACGTTCTGGATTTAAGAGATTTCCCGGGAGATCCAGTGGAAAAAGTGCTGGTACATGATTACGAAGTGATCGCAAACGATCCGGAGGTTGATATTGTTGTCGAGGTCATGGGCGGCGTTGAGCCGGCTTACACCTTCACAAAACGTGCGCTGGAGGCTGGAAAGAGCGTCTGCACATCCAACAAAGAGCTGGTGGCAAGACACGGTACCGAGCTTCTTGCAATTGCAAAAGAGCACGGCGCAAACTATCTGTTTGAGGCAAGCTGCGGCGGCGGTATCCCGATCATCCGTCCGTTAAACTCCTCCCTGACTGCAGATGAGATCGATGAAGTAACTGGCATCTTAAATGGTACCACGAACTATATCTTAAGCAAAATGGCAAGCGACGGTTCCGATTTCGCGGATGTATTAAAAGAGGCACAGCGCCTCGGCTACGCAGAGCGCAACCCGGAAGCAGATGTAGAAGGCTACGATGCGTGCCGTAAAATTGCGATTCTTTCTTCTCTTGCTTATGGAAAAGAAGTCAATTACGAAGAGGTTTACACCGAGGGAATCACAAAGATCACCGCAGAGGACATCAAATATGCGACTTCGATGGGAACCGCGATCAAGCTGCTTGCAACAAGCCGCAAGGTGGGTGATCAGTATTACGCTATGGTAAGCCCGGTGATGATTGACGCGAAAAACCCGCTGTACAGCGTAAACGGTGTCTTCAATGCCATCTTCATCCACGGAAATGTACTGGGTGATGCGATGTTCTACGGAAGTGGAGCAGGAAAGCTCCCGACCGCAAGTGCCGTTGTAGCCGATGTCGTAGACTGTGCAAAGAACAAAGGCAGAAACATCATGATGAGCTGGAGTGAGGAAAAACTGGACCTGCTGCAGATCGATGATGTACAGAGCCGCTTCTTCGTCCGCGTATCCGGCCACGCCGCAGAGCGCCAGGCAGAGATCGAGGAGCTGTTCGGAAAAGTGGAAATCGTAGCAGTTCCAAGCCTATCCGAGGAGTTCGCATTTATTACCGGCGAAATCACAGAGCAGGAGTATCGGGAAAAAGCAGAAAAACTCGATGGAATCAAGAGCAGAATCCGTGCGAGGATTTAACAAATAATAGCAAGGATTCTCCCACCTCTATAGGTGGTGAGATGAATTGCAAA
>OGFE01001754.1_pt1 | contig 13876 bp, 10 predicted proteins | sample 1570811 | NCBI WGS metagenome assembly OGFE01 (sample SAMEA2581967, study PRJEB24529) | metagenome | biome: Human gut stool | place: China | collected 2011 | reverse complement strand
AGCAAGGTATTCCAGGATACGCTCCTTCACCTTTTTCATACCGTAATGATCCTCATCCAGAATTTTTTCTGCTTCCGCTAAATCAAAGGATTCCTCTGTCGTTTCCACCCAAGGCAGGGAAAGCAGGGTTTCGATATAGGTTCTGGAAACATTCGATTCGGGAGAGGTTACGGGAATCTTGAGCATGCGGTCGATTTCCTTTTCAATCGTATCCCGCACATGCGCAGGGGGATTTTTTTCATCCAGCTGTGTGCGGTATTTCGCCGCATCTGCGCCAACGCCGTCCTTGTCACCCAATTCCTCTTGAATTACCTTCATTTCCTCGCGGAGATAATATTCCCTCTGATTCTTGTCGATTCTCTGCTTTGTTTTGTTTTCGATTTCGCGCTTGATTTGCAAAACCTGACACTCGTGCTGCATGGTAGTAATCACCATTTCCAGACGTTCATAGGGATTCAGCCGTTCCAAGAATTCCTGCTTTCTGTTGTAGGCAAGCTCCATCCCTGCGGCAATGACATCCGCAAGCGCCCCGGGTCTTTTCGCCGCTACCACATTGCCCATCAGATCCAATGCGGCAGTATTATTCGCCAGCTTCAGATAATTATCATATTCCTCCACCGCAATTTTCATAATTGCCTGCTCCTGCTCGCTGGGTTCTTCCTCAAAATCCTGCGCAATGGTCGTAATTTCGGCATAATCGCAGTTTTTCACATGGATATTCAAAAGTCTGCCGCGGTTTTTCCCCTCCACCACAACATGTGTCAGATTGCCGGGCAGCTTCAGCACCTGCTTCACCTCTGCCAGAACGCCGATGTCATATAAATCATTTCTGGAAGGATCGGGAATAACAGGATCCTTCTGCGTTACCAGAAAAATTTCCTTTCCGTTTTCTTCTGCCGCCTGCAGCGCATCCAGAGATTTCTGTCTGCCTGCCGGAAAGCTGATTGCCATTCCGGGGAAAATGCTCATGCCCCGCAGTGCAATCATCGGCACAAGAATCGCTTGTTTCTTTTCCATTCTTTTCACCTCGTATATCAACTTTTAAAAAGCTTCCTTTTATGTATTTATCCGACGAAAAAATCAAGCTTCCGCCTTAACTAAATAGTATACAATAAATCCCTTCCATGGTCAAATCCCAGCTTTCTGCCGAAAAATAAAATCCCGTATCCAAGCTGATTTTTCTTGTAATACTCATAAAAATATGATATACTACTAAAGATACGAATAAGATATGGTAATAAATTGGAAACGCACACTCCTCCGGATGATAACGAACAACACATAAAGTTATGATTCAGGAGGATTTTTTATGCCAAAAAACAAATTTCAAGACGCTGTTTTCACCGCCATCATGGCAGCCGTAATGGTATACGGTATGATTGTGTACAATGTTGCATGGAACACAGACGGTGTTTCCGCCATGACATTTCTTGCCGCACTGCATGAAATGCCAATCATGTTCCCGATTGCCTTTGTGCTGGAATTTTTTATCGTCGGCAAACTTGCGGCGGCTCTCGCCTTTCGGGTGATGCGCCCCGATGACAGACCACAGCTGATTACCTTTGCAATCTCTATCTGCATCTGCTGTATCATGTGTCCTGTGATGAGTCTGATTGCCACAGTGCTTTTCAACAAACCTGATTTCTGCACATGGGTACAGACATGGGCACGCAACTTCCCCATGGCTATCTGCTATCAGCTGTTTTACTGCGGCCCCCTCGTACGATTGATTTTCCGTACTATTTTCAGAGAAACCGAATAATTCGTTTCAAAAAAGCTCCACGCAGAGTCTTCTCCCGCGCGGAGCTTTTGCATTTCATTTTTACCCGATTTCCTTTTCCTGCAAAAAATCAATTCCTTCCGAAAGTGCCGCGCCCTCAGAAAGAAACGCCACACCGAGCAGCTCCTGCACGGTTGCAACAGGAATGACCTCTATTCCCAAATTGTGATAGTTCTCCTTCCAATTCTGCTTCGGAATCAAGACCTTCGTCGCGCCTGCCTCCTTTGCCGCCGCAAGCTTCTGCTCCACGCCGCCAACAGGAAGCACCTGTCCATGCAGACCGACTTCCCCCGTCAGCGCAAGGGTATGGGCTACAGGTATTTCCGTAAAAGCGGAATAAACCGCAAGAAACATTGCTACCCCTGCGGAGGGCCCATCCACGGGAATCCCTCCGGGGAAATTCAGATGCACATAGAAATCCTGCGCAGAAAAGCCGAACTGTTCCAGCAGTGTAAGCACATTCTCCGCCGCAGAACGGGCATTGCTCTTGCGTTTCGCCGTTCCCTGCCCGTTTTTCAGTTCTTCCTCCTCTACGATGCCCGTCACCGTTAAGCCATTGCCGCCCTTTTGCACCACCGCTTCTACGGAAAGTAGCGTCCCTCGGCCATTGCCCTGCACTCCCAAGCCGTTTACCACACCAACCTGCGGCTGCTTCGCGATTTTCTGCCGATACAGCGGCTGATATCTGCCTGCCTCTGCCGCCCATTCCAAATCCCTTGCCGTAATCTTCTTTTTCCCCTCCATCCACGCCAGTGAGGTCAGCGACTGCACAAGATTCACCGCATCTCTGCCACCGCCTGCATACGCCGCAATCCTGCCGCAAAGCCCCTCCTCATAGGAAATGCCCGCACGCCGCAGGCTGTTTTCTGCGATTTTTTCCACCGCGGTTCTGTCCAGTGGCTCAAAAAAGATTTCCGTACACCGGGAACGCAATGCTTCGGGAATTTCCTGCGGATTGCGTGTGGTCGCTCCAATCAGCCGAAAATCCGCAGGCATCCCCTTCCGAAAAATCTGATGGATATAGGGCGGAATGCTTTTGTTGCTGCTGCTGTAATAGCTGCTCTGAAAGCGTGCCACCCTGTCCTCCAGTACCTTCAAAAGCTTATTCATCTGTACCGGATGCAGCTCCCCGATTTCATCAATAAACAGCACGCCGCCGTGCGCTTCGCAGACTGCCCCCGGACGCGGTCTGGGAATTCCCGCGTTGCCAAATGCCCCTGCGCCCTGATAAATCGGATCATGCACAGAGCCAAGCAAAGGGTCTGCAATGTTGCGTTCATCAAACTGCAGGGTGGTCGCATCAATCTCCACAAACCTTGCACCTGCACCGAAGGGGGAACCTTCCCTTTTCTTCGCTTCCTCCAGAATCAGCCTCGCCGCCGCTGTTTTCCCCACACCGGGCGGGCCATAAATCAAAATATGCTGCGGATTAGGGCCGCAAAGTGCTGCGCGCAGTGCCTTAATGCCATTTTCCTGCCCGATGATTTCCTCCAGCGTTCGCGGTCTGGTCTGCTCCGCCAATGGTTCTGTCAGCTTTATTTCCTCCATTGCCATCAGCTTATCCATCTCTACAATATTATCCTCACACCGCAAGCCCTCTCCTGCACCTTTTCTGCGGCTGCTCCTCCAAAAATACCATGCGCCCAGCCCGAAAAACAAAAGCTGCGCCCATGTCAAAAGATTCCATTCCAAGCTCCCATCTCCTTTTTCCAATCTTAGAAATAGTATCTCTCAACAGGGCGGAATTATCCGCACAAAAAAACGGTATCACATAACAAGCTTGTGACACCGTTTTTATCGTTTTTATCCTTTTTATCTTCTTTCTTCTCCTTACAGCACCAACACCGTTGCAATGCTGAAATAAACCACCAGTGCAATCGCATCCACAACCGTAGAAATCAAGGGACCCGCCATCATCGCAGGGTCAAGCTTGACTGCCTTTGCCAGAATAGGCAGAATACACCCCAGTGTTTTCGCCAGAACAACCGCAACACCCATACTGAGGGAAACCGTCAGATCAATATTAAACGGGGTCGAATGGTCGAAAAAGGTCATACGAATCATATTGACCATCGCCAGAATCAGACCACAGAGGATACCGACGCGCAGCTCCTTGAACACAACCTTAAACGTATCACGCATCTGAATATCCCCCAACGCCAGACCACGAATAACCATGGCAGAGGCCTGCGAACCGGCGTTACCGCCCGTACCGGTGATGATTGTCATAAAGCTGGAAAGCATAACAACCGAATCCAGAAGGCTTTGATACATCCCGATAACAAAGGCACTCAGCGTACCGGAAATCATCAGCACGCAAAGCCACGGAATACGATTCTTCACCAGTGCGAATACGCTCATTTTCAGGTATTCGTCATCCGAAGGCAGGACAGCATTCATCAGTTCCATATCTTCTGTGGTTTCCTGTTCGATAACGTCCACGATATCATCGACCGTGATAATGCCGACCAGTCTGCCCTCCGTATCCGTTACGGGCAGTGCCATCCAGTTATATTTCTTGAAGATATTTGCAACCTCCTCCTGGTCATCTAATGTGTGTACGGAAATAACGTCATCCTCCATCAGATCCCCAACCAGACTGTCATCCTCCGCACAAATCAGGGTTCTCAGAGGAATAACCCCCAACAGCTTTCGCTGTGCATCCGTCACATAGCAGGTATAGATGGTTTCCTTATCCATCCCAACACGCTTGATTTCGCTCAGCGCCTTTGCAACAGTCATATTGGCACGCAGGCGCACAAATTCGATTGTCATCAGGCTGCCTGCGGAATTTTCGGGATAATTCAGAAAACGGTTGATCAGCTGTCTTGTGCCTGCATCGGTGTTTCGCAGCACCTTTTTCACCAGATTGGCAGGGGCTTCCTCCAGAAAGTCCACCGTATCATCCAGAAACATTTCGTCCACGATATTGCGCACCTCTCGGTCGGTAATGGACTGCACAATATGCTCCTGTGTATCATTATCCATATAGGAGAACACCTCTGCCGCAACATCCTTCGAGAGCAGACGGAAGATAAAAAGCTGCTTTTCCGCCGTCAGTTCCTCAAAATATTCCGCAATATTGGCAGGCTGTTCCTCATTTAATTCCTGCTTTAGCTGCAAATACTGTCCCCCGTCCATCAAGGCCGTATAATTATCAAACAGAATCTGCATTTCTTCATTCATGTCACTCATTTTTTCACCCCAAATTCAAATAAAAAAGCACCATATGCCTTCCAAAAAAGTTTCTCCGCATACCGTGCATTCATTCAAAAAAGGGCATAAAAAACCACAGTCAACTCTGTTGTATCCAAAAAAGCTGACCGAAATACACGGTAAAATTTTTCTCAGATCGTCGATAGCCCTCAGGCTCTAAAGGAATGGTATCTTTACTATGACTGCCGTCCATTTCGTTCACCTCGCTTTGACTGTACGATTTTTCACTCACTATATCCAGTATATGCCTTGATAATTTTTGCGTCAACACTCTTTACAAAAATTTATCAAAAGTTTTTGAATTGTGTTGGATGAAATTGATTTTTTTGTTATACTGTGGTTGAAAAAATCGAATTTTGTAAAAAGCATAGGAGGAATTTTTATGGCTTTGAAGGAAACCATTCAGGAATTTAAGGAATTTGCCATAAAGGGCAATGTGGTAGATATGGCTGTCGGCGTAATCATCGGCGGCGCATTCGGCAAAATTGTTACTTCTTTTGTTAATGATTTGATTATGCCCATCATCGGCAAGCTGACAGGCGGCGCAGATTTCAGCCAGCTTTATCTGCCTTTGGATGGCAATCATTATGCCTCCCTTGCAGATGCGCAGGCGGCAACCGCAACCATCGCATATGGCTCCTTTCTCACACAGGTGCTTGATTTTCTGATTGTGGCAATCGTCATCTTTGCGGCGCTGAAGGCGCTGGCGAAGCTGAAACGTCCTGCCGCTCCCGTGGAAGAAGCACCCACAACGAAGGTCTGTCCCTTCTGCAAATCCGAAATTGCAATTGAGGCAACCAGATGCCCCCATTGCACCTCTCAGCTGGAGGGTTGATTTCCAAAAAAACAAAAGCGAAGTCCTCATTTTCACAAGGATTTCGCTTTTTTATTTTTTCTGTTTTTTTGCTTCAGCCTTCCTGTGCGGCAAAAACCTTTTCTATCTCCGCCAGAAGCTGTTCGGGGTCTATTTCCCGTCCCGTATAATCCAGCTCCATCAACTTTTCGCTGTCCCTGCAAAGCACATGATAGCTAACCGATTCGCTCCACTCCGTGCGGCAGACATGCAGATGGGAAAACGCAGGATATTCCATGGAAATTTCCTCGGAGGCAGGGAACTCATGCCCCCTCTCCTGCCATCTTTCTTCGGTCAGCCTTTCATTCTCGATATTCTTATCATATTGCTTTTCGGCATCCCGTTCCCGGCGGAAGCAGGTATAGCGCGTATTCAGATGCCATTCTGCTCCTTCTGCGTTCTGCATATACTGCTTGGTTTCCAAATCCCGTTTTGTCCGCAGTTCAAAGCGATGCTCCACGCCGTAGTTATAAAGTCCCCCCATCCGCTTTATCGTCTGATACATCATCCCATCAAACTGATTGGCGCTCATGTGAAGTCCCTCCTGCGCAGGGTCAACGCTTTCGCCGCATCGGGTCAGGGGTTCATCTATCAGACTTTCCAGACGCACCGCAGGCAGATTGGCGTATGTGCTTTTCTTCGGCAGGTCAAAGGTTTTATCGTTAAAGTTGCCGCCGTAATAGGTTCCGCCGACAACAAGAACAACGCCCACCAGCGCCAGAAGCGCCTTTATCACACGATCCTTGCGCCAGTTTGTGTATTCATAGGGGATATCGCCATCCTCGACCCTCTCCTTTTTCCGCCGCAGCTTGCGTATCTCCCAATAGCCGCCTGCAAAAGCAATCAGAGCAGTTGGCCCAAAGAATCTCAGTGCAATCAGAAGCGTATCTCCACTCAGCGCCGCCCTTCCCATGCTAAAGACGCACACAGCCAGAATAACCAGAGCAATCAAAAGCCCAATCTTTGTTTCACGGATACTCCCTTTCTCCTTCTCTATTTTTTTATCCAAATCCCGCAGCACCGCTTCCTGCGACACCTCCGGCTCATCCGCACTGCATTCCTTTGCAAAAACATAGTCCAACTCATAATGGCAGACCTCCTGCCAGCCATCCTTCGCATATTCCGCCCGTTCCTCGTCCGTCGGCGCATGCTCCAACTCCTCGATACGGTAGCGCAGGTGCTGCGGCTCGTCCTCACGAAAGATGTATTTCAGAGGTGTCATCTCCTCCAGAAGCAAGCCCTGCTCTGCCATCTCCTTCAGATAAAGCTCGCCCAATGTTCCTGCGGATCTCCATTTTTTAATACGCTTATCATCTCTGCTCATGCATCTGTCCCCCTTACGATTTCCGTCCCTTCCTTCTTTGTCGAAATCTTCTGTTTCATATATACCATACCTTTGTCCAACAAGGAAGTCCTTTTCCGGAATCGTAAGAAAATTGTAAGAAATGGCAGAAAAAAAGAGAAAATTTCTCATTTTCCCTTTTTCCCTGCTCCCTATTCCTTATTTTTCGTGTATGCGCTTACCCGTCATGTGTTCAATCGTAATCTCGTAAAGCTGCACCGCATGGATACCCTTTACGATTTCCGCTTCAGCCTCCTCTTTTGTGGGGTAATATTTCAGTGCCAGCTCTCGCACTCTGTCCTCCGTCTGCCCTGCGTCCGCAACCAGCTTACATCTGCCGAACACAACCACACTATGCAGATAGGGTGCCCAATCCCCTTCTTCAAAGCTTTCGTTGCCATAAACGGTAAAGCAGACCTTATCGTCCCTTTTCAGCGCATCCACCTTATGCCCTGTCTTGCCGCCATGGATAAAAATTTTTCCCTGCGCGTCATCATAATAATAATTGACAGGAATCGCGAAGGGGTAGCCCTCATCTCCATTCACCGCAAGAATTCCTCTTTTTTCTGCGGAAAGCAGTGCCTTCGTTTCCTGTGCGGAAAGTGCCTGCTTACTTCTTCTCATTGGTCTGAACATCTTCTTCTCCTCCTTTATATACTTAAAAAGCCCGAAGGAATCCCCTCGGGCGGCTTTGCTTAATATTTTTTCAGAAAATTGCCAAATTTCGTATACTGCCCCATCCATGTCAAATCGACCGTACCCGTCGGGCCGTTTCTCTGCTTCGCAATAATCAGCTCTGCCTGATTTTTCTTTTCCGTATCGGGGAAGTAATATTCATCACGATAAAGAAAGGCAACTACGTCCGCATCCTGCTCAATCGCACCGGACTCACGCAGGTCGGAAAGCATCGGACGATGATCCGCACGCTGTTCACAGGCACGGCTCAGCTGACTCAGCGCAATCACAGGCGCTTCCATCTCTCTTGCAATCGCCTTAAGGGAACGGGAAATTTCAGAGATTTCCTGCTGACGGGAATCGTTTCTGCTGTTGCCGCTCATCAGCTGCAAATAGTCAATCACGATAAGCCCCAACCCTTTTTCCACCTTCAATCGGCGGCATTTGGAGCGCACCTCCATCGGGGTCACCCCGGGGGTATCGTCAATATAAATCGGGGCTTCGGAAAGGGGGCCCATAGCGTTAATCAGCTCCGCCCAGTCGTTTTCCTCCAATTCCCCGGTACGCAACTTCTGTGCATCAATCATGGCCTCGGAGCAGAGCATACGGTTAACCAGCTGCTCCCGGCTCATTTCCAGAGAGAACACCGCCGTCGGCACATTGGCGCGAATCGCCGCATTCTGGATGATATTCAGCGCAAATGCCGTTTTCCCCATGGAAGGGCGCGCCGCAAGCAGAATCAAATCCGATTTCTGCAGGCCTGCCGTTTTGGCATCAAAATCCAGAAAGCCCGTCGGCACGCCTGTCAGCTTGCCCTTGGAACGGTAGATATCCTCGATTTTTTCAATCGAGCTGACCGCGATATCTCTGATATGATGGAACTGCTCGGAATGGCGCTTCTGCATGATATCAAAAATGCTTTTTTCCGCCGTATCCATAATGGCATTGACATCCTCTTTGCCCTCATAGCTCAGCTGAGAAATATCTCCGGCAGTGCGAATCAGACGGCGCAGAACGGATTTTTCCTCCACGATTGCCGCATAATGGCGCACATTGACGGAACTGCCGACTGCAGAAGAAAGGTTTGCCAGAAAAGGCAGACCGCCTATCTGCTCAAACTGCCCTTTTTCCTCCAGCTTATTCTTGACTGTAATCACATCAATGGGAGAGCCGGAACGATATAATTCCTCCGCCGCTTCAAAAACCATGCGATGGTCGGGGCGATAAAAATCCTCCCCGCGCAGCACCTCAAGCGCAACAGATGCCGCTTCTCTGTCCAGAAACATGGAACACAGGACAGCCTGCTCCGCCGTTTCATCATGGGGCGGCACACCGCGCATATATTCTGTTTGCTTTTCCTGTTCTTCCATGTTTTCCGCCTCCTGTACGGGGACTTACGCTTCTACGATTTTCACCTTTACCTCTGCCGTTACCTTGGGATGCAGCTTAATGACTGCGGTTCTTTCGCCAAGCATCTTAATGGGGTCACCGATAGAAACCTTCTTCTTATCAATATCCAGCTTGGTCTGCTTTACGATTTCCTCTGCAACCTCTTTATTCGTCACAGAGCCGAACAGCTTGCCGTTGCCGCCTGTTTTCACCTTGATGGTAACAACCTTATCCTCCAGCTCCTTTGCAGTTGCCTGCGCCTTTTCCAACTCCTCCTGCTTACGCTTTGCCTCTGCCTTCTGCTTCAGCTCATAATCATTCAGATTGCTTTTTGTTGCTTCCACAGCCAGCTTTCTGGGCAGCAGGAAATTCTTTGCATAGCCCTCGCTGGCATTGATTAAGTCGCCCTTTTTGCCGACGCTTTTCACGTCCTGTAATAAAATCATCTTCATGTCGTTTCCTCCTTCAAATATTCATCAATGGCACTGCGTACCCTTTCCTTCGCTTCTTCCGCGCTGCAATCCTTAAGCTGCGCCCCAGAAACGGTGAAATGACCGCCGCCGCCCAGTTTTTCCATAATTCTCTGCACATTCACATCCCCAAAGCTGCGTGCGCTGACATAAACCACATCATCCACCTTGCAGCAGACAAAGGATGCCTTAACCCCTGTTACATTCATTAAATCATCCGCCGCCTGTGCCGCCGTCAATGTGGAATTCTCCCGATTGGCAGGGCATACGGAAAGCGCCATGGAGCCAAGATACAGCTCCGCATCACGCACGGCGGTTGCTTTTGCCTTATAGGAATCAATATCATTCTGGAACAGCATACGCACACGGATACTGTCTGCCCCGTTGCGGCGCAGAAATCCTGCGGATTCAAAGGTAATCGCACCCGTTTTGACTGCGAAATTCTTGGTATCCACGGTAATGCCTGCCAGAAGCGCATCTGCCTCGATGGAGCGCAACTTGATCTTCTTGCCGATATGCTGAATCATTTCCGTAATCAATTCAGACGTAGAGGATGCGTAGGGCTCATGATACAGCAGAACCGCCTGCTCAATGAAATCCTGCGCGCTCTTTCTATGGTGGTCAAACACAACGATTTTCTTTGCCGCCTCCAGAACGGAAGGGCCTTCTACCATACTGGTGCGGTGCGTATCCACAACAATCACCAGTGTTTTATCATCCATTTCCTTCAGTGCATCCTTTTCCTTCATAAAAGCAGTCTGATAATATTCATCCTGCGCCATCTGCTCGGAAATACACTTAATCCCTGTGCTGACCTCATTCATCACAATGCGGCATTTTTTGCCCATAGCTCTTGCAATGGCACAAATCCCCATGCTGGAGCCAAGGCTGTCCAAATCCCCATTGCGGTGTCCCATAACCATAATAGACGAGGATGCACCCATCAGCTCCCACAGAGCATCTGCCTTTACGCGCGCTCGAATACGTCCGTTTCTGCCAACCTCGCCTGCCTTTGCGCCGTAGAACAGGTATTTTTCGCCTTCCTTAATCAGCACCTGATCCCCGCCGCGTCCCAATGCAAGGTCAAGCGCCGCCTTCGCACTCTGCATGGCATCCTCCAGAGAGCCGCCGCCAATGCCGACCCCCATACTCATCGTTACAGGAATATGCGGGCCAACATTGATTTCGCCAATTGTATTCATAGTATCAAATTTCTTTTCCTTTAATGCCTCCAAATCCCCCTTGGAAAGCAGGAGGATATATCTGTCCATCTGCAGCTTTCGCATCACGCCGTTGGCATCCGCGGCAAACTGTGTCAGCTTTCTGTCCACGATTGCGGAAAGCAGGGGCTGTCTGTCCTCCGCAAGGGAATCCATAACATCCTCATAATTATCCAGAAACAGCATCCCGATAACCGTTTCGTTGCGGTCAAGTCTTTCCTCCAGCTCATACTGCTTGGAAATATCCACCAGCGTCATATTCAACACATTGCCGACTGCGCCGTTTTCCTCGACCACCTCGCACTGGTTCAGCATGGCATCGTAATGCTTTTCCTCCACTACAACCACAGCATGCTTGCCAATCCCCGCCTTTTTCAGCTGATCTACCACAGGCAGAATCAATTCCATATTTGGAAATTCCTTTGCGAATTTCTCGTTATACATTAAAATGTGCCCCCGAATATCCAGCACCGCATAGGGAATGGGCATATTCTGGGGAAGCGGGAAGTTGTGCTGCAAAACTGTCGTATCCAGAAAGGCTACTCTGTCGTCTGCATTTTCTTCCTTCCGCGTACCGTTATCCTTTAAAAGTGACCATGCAAAAAAGCCTGCCGCCGCGCCAATCAGCGCACCGAAGCCGACTCTGGCATCAATCAGAAAACAGATGCAAAGCAGCAGAATCACTGCCGCCACCCCGATGGGGTTGCTTTCCCTTCCTGTTTTTTCCTGATATTGCTCACTCTTAGCGTTTTCGCTCATATCGTCCATCATCAGACCTCCATAAACGCAAAAAATCTTACCTTTTGTTTTTCCTCGAAAACTCTCTTTGCTAATGAGATATTATAGCATAAAAGCAGGTGTGACTCAATAAAAAAATGCCCTGCGGCAGGCTCTGCCATGGCGAAGCAGAAAAAATTTCGTCGAAAAAACAAAAATTTCACATCATCCTTATAGCTTTTCGGGAAAATTCATAGTATCATAGGATAAGATACTCTGGAAAACGGGTATCCTATTTATTGATTCGAGGTGTCAGTATGAGACGGTTTGATAATTTCAGACGCAGCAGAAACGAGCAGGATAAGCTGCTCTCAAAAATCTGTATCTATGCGTTTATTCTGCTCGCCGCATTGATCCTGTTTGAAAAGGTCATCGGCAATCTGCCAAATATCGGTAGCAGCATCACCAAGGCAACCAACTATCTGAATACGCTGACCGCACCCTTTCTGATGGGCTTCGCGATTGCTTATGTCATGAATCCTTTCCTGAATTTTTTTGAAAAAATCTTCAAAAAAAGCGGTGCCTTTTTTCAGAACCATGTGAAAATCACCCGTATTCTTTCTATTTTAATCAACTACGTCATCATCATCGGCGGTACGGTCTGGATTGTGATTTATCTTGTGCCTGAGGTACGAGATTCCATCATTACTTTCGCGACAAACGTCACAGCCTATTCCGATGCCATGAATGTGCGTATCCAGAATTTCTTCGACCGGATTGTGTATATCAACAGTGCGGATGTGAATAACGTCATCAACCGCCTGCTTGCCCCTGTGAAAGATATTTCGCAGAATGCACCGGAGCTTCTGGAAACGATTGCCGTAAATGTATATGGCTTCGGGCGTATCACTATTCAGTTCATCATGGCAATCTTCATTGCCTTTTATATGCTGCTGGATAAGGAACGGTTCAGCCTGAAGGCAAAAAAAGGGATTTACACCTTCTTTCCCAAGGAAAAGGCAGATGTTATTCTGCGCTCCGCTATTCGCACACATCATATCTTCCAGAATTTCATCGTCGGCAAGGCAGTTGATTCGCTGATTATCGGGATTTTAGCGTTTATCGGACTGAATCTGATGAAGGCCCCCTATCCGCTGATTCTCAGCCTGATTATCGGCGTAACGAATATGATTCCGTATTTCGGGCCGTTTATCGGCGCAATCCCTGCCATCCTGATTACGCTGCTCATCGATCCCCCTCTGGCGATTGCAGTCGGCATCTTTGTTCTGATTTTGCAGCAGTTTGACGGGAACTACCTTGGACCGAAAATTCTGGGCAATTCCGTTGACCTCAACCCCCTTTGGATTATTCTTGCAGTGTTGATTGGCGGTGCCTTCATGGGGCCTGTCGGGATGTTTGTGGGCGTGCCCGTTTTCGCGACTATCAAAACCTTTGCATCGGAATATGTCAACCGAAAATATATTGAAAAATATCCGACAGATGACCCCCTGTCCATCCAAACGGATTCGCAGGAAAAACCCGGAAAAATCAAATGAGATTGTACCATAAAAAAGGAATCTCAAGTCAGAAGCGGCTTGAGATTTTCTCTTTTTATCAGATTACGAACGGAGGTCTTTTATGACAGAAACAAGAAGAACCAGCTTTTTTGCGCTGCTATTTTTTATTTATTTCATCGGGGTGTCCTTTCTGATGGCATATCTTCCTTTGGCATCCCGCCTTTCGGATAGCGCCTATATGCTCCTGTCGCAGCTTATCTGCTTTGTGCCGCCGCTGCTGGTGTATTTTAAATGGTCGAAAAAAAATGTGAAGGAAACTCTGCGGCTAAACCCTTTGGGGTGGAAAAATCTGCTGCTTCTGCTCTCCTTCGGCATTTCCATTCAACCACTGATGAGTTTGCTTTCCTATCTGACGGCACTCTTCTTCCCCAACCCTGTGGAGCAATCCGTCGGCGGCATCCAGTCCTCCGGCTTTCTGGTTTCATTTGTGGCGGTTGCGGTTTTGCCTGCGGTGTTTGAGGAATGCTTTTCGCGCGGCATCCTGCTCTCCGGATATCATTTTCTGGGGAAATATAAGGCACAGTTTGCCTGCGCACTGCTTTTTGGTCTGCTGCATCTGAATCCGCAGCAGTTTCCGTATGCGTTTATAGATCGGAAGAGCGTCGTGTAGGGAAAGAGTGTAGATCTCGGTGGTCGC